>Ga0315282_10003921_pt1 | contig 26336 bp, 17 predicted proteins | sample YL17G07_20_MG_FD_203693 | JGI IMG/M metagenome (GOLD analysis project Ga0315282, IMG submission 203693) | Sediment microbial communities from Yellowstone Lake, YNP, Wyoming, USA - YL17G07_20 | ecosystem: Environmental > Aquatic > Freshwater > Lake > Sediment | place: USA: Wyoming | collected... | reverse complement strand
GCACCTGTTGGAGTTGATCGCCGAGCATTGCACCATGGTCCTGAACAAACAACGTCAGCACACGCGTCGTCTTACGTGTCAAATAGCTTAAGTTGTTGACACTCCCTCAGAGGGGGGAGGGAAATCGGCGTCGTCAGTAGACGCATTCCCTCGCCGCGTCGGAGTACACCTGGAGGTTCTCGATCGGCGTCTCGAAGAAGTGGTCCGACGGGCTCATGATGTAGCCCCCTCGGGCGCCGTAGGTCTCGAAGCAATCCTTGACCGCCCGGCGGATCTCCTCGTGCGTTCCCTCGCTCAGCACCTGGAACTGGTTGAACCCTCCGATGAGCGCGACCTTGCCGCCGATGCGGCGCTTGAGTTCCGCCGGACGCGCGTCCCCTCCCACCTCCGGCGGCGACAGCGTCTCCGACGCGTCGCACCCGTTCGCCGCGATCAGCTCCAAAATCGGCATCATCCCGCCGCAGGTGTGATACACCACCTTGTGACCGGCCGCGTGCAGGGCGTCGTGGATCTTCCGGTCCACCGGGAGACAGAACTCGCGGAAGATCGCGGGCGAGATGACGGTACTCGACGCCGCCCCGCCCCCCGTCTCGATGAGGTCGAACTCCGCGCCTGTCAGCTCCCGCTCGATATAGAGCAGCCGCTTCTCCGTGAGGACCTCCAGGAACTCTCGCACCCAATCGGGATGGTCGAAGGTTTCGAGGATCATCTCCTGGGTCCCGTGGAGACAGCAGGCGTCCTGCCACGGGCCGCCCTGGTGGCCGAAGAGTCCCCCGCGGAGGATGCCGTCGTCGCCGATGTCTTTCCTCATCGCGCTCACGGCGTCGCGGTCGAGCCTCGGGACCGGCATGTATTTGCCCAGGAGCTCGATGTCCTCGCGCCGCTTCACCATCCGCTCGACGATCCACGCGGTGGTCGAGTCGCCCTCGGAGGTCTCGCTCAGGACGCCTCCGGGCGTGGTCACGGTGGTGCGGACGCTAGCATTCCCTTCGCCCGTCTTCGAGCGCCGGGTCGTGACGCGCCAGTTCGCCTCGTCCTTGGGGATGTGGTTCGGGATGAACGTGATTGCCGCGTCGAGACGGAACTTCCGGAAGGCCTCGAGCGCTAGCATCCCTCCCAGATACTTGTTCCGGTGGTAGTCGAGCCACTGGTGGACGGTCGCCGGCAGCCGGTCAGGCACGCCCCGCGAGAGCGCCGTGAGCATACGTTCCCTTGATGTCATTACGCTCCCCGGTTATCCGATGTTCTTTTTCAACCGCAAAGGACGCAGAGGGCGCAAAGGGTTGCGAAAACTGTGGACTGACAGGAAAATCCAAGTGTCATGCTGAGTCCCGACTTGTCGGGACGAAGCATCTGGACAGGCATCTGGAAAACCGTGAATTCCGGCCACTTTCCGCCCCGAAGCACCCAGATTCTTCGTCGTCCCGATTTCATCGGGACTCCTCAGAATGACATCGCTAGCAACCTGCTATTCTCTGCGCTCTTTGCGACCTTTGCGGTTCATGGGCCATCGGGTTGAAACGAACAGGCCGCCGAGCCAAATCGCCTATCTTTTTTTCCCCTTCGGCATCCAGGGAGGTCTCGTGTGACGCGAGCGTTTCTCGGCCTCCTGGCGGATGGGGGTCTTGCCGCGGAGGAGGAAGATCTGGTCGCGGATGCGGGCGGCCTCCTCGAAGTCGAGTTCCTCCGCCGCGCGACGCATGTCCTCCTCCAACTCGCGGATGGTTTCGAAGTTCGCCCGCTCGCGTTCGCTCAGACGGACGACCTCGCGCACGACACGTCTCGCCTGGACCTCCGTCTCGATCCCGGCGCGGATGGCCTTCACGATCGTCTGCGGCGTGATGTCGTGCTCGGCGTTATACTGGATCTGGAGGTCGCGGCGGCGGTTGGTTTCGTCGATGGCGCGGCGCATGGAATTGGTCATGGCGTCGGCGTAGAGGATGACCTCGGCGTTGATGTTGCGGGCGGTGCGCCCGATGGTCTGGATGAGCGAGGTCTCGCTCCGCAGGAACCCCTCCTTGTCGGCGTCGAGGATGGCGACCAAGGACACCTCGGGGAGGTCGAGTCCCTCGCGCAGCAGGTTCACCCCGACCACGCACTCGTACTCGCCGAGACGGAGCTTCTTGAGGATCTGCATCCGCTCGATGGCGTCGATCTCGGAGTGGAGGTAGGCGGTCTTGACGCCGGATTCCTCGATGTAGACCGAGAGGTCCTCGGCAAGACGCTTGGTGAGCGTGGTGACGAGTGCGCGTTCCTTGGCCGCGGCACGTTTCTTGACCTCTTCCACGAGGCGCTGGACCTGTCCACGGGCCGATTCCACCCGGATCTTCGGGTCCACGAGTCCCGTCGGACGGATGATCTGCTCCACGACCTCGCCCTTCACCCGTTCGAACTCGTACGGCCCGGGCGTCGCCGAGACGAACATCACGTGACGCATCTTCTCCTCGAACTCCTCGAACTGCATCGGTCGGTTGTCGAGCGCACTCGGCAGACGGAACCCGTGCTCCACCAGCGTCGCCTTCCGGCTGTGGTCCCCGTTATACATCCCGTGCACCTGCGGGATGGTCACGTGCGATTCGTCGATGATCATCAGGAAGTCGCCGGGGAAATAGTCGATGAGACAGGACGGACGCGACCCCGGCGGCCGGCCCGAGAGCGGCCGCGAGTAGTTCTCGATCCCCGGACAGTACCCCACCTCCTGCATCAGCTCCATGTCGTAGCGCGTGCGGGCCTCGAGCCGCTGCGCCTCCAGAAACTTCCCCTGACTCTTGAACTCCGCTAACCGCTCCTCGAGCTCCTGCGAGATGCGCTCGATCGCTCCCGTGATCCGATCCTCGCTCATCACAAAGTGCTTCGCCGGGTAGATGGTGACCGTCTCCTCCTCGCTGAGCGTCTCGCCGGTCAGCGGGTCGATGGCCGCGATGGCGTCCACCACGTCGCCCTCGAGTTCCACGCGGTAGCCGAACTCCTCGTAGGCCGGGTAGATTTCGACGACGTCCCCGCGCACGCGGAACGTCCCGCGCTGGAAGACCGCGTCGTTCCGGTCGTACTGGATCTTGACCAATTTCAGCAGCGCGTCGTCCCGGTCGATCGTCTCGCCCCGACGCAGCGCCAGCGTCATCTCCTGATAATCCTCCGGCGAGCCGAGCCCGTAGATGCACGACACCGACGCGACGATGATGACGTCGGGTCTCGACATGAGTGCACTCGTCGCCGCGAGCCGCAGTCGGTCGAGGTCCGGGTTGATCGACGCGTCCTTCTCGATGTAGATGTCCCGCTGCGGAATATACGCCTCGGGCTGGTAATAGTCGTAGTACGATACGAAGTAGTGGACGGCGGCGTCGGGGAAGAACTCGCGGAACTCGCTGTAGAGCTGTGCGGCGAGCGTCTTATTGTGCGAGATGACCAGGGTCGGCCTCCCGTAGTGCTCGATGACGTTCGCCATGGTGAAGGTCTTGCCGGAGCCGGTCACGCCGAGGAGACACTGGAAGCGCTTGTCCGAATCGAGTCCGCGGTCGAGGGCCTCGATGGCCTGGGGCTGGTCGCCCTTCGGCGTGAATTCGGTCTTGAGCTGGAAAACGGACATGATGGCCTCTGTTCTTGGGTGCCACAGCTGGCTTGTCCAGCCGCGAGTCTCACCACGCCACAAGAGCACGGCTTGCAAGCAAGCCGTGGCACCCCAGGAAACACAGTGGAAATCCCGAGAGGGATATCCGCTTGACTCAACTAGCCACAAGAAGAAAACACCGCATCCAAAACGGCGATAGTGCCCGAATCGCCAAATCTCGCGGGATAACCGCGTCGGAAAAAGGGTCCTGGACCCTTTATTCTCCCTCGAAGACGGACATGGGTTGTGCGGTCCTTATCCCAACGCGCCGCGGAAACGTCCTTTTGACCCACATTCACTGGGGGAGGAATCCGGCCACCCGGCGCAACTCGCTCCTCAGCGCAAGACAAGGGCAAGAACGATGGCGAGGAACCCGATGAACAGGCCAATGCCGATAACCGCGACAACGAACCAGAACCGGCGTCTGCGGAATTCCTGCTCACGCACCGGGTCGAGGTAAAAACGCCCCGGACCTGCCTGGACAATCACGCCGCGGCGACAGAGATACTTGAAGACCAGTGATTCTCGCTGCCCGAGTTCTTCCAACGTCCTGGCCGAGTCAGGACGAACAGCATCCGCCCGGTGGAATCGGGCCATCACGCGGTTCTGCATGTGGTGAACGACCGGCGCAGTCATACCTATGCTCTCCTCTCATAGCGAATCAATGACGAATAACGAATGGCAGAATGAGCCAATCCCGACGTTTCCGGCCTCGTCATTGAGGCATTCGACATTGAATCGTTATTCTGTTTTCGGGCTTCGGGCTTTTCTGGGCCTCCCGCCTCCTGGAAAACACCACCCCTCACCCTGACCCTCTCCCCCCGGAGGAGGGAGAGGGGGAAGAAACCGATCCTCACCCGCCTGCCTCGAAACCAGGGCAGACAGGACAGCGGGCGGGCTTCTCTCGGCCTTCGGCTTTTCTTCATTTGGATTTCTGTTCCACGCGGACGATGCCGCGCAGTTCCTCGATCATCTCGGAGGTGATGCCGGGGACCTCCTTGAGTTCGTCGAGGCTCTCGAAACCTCTTTCCTTCACCCGCGTTCGCTTCTGCTCGAGGATCTTGCGCTCGCGGAGTGCGACGATCTCCTTCGCCCGCTTCTCGCCGATGCCTCGGACCTGCATCAGCTCCCACCACCCGGCGGCGTTGAGGTCGATCGGCTTCTCCAGTTTCTGCTCCGGCGTGTATTCGACGACGGGGCTCGCGCGGAAGAACCCCCGCTCGCGGAGCCAGAGCGCCCCCATCGCCCCCAGAAGCGCCACGCACAGGAGATAGACGACGAAGACCACGAGCCGCTGCGTCTTCGTGTCCCCTAAAGGCTTCTCCGCCGACATGCTCTTCCTCCGTTCGCGTCAGATACATCAGGTTATCCGGACGCGGGAAGGATGTCAAGGGAGGCTTGCCCGGAAGCGCAGGCTGTAGGCTGAAGCTCGCCCGCCTTTGACGAGGTGCGCGGGAAGGACGAGAGGCACGCGCCATCCAGGAGCGACGGTCGCTCATTGGTTCGCGGGGGCTGCTCCGATGGCTTCTAGGGCCACCCGGACGGCGGCGATGTATCTCTCCCAGTCGTCGGCCATCCGGAAGGCGTCGCGGGGCGTGCCCAATTGCTTTCGGAGTGCGGGTTCGGCCCGCCTGTCTCCGATCTGTCCGAGGGCGATGACGGCCCGGTAGGAGGCTTCCGTCTTCTCCGGCCGGGAGACGAGTTCGCAGAGCGCCGGGACGGCCCGCACCGATCTGATGGCTCCCAGCGATTCAACGGCCTGCTCGAGGATTTGCGGCTCGGGTGACTTCAGCGCGTCGATCATGGCCTGCTCTGCGTCGGCCTGCGGGAAGTGTTGCAGGAAATCCAGTGCCGCGCGACGGATGCGGGGGTTTTCGCTGTTCGCCAGAAGAAGGAGACAGGTCTTCGCGGGCGGCTGTTCCGTCTCGGCGAGCGCTTCCATGAGTTCCTTCCGTTCACGGTAGGAACGATTCTCATCGAGCGCGGCGGCAACAATGGGTGAAAGCTCCTCCTCCGTCTTGAGAAGCTGCATTCTCCGGTAAGCGGCCTGAGAAATCCTGTCGTCCTTCGAAGCATCCAGAAGGGCGAGGGCGTAGTCGCGTCCGCCCAGCGCGTACAGCGCCTTGTTCGCCGCATCGCGCGTCCTGAGGTCGTCCGAGTTGTACACCTGTAACAGCCGTGGTACCGCCTTCACGCCCATGGAGGTCAACGCCTCCCGGGCCCGGAGCTTCAGACCCTCGTCCTCGCCGGCGAGGAGACTTATCGCTTCGTCGATGTCCGCGTCTTTCAGGGCCCGCGGATCTGCGGATCTCTCATGGGTCTCCTGTGCCGCTGCCTTCAGGACGATCTCGTTCGAGGAGACGCTTCCCTGCCAGGCGTGTCGGGAGGACCCTCCGCCGTCGGCTGTCTCGCCCGGGGCGCTGTAGATGACTTTCACGCGGTATTCCCCGGGCTTGAGAAGGATGTATTCGTTGGGGCCCAAGTTGCCCGGGAACCGCAGCTGCGGGGGATACGTCCACTTCCCGCCCGCCTTGAGGATGGGGTAGTCCTCCCGCTGCGGGGCGGCCATGGCCCTCTCGACGAGACGCTTGACGACGAGAACGCTCTCAGCGTCGGGTCCGGTGACGTCGAGCTTCAGTCGGCTCCAAACGAGGTCGTAGGCGTCGAGTGTCAGCATCTTCTTGCCGACATTGGCGAAGGTGAAACTGAGCTTCGTCGGCGCGGCGTCCCAGCGCGGCGTGTCGTTCGTCGCGGGTCGGAGCTGACGCGGGGTCATGGTGAGCTCGGCCCTGTCGGCGGCGAGCGTGAGGCGGAGCCCGTTCACCGGCTCGCCCGGCTCGCCGTTCGCGGCGTCGGTCTTCTTCCCGCCAGCGGGGGGCGTCTCCGCGGCGTCTTTCTCGGAGATGATCTTCAGGACGATCTCGTTCGAGGTGACGATGCCGGTCCAGCACCCGGCGGCGAGCGCGCTCTGCTTCTGGTGAAGTTCCGTGCAGGTGTAGACGGCCGTGACGCGGTACTCCCCCGGCTTGAGCAGAATGTACGAGACCTGTCCGAAGAGGCCCGGGAAACTCGGCTGGTACTTGTCCGTCCAGCTCTTGCCGGGCTCGAGGACCGGGAAGTCCTCGGGTTTCGGGGCGTTGGCGATCAGCATGAACCGTACCCGACCTTCCCGCACGCTCTCGGCGTCCGGGCCCTTTACGTCAAGCCTTGTCAGGACGAGCCCCCACCGGTACGTGTTCAGCTTGACGGGCTTCGTCGAGACGTTCGTGAAGGTGAGCGTGAGCTTCGTGGGTTCGACTTTGCCGTCGGGTGCCATCTTGAGTTGGGGCTTTTCGGCGGCGAGCGTCAGCTTGAGCGTCTTGTCAGTTTCATCGGCTTTGCCCGCAGGCTTCTCCGCCACCGGTTCCGTCTGCACGGGTCCGAGGAACACCGGGTGTTTCACCGCCTCCGGGAGTTGCATGTCCGGCGGAGTTACCCTCAGCACGACCTCGTTCGAGGTGACACTCCCGGTCCACGAGCCCTTCGCGTGCTCGCTCAATTCCTGGTGGGCCTCCGTACAGGCGTAGGTCACCCTGATGTGATACTCCCCCGGCTTAAGGAGGAAGTACACGTTCTCGCCGAAGTCGCCGGGAAACGTGGGGTGGTAAGCGTAAGTCAAGCTCTTGCCCGGCTCGATGGTGGGGTAGTCCTGGGCACGCGGGGAGGCCAGATCGCGATCGATCAGCCGCTTCACAATCCTCACGCTCTGAGCGTCGGGACCCTCGACATCCAGCTTCAGCCGGCTCCAGACCAGGTCATAGGTGTCGAGCTTGATGGGCTTGTCGGAGACGTTGGTGAAGCTGAACGTGAGCTTCGTTGTCTCGGTGCGGTCGGGCGGCAGGATCTTCAGCTCGGTTTTCTCGGCGGCGAGCGTCAGCTTGAGACCGTTCACCGCTTCGCCGACGCCTTGAGCCGGCTCCACTCCCGCCGTGGCGGCGGCCGCGGGCTTCTCGCCGCCGACGGTCACCCCGACGGGCGGCGAGAACGCTTTGCCGGTCCAGGTTTCGCCTCCGGCCTCGCGACGTAGCCGGTCGTCACCCGCCGGGCGGTCGAACACCGCGTGCACCGAGTACTTCCCGTCCGCGAGTTGCCAGGTCCAGATACCCCCCATCGGCTCGCTGACCGCGAGCATCTTCTGCAGGGTGAGCTGTCCCCTGAGGACGAACGCCTTCACGCCTCCCGGCTCGATGACGGGGAAATCGTCCGCTGTCAGCTTACGCGTGCGGTCACGTCCTCCGTCGTATTTCACGACGTTGCCCTCGGCGTCGGAGATTTCGAGCGCCTGGGCGAGGTCGAGTCCCCAGACCGGGACGCGGATGGGCTTGTCGGAGACGTTCTTCACGGTGCAGAAAAAAGCGATCATCCCCGGCTGCCAGGCCGTCGGCTTCACCTCGAGCGCGAGTTGAAGTCCGTTCACCGTCTCGCCGAATTTCGGCCCGCCGACATCCTGCGCAGGCAGGACGCCGCTTCCCAAGACCAATAGTCCCGCTGCCACCGCTGCTCGGAAGGGTCGGATTCCTGTCACGTTTCCCGTCCCATGAGTGTGACATCCCTTTGGCGACTCGCCGCAAACACGGTACTTCCCATCCTATTTGACGTCGGGCGGGGGCCGATGTTCAAGCGAAATCGGGGGCCGCAGTCCGATTTCCTCCGTGCAGGGACGTCGTGTCCGTGCCGGGGCTGCTGCACCCAACGGAAGGGCGTAGGCAACCGCTGAGGAAGTCGCAACCATCCGAATGCACTTCATCATCATGGGTTCCCTTCCGAGGTTGCAACGGTTACGAGGGCGTCGTCTCCGGGTCATTGTTTGAGTTTCTGGAGGGCGGCGGCAATGGCCTGGTTCGCGGGGGCCCGGCGGGCGAGGGCGGCGTAGAACTCCCGCAGCCGGTCCGCCAGGCCGGCCGAGACGAGCACGCCGAGGTCCGCCTGATCGCTGAGGTCCAGGGCCAACTTCCTGCGCCAGAGTTCCATGGCCAGGTCCGGTGCCCCGCCCTTTGCCGCCTCGACGGCCATCCGGTTGAACCACCGGGCACTGTTCCAGTCCGGCCCGAGCTTCGCCAGATGGTCCACGATCTTCCCCGCACGTGTGCCGTCGCCACGGGCGAGGAGGAGGGAGAGCAGGCGTTCCCCCACCTGATAGTCGAAGGGGTAGGCGTCCTTCGGCCACTGCTCGTAGACCTCCAGCATCATCCTGAGGCCCTCCTCGGCACTTCCGAAGCGGTGCAGGAGGCTGCCGAGGGTATACTGGAGTCCGGCCGGACAGGGGGGAGCGGCGAGGGTGCGGGCCTTCTTCTCAAACGCGTCCCATGCGTTGGCCTCTCGCGCCATGCTGCCCGCGCCCTCCAGAAATCCCTGCTCGGACTGTCCGAAGTAGCGTTTCTTCCGGATGGCCAGCCAGTCCCAGATGAGCGGGTCGTCCCAGGGGAGCGGTCTCCCTTCATCCAGCGCCCTCAAGGCATGGAGCCAGAAGGCGACGCCGTCCGACTCCAGGCCCACACGCTGGATCTCCCCGCGGTAGAGCTTCGCCGCGTCGTCCCAGCGTCGGGAGTCCTTCAGAAACCATCCGTAGTCCCGAACGACCTCCCATCGCAACGAATCGGGCGGGAGTTTCAGAGCCGACTCGTAGGCGTCCTCAGCCTGTTTCCCTTCCTTGCGTCCCTTGTAGTAGGCCGCCCGGTTCAGCCAATACCGTACGGAATCCTTCTTGACCTCCTCGGCCTTGCGGATGCGCTCCTCGATGACCCGGAGGCCCGAGGCGTCCTGCACCTGGCCGGCGAAGAGGTAAGGTCCGATGTCCTCGAGGGCGCCGTCCTTTTTCCCGGTCAGCTCCTCGACGAGTTTCTGGGCGCGGTCGAGTCGGCGGGCGGCGAAGCATGCCTTCGCCAGCTCCGCCTTCGTCCACCTTCGGAGCCAGGGCTCCACCTGCTCGGGGGCCACGTAGATGTTGGTCAGCTCGGTCTCGTTGAACCGCTGACGGTCATAGTCGGTCATCGTCGACGCGAGCGATATGTCGTAGAAAGGGATGACGTCTTCGGAGCGCTCGCTCCGGCTGAGTAACCTCCAAGCGAGGTAGAAGCTGTCGAGGGGGTGCTCGAGCCGGACGATCTCCACGAGCCACGCGAGGGCGGGGCGCTGCTCTTTGGGAAGAAATCTGCGGGCCCGCAGGTACTCGAAGACGCGTCCCGCGTCGGTCGGGGCCTTCCGGACCTCCTGTCCCATTGCCTCCACGTGGGCCGCGAGCGTCCCGCGGCTCTCCAGGTACCTCAGGAGAACGTAGGTCCAGTCCCTGGCGGCATAGATCGATTCCTCACGCTCGAGCCGGTCCCTTTGGCGCAGCCAGGCCTCGGCGCCTTCGGCCCCCTCCCCGGCCGCCAGCCAGTCCACGAAGCTCGCCCGGTAGTCCGACACCATGTGACTCTTCGGGAAGGTCTCGAACCAGAGCCGCGCCTGTTCGTAGTAGCCGGCCCTGAACAGGCGCTCGAGAACCTCATAGGACGGACGCTCCGCCGCCGGGGTCTTCCCGAGACGCCCGATGACGGCCGAGACGCGCCGAGGTTCACCGGCCCGCACGAGGACGTCCAGCGTGATGAGGAGCTCTTCCACGCGGGCGGCATCCATCTTCGCGGCAAGTTCGTCGGACCACGTGAGGAGGTCGCGCTTCTGGAGTTCGACGGGTACCACGGTGAGGACGCGGTCCCAGTTCAGGGGGAGGGCTGGCTTCACAGGATCGGACGGTTGCTCGCCGGGGACCGCAGCGGCCGGATTCACCTGCGAGCCGGCCGCGACAATCAGCCCCAGCACCCCCAGGCTCACGAGCGCTGCAGCCCGAACGAGACGTGCACCCCCCATGTGCGCCTCCCTTTGCTTCAGAACGCATCCGAACCACAATCCGCCACGACATATTAGACGTTGCCAGGGGGCGGGAGTTCAAGCGAAAAGGCGGAGGGACCGTGTGGGTCTAGGGGGTCGAGTCGGGCCCGGCCGAGACAAGACCGGTCAAAAACACCGATTCCGGCCGAAAACACCGGTCGCCGCGACGCCATAGCCGGGCGGCGGTTCCCCTAAGTCCCTTGGCAGACTCGAGATGCGACTTCGGGATCGTTTTGGCACGCGTTTTGCATATCTCCCGATGTGTCATGCTCTCTCCGGTGAAATTTCTGTCCAAACCCGTGACGCAGGCTATAATTAGGAAGCCGAACGATGGGGGAAGGCGAGATGGGACTTTTCGAACAGGCAAAGAACATCACGGATACCGACCTTCGGATCCTGCTCCAGGAGAGTTCCGAGCCGGCGGAGACGCTGCGTCGGCACATCCTGAGTCTGGAAGAATCGCAGCGACAGCTCAAGAGCTCGCAGGGGTTTCTGGAGCGTCAGCGGAAGTGGCTGGAGGCGAGTGCCGAGCGGAAGCTGCGGCTAGCGGAGGAGTGGGAAGGTCGTGCGGCGAGCGCGGCCCGGCAGTCCCGCGACGACCTCGCACGACACGCACTCCTGCGCAAGAAGGAACTCCTTCGCTCGATGAGCGAGGACCGCACACAGCTCGAGCGCATCCTGCCGCAGCTTCAGGAGCTCGACGGACGACTGGGCGAGGTGCGTCAGAAGATCCTGAAGGCGAAGTCGGTCCGTGAGCGGTTCTTCGAGGGCGACCCGGCGCGGACGCCGGATCGCGCGGACACGGACACCCGGGCGTCCGGGAGCGCTCCTGGCGTCGAGCGCGATTCCCCGGAGCTTACCGAGAGCGAGCGGCAGGAACTCGACGAAGAGCTGAAGGACCTGAAGCGACGCATGGAAACAGGATCAGACGAACAGTAGACCGCGTGCGATTCCATCGGGACTCTGCCCGCGAACCGGACGCTGAGGACCCGCCGTGACCGAGGAGAAGATCGGAAACTACCGCCTGCTCGGGGAACTGGGACGGGGCGGCATGGGCATCATCTACAAGGCCGAGCAGGTGAGTCTCGGACGGTTCGTGGCCCTCAAGGTGCTGTACCCGCATTTGGTCAACGACCCGGTCACGGTCAAGCGGTTCAATCACGAGGCGCGTGCCACCGCACTCCTCAACCACCCCAACATCGTCCAGATCTTCGACGTCGGGGCGGAAGAGGACATGCACTACTTCGCGATGGAGTACGTGCCCGGGAAGACGCTCGCCGCGGTGCTCGAGACCCGTCACAGGCTGGGGGTGGAGGAGACGCTTCGCATCGCCGACCAGGTGGCGGCGGCGCTTTCGGCCGCCCATGACATCGGCATCATTCACCGTGACGTGAAGCCCTCGAACATCCTCATCGACGACCGCGGGACGGTGAAAGTGTCGGACTTCGGGATTGCGATTGCGGCCGGTCAGGGGGACCTGACGGACTCGGGACACCTGGTCGGCAGCGTGCGCTACATGTCGCCCGAGCACGCGCGTGCCGAGGACCTCGACAGCCGCAGCGACCTCTATTCGCTCGGCGTGGTGATGTACGAGATGCTCACGGGACGTCCGCCCTTCGACGGGGAGTCGCCGATCGAGGTGCTCGAGTCTCACGCGGAGGCCCCCGTGCCCCCGATGCCCGACGACGTGGCACCCCTGGTGCAGGCACTGGTCCTGAAGTGTCTGGAGAAGCGACGGGTGGGCCGGCACCGGAGTGCCCGGGCCTTCCGTCGGGCGCTCCGCGAGGCGGTCGAGCAGGTGGACTGGCAGGGACCGGCACTGCCGCCCCTGGAGCCGACGGAAGCCGGCTTCGAGCCAGACCCCTCCTTCCGCTTCGACCGTGCCGGCGTCGTCCGCTCCCTCACCGATTCCGTGTCGTTCTGTCTGGCGGAGCGTCTGCGTTCGGGGAAAGGGATGCGGGGACGTCTGGCCCGGGGTCTGCGCGAGCGTCTCTGGCGGCGCGTCCGACGCCGACACGATTCCTGCAAAACGAAACGCCTCGAACTCATCGAGCTCCGCGAGAACCTCTCCGGTGCGGAGCTGCAGCTCGAGGAGGCCAAGCGGGAATGCGACCGGGCTCACGACAAATACGAGGCCGCCGACGGGGAGCTCCACGACTGGCAGATGGAGGGAAGTCTGAGACTGGACCGCGGGCACAAGTTCTCCAAGGAATCGGCCGCACTCCAGGAAAAGAAACTCTGGCAGCAGGCGACGTCCTACAGGCTCCAGTGGCAGAACCTTCAGGACCGCGTGCGGGACTGGTACCAGAACGTCGAACGTGCCCGTCGCGACTACGAGATGGCCGTCAAGGAACTGGAACTGCTGCAACTCCGACGCCGACGGGAGGCCGAAAGTTCCGGCGTCGCCTCCAGAAACCGACTCCGCTTCATCATCACCCTCGCCGTCGTCGGAGGGGCGATCGGCCTGGTCGTCCTCGACCGGTGGGTGTTCCGTCTCACCTATACCGGTCAGGCCTCGAGCGTCCGAATGGTCTACGGCAAGTTCGTCCCGACGGGGGTCATGCAGGCGGCACGGGACGAGCACGCCGCGGCCCTCCTGGCCTCCGGGAACGTGCTCCTGGCGGGGGGCATCGACGCGAACCGGAAGGCCCTCGACTCGGCCGAGATCTTCGACGCACACTCCAGGAAGTTCCTGCCGACGGGCAAGCTCCGGGAGGCGCGTTTCAACCACACGATGACGGCGCTCGCGGGCTCCAGGGGGGTGCTGGTCGTCGGCGGCGAACAGGAATACGGCCGAGCCGACGCACTGCATTCGGTGGAGCTCTTCAGCGAAAGCGACGGACAGTTCGTCCTCGTGAGCCGGCTGAAGGTCCCTCGTGCACGACACCGGAGCGTGCTCCTCGCGGACGGAAAGGTGCTGGTGACGGGGGGAAGCGACGCGTCCGCGCAGACCCTCGACTCCGCCGAGCTTTTCGAGCCGACCACCAACAGCTTCCGACTGGTGGGCAGGATGAAAAGCGCCCGCAAGGACCACACCGCGACGCTCCTGGGCGACGGACGCGTGCTGATCGTCGGCGGCAGTCAGACCTCCAACCAGCCCATCAACGGCGTGGAGCTGTACGATCCGGCGAAGGAACGCTTTGAGGAGGTGTGTCTCTTGAAGGAGCCGCGCTACGAGCACACGGCGACGCTCGTGGACGGCGGGAAGGTCCTGGTGGTCGGCGGCCGCAGGGGTCAGACCGACGCCGACGCCCTCGACTCCATCGAGCTCGTTGAGGTCGACAAGAAGTGCTCCACGGCCGTCGCCAGGCTCCGGTTGCCGAGACGGGTACACACCGCGGTCATGCTGTCGGAGGACGGTTCGAAATGGGTGCTGATTGCGGGGGGAGGGGTGGGCGCCCCCGGCGTCACGAACCTGTGCGAGCGGTTCGTCCTATCCTGGCACGAGACCCGGGAAGACGGACGACTGAACCACGACCGCAACAATCACACCGCCACGCTTCTCGCCGACGGGTCCGTCCTTCTCGCCGGGGGTCACGGCCGCAATACCGGACAGCCCCTCGGCATCGCGGAACTCTACGTCAAGGTCCCGGCGTCCCTCACGGTCCCTCCGTCTTCCCGTCCTTCCATGGATAACCCGTAGCGGCCCGTGCGCGGTGCAAAGAGAGGAGCTCCACAGGGGGGCGGACTGCGACTCCGTGAAACCCGAAACCAGAAGCCCAAATCAAACCCGAAACGAGAATGACGAATGCCACAGCCAACCGGCGCCCTCTCCTCATTCGGGCTTTGTCATGGATTCGCCATTCGGATTTCTGGTTTCGGATTTTCCCCCACGACCCCTCACCCCGCCCCTCTCCCCGGGGGGAGAGGGAGTGAAGCCTCCCCGCCCCTCGCGCACTTCCTCAAGACTCGTTTTCACGCGGGGTGGACGCCCGGTCCCCGGGGAGTTCCGTTTTCTTGTTGATCTCGGTGGGGGTGATGACGAAGAAGGTCATCTGGACGGCCTTCTCTTCGACGCCGCTGAGGAACGCGCGGCCGACGCCCCGGCCGGTGAAGTCCGCCGGGCCGATCACCAGGGACTGACCCTCTTCGAGCACCGCCTGGATCTCCAAGGACGAGATGTTCACGTTCCGGTTCAGTGCCCGTCCCGTGCGGGCCTGCCAGCTCACCTCGAAGTCCGCCGTCTTCTCCTTCACCTTCTCCAGCGTCAGACACATGCTGTACCGGACCTGGCTGAAGTGACGTCCGATCAGCGAATCGGGTGTCGTCCAGACGAAGAGGGTCTCCTCCTGAAGAACCTCGCCGACGTCGAAGGTCTGACGGTTCCCTTCGCCAATCCGCACGAAGGTCACCCGGCGTGGCCCGGGCTGGAGCCCCTGATACGCCTGCGTGAACTGCGTGCCGAACCGCATGTCCGTCCGTCCCACCTTGAGCCCATTCAGCGCCAGCACCTTCTCCGTCGGACCGTAGGTCCCCCCCATCTCCATGTACTGCCACAGCTGCTCGAACTTGTCATACTGGGAGCGGGGAAGGGTGATGACGTCGAACGTGCACATGACCACGCTCTCGGCGACGGGTCCCCTGGCCTGCGGCCTCAGGTAGTGCATCGGCTCCGTCGACGGGATCGGCTGACACCCGCAGGCGATCACCAGGACGGCCGCTAGGACCCGGACTCTCATGACGTTTCCTTTCACGGATAATCTTATCCGTGAAGCGTGCCGGCGACAAGTCCCAAAATCCGGCGCCCGGCGTCAATCGGAGAGTCTGAGTCCGCGTCGGAGTGCGTACTCGCGCGCTTCGGCGATCTCCTCCGGCGTCGGATAACCCCGGATGACCGGGTCCGTGTGTGCGTGGTACTCCGGGTGATACTGCCCCATGATGTTGACGTAGGTGTTGGGACTGACTTCGTCGGCGAGGAAGTCGACGACGGCGCGCGCCTCCGCTCCACCGGCAGGCATCACCAGGTGTCGGACCAGGAGCCCCCGACGTGCGATCCCGCGCTCCATCACCAGGTCCCCGACCTGACGGTGCATCTCGCGGATCGCCGCTTTCATCACCTCCGGGTAGTCGGCCGCGTTCGCGAGACGCTTCGCCGTCCCCGCGTCGGTGAACTTGGCGTCGGGCATGTAAATCTCCACGTGACCGTCGAGAAGCCCGAGCGCCTCCAGCGACTCATACCCCCCGCAGTTCCAGACCACCGGTACCCGCAGTCCCTTCTGGCGTGCGAGGATCACCGCCTCGAGGAGCTGGGGCATCACGTGTGTCGGGGTGACGAAGTTGACGTTGTGACACCCGCGCCCCGCTAAGAGCAGCATAACGCGCGCGATGTCGGCGGGTTCGGCGGGCGCCCCCTGACGCCCGTGACTGATGTCGTAGTTCTGGCAGAAGATGCAGAGGAGGTTACACCCGGCGAGGAAGATGGTTCCGGAGCCCCCGCTCCCGACCAGCGGAGGCTCCTCGCCGAAGTGGGGCCCCGCTGAGCTGACCACCGCCTCCGCACCGATCTTGCAGTACCCCAGCTCACCTGCTGGCCGGTTCACCCGACAGTTCCGCGGACACACCCGACAGGGATTCAGCAGCGACCGTGCCTCGTCCAGCGTCTTTCGCTCGTTCTCGTCCATCCGATCGCCCAGTATATCGTCTGCGCCTTTCCGATTTCAAGGGGAACGACTTTCCGTGGTTGAAACATCGACGCCGAGCGATACTATATTATGTGGTTCGGAGGTAACCGATGAGAAAGCTTGGTCTGCTTGCCGAATTCGTGCTGGTTCTCACGTTCTCGGGGGGATCGGCCGCGGCACAAGCCCGCCGGGACATCATCCAGGAGGGCGTCTGGAACAGCTCGCTTTCGAGCGCCCTGAGCGTCGCACGCTACACCGGACGCCCCGTGCTCGTCTTCTTCACGGAGGACTGGTGCGGCTACTGTGAGCAGCTCGAGCAGGTGCTGGTTCACAAGGACCTCGAAAAGGCCCTCCGGCGGTTCATCCTGGTGAAGACGACGATCGAGGACGACCCGGCGGCCGCCAAGGCGTTCAAGGTCGACATGCACCACCAGGTGGTGATGCTGGACTGGTCGGGCCGCGTGATCGGGAAGATCGTAGGGGCGACGCATGCGTCGCCCGCACAGTCGGTGCGGGACGTGGCGACGGCCGTGATCGAAGGGGCCGCCGTGAGCGACCTCTATGCCGGTGACAAGCTCGTCGAGCTCGGGTATTACTCGAAGGCCGCCGAGCGCTACCGCCTCGCGAGCGAGATCAGCCGGGACGAGAAGACCATCGAGCGGGCCGGGAAGGGACTCGCCGACATCCGTGAGCGGTCCCAGCGACAGATGGAACTCATCAAGCAGCTCATCCGTGCCGGACGGCTCGAAGAGGCCATCGACGCCTCGACCGAGTTCATCAAGGACTTCCCCCCCGACATGGGAAGGAGGGAGGCGGAGAAACTCCTGGCAAGGCTCAAGACGGGCAAGCCGATTCCACTCGGGGAGGAAAACCCCGCGGGGCCCAAGACGAAACCCGGCGTCAAGCCCGCGGACGAGGCCAAGCGACTCGTCGAAGAGGGCATGGTCTACGAGTGGGACAAGCGGTTCTACGACGCCGCCCTGAATTACGAGAAGGCGGTCAAGCTCTACCGCGACACCCCCGCCGCCGCCGAGGCCGCCGCGCGTCTCAAGCTCCTCTTCGATGACCCCAAGACCCATGCCCTCATCGAACTCGAGAAGCAAAGGACCGAGTGTCTGAGGTGGCTCGAAATGGGGAAGCTCTACGAGAAGAACGGACGTGACGAGGAGGCTAGCAAGTACTACACGAAGGTCCTCACCACGTACCCCGAGAGCGACTTTGCCGCCGAGGCCCGGAGGCGTCTCACCGAGATCGAGCGACGACACCTGAGAGAGCCCGGATAAATGACTAAACCTTGGTCATTCCTTCGGCATCAGTCATTCCGGGGCTGTGGCTTCTTCGAGACGAGACTCACGAAGCGATAGAGGTTCCCGTCCCAGTCGGCGAGGTGGAGGGTGTTCCCCGAGAGGGCGCACGAGGCGACAACCGGGACTCCGACGGCATAGGTCCATTCGAGGGAGCCCTTGCGACGGTCGAGCACGTAGAGTCTGCCGTCGGCTCCGGCGAAGAACACGAAGCGGTCGGAGACGACGGCCTGGGAAGAGATGCGTCCTGTGGAGGGGACCCCAAACGCGACTTGTTGCGTTTGGGGACCCCCGTCGGGGCGAGCCGAAAGCGGGACCACGGACCTAGCGGTCCTGAAGTTCCACGACTCGGCGCCCTTCTCCAGGAGCAGCGACCGCAAGATCCCGTCCGCTGAACCCACGATGACCGCACCGCGCGCGATGGTCGGCGGAGCCGTCTCCACCTTGTCCCGCGGGTCAACCTCCGCAAGAACCCTCTCCCAGATGATCTTGCCGGTCTCGCGGTCGGCGACGAGCACCATCTGTCGTGCCGGAGCGCCGCCCGGCGTGACCCCGGTGACCACCACCCGCTTCCCGTCCAGGGCGACGCTCCGGTCCCGCAGGACGTATTTCTCGAGCGTCCATCGCGTCTTGCCGGTGACGATCTCCAGGCACTCGTTCCCGGTGAAGAGTTCGAGTTCGGTGGCGACGGCCTGCCGGCATCCCGGGGAGATGTCGGCGCGCCACTTGAGACTTCCCTCGGCGGTCTTGCGGTCGTACTTGCCGTTTTTGATTTCCGCCCCGGCGCTCCGCGCGAACCCCCACGCCGCACCCCGGGCGTCCACCACGCACAGGAATTCGCCCCCGACCGCAAGGTGTGCCGTCGCGCCTCCCGGCGGCGGGGCACCGGCGGGGAAATCGAATCGGAATTGGCGGGGCGGCTTGTCTTCGGGTGCGGCGGTCCCGCCGGCGGCAGCCGTCGCCGCCTCCGCCGCCGCCTCCAGAGCCACGTGGTCCCCCCGCAGCACGAAAAGTCCCTGTTCGTGCCAGGTGAAGGGCTCGTCAAAAACCCGCAGGCCTTGAGCATCCGTCTTTGCGGGGGTCACAGCGGGAGGTGGCGTCGTCTCTTTCATCCCACTCATCGTCCAGCCGTCCCGCTCGGTGACAAGTTCCGGCTGGATCAGTTCGCGCCGGAGGAGCACCGAGTGGGGAAGGACGACCAAGGGGCCCCGCAGCACCCTCCCGCCCACGTTCGTCACCTCCGCCAGATAGAAGGGCGGGACGACCGTGTCCCGGGTCTCCCCGGCGTGAGCGTCGCCGCCCCCGGGAGCGACCCAAGGCGTCCCGACCTCGCCCGGGGGCGGGGGGTCTTTCGGCACGACGAACGACACGTTCCGGCTCCAGGTCGCACCCCCCGGCCGGCCCGCGGTGAACCGGCAGACGTAATACCCCTCGCCCAGGACGAGCGGCTTCTTGAACTCGATCATCCTCGTAAGACTCCCGAACACGAGCGTCTCATACTCCGGAAGCGTCATCTCCGACAGTTCGAGGCGGTCCCCGGTGTCCTTGATCTGGGCCATCTCGACCTTGACGGGGATGTCCGGCCCGATCCCTGTGTCGGCCAGCGCTAGCGACACGCGAAGAGGTCCCGGGGCGACCGTCGCCTCCGGCCCCGGCCGGATGGGGTGGAGGTACTGCTTCAGTCCGGCGATGCGCCGGTCGAACCGGAGTTCTCCCTGGGGGCCGACGAAATCGTCGACACGGAACCCGACGGGCGTCGCTAGTCCCCCACAACGAAAGCTCCGGGTGGTTTCCGCCGGAACAAGCCTCTCGCCGCGGCCCACGAGCGTGAGGCCATCCAGCATGCACCTGCAGGCGCCCGGGCCGAAAGACTGCGTAAACAACCGGTAATCGGCAAGGATGTCGGCGGGACCGGTGCTGGAGGCAAAAATGTGGAGCACCTCGGCCGCCGGGGACTCCTGCTTGAGGATCTCGCGGCGGAGCGCGGCGTGCTGCCCGTCTCCGGCGATGACGAGGAGGTCGGGTTTCGGCTCGAGTCGGGCGATTTCCCGGAGCATGTAGAGGAGTTCGGGGTCGGTCTTGTCGGCGCGGGCCGGCCCGCCGCCGATGTCAAAAAGGTGGACCATGCGGGGCCGGGCGGCGAAGGGTTTCTTCCGGGGCACAAGTCCGATATCGACCTGGGCGCCCGTCGCCGGGACCTCTCGCCAGAACGGGGTCTCATACTTCGCGACGTCGGCGACCACCCACACATAATGGGCGCCACCCCAGTCCGTCACGACGGGGAGGGAATACCGTCCCCGTGCGTCGGTGCCGACGGTTTCGCCGCCCGCCGAGACCTTGAGGCCTTCGAGCGCTCGTTCGTCCTGGTCCCTGCGGCCGTTGCCGTTGGCGTCCTCGAACACGACGCCGCGCACGACGCGCTCCGCCGCCCGTTCCGTGCGGGTGTCCGGGGTCGTCTCCTGCGCCCGGACGCACACCGGAAATCCCGCCCCCAATAACACTGCCAGGAATGACATCATTACCCGCATCCCGGTTCTTTCTCCAAATCGCCCCAAGAACGTGTTCCTCTCTCCCTCTCCCCCCGGGAGAGGGTCGGGGTGAGGGGGCCTCAGAGACAGCACCCCCCTCACCTTGGCCCTCTCCCCCGCACCAGCGGGGGAGAGGGGATAATTAGAGCCGCCCCTCTGGTTGTTTCCCAATGCGTCGTTTCATCGCGTGTCCGTCTTTCCCGCGCCGGGTCTCAGTTTCTCGAGAAGCGCGGCACCCCGTGCCGCCTCCGGCGAGTCGCCGAACTCCGCCGTCAGCCGCTGGAGGTACTCCTGCGCACGCGGAACCATCGACCTCTCGCGATATCCCTCCCCCAGGAGCAGCAGCATCCGCGCCGCCGCGTCCCCCTTCGGATACTCCGCTAGAAGCGCCTCCAGTTCCTCCAGCTTGTACTGGCGTCTCTCCAGGAGAATGAGCCGGATGTTATCGGCGAGCCGGGAGTCGGGGAACCACTTGAGGATCCTCGAGAGCTCGGCGTCGTAGTCCGCCTGGTGCTCGTCGAGCTGGTAGAAGAGCATCAGGGGTATCCGGTTGTAGTCGGAGTTCTGCTCGATGAACCGGATCTCCCGTCGCGTCTCCTGGAGGACCTCGTAGAAGAGCTGAAGGCGTTCCTCCGGGGTGAGGCGGTGTCCCCGCCAGCGGAGGAGCGCCGATCCCCCGCCGGTCGGCCGGTAATCGCGCGGGACCTTGACGTCGCAGAAGACGCTGAGGTGGCTCAGCTCTTCGAGACCCGCGTCGAACTGGTGATGCTGGAGGTAGTACCGGGCGGTGGCCAGGCGTGCCTCGATCGCCACGAGGGAGTCCGCGAACTCCTTCCGGATGACCTCGTAGTCCTTGAGTGCCTCGGGGGTGATGCGGTCGGTGTAGACGCGGAGGGCGTCGGGTCGGGTGCCGGTGAAGGCGGGACGGAGATTATGGATTTCCGCGCGCTCGAAGAGGGCAAGCGGGGTCTCGGCGTCGTGCGGAAACCACGAGACGAAGTTGGAAAACGCATCGAGCGCCTCCTTGCGTCTCCGGTCGTAGAGCTCACGGGCCTCCCGGCGTCGATCCTCCGCCGAGTGCAGGGCGTCCGCCGTACCCACCGCGATCCGGAAGTCCGCCGACAGCGGCCAGTGCGACGCCCTGAGGAACTCGTACTCCACGTTGGCGAACCCCACGGTCCAGTGAAAAAGCACCAGCACCGCCGCCGCCTGGAAACCCACCACCCCGATCAGGAACCGCATCTGGTAGTCCCGCCAGCGGGCAAGCAAGAGGAGCGGCCCAACGGTCGCCGCTAGCATCACCGCCGTCACGAGCCACGGAAGCCACGCCACCATGCCGGGCTTCCCGGAGAGCCCCGGCATCGTCAGCACCAGGAGATAGGCCACGGGCGGGACCATCGCTATCAGCAGGGAACTCCCGATGCCGAGGAACCCGCGGAGGCGCGTCCCCGCAATCAGCACACTCAGCATCAGGAAGAGGAAGAAGAAGGGCGCCGGGACGTAGTACCCGCCCACCAGTGCCACAACCATCCCCGGCGTCACGCCGTAAAAAAGTCCCACGAGCACCGGGACGAGGATCACCAGCGAGAAGGTCCACCCGACGGTGAGGACCTGCCAGGGGTGCTCCGAAAGGTCGACCGGGAAAGCGAACATCTCACCCATGCGGACCGGAAAAGACACGCCTCCCGTCAGGGGGTGCGTGAAGAAGTCGCCGGTGAACAGGTAGTAGCTGAACCGGCAGAGGACGAGGTAGAGCACCCCGAGCAGGATGACGTCGAGGAGCTCGGCGCGGGTGAAGTTCCGCGAACACCGCCTGCAGATCTCGTCATCAACGGTGCGGTCGGTGAAGAAGCACGTCCGACACTTCATGGCGGAACCTCGGGGGAACTGGAAGGGCGACGCGGGAGAGATTCTAGACCCCGCTGGGAGGAGCGTCAAGGCGAAAAGGGGCCGAAGCGGACGTGTACATGACAGTGCGGGAGAGGGACCCTTCCCCTCTCCCGCACCAAAGGTCACTACCTGTGGGACGGGCATTCTTGCCTGTCAGGACGCCTGAGGCGGGAAGGAACTCCGCCGAAGCGACTGCCTCCTCCGCCAAAGCACTAGCGGCGGCTGGATCGGTCCTGTCGCCAAGCCGGATGCCTGCGCCACCAGTCGAAGTCCCGGACCCACACGGACCCACCGCGCAGGACTGGAGGTCCACCCGACGCGCGGCTGTCCTCACACTCACTCGGTCTTGGGGGTCTCCGTCTTCTCAGGCGGCTTCACTGGCACCGGTTCCTCTTTCTTGCAGCTGAGAACCCCACCGACGAACAACGCTAAGAGCAACGCGCAAAGCAGCTTCTTCATGACATCCCCCTTCGCTGTCTCCACGGTTGTTGACACCCAGGTGATCCCAGCGATCACCCGTCGGTTCGAAGCCTGTCCCGTGCGAACGGGACTCATCCACTCTTTTCTGAGCCACCATTGGACAGAATCCCAGCCGCCGTGTCAACACTATTTTTATCCATAAAAATCTCAGGGGCGGCCCGGCCGCAGAAGGCCTGAGGCTTGAGGAAGTGAGGCTTGAGGCACGGAGGAGAATAACCGGACGCCCAACGCTCAGGCCTCAAGTCTCAAGCCTCATGCAAACCTTATTTCTTGACAGGAAAGAACTTGCGCATTAGAGTGCCCCAGGAACAGGGTCAACGAATTCTCAGGCGGGAATGGATGAAGGAATGGGTATTCCCGATTCATCGGGACGAGACGCTGCGTGACGAGATCTCGAGAAGACTGGACCTTTCGCCGGTGACCGCGTCGGCCCTCCTGGCCCGGGGCGTCCGAACCGTCGAGGAGGCCCGCTCCTTCCTCAGTCCCAGTCTCGATGACCTCATCGACCCCAATCGTCTTCCCGACATGGAGAAGGCCGTCGATACCATCTGCCGGCACGCCCGGGACGGCAGTCGCATCGTCATCTACGGCGACTACGACGCGGACGGGCTCTGCGCGGTGACGATGCTGATCCAGTTCCTGAGACTCGCGGGACTCGACCCCTCCCACTATGTCCCGGAGCGCGTGGAAGAGGGGTACGGTCTGCACCGGGAGGCCCTGCGTCAGCTGCACGCCGAGGGGACGCGACTGGTCATCACCGCGGACTGCGGCATCTCCAGCGTTCCCGAGGCGGCGCTGGCACGGGAGCTGGGACTGGAACTCGTCATCACGGACCACCACGAGCCGTCGGGGACGCTCCCGGAGGCCGCGGCGGTCGTCAATCCGAAGATCCCCGGTTCCGAATATCCCTTCAAGGAGCTCGCCGGGGTGGGGGTGGCGTTCAAGCTGGTCTGGGCGCTTGCGGAGCGGTTCAGTCGCGGCAAGGAGACCGACCCGCAGTTCCGCAAGTTCCTCCTCGACTCCATGGCACTCGTCGCCATGGGGACGATCGCCGACGTCGTTCCGCTCCTCAGCGAGAACCGCGTCTTCGCGAAGTTCGGCCTCGAGGCACTCCGCTACTCCCAGCTCCCGGGCCTCCAGGCCCTCATGAACCAGTGCCGACTGGTCGACCAGGAGCTCGACTCCGATTCCGTCAGCTACAAGCTCGGTCCGCGCCTCAACGTCGCCGGACGGATGGCGAGTCCCGAGATCGCGCTCGCGCTCCTGATGACCGACAGCTACGGCGAAGGGGAACGGATCGCGCAGGAGCTGGAGAACCTCAACCGCGAGCGTCAGCGCATCCAGCAGGAGATCATGGAGGCGGCGCGGCTCCAGGTCACCGAGCAGAACCGTCACGACGACTACATCCTCGTCTTGGCCGACGAGCACTGGCCCGCCGGCGTCATCGGGATCGTCGCCAGTCACATTGTCGAGGAGTTCTACCGGCCGACGGTCCTCATCTCGCTGGAGGGCTCGCTCGGACGGGGCTCCGCACGCTCCATCCCCGAACTGAACATCATCGAGGCCCTCACGACGTGCAGCCGACACCTCCACAGCTTCGGCGGACACGCCCAGGCCGCCGGCATCACCATCCCCAAGGACCTCATCGACGTCTTCCGCGTCGAGCTCAACGCCCACGCGAGGACCCGACTCTCCCCCGACGACTTCAAGCCCAAGCTCCAGGTCGACGGCGAGATCCTGCTCGATTCCCTGAGCCTGCAGTTCGTCGAGGAGTTGGCGAGGCTAGCGCCCTTCGGCCAGGGTGCACCCGAACCGGTGCTCGTCGCCAGACACGTCCAGCTGGCCGGCCGCCCGCGTCGCGTCGGAAGCTCCGGAAAACACCTCGCCTGCCACCTTTCCCAGGGCGGCACCGCCTTCCGCTCCATCGCGTTCGGCATGGGGGAACTGGCCGAGAGACTCCCCCAGACCGGCGGGACCTTCCACGTCGCGTTCACCCCCGTCATCAACACGTTCAGCGGCCGCTCCGACGTCGAGCTCCGAGTCAAGGACGTCCATATCCCCAGGGAGGACCCGTCGTGAGTCAAGACGAAGCCAGGAAACCGAACGTGCTCCTGAGCCGGATGCAGTTCCCCACCGAATACGGTCTCTTCATCGCGGCGAACCTCCTCGACGTGCTCCTCACGATGCTCTTCATCCGGTATGGCGCAGGCGAAGGGAACCCCGCCGCGAAGTGGATCGTGCTCCAGTTCGGGAAGATCGGCTTCGTCGCCTTCAAGCTGGTGCTGATGTTCGTCGTCATCATCCTAGCGGAGGCGGTCGCCCGAAAGCGAAGGAACCTCGCGAGACTCCTCATCTGGTTCGGGATCCTTGCGATGTGGGCGGTGGCGATCTCGAGCGGCGTCCGCTTCTACCACTACATGCAGACCCCGGGGCCTGACCGCGTGTGGAGCCCGTCGCCCGCAGGACGAGCCGACAGCATGGCGCCCGCCCAACGGATGCGGACGGAACCAGAAGCCTCCCCGGGCCGAACCGACCGCGAGCCGACGACGCTGAAACTCCGAGGCGTAACGGTCCCCCTTCGTCTCAGGGGTGTCATTTCAGCCCCGGAAGGGACATCGGTTCTGATTGACGTGGGCGGGGAGCTGTTTGCCGGCACAGCGGGAGCGGGATTGTGCCTGAGACCGTTCGAAGAGACCTGCAAGATCGCCTCCGTTGACCTCGACCAGCGCATCGTCGTCATCGAGCGGCCCGGCTATGGGGAAGACAACCTACGTATCTCATTGCCCTTCCCGGATGGCCTTCAACCTTCGTGGCAGATCCCGCATGCGGGCCTCACGGCATCGCTGGAACCGGTCAAGCAAGAGTACGAATACGCCTCGAGCGTAATGGTGAGGGTCGGCCTGCGAAACACCACGGACCACGAGGTTACGATTGAAGCCGGATGGCGAGGAAAACCGCACTTCTGGTTCTTCACGTCCTCGGCCCGTGAGGGGCCGGTGAGGATCCCGCCGGGACTCGTCGATTCCCGGGTGCTCGAGTTCGACTATGGCAAAGGTCCCGTCAACCCGACGAGGCTGCCCCCGGGTGGGACACTGACCCTGGAACTCGATCTCAACAAGTTTCTCGAATACAATACCGGCACCCCCGATCTCGTGGCGAGTCTCCCTCTTGCATGGAGACCCGGGTCCTACCGGGTCGTCGGGCTCTACCAGATGCTCAAGCCGCAAGAGCCCGGCATCTGGCACGGGTCCGTCACCTCGAACCTTATCTTGTTCACGGTACTTCCCCGAGTTCAAAAATAGGCCCCGGGACGCATCGGCCATCGACTGTCCGGCCTGAACACCCCGGATGGGATAGCCAAGGGCAAGCGAGCCGTCGCTGCGGGAGACTGTCTCACCCCTGTCTTGATCTTGCGCCCTGAAGGGGCAAGCAGAGTCGCGTCATTCCGAGGTGTCCCGATACGTCGGGACGGGCGACGGGGAATCTCGCCGCGCAACGCCCATGAACGGTGGCACGCGGCCGCATTTCTCATCCCAAGAGGTCGGGGTTCGGAATGACGACCCGAAAGACCGACCGTCCCGTCATTCGGACTTCGGATTGGATCCGCCTTCGCGGGAGCGCCGCAGCTACGGCGGCGGTGCTTCGGATTTCCGGTTTGGGATTTCGTCATTGCCGCCTTCGGCGGGTGGGAGCTGTCGCAGGGGCACATCGATGGGGGGAAGTCCGGGGAGCTCGGCATCGGCCGGGCCGGCGCCGAGCTCTTTGAGCTTTCGAGCCCCCGGAGCGAGCCGGCTTTCCCAGGAGCCGACCGCCTCGTTGTAGGACCTCGCCGCATCCTTGAGTGCTTTGCCGATCTCGGCGAAGTACTCCATGAATTTGCAGAGACGCTCGTACAACACCGTGCCCGCCTCGGCAATGTGCTTCGCGTTCTCGGCAAGACGGTGCTCCTGCCAGGTATGGGCGATGGTCAGCAGGTTGGCGATGAGCGTGGTCGGGG
>Ga0315282_10003920_pt1 | contig 26339 bp, 21 predicted proteins | sample YL17G07_20_MG_FD_203693 | JGI IMG/M metagenome (GOLD analysis project Ga0315282, IMG submission 203693) | Sediment microbial communities from Yellowstone Lake, YNP, Wyoming, USA - YL17G07_20 | ecosystem: Environmental > Aquatic > Freshwater > Lake > Sediment | place: USA: Wyoming | collected... | reverse complement strand
CTGGCGAACCTGTGAGAAGAAGGTCTTAGGTCCTAGCTCTTAGGTCTTAGGGGCCAGAGGCGAAGTGACGGTTCTGGCTCTTGAGATGCCTCGTACAGAGAAGGGGTAAATCTTGGGAAGACGCCAAAGGCCGTCATCACGGCTCTGCCCCCTATGACCTAGGAGCTAAGAGCTAGGACCTTCTTTTCCCTGCCTACTCGACGATTTCCAGCAGCCGCTCCGTCAGTTCGACGTGCCGCCGCTTGTTGCGGAGGAGGTGTTCGACCTGGTCGCGGATGTTCGGGTCGGTCGTTTGGGCAACGATCTGCTCGTAGGCTCGCAGTGCCTGCTGTTCCTGGGCCAGCAGGGCCTGGAAGCGATCCCGCAACTGGGCTTGTTCGATCTCAAGCATCGCTGGCGTTCCCCAGCCCGCCGGCCAGCAGGCGTACGGCCTTCTTGTGGTGTTCGGTGTCGGCCCGCAGGGCATCGAGAATGGAATAGACCTCCGACCGCTGCTCGACGCTGAGGTATTCCGAGTGGGCGACCTCGCTGGACGTGGCCGTCAGCGACGCGGCCAGCATGTTCTCCATCGCCGCAACCGCCTGAATATTCCCCTGTAGTCCGTTCTGATCGGGCATCATCGCCTCGGCACCTCTGCTGGACATGGTGGCATCGACGGGACGCACTTAGTCCGATGCATATTATCACGCGCCTCTGGCCAAAACACAAGGATTTACTTGCCGTTTCCCGGCATTTTCCCATTGCTTTCGGGCCCGGCGGGCGCTTGAATACCCATTCTTCCTGGAGACGCAAATGCTTTCGTGGTCGTTGGTCCCGGCAGGCATGGACAGCCTGGCCCGTTTCCTGGCGGTCGGCTCGGTTTCGGCGATGCTCTTGAGCATGGCCAAGACGGGCTTCGGCGGAAGCGTCGGCCTGCTGTCGACGCCGCTGATGATCTTCGCGTGCGGCGGCAACTCCAGGCTGGCAATAGGCATATTGCTGCCGATCCTCATCGCCGCCGATTACGTCGCCTTGGCGGCCTGGCTGGGAAAGTGGAACTGGCGGGCCGTGGGGATGCTCCTGCCCGGCGCCGCCGTCGGGATCGCGGCCGGTTGGGCCGTCCTGCACGCCCTGGCCGGCCCGAGGGCCGCCGGCGGGGCCGACGCGGCAAACGCCTGGCTGAAGGTCGGCGTGGGAGCTATCGCCCTGGCGTTCGTGACGCTCCACGTCGTGCGAGGCCTGAGCGGCAAGCCGCTGGCGTTTAGCCCGGTCTTCTGGCAGGCCGGCGTGGCCGGCTCCGCCGCCGGCGTCAGTTCCACGCTCGCCCACGCGGCCGGACCTGTCGTGGCGATGTACATGCTCCCCCAGCAGATGCCAAGGGGCCAGTACGTCGCCTCGACGGCCTTGTTCTTCTGGATCGCCAACCAGGCCAAGCTCATCCCGTATTTCGCCGAGAACATGATCAACACATCCACGCTTTGGGCCGGGCTGCTGCTTGTTCCCGCCATCGCGGCCGGGGGACTGCTGGGCAAATTGCTGCACCGCCGCGTAAACCAGGCGCAGTTCATCGGCATAGTCTACGGCCTGCTCGCCCTTGCCGGCTTCTGGCTGACATGGGAAGGCGTCGCGGCGCTGGTCAGATGAAAAGGAGGGAAATGTTTTCCCTTCCTTGGGCCAATCGGGCGGGAAAGCGGGCCCGCGGGAATGCTAGAATTCCGTGGAACCCTCGCGGGCCATTTGTAACATGGAGCTACGCACAGGAAAGGATCGCCACGCATGTGGGATTACACCAAAGCCGTCAAGGAACATTTCCTCAACCCGAAGAACGCCGGGCAGATCGACAACCCGGACCTCGACGCCACGGTGGGCAACATCACCTGCGGCGACGCGCTGCGGCTCATGGTCAAGCTCGGCCCCGGCCAGCGGGTCGCCGACGCCAAGTTCCAGACCTTCGGCTGCGCAAGCGCGATAGCCTCCAGCGACGCCCTGATCGAGTTGATCAAGGGCAAGACCCTCGATGAGGCCGGCAAGGTCACCAACGACGACATCGCCCAATACCTCGGCGGGCTGCCCGACGAGAAGATGCACTGCTCGGTCATGGGCATGGAGGCCCTCCAGAAGGCCATCTCGCAGTTCAAGGGCGAGCCGTTCGCCCTGGAGGAAGAAGGCGAGATTGTCTGCCACTGCTTCGGGGTGACCGACAAGCTCATCGAGAAGGTCGTCGCCGAGCACGCCCTGCGGACGGTCGAGGAGGTGACGCACTACACCAAGGCCGGCGGCGGGTGCGGGTCGTGCCACCCGAAGATCGAGCAGATTATCGACCGCGTGCGGCGTGCGGCCGCCACGACCAGGCCCAAGCCCCCCGAGGCCGCCAAAAAACCGGCACTGACCAACCTCCAGCGGATCAAGCGGATCGAGGAGGTCGTCGACAGCGAGATCCGACCGATGCTCCAGCACGACGGCGGCGACATCGACCTGATCGACATCGAGGGCAAGACAGTGAAGGTCGCCTTCCGCGGGCACTGCGCCTGGTGCCGCGTGAGGGACTTCACGCTGGAAGGCACGGTCGGAGCCAAGTTGAGGGAAATGGTCGATCCCGACATCGTCGTAGAAGACGTGGGCGAAAAGCTCAGCGAATGAGGAACCTCCCTGATGAGCGACGTGATCTATCTGGACAATAACGCCACCACGGCCGTGGCGCCGCAGGTCAGGGAGGCTATGGATCCCTTCCTTACCGAGCTGTACGGCAACCCGTCGAGCATACACACCTTCGGCGGGCAGGTGGCAAGGCACGTGGACATCGCACGCCAGCAGGTGGCCGACCTGCTCGGCTGCCAGCCGACGGAGGTGCTCTTCACCTCCTGCGGGACCGAGAGCGACAACGCCGCCATCCGCTCGGCCCTGCCGGTAAACCCGCACCGAAAGACCCTCGTTACCACGCGCGTCGAGCACCCGGCCGTGCGGAACACCTGCCACACCCTCGAGCGCCCCGCGCCGATCGGCTTTGACAACCGCGTCATCGAGCTGCCCGTGGACTCCCGCGGCGAACTGAGCCTGCCCGACGTGGGCAACGCCCTGGACGAGAACGTCGCCGTCGTGTCCATCATGTGGGCCAACAACGAAACCGGCGTGATCTTCCCCGTCGAGACCATCGCCGACATGTGCCGCGACCGCGGGATACTCTTCCACACCGACGCCGTCCAGGCCGTCGGCAAGATCCCCATCCGCCTGGCCGGCACCGCGATAGACATGCTGAGCCTGTCCGGCCACAAACTGCACGCGCCAAAGGGCATCGGGGCCCTGTACGTCCGCCACGGATGCCGGTTCCAGCCGTTCGTGGTCGGCGGACACCAGGAGCACAACCGCCGGGCCGGGACGGAATCCGTGCCGCTGATCGTCGCGCTGGGCAAGGCATGCGAGCTTGCCCGGGCGAACCTCGACCACGAGCGAACAACCGTAAAGGCCCTGCGCGACAAGCTGGAAAAGGCCCTGCTGAAAAGCTGCCCGGACGCCCGGCTCAACGGCCATCCCGACCACCGGCTGCCCAACACGAGCAACATCAGCTTCGAGTACATCGAGGGCGAGAGCATCCTGCTGATGCTCGACGAGTACGGCATCTGCGCCGCCAGCGGCTCGGCCTGCACCACAGGCAGCCTGGAGCCCAGCCACGTCCTGCGCGCAATGGGCATTCCCTACACGGCCGCCCACGGCTCGATCCGCTTCAGCCTGAGCATCTACAACACCGAGGCCGAGATCGACACGGTGATCGAGGTGCTGCCCCCGATCATCCGCCGGCTGAGGGAAATCTCGCCGTTCGGGCGGGTCGCGGCGACGAAGGAATGAGAAGAAGATCACCGCAGCCCGAAGGGCCCTGCGGGTTCCGTAGCGGTCTAGGTGCAACCATTTCCTGGCCTGCCCAGCCCCAGGTGGAATATCCGTGGTTTCAACAAACGGCTGGCGTTTTCGATGCTCCCTGGCACAACCGGACAGGACAAGGAGAGTGGAATGCGTCTCAATCGGCGTGAGTTTCTCAAACTGGCTGGACTGGCCGCGGCGGCGCAGATGCCGGCAAGGCGGCTTTGGGCGGCCGGGGATGTAAAGGCCACCGAGGCCCCCGCCGCCGGCGGCGCGCCCGGCAAGGCTGCCAAGCCAAACATCCTCTTCTTCTTCCCCGACCAGCACCGCTACGACTGGACCAGCATGAACCCGGCCCTGCCGGACATAACGCCCAACCTCAAGAAGCTCGCCGCCCGCGGCGTGCATTTCAGCAACGCCGTCTGCGCCTCGCCGGTCTGCGCGCCGTCGCGGGCGTGCCTGGCCTGCGGTAAGGAATACCAGCGGTGCGGCGTGGGCGGCAACAACGGGATCTACCCCGTCGAGCAGACGACGTTCTACTCGCTGCTCAAGGCGGCGGGCTATCACACGCTCGGCTGCGGCAAGTTCGACCTGGCCAAGCCCTCCCATAGCTGGGGCGCCGACGGCAAACAGAAAGTCAAGGGCGGCCCTTCGAAGCTGGAGCAGTGGGGCTTCACCGACGGCATCGACAACGCCGGCAAGATGGACGGCTGGACAGGCCACAGAGCCGGCTTGGGCGAGCCCTATTTCGCGTACCTCCAGAGCAAGGGCCTCGTCGAGGCGTACCAGAAGAACTACAAGCTGCTCGACCACGATTACGATGGCCCGGCCGTGCTGAGCGACGAGGCATACGGCGACAACTGGATCGCGCGAAACGGGCTGGAGCTGATCAAGGCCGTGCCGAAGGGCACGCCGTGGTTCATCCAGATAAACTTCAACGGCCCGCACGAGCCGATGGACATCACCAAGTCGATGTACGAGAAGTTCAAGAACGTCAAGTTCCCCCCGCCGGTCGATGGCGACGGCTCGGCCACCACGGAAAAGAAACGCCGCAACTACGGGGCCATGATCTACAACATCGATCATTGGCTCGGCGTTTACATTGACGAGATCGCCAAGCGCGGCGAGTTGGACAACACGATCATCGTATACTGCTCGGACCACGGCGACATGCTGGGCGACCACGGCCAGTGGGGCAAGACCAAGCCGCGACACGCCTCGGCGGCCGTGCCGCTGGTCATGGCGGGGCCCGGCGTTGCCGACGGGGTAAGCTGTCCGGCGCCGGTGGAGACCATGGACCTGGTCGCCACCTTCCTGGACTATGCCGGCCTGGACAAGCCAGCCGACATGGATTCGATTTCAATGCGCCCCTTCCTTGGCGGCGCGGGCAAGCTGCCAAGGTCGATTGTCCGCAGCGCCCTGGGCGGCTGGGTGCTCGTATTCGACGGGCAATACAAGCTCATCTCGGGCAGCCAGGGCAACCAGGGCGGCAAGGGCAAGAACCGCAAGGCCGGCAAGAAGAACGCAGACGCCGGGCAGGCCAAGGACAGCCAGGCCGGTCAGGACAAGGGCCTTGTGCTCTACGACCTGAAGAACGATCCCGGCGAGATAACGGACGTGGCCGCCAAGCATCCCGATGTCGTCGAGCGGCTCAAACCACTGCTTCCGCCTGTCGGGCAGTAGCCGGGCGGCATACCTGATCGTTTGCCATTGCCGGCTCCTGCCGGCCCTTGCTCGCAGTCCGACATGAACCCTCGGTTCACCCGATGAAACGAAAAGCCCAGGACGAGAACGAGGACGAGGACGAGGACGAGAACGAGGGCTGTCGCCCGGCCCCTACTTCCTACGCCCTACTCCCCGCCGCCTGCTACCTACTCCCCTCCCTACTACCTATTACCTACTCCCTATTACCTTCGCTTCAGAGCAGATCACTCGGAAGCCGACGTCGTAGACGCCCTGGTGCGGCAGGCGACCATCGACCGTTTCATTCGCGGATCTCCATGTGCCAATTCACGCCTTCCTCGTCCTTGGGCGCATCTTCCTCGCCGCTGGTCTTTTCAACCCCCACCGGCCGAGAGCCTGCCGGGCCAATCCGCCGGGACCAGGCCCGCAATTGCCCGCGGGCAGGCGCGAGAAACGTCCGCTCGCACCGGGCAACTTGCCGCGTTGTTGAAAAAACCGCATCGCGCGAGTAGTATTTACTGTATCTCTCTTGGTTCCGGAAGCTTCGTTCTTGTTATGACTGTTCGGCCAGGGGCATGCCGGTTCCGGCACGAAAGCCCCGGCCTTCGGTCGCTGCGCAGCAGCGCCGGCGCAGCGAACGCCCGAAATGGCGCATGGCAAAGGAGACGTTGCATGATTCGCACCAAAATCGTTGTGGCGTTGATTCTGGCTTTGGGACTGGCCGTGGGCTGTGAGGACAAGAAGACCACGCCGAAGACCACAGAGGCTGAAAGGGCCGCGACAGCCGCCAAGGTCAAGGCGGACGCCGATGCCGCCAAAGTCAAGGCGGCCGAGGAAGCAAGGGCCGCGGGAGAAACCGCCAAGGCAAAGGCGGCAGAGGAAGCAGCCAAGGTGAAGGCCGCCACCGATGCAAAGGCGGCGGAAGAAACCGCCAAGGCAAAGGCGGCAGAGGAAGCACCCAAGGCGAAGGCTGACGCGGAGGCAAAGGCCGCGGAAGAAACCGCCAAGCTAAAGGCGGCCGCGGAAGCAGCCAAGCTGAAGCCTGACGCGGAGGCAAAGGCGGCCGAAGCGGCAAAGGCAGCCGCCGAGGCCGCCGCGAAGGAGAACGCCTCGCTGCTCGAGAAGGTCCAGGCGCTGATCACCGGCGGCAAACTCGACGAGGCCGATACGCTGCTGAAGACCCTGGAGGAGAAACTCGCGACGCTCTCGCCGGATCTCCAGGATAAGGTCAAGGCCGTACGGACCGCGCTGGCGGCAAAAAAGGCCGCCGCCTCGGTCATACCATCCGTCCTTCCTTCTTGACCGGCAGAGCCACAGCCTGCCAGGACCAACGATGCAGCCACGCCGGCGCCTGTCCGGCGTGGTTGCCTCGTTTCCAGAGAAGGACTCACCCGCATGAATTGCCGGACCCCGCCGGCGATTGGCTTCCGCGTGGCAGCCCCTAAAGACCGGCCCGTTCAGGCCGCGGCGGGGTTTGCTACAATGTTGGACCTGACCCCCACGGAAATGACGTCCGTGCGCGGAAGGGCCGGATGTCACATTCGCCTCGGCAAACGAGCCGAAGGCCAGGCAAAGGAGCCAATCATGCGCAATCGCACGAATCAGCCGACTCGACGGGAACTCCTGATGGCGGGCGCGGCCGGGGCGGCCGGGGTGCTGCTGGGCGGTCTTAGGCTGCGGGCGGCCCAGGCCGGGCCCGCCAGGAAGATTTCCGTCGGCCTTCAGCTTTTTTCCGTCCGTGGCGAGTGCGGAAAGAACGGCGGCAAGAACCTGCCCAAGGTCATCGAGGCCGTCGCGAAGATGGGCTACGAGGGCGTGGAGTTCGCCGGCTACTACGGCTGGGACGCCCAGGGCCTCAAGAAGATGCTGGACGATAACGGCATCAAGTGCTGCGGCACGCACACTGGCCTGGACACCCTTCTGGGCGACCAGCTCAGGAAGACCGTCGAGTTCCACAAGACCATCGGCAACAAGTTCCTGATCGTGCCGAGCATGGGCGGCGGCTACACAAAGGACGCCGCGGCCTGGAAGAAGACCGCCGGGCTGTTCAACGAGATCGCCGGCAAGCTCAAGCTCGAGGGAATGTACTGCGGGTATCACAACCACTCCGCGGAGTTCAAGCCCATGGACGGCTCGACCCCGTGGGACATCTTCTTCGGCAACACCGTCAAGGATGTCGTCATGCAGATAGACACCGGCAACTGCCTGGATGGCCATGGCGACCCGGTGGCCATGCTGAAGAAATACCCCGGCCGGGCGCTCACGATGCACTGCAAGGAATGGGGCGGCAGCGGCATGGGCCTCGTCGGCGAAGGCAAGGTGGACTGGAAGCAGATCATCCAGCTTGGCCGAACGACGGCCGGCACGCAGTGGTTCATCATCGAGCACGAGAGCGGCGGCGCCAGGTCGCTGGAGGCCGTGGAAAAGTGCCTCGCCAACTTCCGCAAGTTGCTGGCATAGACGCGGCATAGGCTAATCGGCACGGTGCGCGGCGCCCATGCCCCGCCATGGGTCTGTATTCGTTCTTTGGCTTTGACTGTTGTTTGCGGGTATTCTTATTGACCTGTCCCCTTGGCCGATGGCAGGCGAAGGCTCGTATTGGCAATAGCTTATGATCCATTGGCCGGATGTGGTGCGGCGCGTTTTTTGGAAAAAAGATGGACATGTCGAGCCATGTTTGCCGAATAATTGTGTTACCATGTGTTTCGATAGGCAAAGTTGCACGAGAAGTGTTGCGTGAGGAGCAGTAATGTCCAAGTTGATGTCACAGAAGTGCGAGTACGGCCTGCGCACATTGCTTGAGTTGACAAGCCGGCAAGGCACGGGGCCGGTGCCAGTCAGTGAGATCGCCATAAACCAGGCCATTCCTCAGCGGTTCCTGGAGTTGATCATGAAGGAGCTTCGCGAGGCCGGCGCTGTCCGCTCCCACCGCGGCGCCAAGGGAGGCTACACCCTGGCCGGCGACCCGAAGAACCTGACCGTCGGCTGGATCGTGCGCCTCCTGGACGGCTCTCTCAACCCCATGGATTGCACGTCCTGCGGCGGCGACAGGCTATGCGCCATGCACGAGGAATGCGTCTTTGCCGAACTCTGGCGGCAGGCGGAGGCGGCCCTCAGCGGGGTTTACGACTCGGTCTGTTTCGCCGAGCTTCACCGCCGGCGCCACGGAAACGGAGATGTCAAGGCCGCCGGAAAGAGCAGGGATGACCCGCCGGCCCGGAGCGGCACTGCTCGGGCATAATGACCACCAAGACCGCACCCCAGACGGTGCTTGACGCGGCCATCGAGGCCGAGAGGGTTGAGAACTGCCCCCAATTGGCCCCCGAGATGCTGGCCGCGCAGCAGCGGATAATCCTGGCCATTGAGACCCACACGCGCCGGGCGCACGAGACGGTGGGGTCGCTTCCGTTCGGGCGGATACAATGCCTATTCCTCTACGCCATCTGCCGCGGCTACGAGGCGGCGTACTATTAGCACACGGGGGACGACTACGAGGTGTCCACCGCCGGGATGTTCGCCGGCGAGGTCCAATGCAACGTCGGCGACGAGATGATCGCCCACGTCCGCGGCATTCCCCTTGCCGACGAGCTTTTCGGGGCGTTTGCCAATTGGGCAGCCGCCAACGCCGGCACGTTCAAGGACGGCGCCGATCCGCTGGTGCCGCTGATGGACGCGCTGGGCATGGCGTACCGCGTAGCCTGCGCCGTCGGCGAGCGATTCCTGCGGGGCCGGGCCTGAAACGCAAACAAGTCGTGATGCACCATACCGCCGGCCGGTAGGTCATAAGCAAATCCCAAATCCCAAGCATCAAATAACAAACAAACCTCAAACAGCAAATTCCAAAAAACAAACCAAGAAGCGTGGCATCCGCGAATGTGATCCGGCAACCCTGTCGTGAGTTCTTGTTTGGATCTTGGTGCTTTGCTTCTTGGTCCTTGTTTGAGTTTTGGTGCTTGTTATTTGGTCCTTGTTTGGGGTCTGCCCGCCGGCAGACAGGTTTCGTGCTTCTACTCGAGGTGCTTGAAGAACTCGATGACCTCTCCGCCGGGCGCCCGGCAGAAGGCGATCCGGACTGGCTTCGGCGGGTCGGACGGGATCGTCACGTCCTTGGGCTGCATGGTTATCTCCGCGCCGCCGGCGCGGGCGCGGGCTATTGCGCCGTCGACGTCGTCGCTGCGCAGCGCGACGTGGACGATCGGCCCGTCGCCCCCGGCCTTGGCGCCGGCCGGGGCGGGCTTGCCGCCGGCGAAGACCTCGAAGAAGTTGCCGTCCCCGCAGTCCAGAAGGATCGCCCGCCCGTCGCCCTTGCCCCATCGGGCGAACTCGGTGAAGCCCATTGCCCGCGTGTAGAACGTCACGGACTCATCGAAGTTGGCCACCTTGATGGCCACGTGATGGAATCCCCCGCCGCCGATCGCCTTGTTATGCCCAGCCATGATCCACTCCTTTCAGGGCCCTGCCGACAATGCGGCGGACCAACCGCGTTTAGTGCCGGCTCGCACGGAGAACCAGCCCGACAGATCATATCGTATGGGCGCCCGCAAGCAACACCGCGGCATGGGACTGGAGCTGCGCGGGCTTCATCGCTTCAAGCGGGCGATTCTGTGCTCTTGCATCCGTCGCGCCAGGCCGCGGTGACCAGGCCGGCCCTACTTCGAGGCCGGCGCCAGCTCCAGCTCGAGCTTGCCGTCGGGCAGCTTGACCGTCGGCTCGCCGGCCAGGTAGCCGTGTCGGGCCAGGAACTGGTCGGTTACGTACGTGGTCCGCTCGAGCCACGGCGAGCGGTTGAAGAAGCCGTGCGACCGGCCTTGGGCAAGGTACACGACCAGGTCCAGCTTGAGCTCGGCCGCCTTGGCGGGCAGGGGCTTAACCGGCTCGTAGAACTTGTCATCAGCGCCGTAATAAAAGACGGCCGGCGGGAGGTCCTTGGTGATGTTGTGCATCGGCGAGAGCCGCCGGGCCATCTCGTCGGCGGCGATCTTGCCGCGATAGATGGTGGTGTCCATCACGGGGTTGTAGAGCACCAGCAGGTTGGGCACGGCTGAGATGGACTTGTCGTCGGCATTGGCGTCGACGCCCTGGACGACGGCGGTTGCGATGGCCAGGTGCCCCCCGGCCGAGCCGCCGGAGGCACATAGCTTGTCGGGGTCGATGCCGAGCTTGGCGGCGTTGGCGCGCATCCAGCGGACGGCGCTGCGGGCGTCCTGGACGCACTGGTCCGGGGTGGCCTTGTGGCGCGACCACACGCGGTAGTCGGCCCTGGCGGCCACCATGCCCCGCCCGGCCAGGTACGCAGCCTGCGGCGCGAACTGCTCGACCGTGCCGCCCATCCACCCGCCGCCGAAAAAGAACACTATCGCCGGACGCTTGTCCGACGCCTTCCAGCCGGGCGGAAAACTCACCGCCATAGACAGCTCGCCCTGGGGCGTCTTCTTGTATACGAAGCTCTCCTGCCGCACGCCCTCGACAGCCGGCAGGGCCGACAGGGCCGCCGCCGTGGGCTTTGCCGCGCGGGCAAAGCCCGCACAGGCGAGAACCGCCGCCGCCGCGACCACCGTGGGAAATGCGTGCATCGCGTAATTCATCGCTGTCTCCTTATCGCTTCGCTCCATACGGGGTTTGCGGACAACTTCACCGGACACCTGCTCGCCGAAACGAACAGGCCGCAAAGTCCACACCAAGGATGCCGTTTCCGGGTCATCAGTCGCCGGTTCTTCGTTTTCTCCGCGATCTCTGCGCCCTCTGCGAGAGGCGCCGTTTCCCGGTTCCGCTTTCCGGCTTTTCCAGGTTCCGGGTTCCTGGTTCCGCCGTTCTCTTCTTCCTGGCTACCGGCTACTTGCCCGCCTTGGCGGGCTCGTCCAGGACGAACATGCCGCTGATGGTCTTGAAATGTACATCGTCGTGGATGACGCCGACGACCTTCTTTTGCTCGTCGTGGGTGACCTCGAAGACCTGCGGCTGCTGGCCGACGTGGCTGTGACCGCCCCAGTTGGCGACTATCAGGTTTCCGTTGGGCGCCAGGCGCAGGCCGCCGATGAACCGCAGCGGATTGCCCGGCAGTTCGTTCTCCGTGATCTGCCAGACCACTTTGCCCTGGGGGTCCACCTCGGAAATCAGGTGCGCGTCGCCGCAAGCCAGAATCGTGTTGCCGTTGGCCAGCCGCAGGCCGCCGAAGGCCATCTTCTGCGGGATGTCGCGGACGATCTTGCCCGTCGGGTCGTACTCGCGAACGACGCCGTCGGTGTACTGCCCGACGAGGTAGTTGCCGTTATCGAGCTTGCGGGCGTTGCGCATCTGGCCGTGGGCGCCCTTGCAATTGGTCGTCAGCTTGACCTCTTTGACGATCTTGAGGTCGCGGTCGACCTCGATGATCCTCATCGGCCCGGACTCGGCGATCATGACTTTGCCATCGGGCAGCGGCTGGCAGGTGTGGATCTCGTTGTGCGGGTCGGTCGTGTACTCCCAGATGACCTTCTTGTCGGGCGTGGCAATCCGCACGCCCTTGTTGTAGGTGTACATCACGTTGCCGTCGGGCAGCATCCAGATGTCCTGGGTGCCGGGGGCGGGCATTTCCCAGGTGACGTTGCCGGCCTTGTCGATCCGGTAGACCTTGTCCCCGCCGTAGTCAGCCAGGAGCATGGCCCGGCCTATCGTCAGGACAGGCTCCTTGGCCGGCTTGGGGGCGGTCTTGGCGGGCGGGTTTGCGGCGGGCTTGGCGGCGGCTGGTTTGTCGGCGGCGGACAGGCCTGCCGCCAGCGCGGCGACGGCGACAACGGAGGCGGCGAGGGTCATCAGTCTGCTTGCGTTCACGATGTCTTTCCTTGTTGGAGGTCCGGGACCGGCGTCGCGCGAGGGGCGAGGCAGCCGCGGTGCGCCCATCAGGCCAATCACGGATAATAGATGATGGACGATAAAGCTTCAACTGGCGCCCGTGAGGCAGGTATCGCCGATTGGCTCCTCTCGCCCAAACCGATGGTGTGTTTTTCCTGGCTCAAACCGCGCAATAGGCTGGCTTTCGGGGCGCCAACATGTTAGATATATGGTTTATGATTGCATGATTGTGGGATTCGGCGCCCAGGCGGGACACGGGTTGTTTCGTGTTGGCGGGGCTTTGTTGTTTGCTTGAAGGGAGCGTTGAATGTTGACTCTTCAAGGGCGAATTCGCAAGGTGCTGTCGGCAGTGGCGATTCTCTCGGTCCTCGCCGTGGCCGGGTTGGCAATCGCCGCGCCGGCTGCGGGGTCGGGAGGCGACAGCATTGCCAAGTTCGCCGGGCCGAGGGAAGAGCAATGGCTGGTCCAGGCGATCTACGATGAACTGCGTCTCAACACCGGCCCCGAAAAGCGAAAGGCCCTGGCAAACCGCCTCCAGGACATTGCCCTGGCCTGGGTGGCGACGGGACGCTCCGACACCTTCGACACCGGCAACGAGCTTGTCCACGCCATGCGCGCCTGTACGTACCTGGCCGAACTCGAAGGCAAATCCAAATCCTCGAATCCAAAACTCGCCCAGTGGCTGCTGGACCACGCCGAAATGCGCCGGCTGCTGTTCCGCTCTCTGGCGGACGTCGACTCGCCGGAAAAGGCCCTGAACCGGTTCGCGGAACTCCAGGCCGCCGAGCCGGCAAAGGTCCTGGAGTACCCCAATTTAGCCGTCGCTTTTGCCACGGCCAGGGAGCTCCGCTACAACAGGAAGCAGCCAAAAGCGGCCACAATGGTCGAAAGCTTCAACTACTACACCGATCCCAAGCGACAGTTCCGGTACGACCTCAAGAAGATGCCCTACGAACTGTCCCGCTACCTGGCCGACACCCGGCTGAACATCGCCGAGCGCGACTGGGCGACCAGGAAATACTTCCGCACGGCCGACCTGGGGCCGGCATACTTCGACGTCAAGTACGACACCGACTACTACATGAAGAAGGTGCCGAAGAAGATCGACGCGCTGGACTTCACCCTGCCGAATCTTTTGAAGGTCGGCGGGGTGTGCATCGAGCAGGCGTACTACGCCTCGGAAGTCGCCAAGGCCCTGGGCGTGCCGGCCACGATCGTCTACGGCAAGGGCGAATCCGGAATCGGACATGCGTGGTTCACGTACTTCCAGTTGAACCCGGCCGGGACCTCCGCCTCCTGGGCCGGCGGGGCCGGACGCTATCAGAGCCAACTCTACTTCACGGGAAACGTCTTCAACCCCGCCACCGGCAAGGAGATTCTCGACAGCGAGTTGATCCTCGTCGGCGCCGCGGCCCTGCTGCCTTTGAATCGCCGCGAGCAGGCCGAGTCCGCCACGGCCCTGGCCAAGCTGGCCGCCGAAACCTGCCGCGAAGGCGACAAGGAAGGCGACGTGGAGCCGCTCAAGGCACTTGCGGCCGACCACCAGGCCCGCTGCGACAAGGCCAAGGACGCTCCCGCGCCCAAGGCGATTCTGGACTGGGTAAAGGCCAAGGATAAGATCAACTCGGCAATGATCGAGGGCCTGCTGGACCTGGCCATCCAGCGGAACATAGCCTATGGCCCGGCGTGGCGGACAATCGTCAGCCTCCGCAAGGAAAAACGCCTCTCCGTGACAAAGCTCGACCGCTTCTTCACCGTGCTGATCAGCAAGACCGCCGAGGCCTACCCCGAGCAGAGCTGCCAGATGATCCTCGAACTTGTGCCGACGCTCGATGAACCCGCCAAGCGCGAGTCGGCGTACAAGAAGAGCCTGGCAGTCTATGGCCGGCGGCCGGACCTCAAGGGCAAGATCCTCCTGGCTGTAGCCGACGAGGCCCGCGAGAAAGGCGACACCAAGCAGGCCTTAAGGGCATACCAGGCCGCGGCCATGGAATGCGTCGTGGTGCCGGACATCGTCCTTCCCGCGGCCGCCAAGGCCGAGGAACTGCTGGTGGCCGACAAGAAAAAACCGGATGCCCTGCGGATGTACCAGGCCCTTTTCGCCAAGACCTCCAAGGAAGACTGCTCCATTGAATTCCGCCGGGAAACCTCGAACTACAAACTCGGCACCCGCTTGGCTGATCTGCTCAAGGAGGCCGGCAACAAAGCGGTGGCCGAACAGATCATGTCCAGCCTGTAAAACACGTAACATCTTACATATTCAATTCTTATAACGTATAGTCCCCGCCCGGGGCCGGTTTATTGCCCATTGCGGCCTCCGCCGGCAAGTGGTACGCATTCCGATTAATTCTCGCGCGGATTGCATGTTCTGCCGAGCGGCGAGCCGGGGCAAGGGGACTGGCTCCGAAGCCTGCCTGCCGGCCTGCCGGGGGAAGGGAACTGGCTCCGAAGCCTGCCTGCCGGCCTGCCGGCCGGCAGGTCCCGACGCAAGTCGGGATCCCGGCGCGCCGGGATTCCCGCAGTTCGACCATTGTGCGTGGCAACAGCGGGGACAGGCACCGCCCAACAGCACGGCGGAGCCAGTCCCCTAGGCCGCAACAGCCAACACTGCCTGGCCAGCCGACAATTATTCTGGCATTATTCTTCCATTCTTTTCCGGGCGGAATAAAATACATGTTTGAAACGTCCATTTGATATGATGAGACCGTGAGATCGGCGATGAAAGACGACACAGCCAACACGCAGGCGCGAGTCTTGGAGGCCGCAAGCACGCTCTTCGCGGCCAGGGGCTTTCGCGGCACGACGGTGGCGGACATCTGCCGCCAGGCCGGGGCGAACATCGCGGCGGTGAACTACTACTTCGGAAGCAAGAAGGACCTATACCGCGAGGCTTGGCGGCACGCCCATCTCGGCATGCTCAAGGCCTTCCCGCCGGACGGGGGCGTGCCGGCGGGCGCGGCGGCCGAACTGCGGCTTCGCGGGCGTCTCCGCGGCCTGCTTCAGCGGGCGCTGGCGGGCGACGGGCGGGAGTTCCGAATCATGAGCCACGAGATGACCAACCCGACGGGCCTGCTGGCCCAGGTCGTCCAGGTGAGCCTCGGGCCGCTGCGCCAGGCGATGCGCGGGATAATCGGCGAGTTGCTGGGCGGCCGGGCCGACGAGCGGGCGATCCAGTGGTGCGAGATGTCCGTCGTCGCGCCATGCCTCCAGCTTGTCCACAGACGGCAGATGCACAGGCCAGCGTCCGGGGCCGGGGCGTCGTCGGGCGGCTTTGCCTGCCCGGCGGAGGAGGACCTGGAGGAGATGGTGGACCACTCTACCTGCTTCGCCCTGGCGGGCATACGGGGTATCCGCCGGCGGCTGGAAGCCGGGCAGGGCGGCCGGGCTGTGGACCCGGCGGAACCGGCTGCGTCAGGCAATTCAGAGGCGAAACATGAAACGGTTCATTAAGACAATACTGGTCATCGTTGTAGTGCTGGGGCTTCTCGGCGGCGCCGCCTACGGTTACTACTACTACTTCGGCCCCGGCAGCAATCAGGACTCGACCTTCCGCACCGAGCCCGTCAAGCGCGGCGACCTGCTGGTGACCATAAGCGCAACGGGCACCGTCGAGCCGGAGGAGACCGTCGACGTCGGGGCGCAGGTGGCCGGGCAGATACTCGAGTTCGGCAAGGACGCCGACGGCAACCAGGTGGACTACAACTCGCACGTCAAGGCGGGGATGGTCCTGGCCAGGATCGACGAATCGGTTTGGAAGATCGCCGCCGCACAGGCCGACGCCCAGGTCCTCTCGGCCGAGGCGAACCTCCAGCGCGCCAAGGCGGATCTCGACCAGTTGAAGGCCAAACTTGTCCAGGCCGATCGGGACTGGCAGCGCGCCCAGAAGCTTGGGCCGTCGGATGCCCTGGCCAAATCCAGCTACGACGCCTACGAGTCCGCCTACGAGGTGGCCAAGGCCAACGTGGCGGTTGGCGAGGCTTCAATCGTCCAGGCCGAGGTCGGCGTCACCCAGGCCAAGGCGGCCGCCGAGGGAGCCCAGCGGAACCTGCGATACTGCACGATCACCTCGCCGGTTGACGGCGTGATCATCGCCCGGCGAGTGAACATGGGTCAGACCGTCGTGGCCAGCCTCAACGCACCCAGCCTGTTCCTGATCGCCAAGGACCTGCGGCGGATGCAGGTATGGGTGCCCGTGAACGAGGCGGACATCGGCAAGATCCGTCCGGGCATGCCCGTGTCGTTCACCGTGGACGCCATGCCCGACGCCTCCTTCCGGGGCCAACTCAGGAAGATCCGCCTCGACGCCTCCATGACCCAGAACGTGGTGACCTACACGGTGGAGGTGCAGACTGACAACTCCGACGGCCGGCTCATGCCGTACCTGACCGCCAACGTCAAGTTCGAGTTGGACCGCCGCGACGACGTGCTCCTGGTGCCAAGCCAGGCGCTTCAGTGGGCGCCGACGTCGATCGAGCAGGTGGCGCCGGAGTCCCGGGCCGCCTACGAGGCCCGCCAGGCCCGGCGAGCCGGACGCGGCGAGGCCGGCAACGCCGCGAGCTGGCGTGGTCAGGCTGCGGCGAGCATGCCGGCCACTTCCCGCCCGGCTGGTTCACGCCCGGCCGGCGCCCCGGACAATAGCCGCGGCGGACAGGACGGGCACGGCGTTCTGTGGGTCGTCAGCGGCAAGTTTGTCAGGCCCATCGAGGTCCGCACCGGCCTGACCAACGGCGCGGAGACGGAAGTCTCCGGTGAAGGGCTTGATGAAGGCATGGAGGTCGTCACGGGCGCGGCGGTCCAGTCCGGGTCGGCGGCCTCCGGGGTGAACCCGTTCGCCCCGCGCCGCCCGGGCAGCAGCAAGTCCGGCACCAGCAACGGCAAGTCCGGCACCAGCAGCAACAAGGGCGGCCCGCCGCCGCCGATGTGACAGGCCCGTAAGGATCACAGGCCATGGAACTCATAGAACTGCGCGACATTCACAAGACTTATCACATCGGCGACATCGCGGTGCCGGTGCTCAAGGGCGTTTCGCTGGCGATCGCCCGCGGCGAGATGGTGGCGCTGATGGGCGTGTCGGGTTCCGGCAAGAGCACGCTGATGAACCTGCTGGGCTGCCTGGACCACCCCAGCTTCGGCGAGTATTGGCTCGACGGGGACGCGGTCTCGCAGCTCTCCAGCGACCAGCGCGCGATGCTTCGCAACAAGAAACTCGGCTTCGTCTTTCAGAACTTCAACCTCCTGCCTCGGACAAGCGCGCTTGAGAACGTGTCCATGCCGTTGACATACACGGCCTCGCACCTGTCCGAGCGCCAGATGCGGCGGCGTGCCGAGGAAGTCCTGCGCCACGTTGGTCTGGGCGACCGCATGGACCACGAGCCGTCGCAGCTTTCCGGCGGGCAGCAGCAGCGCGTGGCGATAGCGCGGGCGCTGGTTAACAACCCCCCGCTGCTGTTCGCCGACGAGCCGACGGGCAACCTCGACTCGCACACCAGCGAGGAGGTGCTGGCCATGTTCCAGGAACTGAACCGGCGCGACGGGATCACGATCATCCTGGTCACTCACGACGCCAACGTGGCCGCCTACGCCAGGCGAACGATCCACATCCACGACGGGCTGATCGTCGACGGCTCGTTCGGCGGGGCGGTGGGTCGCGCCGACGGCGGCGCCCGGGCCGCCACGCCGCCGTCCTTGCCCCCGGGAGGCGCCAAGTGAAGGGCTATCGCACAATCCGGACCGCCATGAAGGCCCTGTTGCGGAACCCCCTGCGGGCGATGCTGACGACCCTGGGCATCGTCATCGGCGTCGGGTCGGTCATCGCGATGATGGAGATCGGCGAGGGCGCTTCCACCGCAATGGCAAAATCATTCGCCAGCATGGGCGCCAACGTGCTGATGGTCATGCCCGGCACGGCCGCCAGCGGCGGCATAAGCTTCGGCGGCGGAAGCATGACCACCCTCACGCCGGACGACTGCACCGAGATAGCCAAGCGGTGCCCATCCGTGCGCCTGGTGGCCCCCACGGTGCGTGCCCGCACACAGCTCGTCTACGGCAGCCGCAACTGGGTGCCCTCATCCATGTACGGCACGACGCCGACGTACCTGGGCATCCGCGACTGGACGGTCAGCGAGGGCAAGTGCTTCACCGACAGCGACGTGCAGACCGGCGGCCAGGTCTGCCTGCTCGGCCAGACGATCGTCCGCGAGCTTTTCGACGGTCTCTCGCCCATCGGCAAGGAAATCCGCGTGAAGAACGTGTCGATGCGCGTAGTCGGCGTGCTGGGCCCCAAGGGCTCAAACATGATGGGCATGGACCAGGACGACATCGTGCTGGCCCCATGGAAGACCATCAAGTACCGCATCAGCGGCTCGCCCCTCCAGTCGACCAACCAGAGCGCGGCCGGCAACTCGTCGAGCAGTTCGATCAACACGCTGAGCAACGTCTATCCCAGCGAAGCCACGAGCATGTACCCGGCGCAGTCGGCCGTGCAGCAGGCCGACAACCCCATGCCGGTCCGCTTCGCCAACGTCGACCAGATCCAGGCCTCCGCCCGCAGCGCGGCGGAAATCCCCGCCGCCATTGATGAGATGACGGCCGTGCTGCGCGACCGCCACCACCTCCGCGAGGGCGAGCCGGACGATTTCAACATCCACGACATGACGGAGATGGCCTCGGCGTTCAGCGAGAACACCAACACAATGACCAACCTGCTGCTGGCCGTGGCGATGATCTCGCTGGTGGTCGGCGGGGTCGGAATCATGAACATCATGCTCGTCTCGGTCACCGAGCGGACGCGGGAGATCGGCCTGCGGATGTCCGTCGGGGCGCGGTCGCGAGACATACTGCGGCAATTCCTCGTCGAGGCCGTCGTGCTGTGCCTCGTCGGCGGGGCGATTGGAATACTCATCGGGCAGGTCGTGTCGTACCTGGTTTGGCGCCTGAAGCACTGGCCCGTGGAGACGTCCCCCACCGCCATGACCGCGGCCGTCATCGTATCGGCCGCGGTGGGAATACTATTCGGCTTCTACCCGGCATGGAAAGCCTCCCGACTGGACCCCATCGAGGCACTGAGGTATGAATAGGCGGGTCCCAGGCCCTGGCTCAGGGCTTCGTTGAGCATTGAACATTCGCCAAAGGACGGACGAACAATGACGCCCAAAGGTCGGTTTCTGACGAAGGCCGTTGTCGGTGCCGCGGTGATTGGCCTGTCGTTGCTGGCCGGATGCATGGTCGGGCCGAACTTCGCAAAGCCCGGCGCGCAGGTGCCCGCCGCGTGGGCGGGGCCTGCCCCGTCGGGGCCAAGCCCGTCGGCCGCGGCCAGCCAGCCGGCCTCGCAACCCTCGCCGGCTGAGATAGACCTCGCCCGGTGGTGGACCGCCTTCGGCGACCCGACGCTGACAAGCCTGGTGACCCGCGCCGTCGAGTCGAACCTCGACCTGCGACTGGCCGAGGCCCGAATCCGCCAGGCCCGCGCCGCCCGCGGGGTCGCCATAGCCGGCCTGGGACCGACGGTCACCGGCACGAGCGGTTATGCCCGCGGCCAGAATGGCAGGGCGCCTGTCACCAACCATTACCAGGCCGGCTTCGACGCCGGCTGGGAACTGGACATCTTCGGCGGGCAGCGCCGCAACGTCGAGGCGGCCGAGGCGGACCTGAGCTTCGCCCTCGAAGACAGGCGCGACGTGCTTGTGACGCTCTCGGCCGAGGTGGCGGGCAACTACGTGGCCCTGCGGGCATACCAGCAGCGGCTCGTTATCGCCCGCCGCAACCTCCAGGCCCAGCAGCACTCGGCCGAGATCGCCCGTAAACGGCAGGCCAGCGGACTAATGGCCAGCGGCCTGGACGTCGCCAACGCCGACGCACAGGTCGCCGGCACCGCCTCCGCGATACCCCTGCTTGAGATGGCCGCACGGCAGACGATCTACAGCCTCGGCGTTTTGCTGGACCGCGAGCCGGCCGCCCTCGCCGAGCAGCTCTCGCCCGCCGGCGCGATCCCCGCCTCGAATATGACCGTGCCTCTCGGCGTGCCAAGCGACCTGCTCCGCCGCCGGCCCGACATCCGCCGGGCCGAGGCCGACATACACGCCGCCACCGCACGCATAGGCGTCGCCACGGCCGACCTCTACCCGCACGTGACCATCTCAGGCTCGCTGGGCTTCCAGGCAAGCGATCTGCGCGACTGGTTGAGCCCCGTGAGCCGCTTCTGGTCGTTCGGGCCCGGCGTCACCTGGTCGGCGTTCAACACCGGGGCCAACCTGGCCAGAATCGACATCCAGAAGGCCCTGGCCGACCAGACCGTCCTGTCGTACCGCAAGACCGTCCTGACGGCCATGCAGGAGGTGGAAAACGCCCTGATCGCCGCGGCCAAGGAGCAGGAGCACCGCAAGGCCCTGGTCGATGCCGTGGCCGCCAACCGCAAGGCCGTCGACCTGTCGACGCGCCTCTACAGCCAGGGAGAGACGGAGTTCCTCAACGTGCTCACCGCCCAGAGGTCGCTCTTGGCCACCGAGGACGCCCTGGCCGACAGCGAGCGGGCCAAGTCCACCGACCTGATCGCCCTCTACAAGGCCCTCGGCGGCGGCTGGCAGGAAGCCGACAAGCCGGACGAAAAACCGTGAGATCGGCCTGCCGTCTTTCTTCTTCCTGCCCTGCTCGCTGAAGCGAACAGGCCCTCCTACTTGCCGCCTTTGGCGGCACGTTTGTCGATGACCTGCTGGGCGAGGTCCTGGATTCGTCGGGCCTCCTTGAGCGTTTCGGACGAGGCGGTCGTGTCGGCCACCCGCTTCATGGCGGCGAGGACTTCCTCGGGGCTGGCGGCGTAGATGTTCCCGCTGATGCGGCACGCGGCGGCCTCGGCCTCGGCGGCAAGACCGGGCCTCTGAAGGTTCTCCACCGCCAGCGCAAGGGCGCCGGCGCTGGGGATGTCGCCGAGGCACTTGACGGCGAGCTTCCGCTGAGCGGGGTCCTGAGCGAGGTCCATTATCTGGATGTAAGCCCATATCTTCTTGTCCGCCGGCAAGCTGAGGTACTGCGCCAGCCGGATGTAGCCGGCCAGGGCCAGGGCCTTTTGATCCTTCCTCTGAGCCGTGCGGGCGACCTTCAGGAGTTGGTCGGCCGCGCCGGGCTCCGGCGAGTGCGCGAGGGCCTTCAGGGCGGCCTCCTGGACGAGTTCGTTGGGGTCGGCCACGCCCTTGGCGAGGGTCTCCAGGGCCTTCGAGCCGGCGAGGTTTCCGCAGCTTTGCATCAGGGCGCACTTGGCCTTGACGTTGGCGGTGGCAAACGCCTCGGCGATTGACGCGGCGGCGAGGTCCGCGGCCTCGGTCCTCTGGCAGATGCCGGCCATGGCGCGCTCGCAGGCATGGGCCTCGGTCGAGGTCGGCGCGGCGGCCGAGAGAGTCTCGGGCCAGGTGGTGAAGCCTTTCTCGCCGACTCCCATCGCCAGCGAGCCGTTCTCGCCGACGAACTCCACGGCCCCCTCGTGCTGGCCGCGCGCCCCAAGCACGGTCGTGCCGTCGGCGTAGCGGATCGTCAGCGGGACGGCCTTCTCGCCTTGCTGCCTGGGCGGGACGAACTCCACGGGACCCGTCGAGTCGGCGCCCAGGAACCATTGAACGACGTCCAGCGACCCCGCCCCGTAGTAAGCCATCGACCCGCCGGAGTATTCGCGGTACAACCGCCAGCCATCGTAGCCGCTCGAGCAGCGGTTGGGGTGGTACGGCGCCAGCGGGGCCGGGCCGAGCCAGAAGTCCCAGTCGAAGCCCTGCGGGCAGCTTGTCGAGCTTGCCCCCAGCAAACAGTACTGCGACGGGCCGCTGAGCGGGACGTGGATGGCCCGTATCTTGCCCAGGACCCCGCCGCGGATCAGGTCGCACGCTCGGCGATAGCTGGCGTAATAGCGGTGTCCCAGGCCCGCCTGGAAGATCCGCCCGTACCGCCGGGAAACCCGGGCCATCTGGCGGGCCTCGCGGACCGTCAGCGAGATCGGGCTATCGCAGTAGATGTCCTTGTTGGCGCGGGCGGCGGCGCAGGCGATCACGGCGTGCCAGTGGTCGGGCGTGGCTATCACCACGGCGTCGATGCGGTCATCGGCGAGCACCTCGCGGAAGTCCCGCACGGACTTGGCGCCGTTCTCCCGCTTTTCGATGCGCGAGCGGATGTGTTCGCGGCGCGATTCGTCGACGTCGCAGACGCTGACGATCTGGAACTGGCGAAGGCGGTGGTAGCCCTCGATCCAATTCGCCCCGCTTCGCCCGCAGCCGATGATCCCGATGGCCACGCGGTCGCTCGGCGGGGTCGAGCCGCTCTTTTGGCCAAGAGCCGAGGAGGCCAGCACGTAAGGCGCAGCCGCCAGCATAGGCGCGGCCTTAAGCAGGGCCCGGCGCGATATCTTCTTCTCACTGCCCGGTCCGCTCATCCAACCCACCTCACGGCATCTGCCGGCGCAATCTCACACACTGGGCCAGGCCGGCAAGTGTGCCATATCCATATTAACCCCTCCGGCGGCTTGACACTCCCTGTTGAACTCACAATTCCTCCCCCAAGCCGCGCGTGGTCGGGAAAAACCACCAATCTCATTGACACCGGGACCGCTCGCGCATAGACTGTTTCCCCTGTTTTCCGTTTTCTTAGGTACGGATTCAGGATGGCGGAATCGCAGTGTGGCCCGGCGTTTACCGATTCCCATTCACCGGCAATCCCCGAGGCGGTAGTCCGGAGAGTTTCTCAAGAGCGTCTCAACAGACGGACGGAGAGTATCGCGATGGCTAAGAAGAGCAAGTACGTGTATTTCTTCGGGGGCGGAGACTCAGAGGGCGACGGCTCGATGAAGCAGCTTCTGGGCGGCAAGGGCGCCAACCTGGCGGAGATGTGCTCGCTGGGTCTGCCCGTGCCCCCCGGTTTTACGATCACCACCGAGACCTGCGACCTGTTCTACAGGCTCGGGCGAAAGTACCCGCCGGAACTCGACGGGCAGATCGACGCGAACATCGCCAAGCTCGAGAAGGACACCGGCAAGACGTTCGGCCGGGGGCCGAAGCCGCTTCTGGTCTCGGTCCGCAGCGGCGCCGCGGCCTCGATGCCCGGCATGATGGACACGGTCCTGAACCTGGGCCTCAACGACGATACGCTCCAGGCGATGATCGACCTGACCGGCAACGAGCGGTTCGTCTGGGACGCGTACAGGCGATTCATGCAGATGTTCGGCGACGTGGTGCTGGGCATGGAGCACGAGCACTTTGAGCACGTGATCCAGTCGGTGAAGAACGCCCGCGGCGTGAAGCTGGACACCGAGTTGACCGTCGATGGCCTCAAGGAAGTCGTCGCCGGCTACAAGAAGGTTTACGAGGCCGACGGCAAGGCCTTCCCGCAGGACGCCCGCAAGCAGCTCCAGGGCGCGATCGACGCGGTTTTCGGCTCGTGGAACAACCCGCGCGCCGTCAAGTACCGCCAACTGAACGACATTCGCGGCCTGCTCGGCACGGCCGTCAACGTCCAGGCGATGGTCTTCGGCAACATGGGCGACACCTCGGGCACGGGCGTCGCCTTCACCCGCGACGCCTCGACGGGCAGGAACATATTCTACGGCGAGTATCTGATGAACGCCCAGGGCGAGGACGTTGTGGCCGGCATACGCACGCCGCTGCCGATCGACACCCTGGCCAAGGTGGACCGCAAGTCGTACAGGGAACTCGTCGCGATCCGCCAGACGCTGGAGAACCACTACCGCGACATGCAGGACCTCGAGTTCACCATCGAGCAGGGCAAGCTCTACATGCTCCAGACCCGCAACGGCAAGCGCACCGCGGCCGCGGCGGTCAAGATCGCGGTGGACATGGTCAAGGAGGGGCTCATCACGGAGAAGCAGGCGGTTCTTCGCGTCGATCCCAAGGCGCTGGACCAGCTCCTTCACCCGATGTTCGACCCCAAGAGCGAGAAGGTGGCCGAGCAGATCGCCAGGGGCCTGCCGGCCAGTCCGGGCGCGGCCGCCGGCGCGATCGTTTTCAGCGCCGAGGACGCCGAGCTTGCGGCCGACCTCGGCCAGGCGGTGATCCTGTGCCGCATCGAGACCAGCCCCGAGGACATCGGCGGGATGGACGCGGCCCAGGGCATCCTGACCAGCCGGGGCGGCATGACCAGCCACGCGGCGGTCGTCGCCCGCGGCATGGGCAAGTGCTGCGTGGCCGGGTGCGACGGCGTGGTGATGAACTACGCCGCCAAGACCCTCGCCGCCGGCGGCAAGTGCCTCAAGGCGGGCGACTGGCTGAGCCTCAACGGCTCGACCGGCGTCGTCTACGCCGGCAAGATAGACACCGTCGAACCGGCGCTGTCGGGCCCGTTCGGCACGATCATGGCCCTGGCGGACAAGTACCGCACGCTGGGCGTCCGCACGAACGCCGACACGCCGCACGACACAGAGGTGGCCGTCAGGTTTGGCGCCGAGGGCATCGGCCTGTGCCGCACCGAGCACATGTTCTTCGAGGGCGACCGGATCGTCCCCATGCGAAAGATGATCCTCGCCGAGAACGCCCAGGGCCGGCGAAAGGCCCTGGAGGAACTCCTGCCGCTTCAGCGAAAGGACTTCATCGAGATCTTCCAGGCACTCAAGGGCCGACCGGCCACCATCCGCTTCCTGGACCCGCCCCTGCACGAGTTCGTCCCGCACGACGAGGCCGGGCAGAAGGAGATGGCCGAGGCCATGGGCGTCACGCCCCAGCGAATCGCCGAACTGGTCAACGCCCTGCACGAGTTCAACCCGATGCTCGGCCACCGCGGCTGCCGCCTGGGCATCTACTACCCGGAAATCACCGCGATGCAGGCCCGCGCCGTCATCGAGGCCGCCTACGCCGTCAAGGGCTCCAAGGCCGAGATCATGATCCCGCTGGTGGGCAACGTGAAGGAGTTCACCCACCAGAAGAAGATCGTGCTGTCCGTCCTCGAGCAGGTCAAGGCCGAGAACCCGGGCAAGACGCCGCCGCACATCAAGATCGGCACGATGATCGAGGTGCCGCGCGGCGCCCTGACCGCCGACGAGATCGCCGCGGAGGCGGAGTTCTTCTCGTTCGGCACAAACGACCTGACGCAGATGGGCTGCGGCTTCAGCCGCGACGACGCCGGCAGATTCCTCAAACAGTACGTCGAACTGGGCATCTACGAGTACGACCCGTTCCAGGTCCTCGACCGCGGCGGCGTCGGCAAACTCATCGAGATCGCCGTCGAGAAGGGCCGAAAAGTCCGCAAGGACCTCAAGCTGGGAATCTGCGGCGAGCACGGCGGCGACCCAAGCAGCATCGAGTTCTGCCACATCGCCGGGCTCAACTACGTCTCCTGCTCGCCCTACCGCGTGCCGGTGGCACGACTGGCCGCCGCACAGGCCGCCATCAGGAACGCAAAGGCAAAAAAGGCCCCGGCCAAAAAGGCCGCAAAGGCCAAGGCGCCGGCAAAGAAGGCCGTCGGCAAGAAGGCCCCAGCCAAGAAGGTAAAGAAGGCCAAGAAGTCGAAGAAGTAGCCAATGCGCACAGCCGAGGGCGGCTGTGCCACGGCTGTGCCACAGCATAGACCAGTTCCAGCGGGCGGGCCGACCTTGACGGGTTAGCCCGCCCGCCAAGGACAGGAACGGCACATGACACAGGCAGGTCGGGACGTTGCCGCGAGCAAGCCATGATCCCCACCCCACAGCGAATCAGCGCGAACAGGCGATGGTCCGCCGTCATGGCGGTTGTCGTCGCGGCGGCGATCTCGATCGTGGGATTCGCCGTGAATCTCGGCCCGGCCCCCTCGGCCGGTGCGCTTGGCCTCGGCTTCGCCGCCGGCCTGTTGCTCTATCGCTACGGCACGCGGGTAATGCGCCGCCGCCAGGCCGTCGTCCGCCGCGGACTCGACGGCCGCCTTGCCGCCATACTGGACAGCCGCGTGGCGTACTACCGAAACCTGGACGCCGCCGCCAAGGAGCGGTTCCGCACGCTGACGGCCATCTTCCTCGACGAGACGCCCGTCAACGG
>Ga0315282_10003919_pt1 | contig 26341 bp, 17 predicted proteins | sample YL17G07_20_MG_FD_203693 | JGI IMG/M metagenome (GOLD analysis project Ga0315282, IMG submission 203693) | Sediment microbial communities from Yellowstone Lake, YNP, Wyoming, USA - YL17G07_20 | ecosystem: Environmental > Aquatic > Freshwater > Lake > Sediment | place: USA: Wyoming | collected... | reverse complement strand
GCAGAAGGTCTGACCCGGAATCAGGGGTATCCCGAGCATCTTGAAATAGTGTGGAGCACTTAGGGATTACGCTTCCTAAGTTTGTTGACCCACAGTTTTTGTCTGTGTCTGTTCTCCGTGACCTCTGTGGCCTCTGTGGTGAAATCCTTCTGGGTTGCGGCTGGCACCCGCTGTGTGCATTTTCATGGCGATGCGAGATCAACTCCCTCGCTTGCTGTCTCAGGAAAGTCGGAATAAACTGGTCGAAACCGCAAGCTCGCGGCGCGTCGTGCGCGGAAGCCGCAAGACGGGCGAGAGGAAAGGATGCATTAAGCGAATGGTTCAAGGGTTCGCGGAGATGGCGTTGTCCGATTCTTCTCGAGGACTCAGGCTTGCCAAGCGCCTCGGGTGGCTGGCCGTTTTCACGGTGGTTTTGCTCGCAGGCAGCGTCCTCAAGGCGCAGGATGAGGAGCAGCCCATCGATGACATGACGGCGAAATATCATTTCCTTTCCGCCGACGACACGCTGGCGATCCTCGACGAGGAGGGCAGACTCAAGGGCTACATCGAGGTGGCTCAGCCGGAAGAGGAATCCGACGACGTTCTGAGCTACGACATTCTGCAAGGATCCCGCAAGAAGACCCACGTGGAATTCCGCACCAACAAAATTCACGGGAAGTTCTACCGCTTTTCCGGAACGGTGGAACGCGGCAAGGGCCACGAGGAGAAAGATCCCGATTATTTTCACCTGACCGGGGATCTGGATATCGTCACCGTTAATGGGGAAACGGGCAAGGAAGCCGTGCAAACCGTCCGAGTCCTTCTCAAGTCCTTCGGCAAATCCGAAAGGTCCGAAGAGTGAACTTCGTCCCGCAACTCGCATTGGCACCGGAAAGATTCACAACGCCCCGGATGTTACCATCCAATGCTGATCCTCTACCTCCGCCATTACAAGGAATGAGAATGCCTGCAAGTGGCCTGCTGATTGTTTCTGGTCGCCCTCTTCTTGCAATTTGCCTGGGGACGTTTATCGTCGTGCTTGACCCCCTCCGCCCATCGCCTTGCGGTCCCCCCGTTCCCCAAGGGGGCGAGGGAAAAAATTCTAAGTTCTGATTGAGGGTAGATTGCGCAGAGCGCAGCTCCGCGTTTCGCCCAGCCGCAGAGCTGCGCTCTGCGCAATCCACACACAAAGAAGGCGCGCCTCACGCGAGGTGCAAATCCCGCAGCGCTTCGCCGGCGGCAGACAAGTTCTCCAGCTTCATTTCTGAGTACTTTCGTGAAAGGATCACGCCTGGGGCGCCCGCAGTTAGTGCCGCCTTCACGGCGTCTCGGACATCGGAGGGGTGGGTTTTCTTCTCTCTTTCTCCGGTAGGAACATCGATGTCGATGCCGGGATAGATCGCGATCTCGCCGCGCACACCCGCAATGGCCCGTCGCGTCTCCCGCGCCATATAGTCGGCGGAGAGCCCGGTGGTGGGCAGCTTGTCGAGGTTTGCCTCTCCCTTGTATCCGAGCATGTCGTAATGCAGCCGGAGCACTTCTTCCGGCGGCAAGTCATGAAAAACCGTGGATTGTACGTTATCGATGTATTCGGCCAAACGCGGCCCGGCGCAGTTGTTATACATGACAACCTTAAGGAAGTCGGAAGTTTGCCGCAAACGCGAGTAATCCTGCTCGGCGCGGTAAAAAGGACTAAAGGAATTGAGGTGCCAAACGTGGAAGCCCACCTGAAGTTGCGGATTAACGGCCTTCGTCGTCCCGTAGATCAGACCGTAGACCTCGTGCTGGCTATCCGTCCACAACTGCTCCCACGCCAGGATTTCCGGGTACTTCAGGAGCAGCCGCCAGAAGGTGACGAAGTACCCGTCGCTCGGCCGAGGTCCAGTGCGCGCCGATTGCACCCATTGGCGGAGAGCCATAAACCCTTGCCGCGCACGCTCCACATTGATCCCGCGTTCAACGCCTTTCTGCGCACAGTAGCTACAAAAACAAGGCGTCGCACCCGGGCCTTTGAACCCGCCGTGGTTGGCGCCGATCGCTCGATTGAGAGGCCCCTGCCTCTCCGAACCCCACATGATGCCGTCCACGTTGTAGGATTTCGTCCAATCCTCGATGAGTGAGGCGAGGAATTCGCGCAGGTAAGGGTTGTTGAGGCAAGCCTGCCCGGTAGGTCTGCCGTCAACATCAACTTCCGCGACCCTCTCAAAGTTGTTCAGCAGGCGGGGGCTGTAAACGTCTTCGAACCAGCAAAAGCTTTTGATATTTCGCGCTCTCGCTTTGGGCACGACAGCCGCGAGCAGATCGAAGTCGCCGAGATCGGGCGCGCGAAAATCCTCAAAGACCGACTGGGCGTAAAACTGCGGATGAACGGTCGCGTAATCCCCGCCGTGAAAGGTGTTCGTGTCGTACCGTTGCGCACCGTGGTCCGGCAGGGGTTGGCCCGGGACCTGACGCCCCGCGATGCCGCGCCCGTAAGTGAAAACAGCAAGCATCAGCGCGTTAACGCTCGCCCGCTCCTGCAAGGTATCCAGCACACGGTCCACCCCTTCATCGACGAAGGAGACGGCTCCCACCTGAATGCCAATAAACTTCTTGCCTGGCGGCATAACGGCGGAACTCGCGGCCTCCTGAGCGGCCACCGCCGCGCCTCCGCTCGGCATCGCGGCCGCCAGAGCGGCGGCGGTCGAGCGCTTCAGAAAACTGCGCCGCGTGTGGTTTTCCATAGCCTTGCTCTTGGTTGGAATCGTCATGACGGTCTCCCTTCCCGGCTAGTGACTATACGAGCATCGAAGCCGGTCGGCAAGCGCCGCGGCGAGACCGTTATCGGGTGCGTGATATAGTGTCTGCCTATGCTCAGAACCCTAACCGTAATACTGGGTTTCGCAATGTCAATTCACGCGGAACAACCATCGCAGATTCTTCAGGTCTATCGGGACTTTCTCAAGCCTGGAAGCGAGACTGCCTACCAGCAGATTGAGAATGACGCCGCGCGTATCTGCGTCGAGCGGGGATGCCCGCACCCGTATGTCGGGATGGAATCGCTGACGGGAGCAAAAGAGGTTTGGTTTCTCAACGGTCATGCATCGTCCACTGAGCAAAAGCAGGTTGCCGCCGACTACACGAAAAACGCGCCACTGCTGGCGGCGCTCGCGGAAATCACCAAGCGCAAACAGGGCTTGATTCGAGAGCCCGTGGAGGTCTTCGCGAACTATCGGTCGGATCTGAGCCGCGGCCGCTTTCTGGTGGTCACCGTAACCAAGGGCAACGGGAAGACCGAGGGAACGGTGTTCGAGACACAAGACGGTACGCGGTTGATCTTTACCCCGGCGCAATCACTCCATGAGGCGCAGGTGAAGGCCGCGGCAAGGGGTTCGGAAGCAATCGTCTTTGCCGTCCGTCCGAACTGGAGCATGCCCGCGAAGGGTTGGGTCGCAGCCGATCCTCCGTTTTGGAAGTCACGCCCTGCTCTCAGTAAGTAAACGTAGCGCAGACCTCCGCCTTTGAGGTCTGCGGTACTTACCTAAACTCGCGCTCAAAAGCCTTTGGGCAGGCGTCGACTCTGGCGATTTGTGGTTTAGGCAAAGGAAGAACCGCGGACCCCAAAAGCGGGGGTCCGCGCTACGGATCTTCTACTCGATAATCTTCAATTTTTTCCCCACCTCGGCAAGGATTTCAAGCGCCCGCGTCAATTCTTTCTGGGTGTGGGTGGCGGTGACGATGGTGCGGATGCGCGCTTTGCCCTGCGGCACGGTGGGAAAGCCGATGCCCTGCGCGAACACTCCGGCGGCGAAGAGTTGCCGGGAGAATTCGTGGGCCAAAGCCGCGTCACCAACCATGACCGGGGTGATGGGGGTTTCGCTCATGCCCGTATTGAAGCCCAGCTTCTTCAGTCCGTCCTTGAAGAATTGGGTGTTTGCCCAGAGCTGCTCGATGAGTTGAGGCTCCTCTTCCAGGACTTCGAAGGCCGCCAGGCAGGTGGCGGCGACCGACGGCGGGTGGGACGTGGAGAACAGGAAGGGGCGCGCCCGGTGGTAGAGGAAATCGATGGTGTCGCGCGTGGCGCAAACGTAGCCGCCCAGCGCACCGATGGCCTTAGAGAGCGTGCCGACCTGAATATCCACGCGGCCGTGCAAATTGAAGTGGTCGACGGTGCCGCGTCCGTTGCGGCCGAGCACTCCGGAAGAGTGCGCGTCGTCAATCATCATGATGCACCCGTACTTTTCGGCCAATTCCACAAGCTCCGGCAGCGGAGCGATGTCGCCCTCCATGGAAAACACCCCGTCGGTGATCAGCAGCTTGTGGCACTTGCGGGCGGCAATTTCCTTCAGGACCTTCTCGCAATCCTCCACGTCCTTATGAGGGAAGACTTTGATTTCAGCGCGCGACAGCCGGCAGCCGTCGATGATGGAAGCGTGATTGAGTTCGTCGGAAATGATTACATCCTCGCGCCCCAGGATGGCGGAAACCGTCCCGGCATTGGCCGTGAAGCCCGATTGGAACACTACGGACGCTTCCACGCGCTTGAAGCGCGCAATCTTCTCTTCCAGGGCCAGGTGGATTGACATGGTGCCGGCGATCGTCCGCACGGCACCCGAGCCTACTCCCCATTTTTGCGTGGCCTCCAAGGCGCGCTGCCGAAGTTTGGGATGAGTGGTCAATCCCAGATAATTGTTGGACGAAAGGTTGATGACTTCGTGGCCGTCGAAACGCGAGACGGGAAGCTGCTCGGTTTCCAGAACGCGCAACTTCTGATAGAGCTTCTGTTCGCGCAGCTTTTCGAGCTCATCGGTGAGATACTGCAACTCCGCTTTAGGCATTTTCAAGCTCCCAAGGGGGATTCCTGGCGATTTTAACGCGCCATCATAGCACAGCGGCTTTTGTGCGAGGAGGAATGCAGGGAAGGCCCACGTGGAGGGTCGAGCCCGCTATTGAAGTTTGTGCCGGACCTTGGCCAGGCCATCTTTCGCCAGAGCGTAGTCCGGGGAGAGCTTCAGAGCTTGCTCGAAGTGGTAGCGCGCTTTGCCATACAATTCCTTTGCGGCATAAACACGCCCCAGATTGTAATGGGGATAACGGTAAGACTCGTAGCGCCGGGATTGCAACGAGCGCTCGAGCCACGGAATCGCCTCGTCGTATTCGCCCTTCTCGATCAGGTACGCGCCGATGTCGTTGTAAGGATTGCCAAACTCCGGATCAATCTGGATGGCCTTTTTGCATTCCGCAATGGCATCGTCAATCTTCCCCTGGTAGCGGTAGGTCCATCCCAGAAAGGTGAAGGCTTCCGCGGTGGGGTGAAGGTCCAGCGAGCGTTTGTAAAGTTCGACGGCCATATCGTAATCGCCGCCCATCTGGTATTGATACGCCTCCTTGAGTAGTTCCCACGCGGATTGGAGTTCTTCGGCCCCCATGTCAGGTTGCAAATCCTTCCCTGCTTGTAGTTAACACAGGCACCCTAAGTTGTCAATGATACGAGAGGGGGGGTTCGGCGCGGAGGGCTCCATAAGATCTTTAAATTGTTGAAACTAGAAAACTCTAATCGGGTGGCGAGCCGATACTGCGCAACAGAAAAGCGGAATACATCGCCGCAATAAGTTGGGACGCCACTAGTCGGGTATGAAGCGCCGGAGGTAATCCACGCCCTGCTTTGCCCACGCACCCTCAAGCGCGATGGTTTCCTGTAGGGTCTTCTGCTCCGGTGTCCAGGATTCCAGTATGGCGGAGGGCTCAATTCGAAGCGACGCAAATGACTCCACAAGCCAGGGAATATTGAGCTGGCCCTTACCCACCGGGCACCCTTTGACCGAGAAGCCCATGCCGTGCGCTTCCGGATGCACGACAAAGTCCTTGATTTGGAGACTCAAGGTGCGATGGCCTAACACCCGGACGGAGATTTGCCATCCCTGGGGAAGTGCTAGAGGATTCGCCGTGTCGAGTGCTGCTCCCAGCCACGGGCTGCGAATAGATCCGAGCAGTTCGTTGAGTTCCTGCGCCGGGATGCGGCTGTTGTCTATCGCCAAGCCAATTTTCCCCTGCTCCAACTCACCCACGACGGCGCGCAAGGAGCTCAAAATCTCGGTCCCCATCGGAATTTGCCCAACGGGGTGCTCCGGCGTTGTTTTCAGAAGTATTGCGCCGATTCGTCGAGCAAATTGTATTTGCTCCCGCAGCCATGCGGGGTCAATTCCTACCGTTCCCACTTCCAAGTCAATTTTCCATGAGCTCGCATGCTTCACTACCTCGCGCAACTTGTCCTCGGGGAGTTTGTCCAGGGGCATATTCGGCCCGAATTGCACGAGGCCCACGCCAAGTTCCTGGGCCTTCTCCAGCAGTTGCAGCGGTGTGAGAGGGTGGCTGGGTGTGGCGCCAGGGAGGCCGATAGCCCATGGGTATGTGTAGGAGCTTATGCCAAGTTTCATCTTAATTTGTCCTCATCGCAGACGCACTCCTGATTATAAAAGGAATTACAGGTACTCTACCACATGAACCTGTAAGTGCCTGATTAATCCGGCCTGCTTATCGCTTTCCCCGTGTTTTGACGGCGCAGTATTGCAATCCATCTTCCTAGTTAATCGGCAATTCCTGAAGATTCTCGAGGGGGTACTCCGGTCTGTCATCTTTCCCTTGAGGGTGGTCTGTCTGCCCAGCCGGCAAATGGTATCAGAAAAAAGCTTCAGCGCGAATTGGATCAACCGTGGGTCGCGTGCCAGCATGACGCGACCGAAGTCCGCGCCGTCCGGAGAACTGGCCACAGCTCCAACAGGAGGCCCGCCGGCGACAGGCTGGCTCAACATTCGTCACTGGTCACTCGCCACTTGCCTGCTTGCCGGCCGCGGGCACGCCGACCGGCTTAATCATCGCAGGCGAAAAAGAAGCCTTCCACGCAGGTGATTCCGAACGCGCTTCGGTGTATGATTTCCTTCCGCAGAGTTATTGCGAGCGGCGCTTGGTTGAGTAAACGGCGGGGCCTTTCACCGCATCCTCAGAAGCAGCCGCGGGAAAGGTGTACGTTCCACTGCCGATGAATCAGTATACCGGCCAACATGAAACTGGCCAGAATCTTTTCTGTGTTAAGGAGTTCCTGATGCGCAAAGCATTGAAATCATCCCTTTCGGTACTTCTCTTCCTTTCCCTCATGCTGTTATCCGTGAGCGGAGAGTCAAGGTCAGGGCAGTCGGGTCCGAAGGTGACCAGCGCCAGTCCTGCCGATAATGTGAACACCTTCGTCGGGACCGCCGGACCCGACATGGGAAACACCTATCCCGGAGCGGCATTGCCCTTGGGGATGATCCAATGGAGTCCGGAAACTACGACGGGATTCGTGAAACATGCTGGAAGCTACGTTTACGGCGACACTGAAATACGCGGATTTAGCCTGACTCACTTGAGCGGCCCCGGCTGCCCCATTATGGGTGACGTTCCCATTATGCCTTTCGCTGAGTCCATAACCACTTCCCCGGGGGCGGACCCAGCAACTTATGCGGCCAAGTTTTCCCATTCGAACGAGGAAGCTTCCCCGGGGTTTTACTCCGTCGCCTTCGATAACGGGACCAAGGTTCAACTGACGGTGACGACGCGAGCCGGCATTGGCACTTTCGCTTTCCCCGCTTCTGCCCATTCCAGTTTACTTTTCGATGTAGGCCGCAACGCCACCGGCGTGAGCAGCGCCACGATTGAAATCACGGGCGACAGGAGAATCGCCGGAAGCGTTTCAACCGGCCGCTTTTGCAGTGTCACCCAATCCAAATACACGGTGTATTTCGCTGCCGAGTTCAGCCGCCCTTTCACCGGTTTCGGAACCTGGATGGGCAGCTCTGTGAACAGGGGCCAGCGCTCCGTGACCGGGGCTCAAACGGGCGGATTCGTCGAGTTTGACACCACCAACGACCGGACCGTCAAGATGAAGATCGCGCTCTCGTATGTCAGTGTGGAGAATGCGCGGATGAATCTTGCGAAGGAGATTCCGGGTTGGAGTTTTGACGCAGTGCGTCAGGCGGCCCACAACCGGTGGAATCATGATCTGGGCCTGATCAGCGTCAGTGGCGGTACGGACGACGAGAAGCGAGTGTTTTACACCGCCCTGTATCGTGTCTTACTGCACCCGAATGTTTTCAACGACGTCAACGGCCAATACATCGGCTTCGACGACCAGATCCACGTGGCCAAGGGCTTCAATTTCTACGCGAACTACTCCGGTTGGGACATCTATCGCTGTGAGGTGCAACTGCTGGCCATGCTCCTTCCCAAGGAAACCAGTGACATGGTGACTTCCTTGGTGCTGGATGAACAGCAAGGCGGCGGTCTTCCGCTCTGGCCCGTTGCCAATCATGAGGCCTGCCAGATGGTCGGCAATCCCGGGCCTCCGATCATCGCGGACGCCTATGCATTCGGCGCCAGGGACTTTGACCACAAGGCTGCGCTGGCGGCCATGCTGCAAGGCGCCACGGTTCCCGGCGCCAAGTCAAATTTTTGCCCGGAATGGGACGACCTCACTGCCTACCTCCAGTACGGCTACCTTGGACCGGATACCATTCGCTGGCATAATCGACGAAGCGGTCCCTCCCACACCTTGGAATTCACCACGACAGATTTTTCTATTGCCGAGTTTGCACAGGCGATCGGCGACACCAACACCTACCAGACTTTCATGAAGAGGGCGCAATTCTGGAGAAACATTTTCGATACGAAAACCGGCTATATCGAGCCACGGAGGAAGGACGGCTCCTTTATCCCGGTGGATCCGGCGTCGCGCAGGTATTCCTTCGACGGACAGCAAGCAGAATACGTCGAAGGAAATGCCGCACAATATAGCTGGATGGTTCCTTACAACATGCGGGCATTGTTCGACCTGATGGGAGGAAACGCCCAAGTAGTGGAAAGGCTCGATAAGTTTTTCACGGAACTGAACGCCGGTGATAATAAGCCTTATTTTTGGATCGGGAATGAACCGGTGTTTGCTGTACCTTGGGCGTATGATTTTGCCGGAGCCCCGTGGGGCGCCCAGTCTGTTACCCGGCGCGTCGAACTCGAATTGTTCACTCCCCTTCCCGATGGAGAACCGGGGAATGACGACCTGGGAGCCACGTCCGCCTGGTATGTCTTCGCCGCGCTGGGCGCCTACCCGGCCATCCCTGGAGTGGGGGGATTGGCCCTCAACAGCCCGCTCTTCCCCAGTGCAACGATTCATCTGGGGAATGGGAAAATCATAAAAATCGAAGGCGAGAATGCCTGGGCGTCGAATCCTTACGTCCAGAGCCTGCGCGTGAATGGCAAGCCTTCCGAAAAGACCTGGCTCAGTTACCAACTTCTGAGTCAAGGCGCCACCTTGCAGTTCAAGCTCGGAAACACCCCCAACAAGCAGTGGGGGACCAAACCGGAGGACGCGCCGCCTTCCTTTGCGGAAGGCATGGAGGCCTCCGGCAAGTGAAGAGCCCGGGGCGCTCTACCAAGGCTCGTTGATAAAGTTGCGGGCTTTAGGGAGCCAATGCGCAGCCCCGCGGGAGCCGTTGCGGCAACTCGGGGTGAGGTGGCGTAAGCATTCATTTTGGCTGCACGCAAGTCGTGCAGGAAGTGTGGCCGGGGCCTGTGCCGGTTACTCGGACCGGCTTTTGCACTCCGCCTGGGGGTTAGGCCGGGAGTTTTTTCTCAACTACATCGGCAAGTGTGAAACGACATCTCTGCGCGGTCGGCGGAGGTTTTCTTGCGCTGGTGCGAGGTCCTTCAGCCCGTCTCTTTCTGAGGTCATGGCCCGGAGGTTGGCAGCAGTCTGTTGCAGTTTTGCCTTGAGTTCGTCGTTCTCCGTGGCGTTGCCGGAGGGACTCTGCTCCCACGCGGTGCCCTCGATCGGCCGGTTGAACTGCTTCCGCAGGAACTCGTACCAAGTGTCGGGCTCTTGCGGCACGTGACCTTGCGCCCGTGCCGCCGCCAGCGGGCTGCATTGACTGCGAGGGACGGGACCCGGGGATAGCCCATCCTGCGCGAACCCGGTCTTAGCCAGCATCAGGAGCCCACTTGTCACCAACTGCAGCAAAGTCCGTCGAGTCATTGTCAAAACCCTTCGGGAGCATGCTTGGACGGCCGCGCCGTCCCTCCCGGTTCGGGACTCTTGAAGCGAGGATAGCGTCCGCTCGAACCCTCGCGGGGATGGCGCAACCGCGGGTAAAGCTCCGGAATGAAGTTCGGAATCCTGACGTCGGCCGGCGGCGGTACGTGCAAATTCGCGTGCGGAATTCCACGGGCGAGCATCTCTGGGCCGGGGGTCATGCTGTGTCCACCGGCGGGTTCGAGTTGGAGCAAGTCCGCCCATCCATCCGCGAACCGGAAGAAGCAGATGGAACAGGCGGACCGTTTTGAACCCATGACCCAGGCGCGCTTCAGCGCGACGCCTCAACCAGCGGGTGACCGCCTTTGAGGCCGCCCCACTCATCAAGCCACCCGCTCTGCGGGGGGTGTCTGACGGAGGCGGTTGGGCGTAGAATGGAAGCCAGTCAGGATACCAAAACGGAAATCTTCGCTTATCTCTTAAGCAAGGAGGAACTATGTCCAAGCAGGAAATTTCCCGTCGCGAGTTCATCGGGCGCACCGTAGGGGGCGCGGCAGCGGCCAGCCTGGGATTCGGGGCGCCGGCGCTTGGCCGTGTGGCGTCACCCAACGAGAAGATCACGGTGGGTGTTATCGGGGCCGGAATCCGCGGGCTCGAAAACATGCAGAGCTTGTTGAAGGCGGGCGCCAATGTGGCCGTAGTCTGTGACCTTTACGACGGCCACCTCCGTCGCGCGCAGGAGATCCAGGCCAACACGCCTACGACACGCGACTATCGCCAGGTGCTTGATCGCAAGGATATCGACGCCGTGTTAATTGCCACTTCCGACCACTGGCATAAGCCGATTGCCGTCGAGGCCATGAGAGCCGGCAAGGATGTTTACTGCGAAAAGCCCATGACGCATACCATTCCCGAAGCCCTGGAAATGGTGAAGGTGTCAAAAGAGACCGGCCGCGTGGTGCAGGTGGGCAGCCAGAGCCTCAGCATGCAGTCCACGCGTTGGGGCAAGCAGCACCTGGACGCGGGCGACATTGGCAAGGTGTTCATGGTGCAGTGTGAGATTTATAGGCCCGACCCCGTGGGCGCGTGGAAGTATCCTGTGCCCGCCGACGCATCGCCGCAGACGGTGGACTGGGAGCGTTACCTGGGTAATGCGCCCCAGCGGCCCTTCGACGCCGCACGCTTCTTCCAGTTCCGCAACTGGTGGGACTACGGCACAGGCATCGCGGGTGACGAGTACGTCCACCTGCTCTCGCGTGTTCACTACTTGATGAACGTCCAGTATCCCCTGAGCGGCGTCGCAAACGGCGGTATCTACAAGTGGACCGACGACCGCGAAGTGCCCGACATCCACAACACGCTTTACGACTACGGGACCTTCCAGGTGGTGGTGATGGCGAATCTGGTCTCCAACTGGGACGGCGGCGAGATTGTGCGCTTTATGGGCGACAAGGGCACCGTGGTGCTCACCGAGCAGTCCGCGCAGTTCGTGCCTTACGACGAGGAGTGGGAGTTCAAGTATCCGCTGGAGGCTTGGCCCAAGGACACCAAAGATCCGTTCATCGCCGCGCACAAGAATGATCCGGCTGCGGATGTTGGCACCTGTGCAAAACAACCGCGCCGCAAGCCGGAATCCATGCGGCAGACCGCCGAGGGCACCGAGGACCACCTGCGCGATTGGTTCGAGGCCATCAAGACGCGTAAGCAGCCGATCGAGAATGTGGACTTTGGCTGTGGCACGGCGGTGGCGTGCCACATGGCCAATATCTCATACCACGAGAAGCAGCGCGTGGTCTGGAACGCGGAGAAAGGGCAGCTTACCGGCGACAAGGGCCACGTCGACATGTACTGGCCGGGTGGGAAGAAGGCTGCGAGGCCACCCCGGCACCACAGAAGCCCGTCAAGCTGAGCGGAGCACGGATGTGGGTCGGCCCCGCGTCCTCCCGCCGGCGCGGCGCTCTCCCTTAGCGATGGTATTTGGGTGTGATGCAGCGCAGGCCGTTCCAAAACCACATCGTTTGCGTGACGGAGCGAATTCATTGGCATCAACGATTTGCTGAGGAGTAACGAGCTTATGGATAAAAACACCCGCCGGCAGTTCCTCAAGAACTCGGCTGTCCTGGCTGCGGGCGCAGCCACGCTTGCCCGGAATGATACTCTCTGGCCGGCCACCAAGCCGCATTTGACCTTTCCCACCCAGCCCCGCGAGCGCATTGCAGTGGCCTCCTGGCCCTTCCGCATGTTCATTGAAGCGCCTGCCAACAAGTGGGCCCGCGATCCGAAGTTGCCGGGTATGAACCTGACGGAGTTTCCCGCCATGGTCGCAGAGCGCTTCGGCGTTCACAACCTTGAACCCCTGGACCAGCACTTCCCTTCGACTGACTCGGTTTACCTCAAGAAGTTTCGCGCGGCGGTGGAAAAGGCCGGTTGTCACGTGGTGGATATCCCGTGTGACGTGAAAGCTAGCTTCTACGACACGGACCCCGCCAAGCGCAAGGTGGCGGTGGAGAATGGCAAGAAATGGGTGAACATCGCTGTCGAGCTCGGCTCGCCCAGCATCCGCACCCATATTGAAGGCCCTCCCAAACTGACTCCCGACGTTGACCGCACAGCAGAGAGCCTGACGCAACTGGCCGAGTACGGCGCCACCAAGAACATCATCGTGGCGCTTGAGAACGACGATAACCGCACGGAAGATCCCTTTTTCATTGTGAAGGTTCTCGAGAAAGTGAACAACCCCTACCTTCGGGCTTTGCCGGATTTCTGCAATTCCATGATGACCCACAACCAGGACTTCAACAATCGCGCCATGGAAGCCATGTTCAAGCACGCTTACAATATTGCCCATATGAAGGATGAAGAAGGCGACGATAACGGGAAGTTTCACACCGTCGATGTGGCCAAGTGTTTTGAGATCGCGATGGGGCAAGGTTACCGCGGTTACTTCTCCATGGAATGGGAGGGTAACGGTGAGCCGTACACCGGTACCCAGAGACTTATCGACCAGACCCTGAAGTATCTGCGCTAACTTAGAACTGTGTTGGCAAACCTGCCAGCGGCGGCAAGTCATCGTTGGCGCTTAACCTCAGTTCGCTCCCGTTGAGCTGAACACGCGTATCCTCCAGAATCTTCCGCCGGTGATTTCAACCATTTCGACATTAAACGACTGAAAGCGCTCATCAACTCTGCCGATGCGAGGCATATTTGCGGGTGCAACTGAGACGAGCTGTGCGTCAAGAGAAGCCGGCACAAGACCCACACCTACAAGCATAGCCAAGGGTGCGCTTACCCAAAGCGCCAAACCTGTCTTCTTGTTCATTTTTTTCAATGTGTCACCGTCAGTTCAACCGGCAGATCCATTCGCATTCCGCCTGCGATTATATTATCGCCTAACGCTTGGCGGCACGAGCGTGTAGGTAGTGAGTGCTCGGGCTGACTGCCCACGGGAAGTCCACTAAGTTTGCGTGGGCTAAATTCGCCAGAGCAAGAAAGCAGGAATTGGGTATACTTCCAGCCATTCGAGCCATGGATATGCATTTCAGAGGGTCAAAGGTGGGGGCGATGATGGGGTCGCGGCGTTGTTCGAGAGTTGTTGGCGGGAAGATTCTCAGAATGCCAGGTATCCTTCTCCTGATATGCACAACCTTGAGTGCCTCGGCGGCGCCTGCGGGGCGCAGGTACTGGGCCGCTGACATCCATCAGCAAGGAATTCGTTTCACCTCCGGCCTGACGGTCTGCGATGAAGTTTTGTGGAAGGGCCGCTGGGTGAACCGCTATTGGCTCTCGACCGGATTCATCGAACCGGAGTTCCATCTTGTGTCGGCGGAAGAGCGCCTCGAGGGATTGCCCATCGACGGTTTCCAACTCGCCCTGGAAGGCCAGGATCTGGCGGGGACTTGGCGCTGGGTCAAGGCGGAGAAATCGGAGGTGCACAATCCTGACGGCCTGTTGGTGACGCTGGAACTGGCCAGCACCGCGCGCCCCATCACGGTAAGAGTTCGCACACTGCTTTACGGTGGCCCGGTGATGGTGCGCTGGCTCGAAATCATCAATACCGGCGCCAAGCCTACCGCCATCACCGCTGTCGCGCCGTGGTCCGGCCTGATTTGGAACACCACAGAATATTTGGAGCGCCTGCCCAAGGGCTCTGCCAGCCCCTTCGAGGTTGGTTACGCACAGTACGAGGATTGGGGCCATGAGGGCGCATGGAAGTTTGAGCCCATTGAGAACACCACCAAGACAATTTCCGGGACGCGAGGGAAATCCGGATGGGGACACCCGACTTTCTTTGCCCACAACAAGGCCACGGAGGAATGGTTTGTGGCCTCACTCGGTTGGAGCGGCAACTGGACGTATCAAGTGACCGGGCGGCAAAGTCCCGAGGATGACCGCGCCGCGTTTCTCTTCCGCATGGGGCCGAGCACCGTGGATCCCGTGCTCCGGGTCCTGGCGCCGGGTGAGTCCGTCGAGACTCCGCGCACGCACGTCCTCTGCATGCGCGGGGACTTGGACGGCGTCATCCAGGCCCTGCACGAGCACGTCCGGCGCGAGGTTCTGCTGCCGCCCGTGCCGGGCCGTGACATGCTGGTGGAAGCAAATCATCGCGGTTACATCGTCGATCACGAAAGCGAAGCGGGCATCGATAGAGAAATAGACCTAGCGGCTGACGCCGGTGCGGAGTTGTTTGTGATTGACGCGGGCTGGTTCGGACCGGAACCGAACCGCTGGGCTGCGAATGTGGGCGATTGGTATGCGGGCGCCTGGCTACCGCACGATATCACTCCCATCCGCGAACACGCCCGGCAGAAAGGCCTGCTGTTCGGGTTGTGGGTCGAGATTGAAAGCATCGGGAGCGCGTCGAATTTGCGCCGGCAGCATCCCGACTGGGTTCTCACGCGCGATGGCAAGCCCGTGGCCGGTGGGCGCCAACTCGATGTTTCGAACCCTACCGTCGCCGCCTGGATGGAGTCGGAAATCAGCCGCATCATCAAGAAATACGACCTGGACCTCTTTCGCCTCGATTACAACACCACCGTGGAGGCGGGGGGCAATCACCTCCGGGATGGATTCGTGGAAAACACCCAGTGGCGCCACGTCGATGCCGTCTATGCTATGTTTGACCGGCTGCGCCAGCAGTTCCCCCATGTCATCTTTCAGAATTGCGCAGGCGGCGGGGGGAGGCTTGATTTGGGTATCATGCGCCGCTTTCAGAACACCGAGCTCTCCGATTGGCTGCGCGCTCCGCGCGGTTTGAAAATTCTAAACGGCATGACCTGGATATTACCTCCTGAGATTCTGCTCCGCACGTTCGGCACAGAGAGCGACGGAGTCCCCTCCGATGCCGATCTGGTAACGCAATTGCGAGCCACCACCATGGCCCTCCCCATCCTCCGCGGCTTGAGCCCATCGCAGGAGGAATACAACCCCTTACTACGGGAAGAGGTCCTGCGCCAAGTGAATCTTTATAAACAGGTGATTCGCCCGATTTTAAAGGACTGCCGGGTGTATCACCACACTCCTCTCACACCCATGATGGAGGGAACTCAGTGGGTGGTGCTGGAATATGCCACGCCGGATTCCCAGGCCGGTTTGGGTTGGGTCTTTCGCACTTCCGAATCCGGCAATCCCACGTATTGGTTCAGGCCTGGCGGCATCGACTTCAGCAAGACATACAATGTAACCTTCTCGAACAGCGGCCAAACATTGGCAATCTCTGGAGATAGACTCCTGCAAGCGGGAATCCCTGTTCGCTTGGAAGGAGATTTGACTTCCGAACTTCTGATCTTCCGGGCTCAGTAGACGGGGGTGCAATCCTGCCGCGGCCTTAGCCTGGGTTTCTCACTATGCTGGGACGCTTTTGGGAAGATGCGGAAGGGCGGGGCTTCAGAGGCTGCGGAAAAACTCTCCAATGCTGTCATCCTGAGCGAAGCGAAGGACCCCGGCAGTTCGCGGGAGTGGGTGAACAGAGCAAACTACCGGGGTTCTTCGCCCAAAGGGCGGGCGCAGAATGACAGCGCGAGCGCGTGGGCCCAGAATGAGAGCATGAGCGCGCGCACACGGTCATCCTCCGCTGCGCTCAGGATGACAGCCGTGAAGGTAGTTAACCTGCGGCGCGCCTGGCACTTGACGCATTCGGAACCCCAGTGAACGGAAATCCACGTTGAAAGGTATTTCATGATTAAGACCGCATTCAACCGACAATGGCCATTGCTACTGGCGCTGGTTCTTGCCTGCGCCGCGGGAATTGCAAAGGAGAATGTTCCTACAGTTAGCTTCAATTACGCCTTTGCGCCGCCGCACCGGCTTACCGTGGCTCTGCCGGACAGCAGCAACAAGACGCTGCTCGATGCGATGCCGGGGAAGTTGCTGATGTCGTGGACGTACGAGAACCTGATTTACTACTCTTTTAATTCCTTTTGGACTCCGCCCACCAAATGGAAAGTCATCATCGAGCCCCAGATTGACAGGCATCCTTTTGCGCAGAACAAATGGGAGCGAGTTCGCGGCTATCTGCCCGTCTTGAGAAACACTTACCACGATGACGGGGGCGATCTGGCGTTGGAAATTGCGGGTGGAGTTACGGCGGCCATTGGCAGAATCACGCTCGCGAATTCCAGCACCCACAATGAGACCATGACCCTGCGCTGTGAGGTGCCCGGCGGCTGGACGGGCTACAACCCCGCTTGGGTCGATCACCAGGCCCCTTCCGATCACTTGCTGGCCGGCTGGCATGCTCCTGCGGACCAAGTCGTAATACTCGGAATCGGCGCTGACGAATATCCGGTTGCGGCAAGCACGGTTTTGACCATGAAGTGGAATCTCCAGCCGGGCGAAACCCGCGTGGCTTGGTTGATAAGGCCGTACAAGAGTGATGAGGATGATGTTGCGGCGTTGCGGAAAAAAGACTGGGGGAGTGAGTGGGAAAGCGCCGAAAAGGAATGGGCGGACTTGCTCGACCGCGCGAGCCGCGTGATCATCCCGGATCGGGAGGTCCGCAACGCATTTTACGCGTGCCTGGCCGATCTCTTCATCATGCGTGAGCCGATTGCCAGGGGTTACATCGCCACGGTCCCGGGAACGGAGGGTTACCGCTCGGCGCCCAATCCCTTTGAGACGGCGATTGTGGCGGTGGCCCTGGACCAAGTGGGACTTCACGACCTGGCGGAGCTCGGGTACCGCGTTGATCTTGATATCCAGGAACCGGATGGGGATTGGACGGAGAAAAAATACTGGTCGCACCTGATGTGGGGCACTTCCGGGTTCAAGGCCTGGGTGGTGATGGAACACTACTGGCTGAGTGGCGACACGGCTTTCCTGGAGAAGCGTTATCCCCAAATGCTGGCTAGCTCCCGCTGGCAGGAAAGGCAGCGTGCCCGCACCCGCATCCTTGACGCCGGTGGGCAAAGGCCGCTTACCTACGGCCTGATGCCGCGTGGCATGGGTGACGGTGGTCTGATGGACGGCGATGACATGTACGGCGTCTTCTATACGCATAATATCTGGGCCGTTTATGCTGACAAACTGGCCCTGGAAGCCGCGCAGATTCTGAACCAGACGCAAGACACCAGGGAACTGGAGGAAATCTACGGACGCGGGAAAAGTGATTTGCTGGTGGCGCTCGACCGGGGAGCGATCACCGAGAGCGATGGAACGCGATGGATTTCTGCTGTCCCGGCAAAAGTTACGGGAAGCCGTTGGGGCGTCCTGAACGCATTGTTCCCCACGGAATTGCTTTCCCCTTCCGACAAGCTGATCGACGGGACCCTTAAGTACATTGAACGGAATATGAGCCCGGGGGGAATTCCCGTTCACACCGGGTGGATGAAAGATGGCATGTGGGTGGCGATTGCCCTCGACAACGTGGCGGAAGCGCATTTGGCGCGCGATGAAGGTGACGCCGCCATCAAGTTGCTCTACGCCACGCTGAACCACGGTACGCCTCTCTATACCTGGTGCGAAGAGCGCGGGCAGGAACCGAACACGTCAAAGACCAGCGGTGACCGCCAACACCTGTGGACCCCGGTGGCCGTTGTCCGCTTTCTGCGGGACGCCTTAGTGATGGAGGAAGACGATCATCTTCATCTCGCCCGCGGCATCGAACGCAGTTGGCTGGCGGCAGGCAAGGAGGTGGGGATTCAGGACGCATCAACTCACTTTGGCACGCTGACCTATCGTTTCTCGCTTGACCCGGCAAAAGCGAGATTGACCGGAGTGATTGATTTCCCCGCCAGCAAGGTTCCTTACAACGCAACCCTGCATTGTCGGCTGCCTGAGGGTCTAAGGGTGGTGAGCGTAGACGAAGGGTCGCAAGCAACTGTCGCGGGTCATGGCACTGCCCTCGAGTGGAGCCACCCTCACGGCGCGGTGCATTTTGAAGCGCAGGTACGGCCTGGGAATTGAGCGGTCCGCGCTACGCCTGCTCAGGCGCAACTCTTCAAATTAGGGTGCCACCCGCGGCCCCGCCCACGCTGCCAATTCGGCGAGAAGGGGCGCACCCCTCAGTTCATTCTCCCATTGCCGGCAGAGATGGGCCACGCTTGCTCTCAATGCGGGAAGAGGGTCGGCCCCGGGAGCCATGCCGGCCACTTCACCCCTCAGCCAATCCAGAAGGTTATCGAGGTTCTGGAAGCGGCCTTGCGCAATCGCCTCGCGAAGCTGTGGAACGGTCTTCCGCTCGAACTCCTGTTTGCGGCCGATGTCGATGATGTCAGGGAGGAGCAGGCCCGGCTCTCCCAAGTGCAGATCCAGGCGGGCCAGCAATTCCTGATAAATCGCACGCGCCATGGTCTCGACCTGCTCCGTCAATTCACGCATCAATTCCATTCCCTGTAGCGCAGGGCCCGTGGTTCGGCCCTGCGGCTCTTCAAAAGGCACGAGCTGGCAATAGAATTTCAATTTGGGCTCGGTGCCCGAAGGACGAACGGTGACGATGAAACCATCGAGGAAGAATTGGAGGACGTTGCGTGAAAGTTGATCCGTGCTGCTCTGCAACTTGCCGAAAGTGTCTTCATTCCAGTAATCCACCACTTTGCGGACGGCGCGGCCACCCAGTGTTTCCGGTAACGACGCGCGAAGCGATGCGACGATGCGGTCCCGCTGGATTTCCCCCTCGGCTCCGGTCATCACGATGGAGCGGCCTGTGTCAGCGTATCCACCGAGTCTTTCCAGTATTTCGATGTAGTAGTCCAAGAGGTTCCGTCCCTCTTGCCGTACCTTTTGGTAGAGAGCAGCGAGGAACATGCACGCCGGCGCAGAATCCTTGTCGCGGATTGTGGAGGTTAGCATCAGCCCATGCGCCTCTTCCGTGGCCAACACCAACGATTCCGGCCGGGTACAGGCGTTTCCCCATCGCCCGCGTTGCTCGAGGATTTTGAGGACGTTCGCCATGTACTTGAACCCTACCAGCAGGTCGTCAATAATCCAGGAGTCGCCCGCCGTCGCTGCGATTTGGCCCAGGATTTTCGTAGTCACCAGAGTCTCAATTACCAAACCTCGACGCTGCGGGCCGTCGGGATCGAGCATCAGGTAATAACAAAGGAGTGTGGCAATCTTGTTGCCATCGAAGTGGTACCAGGATCCATCGGCCAAGCGGGCCTCCAAGCCTACGCGGTCGGCGTCAGGATCGCTCGAAAGGACAACACCCGAGCCCACCAACTCAGCGAATCGAGTGGCGGGCACGGTCGCTTCCGCAACTTCGGGATTGGGCGCCTTGAAGGGGATGGGAGCGAAGGTTCCATCCGGACCTTGATCCGGCGGCGACATAATGGGAAAACCCAACGTCCGCATCACCACGCCGGCCGAACGCAGCCCGCACCCACACAGGGGAGTGTAGACCACGGGAATATCCGGCCGCGGAGAGAAGACGCGGCCATACAAGCGCACATATTCCTCGACATACTCGCCGTGCAGGCCATCCGATATCTTGCGAATCAGCCCACCGCCGAGCGCCTCAGCGAAGGGAATGCGACGCACATCCGTGACTTGGTCCATGGCGTCTCCCAAGCGTTGGTCATGGGGTGGGATAGGCTGGCCGCCGTACTCGTCGTAAACCTTGATTCCATTGTCGTCGGGAGGATTATGCGAGGCAGAGATATTAATCCCGCCCGCCGCCTGGAGTTTGCGGATAATGAAAGACAGTTCGGGAGTGCTCAAAAGCGACTGGTCGGCTTCCGGCTCAGCAAGGTACGCCACAACTCCATTGCCGGCATAGATCTCACATGCCAATTTTGCGATCGACCTCGACGATGTTCCCAGCAAAGGGTGGTCACTTCCCAGGAAGCGGTAAACGCCCGCGAAATCGTTGAACACGCGGACGTCATTGGCCACGATGACGGAGAGTTCCTTGCCGGGGAAAGCCGCCGCCAGGTAATTACAGTGACCCTGCACGGTCATGGCCACGGTGGTAGGGTTAAATCGATTCGACCCGTAGCCAACGCGGCCGCGACGCCCACCTGTGCCAAAGGGAAGCACCTGCCAAAAGGCATCGAAGAGCAGCGGCACGTGCTGTTCCTCCAAATGCCGGGCCAGAACATCCGGGAATCCCATCGGCACGGCGCCCTCGAGCCAAGTCTGCAATCGGTCGGCAGCAGCTTTTCCCTGCGCACCGTACCGGTCGGCTAAACGGTTGGAGATTTTTGTCAGCGCTGCGAGATCCGTCATGCGTTTCGCCTCGTTCAACGGTATTGAAACAATGATTCTAATACGAACGCCCTCTGTAGCGGCGCCGCAAAAGGGAATCAAACGGCAGATCGCAAAAGCCTTTCGTTCCAGCCCGCGTAGCGGGCATCATCATTTAGCCCATGGCGCAAGCCGTGGGAAAGTCGGCCCCCACCCCGCCTTCGGCACCCCTCTCCCCGCCGCGCGGGGAGAGGGGACGGGGGTGAGGGGTGCGCGTAATCCCGGGGCTACATGATGCCGCCGCTCCGCGGCTGGACGTCGGTAAGCCGGAAAGTAAGGGCAAGAATGCTGGCCAAAACCGCAAGATATTACGGTGTCGCAATACTGAGGACGCCGGGTTGCCGAAAAAACTTTTGCCATTTGTGGTTTTGGACTAGACTGTCGCCATCTTCACGATGAGGAGGCCACGATATGCCCGGAACAATCGAAGTGGTGATTGGCCCCATGCGCAGCAACAAAACGGCGGAGTTGATCCGGCGTGTCGCCATGCGCGAGGAGTACGCGCACCAAGCCGTCATCCTTTTCAAACCCAAGGATGACACCAAGAGCGCGCAAGGGGTGGTGCAAAGCCGCAACCAGCTCAGCCATCGGCAGATGGAAGCTGTGGAGTTCGATTCCTCCAATCCGTGGGAGATGTTTACGATCATTAGTGAACGCGAGAGGATCATCGGCAAACAGGTCAATTGCGTTGCCATCGATGAGGGCCAATTCGTGCATGAGTTATTCGATTGTGCGCGCGCGCTCCTGGAGCGGGGCTACGACGTGCTTGCCGCGGGACTTGACCTGGATTTCCGCGGCCATCCCTTCGGCGATATGCTGGCGCTCGGATGGCTGGTGAATGCCTACGGCGGAAACGTCACGTGGTGCATCGCCTACTGCGAATGCGGCGCGCGCGCGTTCTTCTCGCAGCGGCTCATCAACGGCCAGCCCGCCTCCTACGAGAGCCCAACCGTGATGCCCGGCGATGCGTACCGGCCGCGCTGCGCACAGCACTTTGTTCTTCCCGGACGGCCCAAGCGGGCGAACATCTCGGCCGGTGACGAACCGTCCTAAGGTTGGGATGAGGAAAAAATCCCCTCGGAACGGCTGATGCTGCCGAAGCGGGGCCTCCCATCCTCCCAAGGCTTCATAGGCCGGCGATTCCGCGCGGGCCAAGGGAGAGATTATGGCGAAGCAATCTAAGATTGCGATCGTGGGAAGCGCCAATGTTGACCTGATCACCTTCAACGACACGTTTCCCCGGCCGGGCGAGACCATTTTCGGAAAGAAATTCGACTTGGGCTTTGGCGGAAAGGGAGCCAACCAAGCCGTGGCAGCACGCCGCTGTGGCGCTTCCGTCGGCATGGTCGCCAAGGTCGGCAGTGACCTATTTGGTCCGGCCACGGTCAAGAACTTCGAGTCCTTGGGCATCGATGCCAGTCACGTGCGGATCGCGGAAGGAATCTCCACCGGCGTGGCGCCCATCTTTGTGGACCCGAGTGGCCAGAACCGCATCCTGGTGATTAAGGGCGCGAACGAAACGCTCTCTCCCGAGGATGTGGAAGCCGCCGCGCCCCTTCTTCGTCAGGCCGACACCATCCTGCTGCAGTTTGAAATCCCGTTGGCCACCGTTTACCACACAATTCACTTCGCCAAGTCGAATGGCATCCGCTGCATCTTGAATCCGGCCCCCGCTCTGCCTCTGGATTTCAAAGAAGTTGCCACGGCGGATTACTTCGTACCTAACGAGAGTGAAGCGGAGGCCATCACGGCCATTCCCGTTCACACTATCGACGATGCCAAGAAATGCGCAGATTATTTGCTCGCGCGGGGGCTCGCGCGCGTGGTCATTACGCTGGGCGAGCGCGGCTCGCTGTTGGCGACACCGGCAGGCCTGGAATTGATCCCCGCCTTCAAGGTCGATCCCATTGACAGCACCGGTGCCGGCGATGCCTTCATCGGCAGCTTTGCCGTGTTCCAGGCGGAGGGTCTGACGGACAAGGAAGCTCTTACTCGGGCCAGCCTTTACGCGGCGCTTTCGACGACGAGGGTCGGGACGCAAAAATCGTTTCCGCGTCGGGAAGAATTCGACAAGGAATGGCAGCTTCGTGGCGCGTGAACAGATCCGCAGATTTCGCGGATTTCACAGATTTTCTATCTGCGCAATCCACGAAATCTGTGGATGCTTCATCTACTTCATCAGCCGTCGCCGGCAATCCTCCAGAATATCTTTGGTCTTTGAGGCGCCCACGCGCGAGGCGCCCAGGGCGCGGAAGGCCAGGAGTTGGTCGAGATCGCGAATGCCTCCTGCCGCCTTCACCTGAACATGCGCAGGTGAGTGGGCGCGCATCAACTTCACGTCCTCGAGCGTGGCTCCGGACGTGCCAAATCCGGTCGAGGTCTTCACCCAATCGGCGCCGACTTCCGCGCTAATCTCGCACAGGCGAATCTTGTGGGCGTCCTTCAGATAGCAGTTTTCGAAAATCACTTTCACCTTTCGGTTTCGGGCATGGGCCACATCGATGACGGCTTTCAGGTCCTGGCGCACGTAGTCCCAATCTCCGCTCAACACTTTGCTGATGTTCGTGACCATATCCAATTCCTGGCAGCCGTCATCCATGGCCCGCTCCGCTTCCGCCACCTTGATGGCCGTGGTGTGGCCGCCGTGGGGAAACCCGATGGTGGTGCTGGCCTCCACCGTGCTGCCTTGCAAAATCTCGGCGCACCTTTTGAGGTAATAAGGCATGATGCACACGCTGGCGCAGTTGCAGTTGAGGGCAAGGCGGCAACCGTCTTCCAGATCTTGGTCAGTAAGCGAGGGGGTCAGCAATGCGTGGTCAATCATCTTGGCAATGTCTTCGTAGGTGTAATCCATAAAAAGGAGTATACTCCAAATCCCCACTAGGCTAAAAAGGGGAATTGCGGGTGATTCCCAGGATTGCACACTCGCATCCGAGGATGGACACGCCTGAATTAATCCGGAAAAAGCGCGACGGCTTGGTTCTGACCAAGGCGGAGGTATTCGACTTCATCGAGCGCTACACGCGGGGCGAAATCCCCGACTATCAAGCCTCGGCCTTGCTGATGGCGATCTATTTTCGCGGCATGGACCGGGGTGAAACGGCGGACCTGACGGAGGCGATGCTGCGATCGGGCCGGGTGCTCGACTTCTCTGCCTTGCCCGCGGCGAAGGTCGACAAACATTCCACGGGCGGCGTAGGTGATAAGACCTCATTGATTATCGCCCCAGCGGCAGCCGCGGCTGGGGTGCTGGTGCCCATGATTTCCGGCCGCGGCCTGGGGCACACGGGCGGCACGTTGGACAAGCTGGAAGCGATCCCTGGCTTCAGCCCCCGTTTGTCGTTCCAGCAGTTCCACCGGGTACTCGATACCTGCGGCCTCGCCCTAGGCGCAGCGACGGAGGAATTCGCTCCTGCGGATCGCAAGCTCTATGCTCTCCGCGACGTCACCGCCACGGTCGAATCCATCCCCCTGATCACCGGCTCCATCATGAGCAAGAAACTGGCGGAAGGCATTGACGGCCTGGTGCTGGACGTTAAAACCGGTTCGGGGGCATTCATGCAAAAGTTGGAGAATGCCCGCGCGCTGGCAACGAGCTTGGTGAACACCGGCACGGCGCATGGCAAGCGCGTTCACGCCTTGATCACCGACATGACCCAGCCGCTGGGAAATGCGGTCGGGAACGCTCTGGAAGTGATTGAGTCGGTCGAAACGCTAAAGGGCCGCGGCCCACGTGACTTGGTGGCGCTTTGCCGCGAACTGACCGCCCACATGTTGGTGTTGGGAAACGTGACGGATTCCCTGGACCAGGCGCGCGCGCGGTATGATTCCGCCATCGCCAGCGGCCGGGCTCTGGAAAGGTTTGCGCGCGTGGTGGCGGAGCAGGGAGGCAATCCGCGTGTCCTGGAGGATTACTCGCTATTGCCCCAGGCCCAGTTTGAGGATTCCGTCGTGGCGCGCGAGGACGGGTATATTGCCGGATTGGAAGCCAGGGTGATGGGCATGGCGTCAATGATTCTGGGGGCTGGGCGGGAACGTTCGGACGCGACCATCGATCCCGCGGTGGGCTTGGTTTTCGAGAAAAAGGTGGGAGACGCGGTTCGCGCCGGCGAGCGGGTTTGCATTCTTTATTCCAATGACCACTCGCGCGTGCCCTGGGCGCTCGATATGATCCGCAAGGCGATTGCCATTTCCCCGGATCCGGTTTCCCCCCCGCCCTTGGTTTTGGAGCAAGTGCCGCATTCGGAAAGCGCCGTACCCTCGCCTGAGCGGATCGTGGAATTCTAGCGGGGATTTATCACTACGGGTCTGGAAGGGCGGGGCTTCGGAGCCTGAGTGAAAACTCGTGGGCGCTGTTCATGCTTGATCCCCGCAGGGGATAGATTGAGTAGCCGCGGGCAACGCCCCCGGAACCCGCTTATTTGTGCCCTTGCAGGGTACGGAAGGCTTAGCCTTGAGCAAGCGTTCCTGACATCACCGATAGCCGGCCTTTAAGCCAGCACGTGCTGAGCCGAAGCTCAGCGCTACAACACGCCATCAACCTGCCAGGATCTTAAAGGGCAGCGCCAAAATACTGCGAAGAGAGGTTAAAGAATGACACGGTTGATTCCGATACTCGGCATACTGGTGATACTTTCGGCGGCCGTCTTGCTTTCAAAAGACCGGAAAGCCATCCCTTGGCGCACCGTGCGCATTGGATTGGGGTTACAAATCCTCATGGCGTTATTCGTGCTGCGCACGGGTTTGGGCTATAGGCTAATGTCCGTGATCTCGAACGCGTTCGTGAAAGTCCTGAATTGTTCCTTTGCCGGCTCCGAGTTCGTGTTCGGCGAGATGGGGAAATATCAAGGAAACTTTGGGTTTGTCTTTGCTTTTCAAGCCCTGCCCATGATTATCTTCGTGGCTGCGCTGTTTTCCATCCTTTACTACTTGCGCATCCTTCCCACACTAGTCCTGCTGACCGGCAAGGCGATGGCCATATTGCTGGGAACGAGCGGGGCCGAATCTTTGGAAGTCGCCGCCAGCATTCTGATGGGGCAGACGGAAGCGCCGCTGGTGATCCGGCCCTATTTGGCGGACCTGACGGAATCCGAGCTAATGACCATCATGACGGCGGGCATGGCACATATCGCCGGCTCGGTCTTTGGCGCGTATGTCCTGTTCGGAGCGGAGGCGCGCCACCTGTTGACCGCGGTGGTGATGACCGCTCCCGGAACCATCGTGCTGGCCAAGATGCTGGTTCCGGAAACCGGCATTCCCAAAACCTCAGGCAATGTCAAACTCACGGAGGAAGATAAGCCCATCAACCTTTTGGATGCCGCATCCCGAGGGGTTTTAGACGGTCTCCACTTGGCGTTGAACGTCGCCGCCATGCTGGTAGCGTTTGTCGCGCTCATTTACCTGATTAACTTGGGCTTGGGCGTTATTCACACCAGCTTTCAAACCCTGCTCGGTTATCCCCTGGCGCCTGTGGCATGGCTGCTGGGTGTTCCTTGGAAGGACGCCGCGACGGTCGGGAACTTGATGGGAACCAAAGTAGTGGTGAATGAGTTCGTGGCCTTTTCCATGCTCGGTCCGCTCAAGGGCCATATCGCCGAGCGTTCTTTCACGATTGCCACTTTCGCGCTTTGCGGGTTCGCCAACTTT
>Ga0315282_10003918_pt1 | contig 26342 bp, 27 predicted proteins | sample YL17G07_20_MG_FD_203693 | JGI IMG/M metagenome (GOLD analysis project Ga0315282, IMG submission 203693) | Sediment microbial communities from Yellowstone Lake, YNP, Wyoming, USA - YL17G07_20 | ecosystem: Environmental > Aquatic > Freshwater > Lake > Sediment | place: USA: Wyoming | collected... | reverse complement strand
GAAATATATTAAAGAAAGCATAGTAGAAAAAGTTGTTTATAGAGATATACCAAAATTGTTTAAAATAAAAGATATATCAATAATTGAGTCTTTACTTAACGTATTTATGGAAGATCCGGGGCAACTTGTAGAAATTTCAGAACTGGCAAAAGAGTTAAAAATTTCAAGACAAACACTTTCAAATTATTTATTGTATCTTGAAGAATCTTTCCTGATTAAAAAACTATATAACTTTTCAAGAAGCAGAAGGAAAGTCGAAAGAAAATTGAAAAAATATTATCCAACAATAATTTCTGTTGATATTTTGTTCAGAGAAGATGATACTTCTAAATCAAAGGTATTCGAATGGTTGATGGTTAGCCAATTAAAAGCAGAATTTTTCTGGAGAGATCCTTATAAGAATGAAGTGGACATTGTCATTATAGATAGAAAACCTATACCAATCGAGATTAAATATGGGAAAATAGATATTAGTGGATTGTTAGCATTTATGAAAAAATTTAAGGTTAATGGAGGTTATGTAATTTCTCCTGATAAAGAAGGAATACAAAAAACTGATGGAAAAACCATTTCTGTAATTCCGGCATTCAAATTTTTATTGAAGTGAGGAAAAATAAATATTAAACACATATTTTCTAATACCCCTCTAATAAAACTATAAATTCTAAAATCATTAGATAGGTATTAGAGAATGGATAAAATCAGAATAAGTCAAAATCCGAATGGTTCTCAAATTGTGAATAAGATATCTTTTTGAAGAAAAGCTAATATATTTAAGAAAAGAACAACAATGAGATGTTACGATGTTAGCCATTGAAACTTTTAATTTGACAAAAGAATTTGATGGATTAAAGGCTGTTGATAATTTAAATCTTCAAATAAATCAAGGGGAAATTTTCGGCCTTCTTGGCCCGAACGGTGCTGGAAAAACCACTTTTATTTCAATGCTCTGCACAATTCTTAAACCCAGCTCAGGAACTGCAAAAGTAAATGATTTTGATTTGATCAAACAGCAGAATGAAGTGAGAAAATCTATTGGAATTGTTTTCCAAGATCCGAGTCTAGACAATAGACTGACTGGGATGGAGAATTTGGAAATGCATGCAGGGATGTATGCTGTACCTAAATCAGAAAGGAAAAAAAGAATAGATGAAGTGCTTGAGATTGTTACGCTTTCAGATAGAGCGAAAGAACTTGTGAGAAACTATTCTGGTGGAATGAAAAGAAGGCTTGAGATAGCGAGAGGACTAATTCATTATCCGAAAATCTTGTTTTTGGACGAACCTACATTGGGATTGGATCCACAGACTCGAGATCACATATGGGAATACATAAAAAAATTGGCTGAAAGGGAAAAGATAACTATCATTGTTACAACCCATTACATGGAAGAGGCCGATGCTTTGTGCGACAGAGTTGCGATAATGGACTATGGAAAGATAAAAGTCTTGGGCACGCCTGAAAATTTGAAAAATGGTCTTGAAGGAGATATCGTAACTGTAGTCGTTGATAAGACAGAAGATATCGAGAGTAAGATAAAGAATTTTGACGAAGTCACGAAAGTCCTCGTTAGCGGAAACAATGTCCACATAACAGTGAAAGACGGGGAAAAATTCTCACTGAAGATTTTGGATTTGTTAAGAAAAGATGGAGTTAAAGTCGATTCAATAAATATAAGGAAGCCAACTCTTGGTGATGTTTTCCTGCATTATACCGGAAGGGAAATCAGGGAGGAAGTTCCAGGCAAGAAAGAAGGGATGAGAAGGATGGCAAGGATGAGAGGAATATGAGCGAGTTCGAAGCCGTGTACAGAGTATGGCTCAGAGAATTGATAAGATATGGAAGAGACAAGGGAAGGATTCTCAGTTCTCTTGTTCAGCCTCTTTTATTTCTTGTGATTTTCGGAGGGGGATTCGGTTTTGTGAAACTCGGAAATATTAATTATCAGAGTTTCCTCTTCCCAGGAATTGTGGCGATGTCGCTCATGACAATTTCAATATCATCCGGTTTATCTGTGATTTGGGACAGGGAATTTGGATTTCTGAAGGAGATTCTGGTTGCGCCTGTTTCTAGGATGTCGATTTTCGCTGGCAAGGCTTTGGGCGGATGCACGACTGCCATGATTCAGGGAATAATAGTCTTGTGCTTGTCTTTTGTGATCGGAGTGCCACTAACAATATCCACTTTCTTGATGTCGATACCAGTTATGGTAATAATTTCTCTAGGCATAGTCAGCATAGGCCTGATAATTGCTTCCTTGATCGAAACGATAGAAAATTTTGGAGTTATAATGAACTTCCTGATATTTCCGATGATTTTCTTGAGCGGTGCGTTCTTTCCTTTGGCAGATGCGCCACAATGGCTGAAATATGTTTCTTATATTGATCCGCTGACGTACGGAGTCGAATCGCTGAGAAACATCATCTTAGGAGTTGCATCTCTTCCATTTTCAATCAGCATAAGTGTAATTTCAATCTTTTCTTTGTGCGCGATTCTGATTGGTGGAATGGCTTTCAACAGACAAAAATAAATATAAAATATAATTTTTCTAATACCCCTCTAATAAAACTATAAATTCTAAAATCATTAGATAGGTATTAGGAATGGATAAAATCAGGACGGATTATCTATTTTAATCTAAGGCTCAATGTTTATTAATCTAAGACTCAATGTTTACTTTCTGCCCCTTTTTGAAATTGGCATCAAACAAATCAAGACCTTTAACCCTTCCTAAAATTGGTGGAACATCAAAAGAATCAGCGATCGCAACTGGAAGTTCAAACTCTTTTCCATTTATTCTAAATTTTAAATCATGAATATAAACAATAAGCCTAGCAAATGGTACTATTCCCTTGATTTCTTGTGTTTTACCTTTTGTTATATCGTGCAAAATTAATTCACCAGTACTTCTCGGTATTATAGATACATCAGCACCCGTATCGGCTAAGACTTCCTTTATCTTAATCCAATCTTTTTCTATTTCGCTAAAAATTTCTAAATCTATCAAAGGTCTAAGAATTTTTCCAAAAATCAGACTTTCTTGTTCTTTATAATTGAATGATGGCAATTAAAACCCCTGGCGGATATTCATACTTTATGGCTAACTTTCTTCTAGGATACTTTTTCTTTGCTTCTTCCCACATTTTTTTTAAATCCTTACCCCTAGCTACAGGCTTATCGTCCATTAAAATGACATACTCATAAGTCTTTACTTCCATAATTCTCACTATATATACAATAAGTATTTTAAAATTAATATTGCTTCAAGTGGTGATTAATTGAATATTCTTAAAAGAAAATGTCTAGTTTGTGGCAAAAAACTTATAATAAAATTAAATAAAGATGGAACTTATTCTGACGGATGTTATTTTGGAAAATTAGATGTTCCTGATACGAAAAATTGGAAAAGAAAAGTTATTGGACAAAGCAAAATAGGTAACATGAAAGTAGAAGTAGTTAATAGTCCGCCAGTCAAAAAAGTAATAGAATATTGGGAGTGCAAGGATTGCTCAATAGCCGATTGAAGTTTTCGAAAAAATCTCCAAAAGAGTGTTTACTTTTCTAACATACCCCTAATAAAACCTTAAATTTTCGAAATCATTAGCTAGGTATTAGGAATGGGTAAAATCAGAACAAGTTAAAATCCGTCTGGTTCTGAAATTGTGAATAAGCATATGGACACATGACCTTGTGGATATGTGATTTTGATAAAAACATTATTTTATTTAAAAAGTAAATTAATTTCATGAGAGACATTACTTCCATATTTTTTGGGGTTGTCATTGCTATTGTAATAATTATCGCGGGAGGGATTTTATTTTTTAAATCAGGTATAATTCACACACCAAGTTCGGTTACAACAACTGTCACGACAACTACAACCATCGCACCAAACATTTACAAGTATGTTACAACAAAACCAACCGGCTGGTTTAAAACAGGACAGATGGCAGACATTGTTTTATATGCTACTGGATTTGATGATAGTGGTGGATCTTTAGTTCTCAACCATCCTGGAAAAGTTGCGACAGATGGTAAGCGACTAATTGTATCAGATACATGGAATAATCGTGTTTTAATTTGGAATGAGATTCCTACTAGAAACGATCAAACACCTGATTTGGTTTTGGGTCAGCCTGACTTCAACTCAAACACAGGAAGACTTGGTGCGAACGGAATGAATTGGCCAATGGGTGTGACTACAGATGGCAAGAAGCTTCTGGTGGCGGATGCAAACAATGATAGAATATTGATATGGAATGAATTTCCTACTAGAAACGGGCAGCCTGCTGATATTGTGCTGGGCGCGGATGATTTTAGCACTTGGCCTACTTATTATGATCGTGATAATCAAAAACCGGGAAATCCTGATCCGAGAGATCCGCAAAAAAGAATTTATTGGCCATGGGATGTGTGGACTGATGGTGAGAGAGTTGTAGTAACAAGCACTACAGATAGTTCTGTTCTGATATGGAATTCGTTTCCAACCAAAAATAATCAAGCAGCCAATCTTGTATCAGGACAATTAAACTTTTCGATGAGATTCAGAGACACACGTGAAATACCAAATTGGCCTATTAAATTTGTTACTATGAGCACGCCAAGAAGTATTGCTTCGGATGGCAAATATCTTGTGATTGGAATGTATGGGGGATATGGAGCTTATGTGTGGAATAATTTTCCTACTAGAAACGGACAACCTGCAGATTTAATTTTGTATCCATGCCGACAGACCGATGAACCTGTGGACATGATAGCTGGATTGTATATAAAAGATAATAAACTATTTGCTGCAAGTTCACATCATATTTTTGTTTGGAACACGTTGCCTTCTACAAATAATCAAAAACAGGATTTAAGAATCGGAGTTCAAAGAACCAGAGATGAATACTTAATAGCTCCTGACAAATATTTATTTTTCCCTGACACGTTTGCCTTTCCCGAAGGAGTTGCTAGTGACGGTAAGAAGTTGATAATTATAGATACTAATTTCAATCGCGTATTAATTTTCAACCAAATTCCTGACAAGTCCGATGCAAAAGCAGATGTTATTTTGGGCAAACCGGAAATATTTCTTTCAAGAAACAGTTTTGGTTCTGGCCCTATGCCCTTCTCTGATGGCAAACACCTTATTGTGGGAGTGGATGGAATTGGTGTGTGGATTTACAACAACATTCCAGATGAAAGCAAAGCTGCTACAGATGTTGTAGTTGGTAAATTATTAAGAACAACGGTTGTAGGTGGTCAGGCGATTACGGATGGAAAAAGATTAATTATGGTCCACAGAGAAGGAAGCAGCGTAATGATATGGAATGAAATACCTAAAAAAGACAATCAATTGCCGAATATCATTCTAGGTTCAGTAATTACTTTTGATAATTGGGGCAAGTCTGGATCAGGAAGAACTGGGATGAACAATCCTAACACTGCTACTACGGATGGACAAAGACTGATAGTAGCAGACAGTGGGAATAATAGAATATTGATATGGAATAACATACCGATTGCTAATCAGACTGCAGCTGATATAGTTTTAGGACAGAAAGATTTTGATTCCACTTCACCTGGAAATGGATTAGCACAGATGAACAACCCAACCCAGGTAGCTACGGATGGGAAAAGATTGGTTGTAGCTGACCAATTCAACAACAGGATATTGGTATGGAATTCTATTCCAACAGAGAACGGAAAGCCAGCTGATTTTGAAATAAATATTATCGATCATTCGAATGAAGAGCAATATACAGCACGCATTAGTTTACCTATAGGCGTGGCTGTTCAAAACGATAGACTATTTGTTTCTGATACTGGCGGCAATAGAGTTTTGGCATGGAGCAAGTTCCCCTCAAGTGGAACGGATGATCCTGATGTGGTACTAGGACAGCCGGACTTGATAAGCAGTTACAAGACCAATTCCAAAGACAGACTCTTCATGCCTGGATATATTAGCTTTGATGGAAGCTTCCTCTGGGTCGGTGAATTCAAATTTTCAAACAGACTACTGAGATTCAGTGTGCAACCTAGTTGAGCAATTATGAAAAGGATGAAATCGAAATATTTGATTTACGGTATTCTGATTCTGGCAGTATTAGGAATATTTTTTGTTGGTTATAATTTTTTAAACAAGATGCCTGGCCAATTTGGAGGGCCTGGAGGTTTTGGATGTTCAGATTTAAAACCAGGAGAATGGTATCCTCAAAGAGAGGAATGCAATAATCCTGAAATGCAACAGAAATGTGATGAATTTTGTTCCAAACATCCTAGTTGTTGTCCTGGATGGGAGGAAGGTAGAAGCAGAGAACAAGGAGGACCTTTACAGCCATTCCCATTTCCTGACAAGAGTGAAATAGCTTCTTTGACAAGAAATTATCCCACAGTTATCAAAGCAATTAACGAAGGTCCAGCTATTTATTCACAGGAAGGTCCTTCTGGAAATAAAATTATGTCAGATGAAACTATTGAAAAAATGAAGGAAAGTGGGTTCAACACAGTTCAATTGTTAATGATTGATACACAAGAAGGAGACAAGTTTATAGCCGATCCTTATTCGAAATCTGTTTTATTGAACGATATTGTTAAAATTAAAAAGCGTGGAATGGCGGTTTGGGTTGCCTTGGAGTACGTAAATGCCCCTCCTGGTTCTGGCGTAAAGATGGAACCTTATGATAAGTTTAAGCCAGCTTTCTTAGATTTTTGCAAAGAAGCTGGGGCATTGTTTGAAGAATACAAAGTAGAATATTTGACAGTAAATAATGAGCCCGATATGTTTTTCAGAGAACAAACACAGTGGGGAACAGAAGGTCAGATCAATCAAAAAGCAGCTGAATTTATTCCTCTGGCAAACAAAGCTGCAAGAGAAACGTTCAATGGGAAAATAATAAACAAAGCAACATTATTTAGCACAATGACTGAGTCTTTGAAAGAAGCTTATCTGGTAGATGTGGACATCCCTTCTATCGATGTTGGCCCTCGTCCAGAGGGCATGACCATGGAAGAATATAAATCATGGTTTAATGATTACCAATTGTTTGCAACTGCCGCTAAAGATAGAAATCTTCCATGGATGGTTGGAGAATACTGGCAGTTTAATTATTTTGAGAACACAAGCAGCTATGTCAAGCAAAACCAGGTCAAACTCGCACAAGTTTCTTTTGATGCACACTTGAATGCAACTCCAAAGGGTGTTGGCTATACATGGAATGATTTCTCTAGCTTTTCTCTGCAACCAAACGGTGAAGCTACTCGGCAAGCTTTAATGAGCTTCTTCAGCAAATTGAGTTAAGAATTTTTCTAATACCCCTCTAACAAAACTATAAATTTTTACAATCATTTTCTATAAATGTTATCATGATGATCATAATCTTCTAGTTTTACAACTTTATTCTTTTCATCAATAGAATAAACGAGGACAAAGCTTCCAAAATGAACTCTTCTAAATCCTTTCATTATATTACTGAGAGGTTTGAATCTAGAGGGATTTTCTCTAATTTCCAAAACTTTTTTGTTTATTGTCTCAAGCTGTTTCTTGTTTTTCTTTTTCATTTTATGGAATATTTCTATTACTTTATCAGAAAGTTTGAGTTCATACATCTATTTCAATCCAAACTCTTTTGCAAAATCTTTTACTACTCTGTGTTTTCCTTTATGAATTTTCATTAACTTTTTGATATATTCAGGTCTAACTTCTGGTTCTACTTTAACAAATCTTTTGAACTCTTTGGCCATGACATTGATAGCTTGAGATTTGTCTCTTAGATTATATTCAGCCTTAAGGTGATTTAAAACCTTGTTAGCCTCTTCATTTATATCTACGATAGCTTTTACCATATTAACACCATATTAATATGATTTATTTGTTATATTTAAAGGTTGTGATTGCCGATTTTCTAATAACCTTCTAATGAAACTATAAATTTTGAAATCATTTTCTATAAATTTCATCATGATGATCAAAATCTTCTAGAATGACAATCTTATTCTTTTCATCTATTGAATAGATATTTTTATTTCAGACCATATCGCTTTCTAAAATCTTTTATAGATCCTACTTTTATGTATCTTCCCTTTTGAATTCTCTTCAACTTTTCAATGTATTCTGGCCTAACTTCTGATTCTTTTCGAACAAACTTTTTGAGTTTTTTTGCCATATGATTTTCACGTAATATAATTTACTACTCTTCTTTTGGATAAAATCTTTTAATAATCTGCTCAATCTCGGTAGATTTTTTAGGATTTAATGAAATTTCTAATCCATAATGAGTAGGTTTGCTCACAATAAACCTTTGTCTAATTAAATCTTTAGTAATTTCATAAACTCTTTTTATTCCATGCTTACCAAGATCACGTTCGTTCCATCCTTTTTTAATATTGTCAAATGATGTGTGAGCTCCTCCCCACTTTCCTCTTTTGGCTAACTTCAAAAGTATTCTTGATTTTATATCATCGTCAGAAAACATAAGTACACTTATAATACCTTTGTAAGGCACATTTAAGTACTTATAGAAATATCTATAATCTATGAAAGAAGAATCGACGCTGTTAATCCAATTCCTTGGAAACAATCCGACATTGAGGATAATAGACTTTTTCTTAGACAACAGAACAGACTACTCAAAGAAAGAAATAATAGAAGCTCTTGGCATGTCGAAAACAACTTTCTATAAAGTTTGGAGACAGTTAGAAAAATTCAAAGTCATGTTGCCAACTAGAAGATATGGAAAGGCACAATTATTCAAACTCAACGAAGATAATGCAGTTGTTAGAAAATTAATGATTTTAGATTTCACTTTAATTAAGCAGTCTATTCCTCGACAAGTAGAACAAAAGGTTGGTATGACAAGAAAATTAGTAGAAGCATAGTCAAAAGAAGAAAAGATAGAAATTTTAATTTTTCTAATACCCCCCTAATGAAACTGTAAATTTTCATAATCATTAGACATGTATTAGGAATGGATTAAACAGAACGAGTTAAATTCCAAATGGTTCTTAAATTGTGAATAGATACATAGAAACACCTGCTAAAACTTCAAGATACCTGTTAAAATGGAAAAATTATTTCGCTAATCCAAAAATTCTTAGAATGAAGTATCCAATCCAGCATGGTATATCATAAGTTCTGCAAGGTTGAGCTGGAGGAGTTATTGTAGTTGTTGTCGATTTTGTAGTTATCGTACTTGAAGTTGTTGTAGAAGTGATAGAAGTTGTACTTGCAGTTGAAGCTGTTTGTGGTGTGGTTGTTATTGAAGATGTTGTCAGAGGAGTTGAAGTTCTTGTAGAAGTCATTGGTATTGTTGTGGTTGTTGATTGTGTTGTTGCGGTGGTTGTTGATTGTGTTGTTGCGGTGGTTGTTGATTGTGTTGTTGCGGTGGTTGTTGATTGTGTTGTTGCGGTGGTTGTTGATTGTGTTGTTGCGGTGGTTGTTGATTGTGTTGTAGCTGTAGTTTGAGATGTAGTTGTTGTTGTACTTGAAGTTGTTTGTGGTGTGGTTGTGCTTGACCAGTATGCGTTCTCGTAGCGAGCGCACTTGAGCACGGTTGCGCCATCGAGGATGATCTCTAGCGGCCACCCGATAGAGCCGGTTGCCTCAATCTTGACGCCAGAACTGGAGCTCGTGAATTTCACGGCGGAGTGGGTGTCGAAGTAGACCTGATCCTCCCTGTTGCCTGCTTGGAAACGCGGGTCAGCGTTAGAGTTCATCACGTAAACCGCTGAGCCTTCAGGGCTAGTGTAGGCTAGAAACGGCTTCAGCTTCAGCACGGCGATGTGGAGATTGTTATCGTCCGGTTCGGTGAGTGAGAGGCGATTCGCCAATATAGACTCAAATACAGCGTTGCTTGTTCCTGTAGGAGCATTAGCTGGAGCCTCCGCACTAACTCCACCCCACTCGTGAATGTTTTCACCTGTAGTTGGATAGCATGGTGAGAGCGAGTACGTTCTCCTAGCTTCCCCAAATGGGTATTCTCCGACAAGTTTACCGTCAAGGTAGATGCGGAGAGGGTTCTCTGTCAGCTTAGAAATCGGGCAACTGTAACTTATCGGGTTGGCCAGGTCTAAGTGTGGAGGCGAGTAGCCGACATTGCTCCAAGCTCGAACATCGCCTTCGGCATTGACGAACATATAAATCGCATTCGGCAGTATCTGATATTCGGGCGGATAGTCTGGTAGCCTCCACTGGTCTTGAGCGAACATTGTCACAACTGGTCGCAACTTGACCTCTTCACCGCTAACAACTTCACTTATGGTGACTCGTTGAGTGATGAAGAAGTGAAAGTCACGCCCTAGCGGATCTGGCGGATTAGCACGAACCTTCGGCCAAACATACAGTATGTCAAATTCTGCTCTGAGCAGACTTTTAATGTCCTTATTTGAACCAATTTCTCCTGTAGTCACTTGATTTGTTGAAAAAATTTGAGGATAAAATTTAGTCAAAACACTTATTGCCAGGAAAATTGCAATCATAATTACAGCGATAATTACTGATGATGAAGGCATATACTAATAATTTGCATTTTCTTAATAATTTACATTTTCTAATACTCCTCATTACAAAACAATAGAATATATATAGCAGAAAATGTTTTTATGATATTTCACAAGTCACTGTCACAGTTGCTGAGACGTCCAAACTCTTTGGCTGGATGTTTGTAGCAACTGCTTTCACATCTTGGCCAGCTTCTGCCGTGTAAAGAGGATATGGACGGTAGTAAAAGTCGGATGCGGAAACAGAGACTATTCTGCCAACGGTTTTTCCCAATCCTGCGGCAATCGATTCTGCCTTGTGTTTGGCATCTAAAGATGCGTTGGCCATGACAAGAGCTTTGTATTCGTTATTTTTCTCAGTGGACAGTTCAAAATTTATATAGCTCACCAACGCTCCGCTGTCAACGGAAGCATCTATAATCTTGCCCACATTATTGAAATCTTTTGTGGTTATTTTCATGTTGTTAGAAGCCGTATATCCTATGATTTTTTGATCTCCAGAAGTCCAATTATACTCCGGCTGAATATTGTAATTCTCTGTCTCGATATCCTTTCTTTCAACTCCGACTTTTATCAAAGCTGTCAAAACATCGTCAGAAATTTTTGCATTTTCATTTTTGACCTGTTCGGCCGAACTTCCTTTTGTCTGTATCAATAGATAAACTATAGCTTCATCTGGAGAAACCTTAGTTTCAAAATTTCCTGTGGCCGATACTGTTGATTTGTTTTGTCCGGATTGGTAAAGATAGAAGATCGCGAAAAGTCCGACAATTATCAAAACTGCAACAATTATTGCTGTAAGGTTTATTTTCTGTGCCATATGCTTTATTTGTTTCTTCTCCTCATTTAAGCCTTATGATTTTGTAAGGCCATTGCCAAATCATTTTTTTTGAATAAAAATGAAAAAGAAAAAGAAAGTTAGACAACCGTGTAGTCTTTCACGTAAACGTCATAGCTGCTCCCGTCTGCTGTCGCTGACAAGTTCATCGAATATTTTCCTTCTGTGCTTGTGATAGTTTCTAAGTATGGATTGTCAACCGCTGGATCAGAACCTCCATTCAAAGCCACCACGTTTATTCCTTGCAGAGTATTTTGTGTCAGATCATCGAACACATATCCAGTCAATGTAGCGTTACCTTGCCTTTTGGCAACAAGAATTGTTGCATAAGCTTTTGTCCCGTAAAATGTTATGTTCAGTGTTTGATTGGCCACATCTTCGTAGGAATCCAACTTCGAACTGCTGATTGTCGCTATCGAATCAACTGCCAGTTTGTCTGCAAGAATGTAAGCTTTCCCACTAACTATACCAGTTTTTTTGTACAATTCGTTCCCATTCACATCTTTCAGAACAACAGTCCCATCTGAATCATCGAAACTCAAGTCACTACCAGAAGGGGTAGTTCTAAACCTCACTGTCAAATTGAAGTATTTTTTTACGGTTATGTTTTGCTCTATCACTTGGTTTGGATAGACTGTTTTTGAAAACGCTTTTGAGAAATAGCCTGTCATTCCTTTAGAATAGATTGCTGTCAAAGAAACTAGCACTAGGAAAACGGAAACAACTATTGCTATTTTTATTTTATCCATTTCTATCTCCTAAGATTAGGAGGGAAAAATTTTCTATATATAAATTGTTGACAACTTCCGGTAGTTAGAGATTCTTGCCTTCATAGGGGCAGAATTTCAGTACAGGGCAAATCTTGCATTTGGGATATCTGGCAGTGCAATATTCTTTTCCAAAATCCACCAACAAATTGTTTATAATCATCCTTTGCTTCCCTTTGAAGATCTTGTGCAAATCCTCTCTGATCTTCTCCGGTTTTTTGTTTTTAGTCAGATGCCATCTTCTACTCACGACAGAAACATGCGTGTCCACAGGAATCACATATTCTCCAAAAGAAAAAAGTAGAACTATGTCAGCCGACTTTCCGCCTACACCAGGCAGTTTCATCAGTTCTTCTCTAGTCTTCGGAACTCTTCCATCAAATTCTTCCAAAAGCATTTTACAAATCTGCTTAATCCTCTTCGCCTTTTGATTGTAGAAACCGACTGGATAAATTGTTTTTGCAATTCGTTTCTCAGGCAACTCCACAATTTTTTCCGGAGTGCCAGCTATTTTAAATAATCTTCTAGCAGCAGGCCAACTCGCATCATCCTTAGTCCTGTGAGAAAGGACTACTCCAATCAAAGTTCTGAACGGATCACTATTGCGAATTTTTATTTTATATCTTTTATTGAGAAGTTTTATAATTGCTTCAATTCTTTCCATGAAATTCTATTTATTATTCTATGATTTAATAAACTCTCGAATATAATTGTCACCATAAGAGGCAATTATATTGTTTCTGTCAGCAGAAATTTGCACATTCGTAACTCCTTCCAGCATATCGTTTGACGTTTTTTCTACTTCGCTGCAATCCTTCCACAGCACAGTTCCTTTCTCATTATAAACAATTACACAATTGCCTGGCGCAGTTCCGACAACAACTCTCTTTCCATCATCAGAAATTGCGACTGCGTTATGCCCCACAGTCCCGCCTTGTTCCCCAACTTCTCCAGTATTTCTTTTCCACAAAAGATTTCCACTACCATCAAACAAATAAACCATTCCGCCCACAGTCCCAATAGCAATTCTACTGCCATCAGGAGTCGAAGCGCCAGCCCCAGCCACATGGTCTGGAATTCTATGCTTCCATCTCAAGTTTCCACTGGAATCAAAAGAAAACAGAGTTCTACTCTTTCCACTTGCAAAAACATTTTTGTTTGTGTCAACTCCCAAAAACATCGGAAATTCTCCGATTATATACTCCCACTTCTTGTTTGCTGCAGAATCAAATCCTGCAACTGTTCTAGCTCCAACAATAAAACCAGAATCGTCTCTATAGAATTGGCAGTTTCTGAACCACTCATCAATCCAAGGAACTTCCATCTTGCTCCCATCATCTGCATTAAATAAATAGAGTTTTTGAATCGCGCCTGACAAAACTTTTTTTCCATCTCTTGAGAAGCAAGCGCTCCTCACCATGCCACCTGTATCAAATTTCCATAACAACTTGCCACTTTTGTCGACAACATAAACATTTTTGTCGTGACAACCAGCGGTAACTTTGCTTCTATCAGCTGCAATATCAATCCCCCAGCATTCATTCTCTGTTGGTTGCTTCCATAAAATATTTCCTTGCGAATCAAAGAGATATAAATTAGTCGGTTTGTTAAGTTCTGGCGGATGCTTTGCTTGATTAGCTGCAAAAACGTTCCAGTCATTCGAGGGTTTTACCCAAAAAAATCCATAGTTATCATCAACCTTCTTCTCCCACTTCAAAGAATAAGACACGTCCTCTTTTTTCTTTTCAAGCACAATGTCAAGTCTCACAAATTCTTCTCTTGTCGGAGTGACATGCTCTTTAAAGTAATACTCATAACCGTCTTTTGCAATTGAAACGAAATAATCATAAGAATCACACGCCAATTCTCTATTGCCGTATAGCGAATTGACATCTTCCATTGCCATAACTGATATAGTATATCTTCCCTGTTCATCCGTATCTCCACGATTTCCCATTCTTCCACAGTTCATCATCGCATCCACTCTCGTATTTCTTACTGGGTTTCCATTCTCATCTTTCACATACCCGTAGATCACACTTGTTTCCTTTCCTCTGAAATCTTCTTCCACACTTCCAAACTTTACAGGCAATTCCACTTTGTTATTTGAATCATTCTCCAACCACGCTTTGAAATTCACAGTAAAGTTGCATGCATTGCTGTCAATAGATGCAAAATACCACAACTTCTTTTCACCTCCAGCCGAAATCTTCACAGGAGGATTTTGGAAGGAGAAAAAATGCAAATTACATTGAGGAATATCTTTTGCCAGTTCTTGGTCTGAAGAAAAACTTACTGCCGCTTCACTGTTGCCATTGTTTTTCAAAGTGATGAAATAATCAGTTCCGCTTTCGCTCATTCCCCTGATTATTGCAGTGGAAAAATATTTTATTTCTATATCGCCCAACTGTTTTTTAATCCATTCTCCTTGAGGTGGATTTAGTAATGGTGAATTTGCATTTATTGGTGGAAATTGAAATTCTTCACCCAGTGGTTTTTGAGATGGATTTTCTGGCGACCCTGATGTCGGATTTTGAAATCCACTCTCAGATGGCATATTTTCATTAAACTGAGGGCGTTGACCCCAATGAGTCAAACTCCATAATCCAAATCCGACCAAACCAACGGCAACAATGACTAAAACTATTGTCTGGGGCTTGAATTTCATAATATATTATTTGGCTTTTTTGATACAATAAACTTTATTAAGAAGAACAATTATCTTTTGTATTGTCTTTGAGTTATTTCATTTATGTACCTACAGCATATAACATATACTCCTTTCCTGCTTAGAGGTGAGAATATTGATTAAGGCAATTATCTTCGACATGGGTGGAGTTGTTTTTAAAAACGTGATGGATGATACATATGAAGAAGTTGGCAAAAAATTTGATATCGATCCAAAACTTGTAAAAGACGAGTCAAGATCCCTCAGGATAGAATGGCAGTTAAATAAAATTTCGACCGAAGAGTTCTTTAGGCGATTGGCCTCGATATTGAAAATATCTGATGCAAGTTCTCTCAAAGATGTTTGGAATGAGGCTTTTATTGAAAATTGCGCGCCGAACAAAAAAGCAATAGAAATTATAAAAAAACTGAAGAGGCAGGATTATAAAGTTGCTGTGCTATCGAATGTCACTGACATGTATACAAACCATCATAGAGATAGAAAAGATTATGACCTATTCTCTTTTGTCTTCCTTTCATTCGAGCTCAGGATGAGGAAACCAGAAAAGGAAATTTATGAATATGTCATTAACAAAATGAATGTGAAATTTGAAGAGTGTATTTTTATTGATGACAAAGAAGTAAACTTGGTGACTGCCAGAAAGTTGGGAATGAAAACAATACTTTTTCAATCAGCCGAGCAGTTGGAAAAGGAATTAAAAAAACTTTTGTGAGTTACATGGTTTTTGAAAATCTGAATAAAGAATTACAAAAATTAGTCCAGAAGAGGTTCAAATCGCCTACTCTACCGCAGCAACTGGCCATTAAACCGATTTTGGAAGGTAAGAATATTCTATTGATTGCCCAGACTGGAACTGGTAAATGCGTAAGCGGAAACACCCTCATATTAACAGATGATGGTGTAGTACCAATAAAAGATCTCTACAAAAAAATTATAAATGTTAATGTTTGCGATGGCAATTTTCAGACTAAAATGAATATGGCTGCAGTAATCAGAAAAAAGAAAAGTAAGTTATACTCTGTAAAAAGCGCTACAGGAAGAATAGTGGATGTAACAGATGACCATAAATTTATGAGACTTAAAAATGGAAAAATTTCTTGGATTCCTTTAAAAAAGATTTCAGAAGGAAACTACGTAGCACTAACAAGAAAATCTGTATTGAAAGAAAAAGTACCTAAGATAACTCTTAATTTTTTTGAAAAATATATAGATGAGATTAACATAAGCATAAAACCAAGTTTTCTCACCGTTTTGGAAGATGTCATGAAAAAATCCAGCATGAATCAGAAAGAGATAGCAAGAAAAATAGGATGCTGTAAAGATACATTGATAAGATCTAAGAAAAATAATTGGGTGGACGGAAGGAAGTTAAAAGAAATTTTAAAAATAGGAGAAATACCAACGAATTCAATTGAAGTCATCAAAATTAGTTGCAAAGGCAAAACTTCCTTAACTATTCCAAAAATCGATGAAGATTTTGCATATTTCACAGGTTTAGTCATAGGAGATGGTAACTTCAATGTAAATAGTCTTAGATTCACAACAGCATCCGAACAATTATTGAAAAAATTTGAGTCTTTTATAAAAACTCTTGGATTTGAGATTGGAAAAGACAAATCACGAAAATATGATTATTATGTGTGCAGTAAATCATTGCTTACTTTCTTTTATGCTCTTGGCCTACCTGAAAAAGACAAAGCTGCAAACGTAAAAATACCGAATATTTTTTTCAGTAATTATTACTTATTGTCATCAGTTTTAAGGGGAATTTATGACACCGATGGAAGTATTTATAAAAGCATAATAGAGTTTACAACGAAAAGCAAAATATTGGCACAAGAAGTTCTCATCGCACTATCTTGTTTTGGTGTATTTGCAATTATCAAAGATAAAATTGTGAATGGTAAAAAGTACAAAAAACTGGTGATTCAAGATGTTTATAACAGAAGGTTATTTTTTAAAGAAATAGGATTTTCGAAAAATGAAAAAATGAAAAAGTTAAAAAAAACCTTACATGTTAGATCAAATCCAAATATTGATGTAATACCTGAAATAAGCAGCATCTTAACGCAAGTAGTAAAGGATTTAGATGTGAAATGGTCGACCAGGCGTGAATATGCCTCTCTGTATTGTTATTTAAAGGATCAGAAAAATCCGACACGAAAAAATTTGGTTAAAGTAATAAATTATATTAAAAAATTTGGTAGGAAAAAAATTCTTACAAATGAAATGATGTTTTTAGAAAATTTAGCTGTAACTGATATTTTTTGGGATAAAATAATTGAAATAAAAGAAAAAGGAGAAGAATTTGTCTACGATGCAACTGTACCAGAATTTAAAAATTTTATAGGAAATGGGTTCATTTTACATAATACAGAATCTGTGATGCTTCCTCTGTTCAGTTATGTGATCGATGAAAATCCCACGCCAATCTCAATTCTCTATATCACTCCATTAAAATCCCTCAACAGAGATTTGTTGGACAGGCTGATGTGGTGGGGGAAGGAGCTTGATATAGAAGTTTCTGTCCGGCACGGGGACACTTCCCAGTATGAAAGAAAGATGCAGGTGGAGTTCCCTCCCCAACTTTTGATCACAACACCAGAAACCATCCAAGCAATATTGACAGGGAAAAGATTGAGGGAACATCTGAAAAACATAAAATTTGTTGTTGTCGATGAGATACATGAATTGGCAGATAGCAAAAGAGGAACTCAGTTAACTGTGGCTTTAGAAAGATTGAGGGAACTTTGTGGGGATTTCCAAATCATAGGATTATCCGCAACAGTAGGGCATCCGGAAAGAGTTGCCAAATTCCTCTGTCCTAACAAGCCCATAGAGATAATCAAAGCCACCACATCAAAAGCCATGGAAATTTCTGTCACAAGTCCGAAACCCGAACCAAAAGACAAGCAGTTGGGAGAAAAAGTTTTCACTTCCACTGATACGGCAGCGAGATTGAGAACGATAATGGAATTGATAAAAAATTCCAAATCCGTCTTAACTTTCACCAACACTAGGGAGTTCGCAGAAATTCTTTCCTCTAGAATAAAGACTTTGGACAAAAAGTTTCCATTGGGAATCCACCACAGCTCGCTGAGCAAAGATGTGAGGATAAAAACTGAGAAAGAATTCAAAGACCAGAAAATAAAGTCTATCATTTCCACCAGTAGTCTGCAACTTGGGATAGACATCGGTTCTATAGATCTGGTGATACAGTATCAGTCTCCCCGCCAAGTCAGCCAATTGGTTCAGCGTGTTGGCAGGAGCGGACATGAGTTGGATAGAATTTCAAAAGGAATAATCGTTTCCACAGACGAAGATGATATTTTTGAATCGGCTGTGATAGCAAGGAAGGCCGTGAACGAGGAATTGGAAGAATTGAATTTTCACAATAACTCTTATGACGTGTTAGCCCATCAGATAGTTGGATTGACCTTGGACATGTGGAGAATTGAGACACAAAAGGCTTATGAAATCTTCAGAAGGGCCTATCCTTATCAGAAGCTTACATTCACAGATTTCATCGAAGTTTGCAAACAACTACAGATTTTAGGCCTGATATTCTTCGATCAGAACATAACAAAGAAGAGGAGGGGATTTGAGTACTATTTCTCACAACTATCAACCATCCCAGACAGCAAACAATTTCGTGTATACAACACCTTGGACAATTCTTTTGTCGGTGTGTTGGATGAAGAGTTCGTGGCTTTGCATGGAGAACCCAACACGAATTTTGTTTTGAAAGGTGAAGCTTACAAGATAATTTCCACCGAAGAGGATAAAATTCTGGTTGAACCGACTGTGGATGTGGAAGCATCAATCCCTGGATGGGAAGGTGAGCTGATACCTGTTCCGTTTGAAGTTTCGCAGGAAGTTGGAAAATTGAGGAAGATAATTGAGAAGAAACTGAAGGATGATGAACAAGTCGGAGATGAATTGAAAAAACTTTATCCAATCGACAGCAATTGTTCAAAAAAGATGATCAGCCTCATCAAAAAACAGATGAAATATGGAATTGTTCCGACTGACGATGAAATTCTGGTCGAGGATTATGAGAATCTTGTCATCATCCACTCTTGTTTCGGTTCTTTGGTCAATGAAACCCTAGGGAGATTTCTTTCCGCCTTGCTGACAACGAGAATCGGTTCGGTCGGATTGAAAACCGATCCTTACAGGATTATGCTACAGTTCCAGACAAAGAATGTGGAACTGATAAAAGAAATACTGAAAACCAATCCTGAGCATCTGAGAAGTTATTTGGAGATGAGTTTGACCAAGAGTAATCTCTTCGAATGGAAGTTCGTCCATGTGGCAAAACGATTTGGAGCAATAAGTAGAGATGCAGATTATGGCAAGTTTAGGCTGGGAAAAATTATTGACAGTTATGTCGGTTCTCCCATATACAAAGAGACGCTGAAAGAACTGGAGACGGAGAAACTTGATATTGAAAAAGCTACTGAAATTTTGAAAAAAATTCAATCGGGAGAGATAAAAGTTTTTTACAAGCCCGGCCTGTCTCCTCTGGGAAGGATTGGTGTGATACATAAGTATGCAGAGGTCATCGGCCCGGCAAGACCAGAGATGGAAATTTTTGAATTGTTCAAACAGAGACTGTTGAATACGAAAGTTAGATTGGTCTGCGTGAACTGCGGACAGTGGTCGGAGCTATTCACAATAAAGAATATGCCGGAGGATGTGAGATGCGACAAATGTGAAGCCAGACTTTTGGGTATAACAAGGGCCATCAACATCAACATAGCCAAGATAATAAAAAAAGGTTTGAGAGGAATTGAGATGGCCGAAGAGGAGAAGAAGAGGTATGACAGGATAAGGAAGACAGCCGATCTGTTTTTAGTCTATAAAAGAAAAGCTGCAGTTGCTCTGGCAGCGAGAGGTGTCGGGCCTGTGACGGCGAAAAGGATATTGTCGAAATATCATAAAGATGAGGACATGTTGATGAAAGATATTCTAGAAGCTGAAAGGATGTTTATAAAAACAAAAAAATATTGGAGTAGTTAGTAAATTATTCTGGGTTGCACGCGCCGTACGAACATCCGTTAGGGCATCTGTAAGCCAAACTTGTGCATCCTGTTGTTGAACATCTGTATTCTATTAGAACATTACTCTCGCAGTAATCTGTGAAATCTTGGTTCAATTGGAAATCCGTGCATGTCCCTTTTGTTTCCAAGTCGATTCCTCCGTCGGAATCAGAGCAAACCACCGTCTGTCCTCCCGATATTCCACCTGTCACTACTGTGTTTACTCCTGTCCCCGTCATTAATGGTGCAACTAACGATGCTACAACGAACGTCCCTAGCACTACTACAATCAATAACTCAACGCTTTCTTTTTTCATATATTAGAATTAGGTTAGGAAGATTTAAAAGATTTGCTCTCAGAACCTTTGGCAAAGATGAAGAAAGAGATAAATCCTCCTATAACACCTCCCAAATGGCCGAGATAGGAAACGTTCGAAGGACCGCTTGTATAGATGAGGATGAGAGTGAAAATGGAATAAAGGGCAAAAACAACAATGGAAGACATCCCAGGCAAAGCGTAAAAGATTATTCCTATTCCCACCCCAACAAGTACGAGCGCCGCCATCACGACAATGGGATATGAAGGGATGAAATTTGATTCATATACAAGCAAAAACAACGGTACGGCAAATAAAACTACTAGGAAGGTTGGTATTTTTTCGAACGGTTTAACCAGCAGCATCGCTCCAACTAAACCGAATATAGCGCCTGAGGCACCCACGAAGGGAGAGTTGAAGCTGATTTTGAACATAAGCCTCCCAATTATATCGAAAATTACAGCGATGTTCGCCGAGACGATATAAATAGTGAGAAAAATAAATTTTCCGAAAAATTCTTCTATCGCCAACCCAGCGACAATCAAGATCAACAAATTTCCTAAAAGATGAACTATGTCCACGTGGATGAAGGAATAGGTTATAAGCGTGTAGATTTTCGGAGAGGACGGTATAAATCCAAAAAGCCTTTCATAAAAAACTATATTTTGATTGGTGAAAAGAAATACTGTGAGGCAGATTATAGACAGCAAAAAAGTTACTAAAGGAAAACTTTTAAATTCGTCCATATTTCTAATTTGTTTTTCAAAATATTAAAGTCCCAAGAAATAAAGTAGTAAAACTCCTTGGATGAGCAAGACTGAAAATATTTTTCCCACTTCAAATGACATCTTCTTCGTTCCAAGAATTTTTATATAAAGCCATTTGGAAAACGTGTTGGAAAGGGAGGCTATCAATATTCCTTTTGCTGCGACTAATGGTGAGATTGAGGTAAGAGATAGTGTGGATAGAGAAACTGCCAAAGCGTCTACGTCTACCAATCCGCCTATGAGACTTGTGGCATAGATTCCGGTAGAACCAAAGTATGTCTGCCCAATTTTTGAAATTATCAAAACGAATGAGAAAAGAATGGCGAATTTGACTGCCATCATCAAAGATAAAGGTGATTGTATGGATACCTGCGCTTTTTCCTTGAAAGATTTTTTCAATATCACATAACTCAGCACATATCCGCTAAAGCCTAAAACGAGAAATGGGATTAAAAGATTTAATGCGACATTTGAGTTGAATAGAGAGGAAACAACTATAATTCTCAAAAACATGGTGGAAGATGCGATTATAACTGCGAAAATTCCTGAATATAGTATTTTTGAATTTTTCTTCACGCTCTCAGCCATGTTTAAAGCCACACCGGTAGAACTGGCTAAACCACCGAACAATCCTGTCAACGCCAAACCTTTCTTAGTTCCAAAAATCTTCATCGCGATATAGGCTGTGAAGCTAATGGAAAGAAGTATGATTATAGTAGTCCAGATCAAATGGGGGTTTATCACACCGAACGAGTCTATCCCGTAGTTTGGCATAAGCGGATATAGGACAAAAGTGATTATTCCAAAAATTATTGCACTCCATATCTCTATTTTCGAAATGTGGCTGGCGATCAAATGAAGTTTTTCTCTCATTATTAAAATGAAAGTTAAAAGTATGGCGATGGACACGGAGAGGAAATAAGGATAACCTTCAAAATATATCAGCAATCCTAGCAAAAACGTTATGATGAAAGCTATTTCTGTCGTTGATCCAAAAGATTTGGAACGGAGCCTATAAAAATAATTCAAAATAGTAAAACTGCAGACTGCAGCGAAAGAGATGAAAATTAAAAAATTGTTATCGATGATCTCTTGAGAGATGAATGTAGAAAACAATCCGAATAAACACACCAGGATAAAAGTTCTTACGCCGGCAAAACTTTTTTTCGATATGTCCCTTTCTCTCTCCAGTCCTATCAGCCCACCTAAAAGAATGGAGATGATAATCTTTTGGAATATGACGATATCTATTGGCATTAATTTTAGTTAGAATTTCATAGACTATAAATTTTTAAATAACAGAGGATAAAATGAACATATGCCAGCTTTGATTGTTTCTATTGACGGGACGGATTTTTCCGGGAAAACCACTATAGCCAATCTTCTCCTGGAACTGTTGAGAGAGAAGAACAGGAATAAAAAAATATTTTTCAAGAGAGCAGTTCTCCCGAGCAACCTGATCACAGGATCATTCACGAAAATCTTGAGAAATTCTGCAGACGACATTTCTCCTCACATTTTTTCTCTTTGTTATGCCTTAGATCATCTGCATCATTATGAGAAGGAGATCCTCCCTTTAAAAGAGGCCAAGGATTTTTTCGTAGTTATTCAAGAACGGTCTTTGCTGTCCATCTTCATATATGAGGGGATAATAGATAATGTGGATTTTGAATGGCTGAAAGAGATAAACAAATTCGACAAGAATTATCCTAATCTGACGTTGATTCTGAAAGTTGATATTGAGGAACTGATAAAAAGGAAGAAAATAGAGAATAGGCAGTTTGACAAATTTGAGACAACGGAACATTTGGAGAAACAGTCAAAAATTTATTACAACTTGCCCAAGGACTTGGTGAAGATGTTTAATGTGGAATATGTTGACGCTAATCTTGCCCCTATAGAAGTTGCTGAATTGTGTGCTCAAAGGATACAGAAAGAGATTGAAAAATTTCTGAAATAGTGGGTCGTCCCGGATTTGAACCGGGGATCTTCGCGCTGTTTTAAACAGTTTCGCGACGTCAACGCGACGTCTTAACCTTCAGCTTGTAATCATTCGCAATGGGCTGGACTAACGACCCCCAATTTAAATGGAATTTTGACTCCTTTATAGTTCTTAAATAATTTATATGCATTATCTGCAGATACAAATTTTTTATATTTAAATTTTTCGTTAAATCTTACTATATGTTTAAGATTAGAACTTCCCACAAGTTTAAAATATTTCATTGTATTCTCCCATTTTCCAGACCCTATTAATACATTATTTTTTGAAGTAAACAATTTAAATACATCATTTAGTTTTTCTACTTGTTTTATTAGAATGGGATTATATGAAGAGAAATAAACATAATCGCATACAGTTCCATCTGTATCTACCAACCCACGAAGGCAACTAAGGGACAGAGCACTATCGTTCATTATTATCTCTGGTATTTTACTTTTGTTTTTTATTTTATTTCCAAACGGTATTTTAAGTGTTTCATTTAGAAACTTACACATTTTCACTGAGAAAAGTTCTATACTCAACAAATTAGCATTTCTTTCTTTTCTGACCAATGGTTTGATATGAAATAGTTTTTCACACAGATTTACTATATACTCTGAATACGGCCTTTCATCTTTTGCATTTAATGATATTCTTATAAAATATTTTGTTAATGTTCCGTCACCGAGTATTATTCCTATAAATTCGGCAAGTTCATTGTTCATCTCAGGCAGGAGTATATACTTTGTATTTTCCCCACCTTTGAATTTATTGGGTGAGTTCAAGCCTCCTTTACGTCGCCACTCGTTTAATGTTTTGACATCGTATTTTTCAAATAATGATTTTATCCCGCTTTTGCCACCTTTTTTTGCTCCCCAATTTGCAGGCAGTAATTTAAATTCAAACATGTTTTTATTTATTTTTCCAATCGTACACAAGGTTTCAAATAAGGATAGTGGTAAAGTAATTTCTCCAGAACAATATTGTCTGAAAGTTTCATATGGTATGTTAAGATATATTTTATTTTTTCTTAAAAAATCCTTCAAAGAGTAATTTTCACAAACTTTTCGCATAAAAGTTTTTTGTCCACCCTTAGCGAAAATTACTCTTTCCATTATTCATATTTATATTTAATAAAATATAAATATGTAATAACCGAACTGGACTACAGACCTTTGCATTAATTTATTGTGTTGGATTTTATAAAGTTAAAAAAGTTTCTCGGTCAAATTATGTTTGGCGTCAAACTTAATTAAATCGCAACTTTTTCAAGAAAGCATGAAACAGAAATCAAGCGCTGGAGACGGGATTTGAACCCGTAAGAGCTTTCGCTCGCTGGTTTTTTACGAATTTTAGCAAACCAGTGCCCTACCAGGTTAGGCGACTCCAGCATCTATACTTCTATCTCTTCCCCTATTTTTAAAACTTTCACTTTGAACCTTTCTTTTTCTGCTTTTGTTTTGAATTCTTCCGGATCGGCTTTTATCTGTGGAAAAGTGTTGTAGTGCATCGGTATAGCCAGTTTAGGTTTAACAATTTTTACCGCTTCCACTGCTTCATTGATATCCATAGTAAAATGTCCGCCAATGGGAACAAAAAATACATCTATTCTATCTAAGGGTTTTATTCCATCAAGATATGTGTCACCCGGATGATAAACTCTCTTTCCATCAAATTCAATCACAAATCCAGTTGGATATTTACTTTGGTGGTGGCTTGAAGCAATCATTTCTACTTCAATTCCCTCGATTGTTTTCCTCTCCCCAATTTTCATCGTTATTGATTTTCTAAATCTGCAAGTAGAAGGGCAAACTACTGTAGTATCAAACCTCTCTGCATCTGCATGATCGAAGTGTTCATGCGTTACAAAAATTAAATCTGGTTTTCCCTGATATTTTGGAGCTAGAGAATTTCCTGAAAAATATGGGTCGATCAAAATTATTTTTCTATTTTTTATTTCGAAGCACGAATGGTTCAAGTATCTGATTTTCATATTTCTCACTATAAAAATTATATTTGAGTTTAAATGTTTAACTTTTGATTTTTATTGACAGATATAAATGGTAGCATATGAATTAGTATACACAACAATAGAATCGAGCACACTTGCTAGATGTTTGTTGGGCATTCACCTCCTCTGAATTTCAATCAATTTCTGTACGTGTGTGAAAAAATGTATCCATTGCCAAAAATGGTAGATTAGAGCGAAAAGAAGATCTATATTCTATGAAAATTATATGAGCGCAAAAAATCGAACTGGAAATAATTCTATTTAAATTTGAAACTTTAATATTATTTTAAGACAATTCTTTTATAGGAGGGATAAAAATGCCAATAAATGTGAAAGACGTAGCAGACATGTTCAACAAAGACGTGTTCACAGGAAAAGGATTCTACTGCGGTAAGGTAACAGACCTTGAGTTCGACTTGTCAAGATTCAAAATCAGATCTTTGGTAATAGAAGCGGCTCGTGGTAGTTTTCTAGGAAAATCTGTCGGTGGAAAGAAAGGGATTATTGTTCCGTATCCAATGGTTTTGGCCATCGGTGATGTGGTGATAATCAAACATATGGTAACGCCAGAAGTACCGGAAGAAGCTCCTGAAGCTGCAGCGATAACAGCTTGATGACATGGACGAAAAAAAACCCACTAAGTCAAAGGAACTGCAGTGGACGAAGCAGGGAGAACTCTATATTCTTCTAGACAGAGATACGCAGAAAACTTACAGTTTGGATCCGATTGCTTTTTTGGTCTGGATTCAATGTGATGGAAAAACTGATTTAGAGCAGATTGTAGATGTGTTTGCTGTTGATGGGAATAGAGATATAGTCAAGGCAGCCATAAACGGTATTCTAGGCAAACTTGTTGAGTCAGGACTGATAAAAATAGCCTAAAGTGGAACTTCTATAAACAGTCTTTCCATTAATTCATGATATCTATTTCTTACAGTAACCTCTGTCACGCCAGCAATTTCTGCAATATCTTTTTGTGTGCGATGCTCGTTTCCCATAATTCCTCCCATATATGTTACGGTTGCGGCCATTCCTGTTGGTGATCTTCCACTTAACAGTTTTATTTTATCGGCTCCATCCAAAATTCTATAAATCATTGCTTGTGCCCGTCCTGACATTCCTAATTTATTTGAAATTCTGTTAGCATGCTCCTTATAGGCTGGAAGTTTTACATCAGAATAATCCACAACTTCCTCGTTCATAAAATCTCTGTACACTGATTGTAAAAGTCTTTTATCAACTCTACTTATCTTAGCAATTTCTTCTAAACTTCTTGGAGTTTTGGTTTGACGACATGTTAGATATATTGCTGCAACACTTGCCACTGGTATAGATCTTCCTTTCACAAAACCTTTTTTCAAAGCTTTTCTATAATGGACATAAGCTGTTTCTTCAAGAGCTTTAGGTAAATTCAAAGCTGATGCAAGCTTATCAATCTCATGAAGAGC
>Ga0315282_10003917_pt1 | contig 26346 bp, 16 predicted proteins | sample YL17G07_20_MG_FD_203693 | JGI IMG/M metagenome (GOLD analysis project Ga0315282, IMG submission 203693) | Sediment microbial communities from Yellowstone Lake, YNP, Wyoming, USA - YL17G07_20 | ecosystem: Environmental > Aquatic > Freshwater > Lake > Sediment | place: USA: Wyoming | collected... | reverse complement strand
ATTTCCGGGTGATCATGGGAAAGGGTCTCAGCCACAACGTCAAAAATAGAGACAAAGGGAAGGGTTATTTGTTGTCGCATTTCTTCTTGGTAAAAATGAGCCGACACACAGGGCATGATGATGAAATTGGCGCCCGCCTGTTGCAGCGTCCTGCATCCTTGAACCAACATCGGTAGTGGAGAAGCCCCTTTGCCGAAAATGGCTGCTGTTCGGTCAGGCGTCTTGGAGTTTGAATCAATAATGACCCGCAGATGGTCTTGATCCTTTCCGGCCGGGGTATTCCTTATGATTTTTTCAAAACAGCCCAAGGTTGCCTCCGGCCCCATGCCGCCGAGTATGCCGATGACCTTCTCTGCCAACTTCCCCTCCCCTTTCAGCCGGGCCTCAGACCAAGATCTGACTGAGGAATGCCTTTGTGCGTTCGCTCTTGGGGTTTGCAAACCACCTCTTGTTTGCTTCCCCCATGACCAAACGGAATCAGGTAGGTTCGACTTCTTTATATCTGCTGATTATTTTGAGTAATTCTTTCACATCCACATTTCCGCATCTGCTACAGAGATAAAAAAGATGAAATGTCTGCCTCCCAAGGGTGACAGCAACTCCCTGGAGACCCTCCAACTTCCCGCACTTCAAACACCGTTCTGGCTTTTCTTCCACATCATCCTTTTTCACTTTCGATATTTCCTCCGGGAGCCCCTCCTCTTAGGCCGTTTGGGGGATGACTGAACGGTTTTGGAACTCAAGAGCCTCCTAGCCTCACGGTGACCAAACTTGACGGTATCAGTAAAGTCAGATTTTGAGTTTCACATCTTACCTATCCCTAATATCAACAATCTTGTAATGATTTTTGGAATCTCTTTCAACTGTAAATACAACCTCTTTATGTAACCTTTGATCAAGTCTATTAGTACACTCTAGATCATACAAAAGCTTAAGGTAATCCCGTTCAAAATAAACTTCCAATGTATCTCCGACCATCTTTGCCTTACCATTTTCTATGTCTTTTACGTAGAGTCTTTTGTAATATTCAATAAATTCCTCATATGTCTCCTTTGGATTAGCATTTTTGTAAAATTCTCGATCATATGACAATGTGTGGGGTGTTTTTCCCTTTTCCAAAACGGTCAAGTATTTGTAGTTGAGGACATTGATGAAAATTTCTCTGACTGTACTAACATCAAATGTGTTATATGGGTTAGATTTTCCTGTCTTTAAGGAATTAAGGCGCTCGTTTACCACACTCTTAGCTCGATTCTCAGGTGTTTGGGAATAAAGTACAAAACCGACTACTCCAGCTACTGCAATTCCAATCACAATAAGCAATAATCGTTTTCCCATTGACCTGTTCCCATTACGTTTCTAGTGCTGAGTTGTCTGTTAAGATATTTTATGAAATTGGGATGTAATAGTCAATAATTGGATTGGTTAAACCGTGAACGCAATCGTAGGTTACGCCAGTACAATTGGCAGTTGGGTTATTTAATAAAACGGCTTACTTATCTGAACTTCTCAGCAATATCTGCAAGCACTTTATGGCGCGCCCGGTCCGACTCGAACGGACGGCCTGCGGATTCGAAGTCCGACGCTCAGATATGGAGCCCTCGAGAAAGAAGGCTTCTAAGGCTGTCTGGTATAGTGGATGTAGTGCAATAAGTAAGATGGAGAGATGTGATCCGGTTGACGGCACCTCTCCTTGAAGTAACATTGAAGTAATCTTGAAGCAAAAGCAGGGTATTCTTAGGTAAAACTTGGTAAGGAAAAGTAATCAATGGAGCCCCACGGGCTAAGCCCGTGGTACCTCCACAAGAATACCCTCCTACGCCAAGGCTTCGGAGGGTTATCCGCCGGTGGTGAAATCCGCCGAAGCAGTGATACCTCGGCTCAGGATTAGCACCGACACCGCTCACGCATTCATCCACGGGCAGAGCCCGTGGTCTTCTGCGTAGGCGGATAAAATTTTCTAACTCATTGACCAGGATAGAGATTTTTCTCTATTATTCCCATCTTGTCGGTTCGTCGGGTTCAAACTCATATCCGCAGTGTCCGGGGTGAAGCTCTTAGAAGAGCTTCCGGAGAGGAGTTATCGTTTATATTGTGACCCTTCCAGGGTCACAGGCCGGCCAAATCCCTGCACCGCCACCAATACTTTCAATAACTTACGCTTTAAAAGAGCGTCCCCAGGAACCAGGGAGGTAAGGAAATTTTCTACCTCCCTTTTGCATTCATGGCGTATTTATTCCGCTGGAACAATTGACGCAAGACATCAAAGAGTGTAGGTTACTGATTGGTGACCCACCTGAAATAGATGTACGCTTTTGCTCTTTCGAATCAACCCCCTTTTTTCAAGAAATCCGCGTTTCTGAAGCCCTCACGAGAGGGGGCCAGCCCCCTTGCTGTCCGCACCGGGAACGGGTAACTTCCCGGTCTCCAGGGCAGGCGCAGGTGGGAGCCCTGTGGCATCGAGGATCTCCTGCTCGTCGAGGGTCTCCCTCTCCACCAGGGCTTCGGCGAGCGCGTCGAGTTGCTTCCGGTGTGCGCTCAGGAGTCGCTTGGCCTCCTCGTGGCTTTCTTCGATAATCTTGAGCACTTCAGCATCGATGTTTTTAGCGGTCTCCTCGCTGAACGGCTTCTCGCCAGCGTAGCCGCCCAAGCCGCTCAGGTATGGGTTCTCACGGGGCGCGAGCTGCACCAGCCCGAGCCCCTCGCTCATACCCCAGCGCGTGACCATCCCGCGGGCTAGGCCGGTGGCTTGCTCGATATCGCTTTCGGCCCCGGTCGTCTTGGTGCCGTAGACGATCTCCTCGGCTGCGCGGCCTCCCAGCATTCCGACGATCCTTGCGCGTAGATAAGGTTCCGGATAGTTGTAGCGGTCGCTATCAGGCCGTTGATAGGTCACGCCGAGGGCCATCCCCCGCGGCACGATCGTCACGCGGTTCACCGGGTCGGCGCCGGGCACCACCAGGCCCAAGATGGCGTGTCCTCCCTCGTGGTAGGCAATGCGTTCCTTGTCGGCGTGGCTCAAGAGAAGCGGGCGCTCAGGGCCGAGCACGATCTTCTCAAGCGAATCCAGAAAGTCCTTCTGATGGACCTCGTCCTGCCCGCGCCGGGCTGCCAGCAGCGCCGCCTCATTGACCAGGTTCCTCAGGTCGGCCCCCGAGAACCCCGGCGTTGCGGCGGCAAGCTCCCCTAAGCTTGCGTCGTTGGCGAGCGGCACGCTGCGGGTGTGGACTTTGAGGATCGCCTCGCGCCCGTTTTTATCCGGGAGGTTGACCACCACGCGGCGGTCGAAGCGTCCGGGCCGCAGGAGCGCTTTGTCGAGCACGTCCGGCTGGTTGGTCGCCGCAAGCACGATGATGCCCTCCCGGCTGGAGAAGCCGTCCATTTCCGTCAGGATCTGGTTCAAGGTCTGCTCCTGCTCGCTCGCGCCCCCGAAAGCCACCTGCCCGCGCGCGCGACCGATGGCATCCAGTTCGTCTATGAAGATGATGGCAGGCGCGTGCTCGCGTGCCTGCTTGAAGAGGTCCCGCACCCTCGCCGCCCCCACCCCCACGATCATCTCCACGAACTCCGCGGCGCTCATCGAGAAGAACGGTACCCCGGCCTCTCCTGCAACCGCCTTCGCCAGCAGAGTTTTTCCTGTGCCCGGCGCGCCCACCAGCAGTACGCCTTTCGGAGCGGTTCCACCCAGGCGGGTGTATTTCGCAGGGTCCTTGAGGAAATCCACGATCTCGACCAACTCGTTCTCGGCTTCGTCGATGCCGGCAACGTCGTTGAAAGTGACCTTCGCATCCTTCTCCTGATCATAGCGGCGCGCCTTGCTCTTGCCGATGCCCATGATCCCGCCCCCCATGCCGCCGCCCTGCTGGGCCGCTCGCCGGAACATCCAGACGTAAAAGCCGATGAAGAGCAGGCCCGGGCCTATGCTGTAGAGAAGCGTCGCCAAGGGGCTGCGCTCTTCATGGATCGGTTTGGCGCTGATCTCAACCCCGTGATCGATCAGAAATGCTTCCAGACCGGGGTCTACGAAGGAGGGCAGCGTCGTCGTGAAAGAGCTCACCGGCTTGGACGCTTCCTGGGGCTCCGCACCGGGCTCGCTTTTGGTTTGGAGCTCGCCCTTAGGGGGCACACTCTTTTCGCCCGCCGGCGGGTAGATGACCGGCGCCTTGAAGCGGCCTGTGATGGTCTCGCCCCGGCTGAAGATCGCCTGCACGTTGTGCTTCCCGACTTCCTCCTTAAACAGGGTATAGGGCACTGTGACCGGTGCTTCTGGGCCGGGCATCAGTAGCCTCCCCAGCAAGAAGTTCGCGAGCAGAATGAGCACGAACCATAGCCAAGTCTTGCGCGGCGGCATCTTCGCCTGCGCGGTTCCCTTCGGGGCTCCAGGCTTTGTGTTGGTCGGTTGGACGCGCCCTGGCGGTGCGGAGTCGCTGTTGCGTTGTGTTTGCTGTCCTGCCACGCTCATAGTACCTCCTTAGGCGCACCTTCCTTAGTAGCAAGTGAAAATTCACACTTTGGCACTCGATATTATCACGTGCGCTTTTTCATAACAACTTCATCCTTTTTTCGCTGACTTTCACGATGCAATTTGTGGTTTCTATAAAGCAGCGCGCCGCCAAGCCAAGCAAAAATAATCAATAACAGGTACACGGGCAAGTCGGCTGGATGCCCCGCCCTCTGAGCGGGGACATTCACTGACGCTCGTAGACTTTTTCGCCCTGGATCCAGGTCTGCTTCACGACAGTTTGGTCGATCTCATTCACGTCGATCGTGAAGATGTCACGGTCGAGGACGATGAAGCTGGCCTCGAAACCCTCGGTGATCTGGCCGAGGAGACCTTCATACGGCGCAACGGTTGCCGCTCGAGCCGTGTAAAGCAGAACCGCCTGAGGTACGGTGACCGCCTGCTTCTGAACAATATCGGCTCCATTGTAGGCCTTCCGCGTTACCGCAGCCTTGATCGAAACGAAGACATCATCCGGATCCGCCCAGGTCGTGGCCGGAGCATCCGATGAGAGGCTGATGTGCTCGATGTTTTCGTAGTAACTTTTCAGAGGATAAGCGTTCTGATATTGGTTCTCGTTCAAATTGGCAGCGTAGGAGTCATGCTCAGCGAAGAAGAAGATGATCTGCGTTGACACTCCGAAGATCATCTTCGCCTCCCTCATCTGTCGCATCTGCGCTTCAGTGAGAAGCGTGACGTGCTCAAGGCGAACGGACGGGAAGTTGTTGCTCATCCATGGCTCCTTGTCCGCAAAGAAGTCGATGGCGCGTTGGAGTGCCCTGTCGCCCATCGCGTGGACCGAAACCTGCACCTTGTTGCGCTTCGCCCACTGGTACGCGGACCCCATCTCTGCTTTGGAGAGGGTCGGAAAACCGCGTTCGTCGGAATTCCGATACGGCTCGCCCACCCACGCCGTGCGGCCCGATATAGAACCGTCGGCGAACAATTTAATGCCGGCGAACTTGGTTCTACCCTTGCGCTGCTTGTCGGTGAGATCCGGGATGGGATTTTTTTCCAGTTCCGCCCAGGTGAAGTATAGCGGAGCTTGCTGCCTCAGTCCCTGCTTCTCGGCACTGCGATAGATTTGCAGGTCATCGAAGGGTTGAGTGAAGACCATCATATCCGTTACTGCGACGATGCCACGTGCGTTATAGTGCGCGCCAGTGCTGGCGATGCCTCTGGCTTTGGCCTTGAAATCCTGCACTGACTTGGCACGCATCACGACATCGTTCGCGGCGTGCTCCTGCAGGACGCCGTTGGGCTCGCCGTTTGCGTAGCGGCCGAAATGTGCGCCCTGCGGGTCCTGTGTGTCCTTTGTGACACCCGCGATCTCCAAGGCGCGGCTGTTGCAGATGCCGGAGTGGCAGTCGGAGCGCAGCACATAGACCGGCTGGGTGGTCGAAACCTTGTCGAGGTCCTCCGCAGTCGGAGTGCGGTGTTCGGCCAGCTTGGACTCGTCATAGCCAAAACCCTCGATCCAGTCTTTCGGCCCCTTGCCGAAGTTAGGGTGCTTTTTGAGAGCTCCGATCATCTCCGGAATGTTGTTGACGACCGGCACCGTGCAGGGCACCGAGTTGACGATCATTGCGACGTAGGTCGGGTGCGTATGGACATCGATAAATCCTGGGAGGACAGTCTTGCCCTCCAGGTCGATCGCATTTTTGCCCTTAGCTTCCCTGCTATCACCGATCCAGGTAATCCTGCCGTTGGCTACCCTGAATGCACTGACGAATTCCTCTTCACTGCGTCCAGTAAAAACCTTTCCATTGACGAAAACCTGCTCCTTGTTGATGGCCATAAATTACCGAAGCCTGACCCTCTCCTCCTACAATTTTCCCATAAAAGACCGGCCTTGAAAACTTGAAACCTGCAACAAAGGCCTTAAAATGCTCAATACCCTTTTCCTTTTCACGGGCATGTCGGCTGGATGCCCCTTCCTCCCTGCCCCTAGGCAGGGGCGGGGAGGAAGGCCGACCCTATAAACACATCTTCATTTCCCGGAAGCCCCGCCCTGTGGGGGGGGAGCTTCACCCTTTCCTCTTGTCTTTGACTCTCTTTTTCTCGATCTCGGCCGACCCGACTCAGGTTTGTGTTGCCTCCATGTCCAGTCGCTGATCGCGGGGGAGTCCTCGCCGTGTTCGTAGATGTACTCCTTGTGATCAATGAGCGCATCGCGGATCGTTTGCTTTGCGTAGGCCGCCCGCGCTCCGAGTTGGGGCAGCCGGTCAATTACATCTTGTGCCAGATGGTAGCGATCCAGATCGTTGAGCACGCACATGTCAAAGGGCGTGGTCGTCGTCCCTTCTTCCTTGTAGCCGCGCACGTGGAGATTGTCGTGGTTGGTGCGCCGGTAAGTCAGGCGGTGGATCAGCCAGGGGTAGCCGTGAAAAGCAAAAATGATCGGCTTGTCTTTCGTGAACAGAGCGTCGAAGTCTTTGTCGCTCAGCCCGTGTGGATGCTCGTGGGGCGATTGCAAGGTCATCAGGTCGACGACGTTGATGACTCTGACTTTCAGCTCTGGGAGGAGCCGCCATATCAGATCCACCGCCGCCAGCGTTTCCAGCGTCGGCACGTCGCCGCAGCAAGCCATCACCACGTCTGGCTCATTGCCACGATCGTTGCTCGCCCAGTCCCAAATGCCTATTCCCGCAGTGCAGTGCTTGACCGCTTGGTCCATGTTCAGCCACTGCGGTGCGGACTGTTTGCCGGCGATAACAACATTCACATAGTTGCGGCTGCGAAGGCAGTGATCCGTCACCGAGAGCAGACAATTGGCGTCCGGAGGGAGATAAATCCGGACGACTTCGGCTTTCTTATTAACCACATGATCGATGAAGCCGGGGTCCTGATGGCTAAAGCCGTTGTGATCTTGTCGCCAGACGTGAGAGGAGAGAAGGTAGTTAAGCGAAGCAATCGGCCGGCGCCACGGGATATCGTTGCAGACCTTGAGCCACTTGGCGTGCTGATTGAACATGGAATCGATAATGTGAATGAAGGCCTCGTAACAGGAGAAAAAGCCGTGTCGCCCAGTCAACAGATAGCCCTCGAGCCAGCCCTGGCATTGATGCTCGCTGAGCATCTCCATCACGCGGCCGTCCGGCGCAAGTTTGTCGTCGTAGTCGAAACGCTCCGCAACCCAGGCGCGGTCGGTCACCTCAAGCACATCCTGCCAGCGGTTCGAATTGTTTTCGTCCGGACTGAAGAGGCGCAAATTTTTGCTGAGCAAATTAAGTTTCATCACGTCGCGCAGGAATCGCCCCATCACGCGGGTCGCCTCGGCATTCACGGCTCCCGGGCTCGGCACCTCGACGGCGTAATCGCGAAAGTCCGGCAGGCGCAGTCCTTTGAGCAAAAGGCCGCCATTGGTGTGGGGGTTGGCGCTCATCCGGCGCGCACCTTTGGGGGGAAGCTCGGCCAATTCGGCCTGGAGTCGGCCGTTTTGATCAAACAGCTGTTCGGGCTTGTAGCCCTTCATCCACTTTTCGAGTATTTTTACGTGTGCCGGATTTTCATGCATCTCGCCCATGGGAACCTGGTGTGAGCGCCAATAATCTTCGGTTCGCTTGCCGTCGATCTCCGCCGGGCAGGTCCAGCCCTTCGGCGTGCGCAACACGATCATGGGCCAGCGCGGCCGGTCGACGCCTGTGCTCACTCCCTTGCGGGTTCTTGCAGCGGTCTGAATTTGCTTGATCTCGGAGATGACTCGATCGAGAGTCGCCGCCATCAGCTGATGCATCTTTTCCGGTTCATCGCCCTCGACCCAATACGGCGTGTAGCCGTAACCACGAAAGAGCTGCTCCAGCTCTTCGTGACTCACACGCGCCAACACAGTGGGGTTAGCGATCTTGTATCCGTTGAGGTGCAAGATTGGCAGCACCGCGCCGTCGGTCGCTGGGTTAAGAAACTTGTTCGAATGCCAACTGGTCGCCAGCGCTCCGGTTTCGGCTTCGCCATCGCCGATGACGCACGCCACGATCAGATCGGGGTTATCGAACGCCGCACCGTAGGCATGGGAAAGCGAATAGCCCAATTCACCGCCCTCATGGATCGACCCCGGAGTTTCGGGTGCGACGTGGCTGGGGATGCCGCCGGGAAACGAGAACTGCTTGAACAGCTTTTTCATCCCTTCCTCGTCCGGCGAAATGTTGGGATAAACTTCGCTGTAGGTTCCCTCCAGATAGGCGTTCGCGACTAGGCCCGGTCCGCCATGCCCAGGGCCGGTGATGTAAATCATATCGAGATCGCGCGCTTTGATGACCCGGTTAAGATGGACGTAAACAAAGTTGAGGCCCGGCGTTGTTCCCCAGTGGCCGAGCAGCCGCGGCTTGATGTGGTCCTTGCTGAGCGGTTTCTTGAGCAGGGGATTATCGTAGAGATAAATTTGACCCACCGACAGATAGTTTGCCGCGCGCCAGTAGGCATCCATCAGCTTCAACTGTTCCTTCGATACTGTTTCCGGCATTGTGTCCTCCTCTCCAATTTATCGGGGCGGATCAAGCGTTCTGAAGCCGCAGCGCAAGAAAAACTGAAGAATGCGGTTCGATCCATCTTATGAAACGCACAAACTGCCTGGCACCACTGGTCCTTGAAGGCCCATGCGCTCATTTTCTGAAGTGATGAGTCTGTTAATCTCTTCAAGTGAGGCAAGACTACATGCCATTGTAGCGACTGACTGCCAATTTTCAAACGCCATGTCTCGGATGGTCTTCTTTGCCTCGAGAAGAGCAGAAGGATTCATGCTCAAATCACGCAAACCCATTCCCACCAAAAGGGGGATATAGGCTGGAGTCCCCGCCATTTCTCCACAGAGGGTAACCTGTTTACCCGCATCCTTTCCCGCTCGAATGACATTTTGAATCAACCGAAGAACGGCCGGGTTCAAAGGTTCATAGAGATGGTTCACCAGATCGTTATTCCGATCGACCGCAAGCGTGTACTGGACCAAGTCATTTGTGCCTATGCTGAAGAAATCGACCTCTCTTGCTAATTGGTCGGCCAGGATCGCGGCAGAGGGTACTTCGACCATGACCCCAAAAGGAATTGTTTCATCAAAGGGAATGTTTTCTTGATGCAGTTCTCTCTTGGTCGATTCGAATAGCCCTCTAATCTGTCTAACCTCTTCAAGGGTTGAGATCATTGGGAAAAGAATCTTGACAGGTCCAAAGGCGCTTGCCCGCAGAATAGCCCGGAGTTGATGTTTGAAAATGTCCTGCTTCTGCAAAAAGATTCGGATGGACCGATAACCTAAGAACGGATTCTTTTCCTTTAGGCTCTTCCCATCTTCGAGAACCTTATCCCCTCCGAAGTCAAGTGTCCGGATGGTGACCTCTTTACCGGAAGCCTGGCTTATTACTTTTTGATACACAAAATATTGTTCATCTTCAGAGAGAAATCGTCTCAAGAGCAGAAAAGGCATTTCAGTCCTGAACAATCCTATACCGTAAGCTTCGAAATGAAGTGCATATTCAAGGTCCACCAGACTCCCGATATTGGCCCATAAACGAATTTCGTGACCGTCCCGAGTTTCAGAAGACAAAGAGATGAGTCTGTGTAAATCGGCCTGATAAGACTCATATTTCCCCTGGAGATCACGATAATCCTGGATGACCTCCTCACGTGGATTTACCATCACGATCCCCAGGTTGCCATCGACGATGAGAGTATCTCCCCTGTTCACCTTTGAGACCAATCCTTCGACACCGAGTACCGCAGGAATTCCAAGGGAGCGAGCCAAGATTGCGGCATGCGATTCTTTACCTCCTGATTCCGTAGCAAAGCCAAGAACCTTCTCCCTCTCCAGTCAGACCGTATCCGAAGGAGTCAACTCTGAAGACACAATGATAGCCTTCTCTTCCAAACCCAATGAGGATTGCTGTTGGGGCATCAGTTTCTTGATCACTCTTCTTCCGATGTCCCGCAGGTCTGCGCCGCGCTCCCGCAAATAAGCGTCCTCCATCTTTCTAAAAGCTCTGCCGAACTCATCGACCTGCTTCATCAGCGCTGACTCTGCATTGACGCCATTTTCCCGGATATCCTGGACGATCTGAGAAATGAAATAGGGATCCTTAAGTATCGCGATGTGCGTCAGAAAGATCTCTGCCTCCTGCTTTTGCGTCCTTCTGGATGTCTGGAAGTAATCTTCAGTCAGCTCATCGATCACCTGGCGAATGGCATGGTTAAGATGGGCAACCTCTTTCTCCGCATGTGCCCCTTCAAGGTCCCGTCTTTCAATTAGAAGGAGAATGTCCTGAAACACATGGGCTTTCCCGATGACAATACCCGGAGAGGCAGCAATCCCTTTCAGGAAGCGTTTGTCAAATTCCTTTCGCATCGATTCGATCATCTTCTGCATGCCTCCATTTACCGCACCCACGAATTTAGTGGGTAGATCGCCGAGCATCGCCGGATGGCTAATACCGGCTCGGAGCACCGTCGTTGAACGGTCCGGTGGATGCTTTTGTTAAGCAGCCGACTGTCCTCCAGTCGGCAGGTTGTGGCTTCGGTGCCGTACGGCGGCTAGCAACCCGATGGCCGCCAAGGCCGCGAAGACTGCACCAGCCAGAAACGTGGCAGACGCCCCAAGAGAGCTCCATAGAGAGCCTGCAATAACACTCGCTAACAGCAGCGCGCAGCCACTCGCAAGATTGAATATCCCGAAACCCGTGCCGAGCAGCTCTGCCGGAGCGGTGTCCGCTATAAGTTTCGACAGCAAGCCTTGCGTAAGAGCCATGTGTAACCCCCACAGCGCAGCTCCAGCGAACACAATCAGCGGCGATGCGGCAAAGGCAAGTACAAGATCCGCGGCCATCAGCAGAGCCAACCCGAGAAACAACAATGTGCGCTGGCTAACGTGGTCGGCGGCGGCCCCCGATGGGTAGGCGACTCCGGCGTAAAAGACGTTCATCACGATCATCACAATCGGTACGTAGCCGAGCTCAAGCCCGACATCCTGCGCGCGTAACACCAGAAACGCCTCGCTGAAGCGAGCGAGCGTAAAGACAGCTCCCACCAGTACGACGAACCAGTAACGCAACGGAAGGCGCTTGGCATCGGCAACGGTGAGTGGTGCCTTGGCCGGGCCGTCCGCGGTCGCACGCTCGGGCTCGCGCACATAGATCAGCAGCAACGCCACCGCGATGAAAGCCGGCCCCACCGCAACCCACATTACCTTTCTGATGTCACTGGAGAACCCCATCATGAGAACTACTGCCAGTAGCGGACCGATCAACGCGCCCACCGAATCGAGCGCCTGGCGAAGTCCGTAGGCGGCGCCTCGCATTTGCGGCGGTGTGATCTCGGCCACCAGCGCGTCGCGTGGCGCACCGCGGATACCTTTACCCACGCGATCGACAAAACGTGCCATGAACACCCAGTTGACGGAAGTGGCCAGCGGAAAGATCGGTTTGGTGAACGCAGCGAGCGCATAACCGAAAACCATCAAGAACTTGCGCTTGCCGAGGTAATCGCTGAGTGCGCCCGAGAAGACCTTCGTGACAGCGGCAGTAGCTTCCGCCACGCCCTCGATGATGCCTACCGTAACCATGGAAGCACCCAGTGCAGTGACCATGAATACCGGCAGCAGGCTGTGGATCAGCTCCGAGGAGGTGTCCATGAACAGCGAGCCGAACCCCAGTGCCCAGATGCCCACGGGCAAAGCCCTCCATACCGCAGGCGTAGTGTTGGAAGACTGCGGACTATTTGAAGGAGGTCTGTTCATTCTTGCTACTACTTTTTTTGATCTCTGGAATCGTGACGGATCAATGATCGCTTGCAGACGGCATTCTTCCCAAATCAGGTCGCGGACAAGTCGGCGGCTGCCGCGACTTCTCGGACTGATGTGCCGTTGTAGCCCCTCCGTGCGAAGACTTCCCTTCCGGCTGAAAGGTGCTCCTCATCTGTTGCTGGATCCGAGGGAGCAACTTTGACATGTTTCTCGATCTCTTTGAACTTCGTTGCGGTGGAAACACTTCAACGTTTCCATTCATTTCATTGATGCACTGATGGGTTTGTCTCAGCGCTTTTGGCCGCTTTGCGTTTGCTGTGTAGCCCAAAGATTTCTGTGATCGACACATAGAAGAGCGGTGCAAAGATGATCACGAGGAAGGTGGAGGTAACCACTCCCCCCAGCACTGCGGTGCCGATAGCCTTTTGTCCGCCTGCACCCGCACCGCTGGCAAACGCCATTGGCATGACGCCGAATCCGAATGCCAGCGAGGTCATGAGGATGGGACGCAACCTCAGTTTAGCCGCTTCCACCGTGGCCTCGATCAGCTCCATGCCTTCTTCTACCCGGGCCTTGGCAAACTGGACGATCAGTATCGCGTTCTTGGTGGTCAGACCGAGGGTAGTCAAGAGCCCGATCTGGAAATAGACGTCATTGGGCAACCCGCGCAACGTCGAGCCGACCACGCCGCCGATGACTCCCAGGGGCAGAGCCAACAAAATCGAGATGGGGATAGGCCAGCTCTCGTAGAGGGCAGCCAGGCACAGGAAGATCACCAGGATCGAAAAGGCATAAAGGGGAACCGTCTGGGCGCCAGCCTGCCGCTCCTGAAAGGAAAGCCCGGTCCAGTCAAAGCCAATCCCTTGGGGCAACTTCTTCACGAAACCTTCCATCGCCTGCATGGCATCGCCGGAACTTTTCCCCGGCGCTGACTCGCCCAGGATGTTCATGGACGGGAAGCCGTTGAAGCGCTCCAGCTTCGGAGAACCGGAAGTCCAGTGGCCGGAGGCAAAGGAAGAAAAAGGAACCATCTTGCCAGCGTTGTTCCGCACATGGAGTCTTCTCAGATCCTCAGGCAACATGCGGTAGGGAGCATCGGCCTGGGCATACACCCTCTTCACACGTCCGGCTTGAATGAAGTCATTAATATAGGCGCTGCCGAAGGCCGCCGAGATGGTGTTGTGGATCGAAGCGATGGGCACTCCGAGCGCGCCGGCCTTCTCCCAATCCACGTCAATCCGGTATTCGGGCACATCTTCCAGGCCGTTAGGCCGGACCTTGGTCAACATCGGGTCTTTTGCCGCCATGCCAAGGAGCTGGTTGCGGGCTGCCATTAACTCGGCGTGGCCCAGACCGCTCCTGTCCAGCAACTGAAAATCGAAGCCCTTCGATATGCTCAGTTCCGAGACCGCTGGAGGGGCAAAGGCAAACACCATGGCATTGCGGATCTTTGAAAATTCCCTCATGGCTCTTCCTGCCACGGCACCCGCCCTCAGGTCCGGTCGGTCTCGGAGCTTCCAATCCTTGAGCTTGACGAATGACATTCCTGTGTTCTGTCCTCTACCGGAGAAGGCGGTGCCAGAAGCCGTCATGCAGGAGTCCACCGCGTCTTTCTCGTGCTCCAGGAAATAGTCCCTCACGTCTTTCATAACCTTGTCGGTCTGCTCAAGGGTTGAGTTTGACGGAAGCATCACCTGTACCAACAGGATGCCTTGATCTTCGTCCGGAAGATAAGCCGTGGGCATCCGATTAAACAGGAAGCCCATCGCCGCCACGATCAGAAGAAATATGACCCCGTAGCGAATCTTCCTGACAAGGGACCGGTCGACCAGTTTCAGATACCGATCTCTTCCTCGGAAAAAGATGCGGTCAAACCATCGGAAGAACGGGCGCAGGAAACGGATCCCCCCCTCTGCCGGTTCATGCCCCTTGGGCACCGGTTTGAGAAATGACGCGCACAGAACCGGCGTCAGGATTAGGGCCACCACCACCGAAAGAAGCATGGAGGCGATGATAGTTACGGAGAACTGACGATAGATGACTCCTGTCGAACCGGCGAAGAAGGCCATCGGGCCGAAGACCGCCGAAAGAACGAGCCCGATGCCGATCAGGGCGCTCGTGATTTGGTCCATGGACTTGCGCGTGGCCTCCATGGGTGAAAGTCCTTCCTCGCTCATGATGCGTTCCACGTTCTCCACCACCACGATAGCGTCGTCTACAAGGAGACCGATGGCCAGCACCATGCCGAACATCGTCAGCATGTTGATCGAAAACCCGAAAAACCCCAGCACAGCGAACGTCCCCAGGATCACGACGGGCACGGCGATGGTTGGGATCAGAGTGGCCCGCATGTTTCCCATGAACAAATACATCACCAGGAAAACCAGCAGGATCGCCTCAAGCAGGGTCTTAACCACCTCATTGATCGCCGCCTTGACGAACGGGGTGGTATCAAGAGGATAAATGACCTTCATGCCGGGTGGCAAGAAATGACTCACCTCTTCCATCTTGGCCCTGATAGCCTTCGCCGCATCCAGGGCATTGGCGCCGGCCGCCTGTCGGACCGCCAGCCCGGCGGCGGGTTTGCCGTTGTATTTTACGTTCACATCATAAAACTCAGTCCCTAGTTCGGTTCGCCCCACATCCTTGATCCGAACGATGGAACCGTCCGGGCTGGTTCGGAGCGGGACCGCGGCAAACTCCTCGGGCGTCTTGAGCAGGCTCTGGACAATGATGCTGGCATTCAGGCGCTGTCCCACCACTGCCGGCACCCCGCCAAACTGCCCGGCAGACACTTCCACGTTGTAGGCCCGTAAGGCCGTAATTACATCTTGAACCGTCATCTGATAATCTGTCAGCTTGTCGGGGTTGAGCCAGACGCGCATGGCATACTGGCTGCCGAAGACCTCCACCTCACCCACCCCCGGCACCCTCGAAAGCACCTTCTCCAGGTTGGATTGGGCATAGTCCATTAGGTCACTGCTGTCCATACTGCCATCTTCTGAAATCAAGCCCACGATCAACAGGTAGTTTCGAGTGGACTTGCTCACCTTGACGCCCTGGCGCTGCACCGTCTCTGGCAGGCTCGACATGGCGAGCTGGAGCTTGTTTTGCACCTGAGCCCAGGCCAGGTCTGGATCGGTGCCCGGGGCAAAGGTCAGCTCGATCCGGGAAGCCCCAGACGAATCACTGGTGGAGGTGAGATAAAGCATGTCGCCAAACCCGGTCATCTTTTGCTCGATGAGCTGCGTCACGCTGTTTTCAACCGTCTCCGCCGACCCCCCTGGATAAAAGGCGGTGATGGCAATGGAAGGAGGAGCGATGGGGGGGTACTGGGATATGGGCAAGCGATAGATCGCCAGGAAGCCCGCCACCATCAATATGATGGCGATAACCCAGGCAAAAACCGGCCGTTTCAGAAAGAACCTCGATAACATTATGCGCCTCCGTTAGTTCGATTTTGGGGTCGACTGAGTCGGTTCTTTGGACTTCACTTCATCTTTGCCGCCGGCATTGAACGGGACAGCCTTCACGGCATTGCCGGGCCGCACTTTTTGGGCACCCTCGACGATCAACCGTTCGCCTGCTTCAAGCCCGGAGGCTATGAGCCATCGGTCGCCGATGGCCCGATCGAGCGTGAGCATCCGTTGCCCGACCTTCCCTTCCCCGTCCACGATGAGCGCGACGGGATCCCCCTTGGGATTCCGTGAAACAGCCTGCTGAGGAATCAAAATGGCCTGGTTACTGTTCCCCTCCTTCACCACTGCCCGGAGGAACATGCCCGGCAGGAGGAGGCCTTTCGGATTGCGAACGACGATCCGCAGAATGACGGACCCGGTCGTCGGTTCAACCGTGACGTCGCGGAATTGGAACGTGCCTTCAAGGGGATACGTTGTGCCGTCTTCGAGGATGAGTTGGACCTCCTTTTGATTTTTTCCACCGTTATGAAGGCGACCGTCCTCCAGACGACGCTGCAGACTCAGCAGTTCGGTGGTGGATTGGGGCACATCTACATAAATGGGGTCCAATTGTTGAATGGTTGCCAGAGCCATTGGCTGATGCGCGGTCACAAGGGCTCCTACTGTGACATCGGATCTTCCGATGCGTCCACTAATCGGCGCTGTGATCCGGGTGTAGCCCAGATTGATTTGGGCCGCCTTTAGCGCCGCTTCCGCCTGCTGGATGGTCGCCTCGGCCTCGCCCACCGCTTCCTGGTCGCTCTTCACCTGCGCTTCGGCGGACCGCAGCGCAGCCTCGGCCACTTGGGCCTCGGTGACAGCCTGGTCACGCTGATTTGCGGAGACGGATTTGCTCTTGAATAGCTCGTCGAAGCGCCACCGGTTTGTGCGGGCGAGCTCCAGCGTGGCTTGCCTCTGTGTTACGCCGGCCATGGTTGCTTCCAGATCAGCGCGTGCCTTGTCGGCAGCCTTCCGCTTGACAGCGAGGTTCGCGGCTGCATTGTCGTATGCCGCCTGAAAGGGAGCGGGATCGATTTGATAGAGCACCTGGGCGGCCTTGACGTCAGAGCCTTCATCGAACAGCCGTTTCTGGATGATGCCGTTCACCTGCGGACGGATCTCCGCAACAAAATAGGCGGATGTGCGACCCGGCAATTCAGTGGTGAGCACGACCTGTTCCGGCTGGACCGTCACGATGCTGACCTCAGGGATAGCAGGCGAAGGAGCAGCCTGCTGAGATCCGCAACCAGACGTTATCAGCCCGAAGACAAGTGCACCCATGGTGAGAATTCGTTTGGCCTTGTTGTTAACTTGCATGCAACACCTCCGACCCGTGTGTGTTGAGGGCCGCTGTCTCAACCCATACGGAGTGATTCAGCAACCCCAGATTCTTTAAGGCATAAGAAAACTTTAACCCCAGAGGAGTCTTGTGCTGGCTCCCCGGTTCTGAATTCCAATAGATATGAATGCTCAAATCGGTCTCCACCACGGAATGGTGATATATTCTTATTTCTACCAGATGCTGTTGGGCATCAGACTTGCCTGTCTCCTTTAGTAGTCCATCCAAAAATTGTGTATTGATTCTTGAAGGAGAACGTAATGTGATAATCTCAACCCATTTCATGGCATTCTTCCTCCGGTCTAAGATTCATCAACTTGCATGAGCAAATATTGTGCCAGATTGTTATTATGTTTAAAAATCAAATGATTAGATAAAATATAGTCTCTGGTATTTACCTTAAGGGGTAAATTGTGTTATGCTTCGGCGTAATTCTACTCCAAAGAGTAAAACAATATGTGAAGCTGCACGCCCTAAAGGGCGTGGCTTCCCGGTAAGGTACTTTCCTTATATATTGTGCCCCTTGACCCCGCCATCAAGGCGGGGCTTACGGGGCACTTGCCGGTCAAGTCGGAAGTGGTGTAGCTAGTGCTGTTGTCTGCTTCGGAACCAGAAAGGCCAGGAAAAGGTGAAAAAATGATCGACGTGGACGAAAATGTCTTTTTTCGTGAGGTAACTTTACGCATATGCAGCAGTCTCGACATCGAAACGGCTCTGAAGCGCTGTTTCGAGTATATAAAGGTTTTCATGCCTGTGGTTGGAATGAGCCTGCATGTATCGGATGCTGATCTGAATTTAGTGCGGATCGTGGCATCGGTCGGCGTCAACCTACCGGAAGGGTATGAACAAGTCCTGCCCTTGCCTGAGAAAGGCCGGAATGAAAGAGCGGCCTTAAGGGCGGCCTTATTGGAAAAAGGAGAAATAGTCCAAATTATGAACCAGCCCGACCCGAAGTTGGGACTCAAAGAAATTCAAGAAAGACTTGGACTCAACGCTAACATCTCAGTGATGAACATGACTCTGAAGCTTGAAGGGAATCGGATTGGTGACCTCGGATTAATGGCAGATGGTCTCAATCAATATACCGATGAACATGCCCGGTTGCTTTTACTGCTCCATGAACCTTTTGCCATTGCCATGTCCAATGCACTGAAACATATGGAAGTCATTCGATTCAAGGATATGCTCGCCGACGACAACCGTTATCTCTTCGACGAACTGCGGTCAGCCTTAGGCGATGAGATCATTGGTTCGGATTTTGGTCTGAAGTCGGTAATGGAAATGGTTCAGCAGGTAGCGCCCCTCGACAGCCCTGTGCTGTTGCTTGGAGAAACGGGTACAGGAAAAGAGGTCATCGCTAATGCGATTCACTATTCTTCTCCTCGAAAGGATGGCCCCTTTATCAAAGTGAACTGCGGCGCCATCCCGGAGACTCTCCTCGACAGCGAACTCTTCGGCCACGAGAAGGGGGCTTTCACCGGGGCCATCAGCCAAAGGAGGGGGCGATTCGAACGGGCTGACAAGGGCACCATCTTCCTGGACGAAATTGGAGAGCTTCCACCCCAGGCCCAGGTCAGGTTGCTGCATGTCCTTCAAAGGAAAGAAATCGAGCGCGTGGGCGGCACCAGTTCCATCCCGGTGGACACCCGTGTTATATCGGCCACACATAGAAATCTCGAGAAGATGATTGCCTCGGGGCGATTTCGCGAAGACCTGTGGTTCCGCCTCAACGTTTTTCCCATCATGATCCCGCCGCTCAGGCAGAGAAGAGAAGATATCCCGGCTCTGGCACATCACTTCATCGACCGCAAGTCCATTGAGCTTAAGCTCACAGAGAGACCTGTACTTGCTCCTGGTGCCATTGACAGGCTTATCGCCTATGACTGGCCAGGCAATGTCCGGGAATTGGAAAACATGATCGAGCGGGCCCTGATCCAACGGCGAGGCCGTGTTCTTTCATTTGAAGCTCTTTTGCCCTCAGCAGTTGCTGGAGGCAAGGAAGGAGCTGAAGACATAGGTCGAAATCGAGCCTTGCCTTCGCTGGACGAGATGGCTGCCCGACATATCAGGCGAGCTTTAAAGATGGCCCGTGGCAAGATCAACGGGCCAGGAGGAGCTGCACAAATTCTGGGGCTGCACCCGAATACTCTGAGAAAGCGGATGAACAAACTGGGAATTCCATTCGGAAGAAGAAGCTGGCAACCTTCGAGCGGTCAAACATGAGAAATCTGCGAGGTGAAAGAAGACCAGCCTGAGGATTATACACTCTGCTATCTTTCCTGTGTTTTCAGACAGCACAAAATGTTTCGATGTGATATTCATATATTGAAGCGGGACGCTTGATTTCATTCGGTAATTCTTGCCCTCCAGTGCTTTGGCTCCCCTCTGCTCAAGGACCTTCCTCAAACGCTCCGAAATCGCTTCTCGGGCCTCCGCATCTTTTTCGGTCTCCTCTTCATTGAGACAGATGATCTAACGACGTTGCTTGACTTCTTTGACTTTCAGCTTTGGCCCGACCTCGGCACGGCTTCCAAGGGGTCAACATCCGGTTTTTCCCGTTGATTTAGCTCATGCCCTCTGTTAGAATCTCCAAAAAGACAGTCGCTCCATAAGATATTATTTTAGGTTTTGTGGGTAGAAACAGAGATGAAACAAATATCAATACTATTGGTTTTGTTCTTAACTGGATGTATTGGAATCCCTGAAAATGTTAAACCCGTGGATAATTTCAAGTTAGATAAATATCTGGGGAAATGGTACGAAATTGCGAGGCTGGATCATTCATTTGAACGAGGTTTGACCCGAGTAACAGCAGAATATAGCCTGCAGGATGACGGCGGTGTCAGAGTATTGAACCGCGGATATTCTGTAAAAGAAAATGCATGGAAAGAGGCCGTAGGGAAGGCCTATTTCGTTAAAGGATCCGATCAAGGTTGCTTGAAAGTTTCTTTCTTCGGTCCCTTTTATGGGTCTTATATCGTATTTGAACTTGACCATGAGAATTATCAATACTCACTTGTCTGTGGTCCTGTTAAATCTTATTTATGGATTCTGGCGAGAGCCCCAGTACTCAAAGAGGATATAAAGGATGTCCTCATAGCAAAAGCAGCAGCATTGGGTTTTGATACAAGTAAGTTGATATTTGTCGATCATCACTAATCATCCAACTAATCATTCCAGCCGGCGCTTTCGACGCGGCTGAATTCAATCGTTATGCTTTTTTACTAACGGAAATCCTCAATCCGTGATTTGATCTCATCCTCACTCTTTGTAAGTGTCATTGTTAAATAGGCCAAGTGAAGCTCCCCGCCCCAGGGCGGGGCTTCCGGGTAATGTAGGAATCATTACAGGGTTGGCTTCCCTCCCCGCGGGGCATCCAGCCGACTTGCCCGTGAACGGCAGGATTCAGGACGGATAAGGACTTCGTCCTAAAGTCATGTTTTCTGAATCCCAGAACCCAATACAACAGTGAAGCTCCACGCCCTAAAGGGCGTGGCTTCCCGGTAAGGTACTTTTCTTCTATGTTGTGCCCCTTCCTGCCTGCCGGCAGGCAGGGACCCCGCCATCAAGGGCGGGGCTTACGGGGCACTTGCCGGTCAAATAAGGCTCCTTAGAAGAAACCTTCTCTGAAGCCTACTTCTTTGTAAGAGATCCATCTTAAAAGAAGAAAGGAGATTGACGATGGAAGGATGGCAGAGAGTTACCGCGCGGCTGAAAATGTTTGGTGCCAGGGACATTGCCATCACCGCAGTTTTTAGCGGTCTGGTCTTTGTTCTCACTATGGTTGCCATACCCATGCCCGCTGGAGGATTCTGGCACTTTGGCAATGCCATGATCATTCTTTCGGGTCTTATGTTCGGTGGATTGGTCGGTGGACTCACCGGAAGTATTGGAGCCACCATGGCTGACCTGGTACTGGGATATGGGATGTGGGCGCCCTGGACCGTATGGATCAAGTTCTTCGTCGGGTTTTTGCCAGGAATCGTTTCTGACGGCAAGTCTGTGCCCAGAACCGTCCTTGGAATCTGCCTCGGCTGGCTTGCCAATTTCATATTCTACGGGATCGCCTATACGGTCATGTTGGGCTGGCCGGCAGCTTTGCAGTGGTTTGCAGCCGATGTCATCGTGATCGCCTACACGATTGGCGGTCCCCTGCTCGTGTGGTTTGCCTTGAGAAAGGGATTCCCTCGGATTTTCGACTATCGCGACTCCGTGAAATCTACCCTGGCAATTTACCTGCAAAGGGAAAGAGACAAGGGAAACAGATAGCCTTCATGCACATATAAAAAGACCAGAAGAGATGGACCGAACGATCGTCAGAATCGAAAATCTGAGATTCGCCTACCCAAGGGCGAAGGAACCCATCCTTCGCGGGATTAACCTCGAAATCCCTGAAGGGGAACTTGTCATCATCACAGGCGCGAACGGGAGTGGCAAAACGACCCTGGGAAAGTGCATCAATGGGTTGATCCCCTATTCAACGGGAGGGGTATTTGAGGGAAAGGTAGAGGTCTGCGGCATCCACACGTTCGAGAAGAACGTGAGTGAACTTGCCCTTTATGTGGGTTTTGTCTTCGGAAATCCGCAAGACCAATTGGCCACTCCCCATGTCGAGACAGAGGTGGCCTTTGGTCTCTGTAATCTTGCAGTTCCAAGAGAAACGATTCTTACAAAAACAGAAACCATTTTCAATCGGTTGGACATCGAGCGACTGAAGGGCAGATCGACTTTCGATCTTTCGACGGGAGAGCAACAGATGGTTGCCATTGCCTCCATTTTGGTGATGGAACCCGCGATCCTGATTCTCGACGACCCTCTTTCCCATCTCAATCAGAACACATGCCAGAAGGTCATCGAAGTCGTAAGGGACTTGAATAGGACCGGAACCACGATTCTCTGGATATCCCAGAACATTTCGGAGATGTTCGAGTTTGCGGACAGAATCGTTCTGTTAGAGAACGGAGAGATCGGGTTTAACGGTGCTCCCCGTAAGATGGCTGAAGAGATGGACTTCAAAGATCTGCCGGTTATCGGTCCACAGCATGTCGAACTATCTCAAGAGTTGGTCAAAGCAGGTTTCCCCCGTGAGGTCATCGAGCCCTCCCTCAAAGAAAGCATTCAAAAACTCGATGAGCTGACAGGGACAATTGATCCTATCAAGGATACGAGGAAGGCTATTTCCTCCACAAGAGTCGTCACGCCAGAGCCGATGATTCAATTCGATCATGTCACGTTTTCCTATCCCAATGGCTTTACAGCGCTGAAAGACATCACCCTGGAGTTTCACGGAGGCGATTTTGTTTTGCTTTCCGGATGGAATGGCTCGGGAAAGACGACGCTCGCGAAACACCTCAATGGCCTCCTTCGCCCTACTCAAGGCAGGATGTTCATCAGAGGTCAGGATATTTCTGACAGACCCACGTCTGATTTGGCGAGGGAGGTTGGATTTCTCTTTCAGAACCCGGACCATCAACTTCATAGACCGACGGTGAGGGACGAACTTGCCTTCTCCTTGATGAATTTTGGAGTTAACGACACCACCATCACCGAGAAGATTTTGATCTGCGCCGAGAGCTTTCAGCTGAAGCCCCTGTTGGACCGCTGTCCGCAGGAATTGAGTGGGAGCGAAAAGAAGAAAGTCACGGTTGCCTCGGTCTTGATCTATGATCCCGGCATTGTTGTTTTTGATGAGCCTACAGCCAATCTCGATCAAACACAGGCCAGGAATATCATGGACCTCATCGAGCGCTATTTCGATGAGACCAAGGTGATCCTGTGCATTTCGCATGACATCCGGTTGTGGGTGGAATCGAGGAGATTGAATCGAGCCGTCGTCATGAAGGATGGCAAAGTGTTCAAACAGGGAAACCCGGAACAAATCTTTTGTGATCCTGACATCATGGAATTCCTCTATGGTTCACTTCTCCCGATTACCCAGATTGCACAGTTTCTTTCCGAGAAAGGAGTCTATCCCAATCACTACAAGGCCAGCACACTCGCCGAAGAGTTGAAGCTCCACGCCCTGAAGGGCGTGGCTTCCCGGTGAGGTACTCTTCTTTTACATTGTGCCCCTTAACCCCGCCCTAAAGGGCGGGCCTTGCGGGGCACTTGCCGGTCACAAGACTGAGGAAGCGTTTTAATCATGCTGCAAGTCAATGATCAGAAAATCAGGGAATTCCTCGGCAAAAAGGGAAACAGTTGGCTCCATCTGCTGGATCCTCGGGTAAAAATCATCTGGTTGGGTCTCATGTTTGCTACAGGGTTCATCCTTCTTGATAACCTTCTCGCACTGTTCGGTCTGTTTCTCTACGTCATCCTTCTGGCAGGCTTAGCCGGGGTAGTACGCAAACAGATGACCATGATCAAGGTTGTGCTCCCTCTCTTTGTGATGGTGATCTTATTCAACATCTTTCTATTGCCGACTGTCAAGGGTTTGGAGCAGAGAGTCCTCTTTCAGCTCCCTTTCAAATATCCGTGGCATTATCTCTTCCCTCAACGGTTTTCTCCTTCTCCTGTAGTCATCACCCAAGAGAGCCTGTACATGGGAATCACCCGAGGGATGGTTCTGCTGACGTTCAGCGGAGCTGCATCCCTGTTCATCCTGCTCATTGAAGTGACCGAGTTGATCGAGGGCATGACCCTGATGAAAATCCCCTATCCGCTGGCCCTCACCTGTGGTTTGGCCATTGTCTATATCCCGTTTCTTTTCAGCGATCTCTCAACCATCGCAGAGGCCCAGAAAGCCAGAGGGTATCGTCTGGATAAGGGAGGGAGCATCTCTCGATTGAAAGCAAGCGTTTCCCTGTTGCTCCCAGCGATCAATTGTGCCTATGTCAGGGCGAGCAATATTGCCGACTCGATGAATTCGAGGGCATTCGGTGCGAAAGCGAAACGGACTTCCCTTGTGGTGAGAGAGATGAAGAAGACGGACTGGGCTTTTCTCATTTTGAATTCCGCTGTGCTCGGGGCAGGCATTCTCGTCAACCTGTTCGGAGGCATGGGAATGTTCATTCGATTTTGAACCCTGCCTGGGCATAGATCACGAACGACAAAAATCGAAAAAAGGAGAGAGAGGTAAGCTTATGAAAGTGATCGACGCTCATGCACATCTGGGACAATTTGGCGGCTGGGCGAATGTCTCCCTAACGGTCGAGGAGATGATCGCGGACATGGAAACCTTCAACATCTCAAAAACGGTTGTGTTTATGATTCCCAATGAGATTGTGCGAGAGGCCGTTAAACGTTTTCCGGATCGACTCATTGGGTTTGTTTGGGTGAATCCGTATGACGGCGAAAAAGCCGTCGATGAAGTAAAACGAGCGGTCAACGATTGGGGGTTTCGGGGAATAAAATTGCACCCTCTCATCCATGCCTTCATCCCTAGCGATCCTATCGTTTTCCCTATCATGAGACTCGCCAGGGAATACAAGCTTCCGGTCTTGTTCCACACGGGCCACCCTCCCTTTTCTCTGCCGTGGCAGATTGGCGAGGTGGCAGAGATGTTTCCTGAGGTACGCATCATCATGGGACACATGGGACACGGCCATGGGTGCTACATCCAAGGAACCATCATGACAGCCAAGAAGTATCCGAACCTCTACCTGGAAACTTCCGGCATGCCGATGCATACGAAGATTAAAGAGGCCTTTGAACAGGTTGGATCAGACAGGGTCATGTATGGGTCGGATGTCCCCTTTCACCATCATTCCGTCGAAATGCAGAGAGTCAGAGTTTCTGGATTGAATGAAAGGGATCTTGGAAAGGTCTTCTATGAGAATGCTGCTGCCCTCCTTGGCATCAAACCCTGAGGGTTCATCCCTTTTTCAACATCGCCCATTACTCTGAAGCAAGCCTGCCAGGGAGTCGAGTTCTTCGGGCTACTCCCATCAACGGAAACTCAGGTCATTCTAACTGCGGGTAGTGAAGCTCCCCGCGCACAGCGCGGGGCTTGCGGGGCACGCTCCGGTCAAGGGGGTCGCTCTCAGTATCCTCCACTCTGAAGACTGGCACCTCTCACATCTTAGGATCGAGCACCACCTTCAAAGGCATTTCTCCTTCTTCATCGGCCACTAAACGGAGGGCTTGCTCTGCATCCTTCAGCGGAAATCGGTGGGTAATCAATTCTTTGAAAGGGTACTGAGACTGACGGACCATTTTGATTGCCGACTCGACCGCCCTGAAATCGTGCGAAAACACTCCCAACACTCTTATCTCTCGAAACACTGCTTCGTCGAGGTTTAACGACGCTTTTCTCCCTTTGTAAATTCCGGGAAGAACCAGGGTCGCCCTTTTGCCCGCAAGGGACAAGGCCAGTTCAGCCCCAGAAGGGTTTCCGGTCACATCCATCACAATATTCGCCATCTTGCCGTGGGTGATTTGAGAAACCGCTTCAACAGAGTCTTCTGTCTCAGAGTTGATGACGAAGTGGGCTCCAAAACGCTTTGCCATTTCGAGCCTGTTCTTGTCTCGTGAGAGACCAATAATCACGGTTGAATCAGCACCCGATTCCTTAGCCACACAGACTCCCGCCAGTCCCTGAAGTCCAGGGCCGAGGATCACTACGGTATCGCCCACCGAAACGCCACCGACTTGCCTCAACCACCGGATTCCATTCCCGAGCACGGCACAGATGAGGACTCCAACTTCTGGAGAGATGCTGTCACCAATTTTGTGGACCATGGCTCGAGGATGAATATAGACATACTCACTGTACCCACCAAAGAGGTAGGGGGGTTCCTTGCAGGAAATCATGGACCCATAAGTATAGTTTTTGTCACAGAGCGTATAGTTTCCCGACAGACAAGAATCGCAGAGGCCACAACCAAAGGCATATTCAACTACCACCCGATCGCCCTCAACAATATCCAATCGTTTCTTTGCTTCTTTTCCCAGCTCGACAACCCTTCCCACGATCTCATGCCCTAAGATGATTGGGTAGGGCCGCAGGCCACGGGCCGATTTCCCGTCGTAAATACCTGGGTCTGAACCACAGACTCCTACCAGTTCGACTTCGACAAGACCGTCGTCTTCTCCGATGTTCGGAAGGTCAAAGGTCTGCATCTCAAGTTGTTTGGGACCCGTGAGCACCATGGCCCGACATTTTGATTTCATCAACAGTCCCCTTTCCTATGACCACGAGAAGCGAGAAATAGTTTACGTTCTTCACCACCCACCTGACTTCGCCGGAGTGGCTTCGCGCAGGCAGGTGTCACTCCGCGGTGAATGTGGAGCCCCACGGGCTGAAGCCCGTGCCCCCTCCACATGCTTCAGAGGGGCGGAATCCTCCGAAGCATACCCTACTGCGCTCCTCCAGAGCTTCGAAGGG
>Ga0315282_10003916_pt1 | contig 26349 bp, 30 predicted proteins | sample YL17G07_20_MG_FD_203693 | JGI IMG/M metagenome (GOLD analysis project Ga0315282, IMG submission 203693) | Sediment microbial communities from Yellowstone Lake, YNP, Wyoming, USA - YL17G07_20 | ecosystem: Environmental > Aquatic > Freshwater > Lake > Sediment | place: USA: Wyoming | collected... | reverse complement strand
CCCCAGTGTAGGCTTCGACATCGTTCAGCCAAACGCGCTGCATTTTTATCGGAGGGTCGGAGTGCCCGAAGTTCAGCCATGCCCCCGAGCTGCACATCGCCCCAAAGGTCCCAGTCGTAACCACATCAATCTCTTTAGCGACTTTGGCTTCGCCCTTCTCACGAACTAGCTCTACGATCTCCTCGGCTGTGACGACTACGACATCGCCGTCCCGGATCTTTTGATTTATTTCCTCGTAGCTTTTTGAGGCGCTCAAGCTATCAACCCGACTAAAAAGGTTAAAACACCCTTTTTATATTTTCCGCATTAAAATATTCCTAGTAGTAATTTTTAGCTAGGGCGACTTGTCCAGACAAACTGTTATACCCGCAGGCCTCAAAAATGCACGAGGATTCCATGTTTGACAGACAACGTGCAAGAAGGCTAGGCGTTCTATCGCTATGCGTAGCTGGCTTTCTATTCCTGTCGATTATTGCCTTGACCACTGTCAGAGGTAACGTGAACGGTTCTCCGACTCTAACCGGCGGCAAAGTTATCCCAGAAAAAGGCGCGGTAGGTTCTACCTTCACATTTGAAGTCGTTTACTCGGACTCCAGTAGTCTATTACCAGCGGATGGATATCCGAAGCTCTACATCGATGGCGAGACTGGTGGAAGAGCGATGGTGGAAAATGATCCGTTGGATAACAACGTTGCAGACGGCAAGCTGTACAAGTACGAGTGGACACCCTCAATTGAGAACGAAAATAAACTCCCGATTTTTGAAAATTTTAAGGTTAATAACCGTGATCCAAATCCCGGACAAGAAGCTGTTTTTAGCGGGTACTTGATCGACAATCACAACTTCTATTTTTACGCGCAGAATTCACGGGGCGAGAATGTGCGTGGCCCAGCGAGTAACGTGTACGAAGGTCCTGAAGTAAGTGTCAGTGGATTTACAGTGAAATTATTTCTGTTCCCGGGAGAAAATTCCGTAGAGGTGGGATCGGACAGCACAGATGAAAACGGATATTTTTCAATTTCCATCGAAGCTCCTAGCTCTGGATCTTATGGATATTTCGCGGAGTTTGAGGGTGGTGAAAATAATCCAACTTCGCAATCTGATATCGAGGCCTTGATCACGTTCAACGCTCTTAGCATTGCAGCAATTTCTTGGGCTATTTCAGTGGTTTTGATATTGGTGTTTATTTTCTTCCTGTCGCGGGGGATGACTAAATCTCAGTACCGCAGACCATTGCTGATCGGGTTCTTGATGGCTATCGCCTTCTGGTTCATATTCGGTGCGGGCCTCATTGGCTTCATAATGGCGGGTGCAATCGCCGGTTACCTGTACGCTCGGAGGGTCCGCGGATTGATCAAGCACCTGCGCTTTGGTGCCCTCGTTGCCATGTTATTCGCGCTGCTGTATTTTACCATCAGCGCTTTTTTAATAAAAATCATCGCGGCAGATTATGTCACCAGCGTCTTCGGCCACTCGATCAGCAACGGGCAGTTATTAGAATTGCTCATTTCTGAGACATTCTTTTTCGCGTTCTTTTACGGCCTTTTCGTCGGTCTTGGCGCAGTTTTGGGCGGTATCCTGCGCAAAGCATTAAAACCAGCGGAGCAGAAACCTGTTACGGTAGCGGGGTCAGACACTACCGCAGCGAGCGGATAACGCCTGCAAGGGTAGGGCAGTTAGGAGTGCCCGCCGGACGCGTTAAAAACGCGGGCGAAGCTCATAAGGGTGCTAAGCCCATGGGTTTGGTGCTCCTGCGAGACCCGGAGGTCAGTGGTTCAAAAGGGTGTGGCACAAGCTATTCCCTGAAGTTCCACTCCCCGCTACCATTTCTAAAGCTCCAATCAAAACAAGCTGAATCCGATGAACTAGGATTGATTGAGTTCTGCTGGAAATCTATTAAAAATATTTTAAAAAAAGTAATTTTTCGGCGCTCAACGTGGTTAAAAACTCTCGCTCGATTTTTCATGCGTTTGTAAAACTGTCCTTAAATCCCTTTGCACCTGCCTGAAGCTAGATTCCTGGTGGTTTTATGTAGAGAACGCGCCAGAACTTTTTAGAAGCTTCCTGTAGTCATCAAGCCACTTGTGTCCCTTCTCAGTTGTCACGTACATCAAAGGCGAGTTCACCCTGACCCCCACTAGCCCAGAATTGATGGCCTCTGTCAAGTATTTCTTCCTCTGATGGAAATTGAGGTTCGCCCTGTACATGATGTGAGTGCTCCTGGCTCCATCCCTAGCTGCATTCAGAACGTCAGCAAGAATCTCGACCTTACCTCTGCGGCGCCAATTAATGTTGTAATTGGCCGACCTAGCAAAATTATTTATGACGCTTACCATATTGTCAAGCCCATATAGAAAAATGTGAATTTATGATTATAAATTGAATATGTGTTTTTCCCTTAAACACCTCATTTTGTTAAACTTAAAAACAACTATTCTAGTGAGTTAAAAATAAAAATTTATAGTATGTATTTAGCTCGCGTGCTGGTCATGTCACAGGTGTGACATATCTTGGGTTGATGTGAGAATTCCAGTTTTCGGGTTTTGTGTTGTCACAGGTGTGACGTGTGCTTGGGTCGCAGGGGCACAAGTTCCAATTTTGCTTCCTCTGTCACAGCTGTGACAAGTGGACGACGCGTTTCTTCAGCACCAAGGCCTTCCCACCGGCCATGCCGATTGAATCCGCTAGGCTCTTCAGCTCAGCCAGCTTGCCGGATTCCCAAACTGATTGTTGAAGTTTCACGCCCGCAGCTTTCGGATCGAGTTCCTTGATATCGTACGCGATCAAATACTGAGGCATGCCCCGCCGAGGTTTTGAGCGGAGGTGGTTTATAAGCGGATGAATTATGGCATGCGATGTCACAGGTGTGACATTCGCGGTGTCGATCCTAACGTCACAGCTGTGACGCTGAACGGTGCTTCCCAGCAGGAAAGCCGCACACGCACACCCAGACAACTTTCACGCTTTAAGACAGCTAAATACGTACAATTTATTTAATACAAAATACGCCTCGATCGCCGAAAATAGCGTTAACCTCTTAGCTTTATAACTGGAAAAATAGATTGTTATTGGAGGAGGTTGGTAAATGCTGAGGAGGAGGTTTAATCGTTCTCGTGAGAGCGAGTTAAAGTCCGCTCCGCCCGAAGACTTTGCCAAACTGGTTTCAGCCTTCCTAGACCGTGAGTCAGAAAATAACGGGAAAAAAGGCACGCCAAAATACCTTGAAATGGCCTGATTCCTCTTGGCAGGCGTCTGTCAAGGTAGGAGTGGGACCTCGTTTTTATTCCCTCATTTCGAATTGTATTGATAAATGGCAAAAAAGGTGATTCAAGTAGCCTCCGCGAGGGAACATGGTCTATAGGTGGTTTTTAATGAGAACTCTAGATTACGTCATTATCGCTTTTATCGCGATTGTCGTACTCATCTTCACAGCTTCGATCTTAAGGGCGGGCCCGGAATACGGTAAGACGAGGCTGTTCGTCGACTCACTTTTCATCTTTGGTGCGTTGATAGCGGGGATTGGGGGTTCATCGCGGCTGGCTTCTCTAAACCTACTTTCAGAGAGTGGTACGGACATTCGACAAGAGAACCGGATAAGCAAGTTGAGATTTTTCTCAAATATCGAAGAGCGCAGTGGAAGCAAGGCGTGCTCATACTCATTTTCGGGATAGCGCTAATTTGCCTGTCCGTAGCAATGGGAACTTTTTTGCGATTATAGTGATACCTATTCTTTCAGTATTTCATATTCATAGGTTAGTTCTGCTGATTTTCTAAGAATTTCCGAGACCGAGCAATACTTGGTCTGTGAAAGCTCTATAGCCCTTTTTAGTTTTTCTTCTGGCACATCTCCGCGGATATAATATTTCATGTGGATCTTCGTGAATCTTTTAGGATATTTTTCCGTTGTCTCGCCATTGATGGTTATCTTAAAATCCGTGTAATGAACGCGCATCTTTTCCAAAGCAGATGCCACATCCATCCCAGTACATCCACCAAGGGCTATCAATACAAGTTCCATCGGTCTTGTTCCAGCTTCGGCCCCTCCAAATTTAGCTAGGCTATCCATGACTACCCAGTGGTTCGACTCCCCTTTCCCCACAAAAGTTATTCCTTTTACGTGTTGAACTTCTACTAGCGTGTCCACCCCTCCGATCTAGCGTCTTCTCATGTGGAGCGTAATTACGATGCTAATTACTGCTATAGCAAATACTCCACCGACTATGTAAGGCGTATAATTTCTTGAATGCGTAGACGGCTGAGGAGATGGAGGCGAGGATGATATTCCTGCCTGAACGAACGCGGTGTACCATATATTTGCTAGCATCGGGATGTCCGTGCGTAGCCTGTTTTCCGTCAAGTTTTTTATTTCATCGTTCCATAGAGTGTTGTATTCCAGGTAGAAGCTCAGGACATCAGTATTTGAATAGCTATCTTCCAACAACTGCATCGTCGAGTCGAAAATGTTATCAAGTTTATGAGGCACGAACCCCGGCACATCAGCATTCACATTGTCTATGCTTATCTGATAGTCCACTCTCGATTCATAAGCTGTATGATTATTGCCAGGATTGTAATCGGATGTTGCGTGAAGCGGCATAGAGGCATCTTCTATATAGTGCCCTATAACGCCCGCGAGCTGCGCCGCATGGTTCCAATCGTTTTCCATCAAATACTGCACGAGCATGTTGAAGTTGTCCTCAACGGCCCATGGCAACACTCCATCCGCGTAATCGCTCTCGTCGTGGGGGATGTCCATATGATACCAATGCCTGTATTGCTCATATGGGTCGCTGGATTTCCACGCATCTGGCAAGGTGCAATAACTCACGATGGTGCTCGAATATCCTGTGAAAAACCAACTCAAACTACTTGGCATGACGTTGATAGCATTTTGAGTGATGAATCGATGGGTGCCCCAGTCCCAAGAATTCGCGCTGGGAACCTGCGCGTAGATACATAAAGAAACGGCTAGCAACAAACACATTGAAATGGAAACTTTAGACTTTAAACTCATTTTTTGACCCCAGTTTCCCACACAGCCCCCGTTGCGTGCCCCCATACTGCTAGATTTAGTGGTGATAAAAGCATTTTCGCGCCGCCCGAGGGAGCCTGACAACCATCGAGACTGGCGCGGCCCGCAGAACAAATCCAAGCAGCTTTGGTTTGAAGGACCTCTGATAGATAATGGTTTCTTCAATTAAAACCTGTGTGGATTATCTTCGGAGATATAGGAAAATAACTATAACACAGACCACTATCACGACAACTGCTGCAACTGGTAGGATCGGTATTCCTCCCGCTACCGGCTGAGGCTGAACACTCTTCTGAAGGGTGAAGTTGTCAATGATCTCGTTATGGGAATTAACCGCTTTGAATTGAAGTGTACCGTTCTCGTAAATATCCACGAGGGTGAAGTGGTATTCCTCTAACGGTCCAATGGCTGAATACCAGTTCGAGCCCCCATTTAATGGCGCACCCCATCCACCGCTGACCACATAGATCGTTCCATTTTCCGGAGATGTGAAGCTTGCCGGCGAATGAAGGTTTTGGTGGTTAAGTAAGTTTATCGGGGGCGATCGCTCGTAATAGTGCTCGTGGCCCGAGAACATCAGATCCAGATGAAAAGTGTCAAATTCTCGGATCCACTGTTCGATATTGGCATCCTGTTGCGGCTTATGATCTGCTGCGATATTCCAAAGGGAGCTGGATTGAGTTAGATCCTGCCCCAACCACTCAGTTTGCGCTTTGTAACTATTACTACCCGCATCTAAGATTTCGCTGTCGAGGATCGTTATGTGCAGGTCAGGGCCCCAGTTAAGGGAGTACCAAGCGTAACGATTTTCCTCCACGGGTAGGTCGAATAACATGTAATAATTTGAAGCCTGCGTCATCGGGTCATATACAGACGGTTCTGGGTAGACTATCTCGTGGTTGCCGATCACTGGAATCATTGGAATCAGCCTCCCGCTCTCGGTGTGCGCGTACTTGTACCAAGCGCTGAGCCAATTGTCCCAGGTATCCGGGAAGTTTTGACGCGTGTAGCCGTAGAGATCTCCTTCCTGATACTCACCGCTCCATAAGTAGTCCCCAATGAAGATGGCAAAGTCCGGGTTGTAGCTAGCCATTAGTTTGGTGATATTATCCCGAGATCCCGGCCACTCCGGGTATGGATACCTAGGATCCCACCGCGAGTCCCCGCCAACGACAAATCTGATGTCTTTCCTCTCCGCCGGTGCTGTCTTGAAGCTCAATTCCTCGCTCCAGCCGTTGTCGGGGTTGCCGCAGATGAAGTAGTAGACGGTGTTAGGTTCGAGCCCTGTCAGCTCGACATGATGGATGTAGCCATTGAACGTGTCAGCGGTTACGCCCCCGGTTCCTTCTACAGTTTTGTCATAGGCTCCTGACTTCGTATCATATTGCACTTGGCCGATGTAATTCTCATTTGTGCGCCAGTTGATTTTTATCGTATGGGCAGGGTCAGAGGTCCATATTAGATAAACATAGGTTGGCGGGTCTATTGCGACAACACGCAAGGTGTCCTCCGGTGCCGCCGCCTTTACAGTGCCGACCGAAGTTACTGCAATCGAAACCAGCAGTGAGGTAATTAATTGAGCTAACAGTAATATTGATAGCAACACGCTACCCCAATGATCTGTTCTCATAACTCCTCTCCTCTCCGCTTGATTACTTGCATCCCCTAAAAACTTATTTCGGAACCTTTGCGCGTCGCCTCGACCAAGTTTTGTTATCATAGTGATTTACGACCAATCTTGGCCGCCCTTTCTTTTTGAAATTAAGACCATAATCTCCCATATTGTAAATATTGGAATCAACATGGCGATTCCTAATACGACTCCATTTGTTATCAGTCCATTCGTATGCATCTCTAAAAATGCCCCTCCACCGTACCCGAGTATATGGTCAATGAGTATCATTATTGCTGCCCCCCAGAGCATCATACTCAATACGCCCAGCTTATACTTCTTTGGCGCGAAGAATCCTACTGCAGTCACAAAAAGCGCTGCTATGAACGTAATTATCAGCCACATCTTCCCATCTGTGCTTTTGTTAATTCTTAATGATGCCCGTTCTTGTTTCCATCGCCTTCGTTGTTGATCGCCTTATTTTTTCGCCAATTTTTAGGTCAATCGTTACCATTGTAGACCATATCAAAACGCCGACTCCAGCCATTGGCACACCTACCTTTAACAGCTCTGGCAAAACTTGGGAAAGCCCCGCGGTTAGGAAAGGAGGATAGGGTACAATTTCTCCGTGCGCTATATGCTCAACCGCCAGCATTACCGCGCCTCCCCATAGCATATAGTTTAGCCAATTTATGCGGTACTTTTGTGGAAACTTCTTCCTCAGTAGGGTTGTTATTACCCCCAAGCCTGATGGGACCAGAAAGCAAGCCATTTCCTACCTCCTATGAGTATTACGAGTATTACTTTTATTAATATTTTTATTACTTATAAATCTTTTGAAGGTAATAGGCAATATTTTGGGCAGACGACTTGTAAAATGGAATTGAGCGAGGGATAGAATGAGAAAATTGAAACCGATAGGAGTAATCCACACACCATACAGAAAAGACGGGGACGCACCTTACCAAGCACACAAGTCTAAAGATGTGGGTGAAATCGAAGTCTTTAAGGAATACAGAGAGGGACTGAAAGACGTTGAGGGTTTCTCCCATCTCATAATTTTGTACGAGTTTCACAAATCAACCAAGCGCTCAGTGAAAAAGGAGAATTACCTGCAGTCGATGGGGCTCCTGGTAAAACCTTATCTGGATGATATCCCGCGTGGAGTTTTTGCCACGAGATCCCCAAATAGACCCAATCCAATAGGGCTAACCGTCGTAGAGCTGTTAGAACGCAAGGGAAATATCTTAAAGGTTAGGGGTATCGACATGCTCGACGGCACCCCTCTTCTAGATATCAAGCCATATGTACCGAAGTTTGACCATAGGACACGTGTTAAAATTGGTTGGTTAGAAGGTAAATTGTGATTATCCTTTTACAACGATGTCACCAATTCTGGCTCTGATATCTCTAGCAATCGTTGGACACTTCACTTTGAGCAAAAAAAATATGTTCGCGTTAACTTCGCTTAGGGCTTCATAGTTTCCCTATCCTTTGCTAATCACGATGTCGGCGCTTTTTAACAAATTTATAAACTCCTTTGAATTTCTCTTTGCCCCCGTGCCAGGCTCCCCATTGCTTATTGTTTTAATTTCGGCAATTTTGTCTATGCCGGCGAATTTTGCATCCTCGACCGTTGCATCATTTATGATAGGTCCTCCTTTGACTACAAATGTAATTTCTTTATCCTTCAGTTCTTCCAAGAGAATGCGATCGAAAACTATCTCTCCTGCGTTATCTCCCAAATACATAATCTTTTTAGATTTTTGCAGCTCTTTCCTGAGCCGATCAAAATGGTTTATTGTGAAATCCTGGGCTAGGGCCTCTTCTATTGTTTTCTCCAGGTCGAATTTAGGACTAGGACCAAAATCGATGATGTTTCCAGCTATGGCGAGTTTTGTCGCCGTTAACAATCTATCTTCAGACCTAGCGACCTTTTTTTTAAGGTGCGGGTACATCCTCAGCGCTTTTCTGTTGTACTCGTCCTTCAACTTCTTGTAGGGATCGCTATTCCCCGTCACGTTCCTGATTATTCGATGAACTTTATGAGCAATATCAGATGGTATCTTGTTTTTTAACGAAGTTTTCCCAAGCGCAGATAAAACCTTCTTCAAGGCTTTTTCTTGTTGGACCTCATCATTCGTGGCCATCCTGCTCGCTTCTAAAGCTTGCCTAACAAAGCACGGGATACAGTCTAGATATGTCTTCACTTTTATCCTCTAATTCCTTTTGTCTAAGCCTCTCTTCTTTTTTTTTTCAGATAATTCCAGTCGTGTATTCCATTCAAAGAAGCGATTGAATAGCGTAGATGCACGTAAACTGCAAAGCTGTTTCTTTAGTGATGATGTGCGTGATGGCAACCCTCTGTAAGCTCTTGAAGTTTGTCATCATTGTATGCGGCAATCACGTCTTTGACCGTGTCAGCGTTCGCCTTCAGCACCGCTACTCGTGCATCTTGAAAGCCACTCAAACCTCTCGGGCCCATTCCATATGTTATTATCGCGTTTGGTTTCAGCTCCAAAATGCGGTCATGCATATGCCCTTCACCGCCAAAATGTTCGCCTGTATTTGGCATAGTCTCGATGCTCATGACTTTTCCATCCTTATCTAAAACAACAATGGCATAGAATGGCGCTCTCCCGAAATGCTCAGCTATCCGAGCGTTCAAACCGTTTTTGTCCGACACAGGAACGATGACTGTAGTTTTCATTCAATTCACCCCCTAGCGCACGATCTGGCTTAAACCCATGCGCCTTCCGCCGCACGTTTCCATAAACCAACAAGTCATTGTCAATCAACTCGTTTGAGCTCCTTGATTTTTTTCTTCCCAATAACCTTTCCTACCTTTGATTTTTTCGCTTTGTAAACAGTCCGGAAATTCATCCCCTTGAAGCTTTTTTGAACCTCTCTAAGCTCTGCAGGGGTCAAAGGTCTAACGGGGCTGGGCCTGAGAGGAGTATTGATCTGGATTTCATCCGGCTTTACTGTTCTCACAATTTTCGCGATTTCTTCGGAGAACTGCTTGTTTTCTGGGACAAACATCACTTCTAGCGCGAACTTCCCGGCGAACTCCTTTCGGAACTTTTCTAAACCCTTTATGACCTTCGAGAGCGAAATTTTCTCATGCGGGCAATTTATCCTTTTGAAAAGTTCGTCGTTTGATGCATCCAGTTTGCCTTTCACGATATCCGCCTTCACAAGGTCTCTTTCCACATCCTTCCTGAACAGGAGGGAGGAATTCGTTAAAACAGCGACTGGGAGATCCGAGACTTCTCTGGCGATCTCTATGAGTTCACCCAAATTTTCAGCAAGTGTCGGTTCCCCGGTTCCCGAAAAAGTCACAACGTCCGCTTCGACTTTCTTCAAAGCTTCTTTAAGAGCTCGCTCCACTACTCGCGCCGGAACGAAAATTCTGCGATCTATCGTTTTTCTCGCCGTTCGGCCTAGAGAGCAATACGTGCAGTCAAAGGTGCAGATCTTCCTCTCCGCGCAGATCGGATCTATCCCTAGCGAGCGACCTAAACGCCACGAGGATATGGGCCCATAGACGGTGGTTATTTTCATCTTCATTACTTCTTCGATGTAGAATTTGAATCAATTGGGTAGCCAACCTCATAAGTGTCGCTATGCGATGTCGTATTTCAGTATTTTGCTCCTCAGAACGTTGACAACTATAGTGCCAGCTTTTTCTACTATAGCATCGATTTTATTTCGTTGAAGAAATGCCATCGCCCCCGGGCCAAACTCGCCCGCGACCGCCACGTTTACTCCTTCATTCGAAAGCATCTGGACTACTTCTCGTCCGCGACCTCGCTCGTATAAGGCTACTGGGTTGGCAACGACTTTTACTCGGGATTTTTTGCCTTCTACGGTGATGATGGTGAAGGTTTTGGCGCAAGCAAAATGGTCTGCCACCTCATCTGAGAGGCCTTTAAACCCCTGCGTAGCGACAGCCACCTTGACCTTGGCCAGATGATCACCAACGATCGACTTTACTCTTTGGTTTCCCTTAGCTCCTTTATCCTAGCCTCGGTGCCCTTCAACTCCCCTTCAAGCTCGCTTTTGTATGCTTCAAGTGCTTCAAGCTCTTCCTTGGACGTCGGTGCCTGGGCCTTGTACGGAAATGGAGCTGCTGAATGCCAATATCTCCAACATGCCCCCCTCCCGAATGACCATCCGGGTCTCTCCCAAGGCGGCAGATAGCTGAATGGTCCCATACCCGGCCATGGTCCGAACCTGTCCCTACAACCATGCATTTTTACATCACCTATTTGTGCTATTGCACATAATTCTATAAAAGCCTTTCGCTTTTTGAGATGTCGCAAGAATTACTAACCAACTTTTCGGGCTCGAATACAACAAAACCCGGCCAATTTGGATTTCCGCCTGGATGCTCTTTCCACTTTCATGATCGCCTTCGGTTTTTGCATTAGGGTACACACCCACGCCTCAGGAATAAAGCCAGCTTTTCGGAGCATCCAACTCACCTCTTTAAGCGTGTAAAAATTGGCATGTTTGTAGAACCTGTGCCCAGCCGCTTTTTTCTTGAGATAAAACTTTCCCCATGGGCCATCCCGCGGGATGAAGCAAACGACGATTTTGCCCCTCGGCTTCAGAACCCTGTGAGCCTCCTTCAACGCGACTTTTGGGTCAGCAAGAAAGCATAGGGTCACCACGTAGAACAGGAAATCAAAGCTTCCGTCTTTAAATGGTAGGGCTTCGCCTACGCCACAGACGGCCTTTATACCTCGTTTTTGGGCAAGCCTCAGGCATGCCACCGAAGGGTCCAAGCCGAATTTGACGTCGAGTTCTGATGCGAAGACACCCGTCCCCACGCCTATTTCTACACCTCGGCCCTTTGGCAGAAGATCCTTAACTGCTAGCAGTTCCGACCTGAAGATAGCTTTCCCTTTCGAACTCTTGTACCATAAGTCGTATTCTCCACTACCCTCGTCGAACGCCGCTATCGTTTCTTCAAGTTCCTTAAGTCCTTTCATAAACCATAAACAGCCTCTAAAACTCGATCACGTTGCCGGTTGTTAGTTGCCTACACTTGTTTCCGAAAGCCTCAGAAAATCTTGTAATCGCCCTTTTCCCCGTACAATGGCATGGCATGATAGTTTTTATCCCCGCTTTTCGGAGTTCGTCGATGGTCGCCTTTATCCTCTCAGCACCTGCACCAGCTAGGTGAAATCCGCCAATGGCGGCGTACACCTCGTTTGAACCTGTCATCCTTTGCGCTTGTTTGATCGTGTTTATCAAACCAGCGTGGGCGCACCCCGTGATAACTATTAGACCCTTGTCCTTGACAATAACGAAAAGCGCCTGATCATCTGGCATGTGATCCTCAATGAGTTTACTCTCCTCCAGTGTCTTGAACCCTTTGACCTTCTCAAGGAGGCTGACCCTTTTGATTTCCCCGCTAACACAAACTCCAGGCATTATCGACGTCGGCCCTCGATTTGGATTCAAGACCCCGCTTGATCTCTCCAGCTCTGAAACCTTAAAAGGGATGCCCGCTTTTTTAAGTCTTCTTTTCTTTGACACGAATTTTGGCTTGAGCGCCTCTGGATGGAATATCACGGGCACTTTTTCGTCGATGTGTTTTAGGATGCCCAAGAGGCCTCCCGTGTGATCATAGTGCCCATGACTGAGTACAATCGAATTCACCTTTTTCAAGTCGATATTAAGTTTTTTAGAATTTTGCAGGAGGATATCTGCAGACTGCCCAGCATCTATTAATAAATTTGTGGGGCGCCCACTAGCTTTCAGTTCGATGAAGAAGGAAAGCCCATGCTTAGCGATGAGCTCGGGTCGCTGCGGGTTCGCTGAGTCATCCACTAATACCGTGAGGCGCATCCCATCGACGGAACTCAAGTGCCCGTCTCCTCTTGCCGACCGAGCTTTGGAGGGGCAGAAGTAACCACAAGAGGACGGCGTTCTGCAAACATCGTTGCCACCTTTTTCCTAGCGCTCTCAAGGCATCTCCACACCGTTCCACGCGAGATCCTCATCCGCTTTGCTGCCTCTTCTTGGTTAAGATTTAGCCCATAGATGAGGTGAAAAGCCTCGAATTCATCATAGCTCATGAATATCGGCTCGCCCCTAGACATGGGTACACCACCCGGAGTTATGGACGTGAAGGTTACCGTGCCGGGTTTAAAGCTCAAAATTCTGGGCTTCATAGGCCTTCCAGGGCCCATCCGCCGACAACGCCAGCGATGCATTTTAATCCCTTTTATATTTTGTGCTTTAGCACATTTTACGTTTTGCGCTCATTGCCGACCTGAGATGAACCCCTAATTTCATGGGTCCGCTAGTTTTAGAGGAGTTTACGAAAAGTTATTTGACCACGAAAAGTCCGCAGTGGCAATGTCCCATCTCTTCGATCTCACCTTTATGATAAAAGCATGGACAGATGATCTTTACGTCCTTTTGCTTATCGCCTGTGACTACACGACATGGACAATATCTGTAGCCACGCCTAGCCTCATTCTCGAGCAACCCCTTGATGATGAAATTCACGACCTCCTCATCCGGGTTTAACTTGAACCCCTGAGACTCGGCATATTTTTTCATCAATTCTCGAAGTTTTTCCGTTCCCATCAAATTCACCCATCCTATCCGATTAAGTCAAAAACGAAGCATAAATCTTTTCAAGTCATAAACTGGATAAAGTGAGAGATAACATCATATTTTATCATCATACCACCTTCACCTTTTTGAAGGCCTGCGGATTCTATTCCTTTCAGGCAGTGCTCTTTAGATGTGTATCCTTCACCATTAGCGATTATCTCTCCGTTCGGCGCTTTTAGTCTGAACCGGTATTCGCCCTTTATATCCTTGTAGATCTCAAACTTTGGTTCAGCCATTTTTCACCCCCTAATAATTTTTAGTTTTCTCGCAAATGCGCCCAAGTATTAAAGTCATATAAAACCTGCTGCTAAACCTCTGAGAATCGAGCCACCATGCATTCAATGTGTAAAAGCCCTTTGCGCGCCGCTTGAGTGGAAGTTGGGCATAGTGGGCAAGGCTTTAACTTTAAAGGTCAATAAAAGATAGCAGTAAAACACAGAGCCTTAATTTATTCTGAATAGTTATCCAAGAGGGTGTAAATTTGGTCAATAAAACCGATACTGAACAAAGGGCCATAGGTGTTCAGGAAATCGTTAACTTACAAACCGACGAAGCTATCCATCTCATGAAGACTTCGCCCAACGGGTTAACTACAAGTGAAGCAAACAATAGACTCGCCAAGCATGGTCCGAATGTCTTGATAGAAAAGAAACGCGTGTCTTTTGCTAGAAAGTTTGTCGAGCATCTAATGGATTTATTCAGTGTCCTACTAATTATTGCAAGCATTCTAGCAGCGGTCGGAGGAATGTTGGAGCTGGCTCTCGCTATTTTTGCAGTAGTCTTTGTTAACACTTTCTTCAGCCTTATTCAGGAATGGCGCGCTGAAAAGGCAATGGAAGCCCTGAAAAGCTGGATGCCTGAGCAAGCCAAGGTTGTACGGGACGATGAACTAAAAAAATTGCCTGTTAAGGACATTGTACCAGGCGATATCATAGTTTTTGAAGAAGGGGACCGGATCCCGGCCGACGCTTACCTGATTGAAACTTATGAGTTATGGACGAATAATGTTCCTCTGACGGGCGAGTCTGAACCTCAGCCTCGAGCGGCGAAGCCAGGAGAGCCCCACGATAAAGCGTATCTAGACGCCCAGAATCTAGTTTTTATGAGTACTAGTGTTGCAAAGGGCAGAGGTAAGGCGGTAGTCTTTGCAACCGGAATGAATACTAAGTTCGGGCAGATAGCCGGTCTGACTCAGGAAATAACTGAAGAAGCCAGCCCCCTTCAAAAGGAAATTGCTTATACCGCAAAGTTCGATTTCATAGCTGCAATAGCAGTCGGGGTAATCTTTTTTGCCATAAGTTCGGCCTGGGTTCATTTGAAAATATTTGATAGCATACTTTTCATGATAGGGGTAATGGTAGCGTGCGTGCCTGAGGGTTTGCAGGTCACAGTATCGAGCGCTCTAGGAATCAACGTTTTGAAAATGGCCAATGAGAAAGTCCTTGTTAGGCGTTTGTCAGCCGTTCAAACTCTGGGAAGCGTGACGGTGATATGTACTGACAAAACCGGTACAATTACTACGGGCGAGATGACTGTAAAAAAGATATACTTGCAAAATAGAGTCGTGGATGTCTCAGGAGTTGGATTTGCTCCGGTCGGTGAATTTTTTAGTGATGGTAAGTTGCTGGAGGTCGGAGAAATCCCGGCCCTTGAGAGGATTCTTGAGATTTCTGCGCTCGCTAATACCGCAAAAGTCGAAAGGCCCTCTGAAAAAAATAAATCTTGGGGCGTAATCGGAGATACAACCGATGGAGCATTACTCGTTGCCGCCTTGAAGTATGGGTTGGATTCTCATATACTCCTTTCACAAAAACCCATCGTTCACATGGTACCCTTCGATTCCAAAACAAAGAGAATCACTACATTTCACAAATATGGAGATAAAATCTTCGCGTACACAAAAGGTGCTCCTAGAATTATTCTCAACTCATCCTCGAGAGTGATCGTCGGTGATAAAGTGGAAAAAATGACGCCGGACTATTTGCATTCCTTTGAAGAAAAAATTCATGAATTCGGAAATGAGGGCCTGCGTGTAATAGCCGTGGCTTACAAGGAATTGCCGGAGAACACATGCTATGCGCCTAAGGACGTTGAGGAGGGCATGATCATGGTCGGACTTGTGGCCATGAAAGATCCGCCCCGACCAGAGGTCAAAGATGCGGTAAAGGTGGCGAAACAAGCTGGAATAAAGATTGTGATCATAACCGGAGACTACGGTCCAACCGCTCAAGCAATTGCTGAAGAAGTTGGCATTGTTTCTCCTCAAGGTTCACGGACAATAACTGGCGTAAATTTGGAAGCGATGAGCGATCAAGAGATTTTCGAAGAAGTCAAGCGCGGGGAAGTAATTTTCTCCAGGGTTTCACCCGAGCAGAAACTTCGTATAGTGAAAGCTCTAAAACAAAATGGTGAGATTGTCGCGGTAACTGGTGATGGAGCCAACGACGCCCCTTCATTGAAAGATGCAAACATAGGCGTCGCGATGGGTGTTTCTGGGACGGACGTAGCGAGGGAAGCCTCGGATATGGTTTTACTAGACGACAGCTTCGCATCGATAGTCAAAGCCGTAGAATCGGGGCGGGCAATTTACGAAAATATAAGGAGATTTATCGTGTACGTTTTTGCGCATAACTGGGCCGAACTGGTTCCGTTCGTACTCTATATCTTGCTTAGGATACCACTACCACTGCTTGTTGTCCAAGTTTTAGCTATAGACCTAGTAATAGATATTATTCCATCCTTGGCATTAAGTCGTGAGCCGCCAGAGCCCGGCATCATGCAAGAAATGCCGAGAAGCATCAAGGAGCGGTTATTTAACAAAAGGGCCTTCATCCGCTCGGTCTACGTTGGATTAATAATTGCTGCCGGAGCTATGTTTGGCTGTATAAGTGCGTGGCATTCAGGCGGTTGGCATTTTGGAATGCAGCTTCCATCAAAAGATATTGTATACGTTAAGGGTACAACCATGATGTTTGCTGGTATAGTTGTTGCCCAGGCCGGAAATGTCGTGGCAAGTAGGACGCGCAGAGTGTCCATCTTCAAGAAAAGTTTAACGAGCAATAAGTGGATTTGGCCAGGTATAGCGGTGCAACTTTCCATTCTGTCTGCCATAGTTTATTTACCTCCCTTGCAGAGATTTTTTGGAACAACCGCCTTGGGTTTTAATAATTGGATATTTCTGATATCTCTAGCTATCGTAGTCATTATTGCTGAAGAAATTAGAAAATTTTTCACAAGACGTTTTTCAAAATAGTGACGATCTTTGGACATTAAAAAAACCCAGAGGCTAGCCAACTCCAGAAAATATGCCAAATGCTCAAAAAAGTGCATGCTGGTCCGGCAGGGTTGTATAAAGTCCCTTTGCGCGCCGCCCGCGTACTGGTGGGGCCGTTTGGACCTGAACTCATTGCCAATCTTCGGGGAGGGTGTTGTACCCGAGGTCGCAGTCCCACTCGGGGCCTTTGCGCGTCGTACTCCCTTCCAGGTGCGGCATACTTGCTCAAAAATAGCTCCAATTTAGCTCATCTTTCGCTTGAAATGGTGCGGCCGGCGGGATTTGAACCCGCGCTACGAGCGTGGCAGGCTCGAGTCCTAACCAAGCTAGACTACGGCCGCCCCATGTGAAATTTGCAAACACAGCAATTAAAGTTTGCAGTCTAACTAAAAATTTGGCCGGTTAGAAAAATGTTAGCTTTGCCAATAATAGATGAGAACAATTGTTGACTCACAAGAACACTTATGGTAAAAACAGCCACTGCTACCGGAAGTCCTCGGGCGATCATCACTCGTTTTGACAGCCGATCGTCCCCGAGCTCTATCTCCGCAGCGTAAGATATTAGAATCACAACAAGCGCCACCACATAAAGCCCTAGCGCGAGAAGAAAGGCATCTGGGGGGAGTGAAGCGCTGGAATTCAGGAATGGCACTGCACCAGGCTTCGAGGAAAGCACTCCTTGAAGGCGAGAGGTGACCGCTGCTATGAGTGGAGCGAAGAAGAGTGCCACCGATCGCATCGAGGTGACTACTTCCCCCAGCGACTTCCGGATGTCCGCTTCAACCTGTTTCAGCCCATTTAGATGATCGGATATTCGAATGATCGCATCCCCCGCAGCTTTTGTGCTTCGCTCGATGAGATCCACCAACATGCGCAACGTGTCGTGAATGGTCCTAGAGTACACATTTTTCAACGCCCCTTGTTTAGGGTCGAACAGCGCCGCCCGCAGCCCCATAAATCCAAGTTTGATGTTGTTCGATGCTCGGAGAAAAACGTCGGCAATTAAGGTCCCACGCATGGCGATGGCGACGCGTTCAAACGCGCTTTCCGCGGGGCGTCCATCAGTTATCTGATTGCCGAGCTGCACGAGCGAATCGTGAAATTCATCCTCCATTCGCTTGATGGAATTGCGAAGTTCATAAGCTTCGATGGTGGTGAGGTGGAGATACGTGACGATGCTTAAAGTTATGCCCCAAAGTATAGACAGCGAACAAATGGTGCCTGGAACTTTTGGGCCAAGAATGCTGATTATTGCCGGACTAGCCCCCGCGAATCCCGCCAATACTGCAACCAGCGCTACCCGAACGCAATTTGCCTCGTTTGGCACCTGAGGGGGCGGGAAGGCCGCAGGTCTCTTAGCCAGCGCCCACCTGCTCAGCCCCCAAACCGCGATCGGTAGACCGATGCAGTAGATGAAGAAAACTTGCCAGGTGCTCGCGCAGATCCCGATTGCTGAAATCACTGGCAGCACTGCAACCAAGACGAGCGGCAGGAGCACTCCGATGCTGTATATCATTAGGGTCGGCAGGTAAAGCCCAGCCGCAAACGTCTGCATGCGTTCGCGCATACCTTGCAGGCTGATATCGAGGGCCTTGTCGAGGACGCTTAAGCGGCGGACCTCAGATCGTTCAAGGACCGAGCTCCTGATGAGGTGTATCGCGCGCTTCAGATCATCGCACCATTTCCCCCAAAAATCCGCGAATTTGAGCAAGGCCTCGTCGACGCTCACGTGCTTGCGCAGGCCGGCATTCAAGAGGTATTTTCGTAGACCTCTCCCAAGTGAACCCTTAATATTTTCGGCTGCAAATTGAACAGCCCTCTCCAGGTTTGGCCTCACCTTCATCGCCATTGCCATGTAACTGATCAGCATCTGTGCCTCACCCATGCCCAAAACGCGCGCCCTCTCCGCTCGCCACCTCGGATACCAGCCAACGGATACGTAAGCTAAAACGGGCATTACGACCGCAAGCAACAGGAGTAATGATGATCTGATGAGGAGCACGCTGGCGATCGCGATGGTCAGGGTGAATAGGGCGGCAGAAATCGCGAGCGTGACCACCTCCTCGGGTTGAACTGCTATTCCTGTGAACTCTAGGTTTTCGCGAAGTTCATTGGGCGCGCGCTGGATATTTTTAAAAATCGAGAATCGATTGGCGAGGTGGCAAAACTTTACATATAATTTATCCAACTGAGTAATTTCCGTGCTGCGGTGTTCGATTTGCAATCTACTTCACCTAGAAATTTCACCCTTTAACCAATCCTGCCAACGCTGAAATGTTCCATTATAATCGATGATCTTGTGCAACCGCAGCTGTTCCTCAAACAGCTGGTGGAGGGCATTGTTCGAGGCTACGACGAACTCGGCTTCAAGTAATTTTGGGATGTTGAGTTCCGCGGATGTTTTAACGAGAGCCCACTGGACGCGGGCGCGCAGCTCTAGATTATTCACCACTTCGGCCTCCTTTATCCCCCACTTCCGCGCAATTGCCGCCACGAGCTGCGAGGATCCCCTTATCTTTTTTGTCGATTTGAGTTGGTCGTCACGTTGATTGTAAATCATCAGGTCGGCGAAACCACCCCGAACCATTGGATCAACTTTCCAGTCCTTGCCGACCTCGGTGATCTGCACAACCCTTCTTACACGGCTGACACTACCTCCGGGCCTAATCGGGGCTGCAACTACGATTGCATCAGTTGCCTTGAAAGATGTGGGTGGAATGCCTAGGTCATAGACTACGCGCTCGAATACATCCCTAGTGGTCGCACCGTGGATAGTTCCCATCACAGAGTTGCCGGCAGCGCCGATGCGCATGGCCTCGTACAGCACTTTTGCCTCCGCCCCACGTACCTCGCCAATGACGAGTACGGATTCACCGAGCCGTAGTGCAGCGCGCAGCGCATCCTCAGCCCTTAATTCAACTTCAGATCCGGTGATCGCCGACTGCACATGGAGGCTCTGAATTTTGAATCCGATGGCCTGAAACTTCGATATCGGAAGTTCCAAAGTGTCCTCGATCGAGATGATGCGAAATTTCTGGGGGACCTCAAGCATGAGCCCTCCCAGCAACGATGTCTTTCCCGCACCTCGGCTGCCTGCTATTAAAATTGAGGCTTGGGAATCTACTAACAAACTAAGCAGTCCAGCTGCTTCGGGCGTTAGGGATCTATTCCGCACAAATTGAGGGAGCGTCCAGGGCGTAGTTTTGTGCCTGCGCAGCGTGAAAGCCACGCCTTCGGGACTAAGCGGGCGACCTATAGCAGCCACCCTTGCACCGAATTCCGACAAATTTAGGTCAAGCACAGGGTCTGCCTCAGAAAAAGGTCGCCCACTGATCGCCCGAAACCTAGAGCTGAGCGATTCCGCGTCCTCCTGTGTGAGATAGACATTGGTTAGGCACTCCTCATAATCGCCGTGATAAATGTGCACAGGAGATTTACCAACCGGTGCATCGATGTAGATATCTTGAACTCGGACGTCGGAGAGCATGGTTTCCAGCGCGCCCAACCCGACGCTAAACTTTTCTAGGCATCCGGCGAGCGTTTCGATGTTTTCTTTGGTTATATCAAGCTTGCCATCCACCGACAGCTTAGTCATCAGCCTAATACTTATCCGCCTGATTTTTTCCCTAGCGTGCGATAGGTCGGAAAGATCCATGTCCTCAAGCCCACGATCCAACAGCAGTTCACGCGCCCTGTTGAGTAACGCTAGATGTTCCGGTGGCAACCTGTACTCCGGCAATATTAGGAAGTAGAAGTGCTGCAATCCATTGGGCAGGCTGTAAATGCGGACCTCGCTTTCTTCGAGTTTGTATGCGTCTACAAGTTTGGCTCCTACAGGCGGCTCCATCGCGATCCTCGACGCAGAGAAGTGCGGTTTAGTCAGCGATGTTATCATTTCAGCGTATCCTTTCCGTCCACGTTTCCCGCTGTTCACGAGCTTTGCACACTCGATGGTTTCGATTGTTGCTTCTAGTGAATTTTTAAGGAAATATTCCCTGCACCGTTTGCATTTTTCAGCCCCGCGCTTTGACTGCGCTCTAACATCTGCTGATAGTTGCATCAGGTCGTTGTACGCTTTCCAAGGGTGCCCGGGCAGCTCTTCAATTATGTTTACGAGGAGCTGCTTCCGTTCTGCCTCACAGCGCCTGCAGTCGCTCGAAGCTAGAAATTTTAGCGGCCAGTAGCGGCAATTCTCATATACCTGCGCGAGTTCCTTTAGCGCTTCCAGGCACGACCCGCGATATTCGCGCTCGTAGAGAGGATCGGCCAGGATTACTGCATCGATCCCGGGGTCCTCGGACAATCTGTTGACGACCTCGCGCATGCATGCTTCAGATTGCTCGATAGATGCTCCGTGCTTGCAACCGTCGCAATCGAATTTCAGAATTCGTTCTCGACCCATCAAAATAGGTGTGGACTTGCAACTCATAGCCCCACCCTACTTGGAATTTTTTTCCGTTTGTACACGAGGCTTCTTTCTAGTCTTTTGTACTGCAGAAACGTGATCCGCCAATACATCGATTTTCGAGCTCAATACGCTCAACTTATCAGTTACTGAGGTCAATCGAACATCCAGCTTGCGATTCGAATTTGCGATGTCTGAAAGATGTTCCTCCAAGATGGACATTCTGTGCTCTAGCCCAGTCAATCGTTGGTCGAAAAGACGAGCAGCATCCCGCAACCTCGCTACCCACTTTCCTTGCTCGGCCAAGATTGCCCTCTCATTTGCCCTGTCAAGCGTTGTCGCTCACCTCCCTAATTTCGTGCAGCTCGGAAAGATGGGCTGAGATCCGTGAGATTTGTTCGATGATTTTCGGGTCCTTGGGCTTAGATCGGCCGTTTGGGGCTAGGTGAGCCGTCAGCATCACGAATGTGCGTTCGCTTATCGCCCTTTCCTTTTGCAGGACTTCAAGCAATCTTTCCAAATCAATGCTCAGCCTCCCTGATGAAAGCGAGCTCGGCTTGAACGAGTTCAAATTCACGACCAAGAATTCACGCAATGCTAAGAGCTCGTCCTTAAGCCTGATTAAGTCGCGTTTGGCGAATCTGGACCAATCGCCACGGAGTCTTCTATCCTTCCTGAGATATACCAGGGATTGCGTGAGTTGACTAGCGGCTTGGTCGACCGCAGCATGGAGTTGGTTTAGCCTATCGCTTTGGTTGACATTTGGCTCTATCGCGTCTCTGAATTCTCTGAGGCCTTTACAAACCTTTGCGCTGCCCTTGCAAGACGCCGAAAAGCTGGAGGGTGAAAGTTTGACAAGCAAATCAATTTCTTTTATGAGGCATTGAAGCTTTTGATTATGATACATCCTGACCGCCCAACGAGTTGAGTTGTTCATTTACGTTCTGCAGCTTCAGGTCATAGCTAGATTTGAGATCTGGCCTTGTCTGCAGCATGCGCACCAGCTCGCCGCGAATGGTGCCCAACACGTCAAGCTCGACAAGGCGAAGCAGTTTTGCAAGGGATGGTTTTTTAGGGCAAGGTTGGCGGGAACGCTCCAGCCAGAATAAACTGGCGTGCCAGCCGATGGCGAGCGAAACGACGAACAGGATGGAGTTCAATTGCCCTCCGAATCTTGGGTTGAAGGTCGTTTAAAAGTGGGAAACTTTTAGGGAATGAGTTTTTCCTCCTTGCGGAAATCCCCATTTCCGCTTCGAGAGTCGTTTTCTACTTATAAGTGGCCTCCTCCTCATCGGAAGAGGGGGTTTCCGCTGAGCAAGAAACGGTACAAGTTTGACGGGCTGGCGGAATTCGTGTCGCGCCGAGCACGCATTAAGCTGGTAGAATTGCTTAGAAAACATGGAATGCCGAACTACGAGATAGCCAGAGCAGTAGAAGTAACCGAAAGAAGCGTCAGATATTGGTTGGACCCAAAGAAAGCACACCCATCAAATGAACATTTGGATCGGTTGATTTGGCTGTCATTAGAGATAAACCCCAAACGCGCTTTTCGGATCTTAAATGAAGAGGTCGAGGATTTCCGACGACTGCTAAATAAGCTCTATGCAAGCTCAACAGGGGTTTAAATTGGTTAGATCAAAATCTAGCTCAGCGAGTAAGCTCCTCTAGCCGCTCACGTATTTTATCCATGTCATCCTCAAAGCCGAAGTATCCGGCGAACCGCCTAGAAGTCCTGAGTACACGAGTGCGACCGAATGACCTGGACTCGACAAACCCGAGCGTCGTGAGCTGTCTCAAGTGCTCGTACACGCGTCCTCCGCGCAATTCCGCCAGCCTCGCCTGATAAACGGGCTGTTTGTAAGCCACCAACGCCAGGGTTTTGAGGGCTCCCCTTGAGAGCTTGGCCTTCGGCACGATCTTCTCGAGCTTCGGCATGTATTCTTCCCGGAGATGGAGCGCAAAAGTGTCCTTGGCTGTTTCTGATAGGATGAGTGGCCCCCCGCGCTTGCTGTAGTCTGCTATGAGGGCTTCAATGAGCCTGCGCGAATAAGTTTCGGACGATGTACCAATCAGACCACGGATCTCGCTGAAAGTAAGAGGATGATCTACCACGTATAGAGCTGCCTCGATAACTGAACGATCCTCTTTCACGCCCATGTTAATCACCAGGTTGTTTCAACAGGGAGACGAATATCTCGCCAAATGGCTCCTCCTGATTTATCGCTACTTTGCCTTGCACGGTCAAAAATAGCACCAAAAGTAGGGTTCGAGCCACACCAATCCTCGTCCGTTCGGTTACTAGCTCCATCAAAGTAATGGTACGTCCTCCAGCTGTCATCTCAGCTATCCGCTTGTGCAAATTTTCCAGGTACTTTTCTACGTTGATATGGTATTCGCTCAACAGCCTCATCACTTTCTCCATGCCCTTCTTGGTTGGGTGCGAATGGACTGGGACCTCCTTAAGCGCATCCCCCAGCGCCCCCATGAGGTCCACCAGCGTGATCTTTCGAGCAGTCCTCTGTATCATCATGATTGGGCCAAGTTCGGGCAGGGTTAAATCCAGGACCTCATCGAGTTCTTCCTCAACCTTCTCTCCATTGCCGTTGCTGTTCATCACGTAGTCCGACTTCATGCGCAGCAAAATCGAGGCCGAGAGTAAAGTTCTGCCAGAAAGGCGAAGATCTGGCTCCTGCATATTCTGAACCCGCTGCGCGAAGACAGCTGTGAGTTTTTCTATGTCAACGTCCCAAGGGTCGAGTTTGTGGGCTTGTACCAATTCCAACAAGATCTGGAAAGGTTGATCGGATACCACTACCATTTGAATACCTCACGCCGCAAGGCCAGCCAGCTCCACGGAGACAAGGTGAGACACCTTGCTGTTGTCCATGCTGACTCCAAATAGCCGGTCTGCAACCGACATCATCGTGTCCCTTAACGTGACGACCAGTATCTGCGATTTTTGCGACGACCTGTGCAACATCTCCGCCACGCGCCGCAGATTTTCGTCGTCGAGGTGAGCATCGATTTCGTCCAATACATAAAAAGTAGTGGGCCTAATGTGCTGAATCGCGAAGATGAACGCGAGCGCGGTTAAAGCTTTCTCCCCGCCAGACATGGAACCGACCCGGACAAGCTCCTTGCCAGATGGTTTTGCTTCTATCTCGAGGCCTGCGTCGAGCGGGTGCTCTTGGTTCTCGAGGACTAACCTCGCAGTGCCGTCTGGCGAGAGTTCGCTGAATATTTCACCAAAACTGCCTGAGATCTCATTGAAAGTTTTCATGAAGACCTCGGTTTTCTTTCGGTCTATCTCTTCCATGAAGTTGAGTAGCGCCTGTCTTTCCCCGATCAGTTTATCATTTTGCAGTTTTTCGGAGTTGTAGCGTCTTTCTGCATTTCTGAAATCCCTTACCGCGCGAAAGTTGATGGGCCCAAGCGACTCTAGCTCGGCCTCGAGAGCCACGATGTCTCGCTCTAGCTTTGACATGTCGACGTGTGGTGGTAACTTTACCTTGATGTTCCGCTGCTCCTTTTCCGCGGCATCGAGCTGGGTCTGCAACCGAGCCTCCTCTATGCGATTGCCCTGCCGCTCGCCCTCGAGGGTCTGGATTTTTCCCTGTATTTGTGCGGCCCTGCCTCTCAAGGAGTAGATCTTTTCTCGGATATGCTCTTTCTCCCTACGTGCGACCCGAATCGATTCTCGTACCTCGCTCTCGCGCTTGGCAACACCATTCAGGGCCACCTGGGCCTCTTGGACCTTCTGTTGGAGTTCCTTTAACCTTTGGTCAAGCTGAATGCGCTGACCTTCTAGTGTAATCAGTTGAGTTTGTAACCGCTGAAGTTCTGATCCAGGTTCATGTACATCGACCACTTTATAAGATTGCGGAAGTTGCGAGAGCAGTTTCAAACCTTCTTTAACGCAAGTGTCAAAATTGGAAATTATTTGGTGCATCTCGTCTAGCACCACTTGCAACCTGTTAAGCGCCGCACGAGCCTCTGCAAGCGATTTATGGCCAGTATTGTTCAAGGCACGAAATAGATTGTTAAATTCTTGGTGAAGGTTTGTAAATTTTGCGGAAACTCTGTTGATTTCCTTTAACAATTTTTCACGATCGCCACCCGCCTCCTTTGGTGTTTCCTTACTGATCCTTTCAATCGAAGCCTTAGTTCTGGCGATCCTCGCCTCAATATCACTGTGCTCGCCAGTTGCGGATGTCATCATCTCGGTCAATGTGCTGATTCTTTCACGAAGCTTGTCGGTGGCAGCAAGTACATCAGCGGATTGTTCCTCCTCGATTAGTTTATCCAACTGCTTAATTTTTCGTTCATGCTCATTTATCTCGTCTGTAATTTTTTTCTGTTTATCGCCCATTTCGATGAGTTCCTGCTCACAGGCGCCTAACATCTGTCGGAGCTTGGACAGGCTTCGTTGATATTTTTCCCTCTGGGCACACTGCAATATCGCGCGAGTCTGTTCAAGGTTGGCTTTCGATTGTCTGTAGCGGATGGCGGAATCCTTCTCCGAGCGCAATTTTTCCATCTGCATGTTGATCTCGTTTAGTATGGCGCCCATGCTCAGAAGGTTCGTCTCGACTCTTTGAAGCTCGGTCAGTGATTTCTGCTTCTTTTCGTCGTACTCCGCGATCCCCGCCAAGTCGTCGATTATCGCCCTGCGGTCAAGGGGGCTCATCTTAATGAACTTGTCAACATCTCCCTGTAGCACGAAGTTGTGCCCGCCTGAGGTAGACATGGTTTTGGTTAGAAGGTCGACTATCTCCTGCCTGGACACGCGCTTCTTGTTCATCCTGTACACACAATTACCGCTGCGGTCGGCCCGTCTGGTTATCACCACGGTCTTGGATTCGACTGGCAGAGTTCCATCGCTGTTGTCGAAATGGAGTGAAACTTCAACGAAGGGCGCCGGCCTGTGACCGTTGCCCCCGTTGAATAGCAAATCGGAAAATCTCTCGGCGCGCATGGTCTTAGCGCTCATCCAGCCGAGGACAAAACACAGAGCATCGATTACGTTACTCTTACCGGATCCGTTGGGCCCGATCACCGCCGTTAATCCAGGTGATAAGGGTAAATTTACCTTGCTGTTGCCGAAGGACTTGAATCCCCACATTTCTATCTTGCTTATGTGCGCCACTTTTTCTCACTTGGGTGCTTTTTTTGGCACCCCGCATCCTTTCGGTCATCCTCCAATAGCAAAATTTCGTACTCCGTTTCGAGATAAAAATTTTCCGTTTGAGGTTTTAATGGGTTAAATTGTACGTATTTAGCTGTCTTAAAGCGTGAAAGTTGTCTGGGTGTGCGCGTGCGGCTTTCCTGCTGGGAAACACCGTTCAGCGTCACAGCTGTGACGTTAGGATCGGCACCGCGAATGTCACACC
>Ga0315282_10003915_pt1 | contig 26354 bp, 28 predicted proteins | sample YL17G07_20_MG_FD_203693 | JGI IMG/M metagenome (GOLD analysis project Ga0315282, IMG submission 203693) | Sediment microbial communities from Yellowstone Lake, YNP, Wyoming, USA - YL17G07_20 | ecosystem: Environmental > Aquatic > Freshwater > Lake > Sediment | place: USA: Wyoming | collected... | reverse complement strand
GAGCAATGAGGACAATACTCAGTGCTTCGGGAACAAAAATAGGTAAACGCTGTGTGCTTGAAATATTGGATTAAACTGAATAATACTCAAAAACTGAATTTTAATTGCTGAGTCGCTGAGTATAAATAAAGAGAAGAGTTGTGACCTTCTCCGAGAAGGTTGCTTTTTGTTTTGAATTTGTAGGTGCAACCAACAGTCCATACTATTTTTTATGGGTGAAGATTAGTAGATGTAATCGTTAATCAATATCTTTCTGCTATTGTCTATCAGCTCAATTGATAGCAACTACATTTATATAAATATTCACATTGTCTTTTTGTGCATTTTCTTGGCAAGTTGACGGAGTACAGATTCAAGGGGAGTTGGGTCTCCTCCGGTAACTTCTTTGAAACGATTCTGTGAAGGTGCGGTATTGGTTCTTAACCCCTCAGCCAGTGATACTCCAACGCTATTGGGGACTCCGGTGATCAATTGTATCCAGAGTGCAGACATATGGATTGCAAAGAGAGGAACAGGAATTCCATAGGAAGCAAGAGCCTGACCTGTCTTCATTCTACTCATGAGGTGAGGAGAAGCCTTTTGGTTTCTTGGAACTATACCACCAAGGTATATTATTTTCTTTATACTAACGTTCCGGGAAGCTTTCCCTGCTGAGTTGGCTAATTGCACATCGAGCTGTTCAAAATTTTTTGCTCCGAGAGAATGTACGAGAGGTAAATTAATACTTCTGTACTGCTGAGAAAATTCTCTGCGCTTGATAGGTTGAGTAAATTAACCTATTTCCATGCAAGATGCTTATGCTGAAGATCTTGAGGAATTTCATTTTCTGTTCTATATGAAGCAATGACTTCATGTTCCGGGGTTTCGAGAAGTTTCTTGATAAGATTTTGACCTACACATCCTGGAGCACCTAAGATTGCAATATTCATAAGTAGTTATACAAATGTTTCCTCGGACATTTTCATATACGCTATAGCAAAACAGGATATAAGTTTCTACTTTTAAATAAAGCGTGCATGCCAAGCATTTTATCCTGACCGATTTTTTATTTAGTGGTATAATTGCATCCGTAATGAAACAGGTTTTTATGTATTTAGGTATCTGGAGCGATAAAGCTATCCCGTGGGGCGAGGTTATAGGACTTTTTTTATTTATTGCCGGATTTATTATTGGTTTAGGTGCTGTAACAATTATTGATACTCATGGATTTTTAGGAAGAAAATCGTCTTATTGGACAGAAGCAACCATTAGGACTCATAAGGTTACAAAGCCGCTTATCTGGCTGGGAATGTTTTTAGCCATTTTAGGCGGGCTTATATTCTATAGAAAAGTAGGCTTTTCAGGAGTCCCGTTAATCAACGCAATTTTAGCTACTATCCTTATCATTAATGGATTGTTTCTTTCTTTTTGGGTAAGTCCTCGACTTTTACAAAGAGAGAAAGAGGGTAGGGCTCAGGAAATTCTTCCTGCAGATTTACAAAGAAAGATTGCTGTGAGTTTTGTTATTTCATTTATTGGATGGTGGAGTAGTCTGTTCCTTTTAGTCTGGTACATTATCGTCATACGTTAATAGTATTTGATCCTGAAAGAATTCGAAAGTTTGATAAAAGTAGTCCCTCGGAAAATATACACCAATTGATTACTTCGTTGAAGAGAGAGTAATGTTATAAAAGTCTTCAACATATTCATAGCGTTGAATTTCTTGTTTGTGTGATGTATTCTATAAAACTAAAAATCCTTAACGGGAGGGCATTTTGATGGCAAAGAAGGCAGTCAAGGTCAAAAAATATGTTTACTTTTTCGGTGGAGGGAAGGCAGATGGAAAAGGAGCTATGAAAGACCTTCTCGGAGGAAAAGGCGCTGGACTTGCAGAGATGACCAATCTTAAAATTCCAGTGCCTGCTGGTTTTACAATTACCACTGAAGCCTGCAATGAATATTTCAATGCTGGAAAGAAATACCCACCCGGAATGTGGGCACAGGTGATTGAGGACTTGAAAAAGATAGAAAAAGCAATGGGGATGAAATTTGGTGACCCTGTTAATCCTCTCCTAATTTCTGTACGTTCTGGTGCAAAATTTTCTATGCCCGGCATGATGGATACAGTGCTCAATTTAGGACTGAATGAGACAACAATAAATGCACTAATAAAAAAGACAGGAAATAAACGATTTGTATATGATGCTTACAGAAGGCTTATTACTATGTTCGGTAGTATTGTTATGGGTATTGACAGGCAGAAGTTCGAGAAAGCAATCGAAGTGATGAAGGAAAAGAGAGGGGTTCGTCTTGATACTGAACTCACGGCCAATGATCTCAGAAATCTTATCGAAGAATTTAAATTTATCTATAAAAAAAGCACCGGGGAGGATTTTCCAACCGATCCAGTAGAACAGCTTAAAAAAGCCATCAATGCGGTTTTTGGGTCATGGTTTGGAGACAGGGCAGTCAAATACAGAAAGTTGAACGATATACCAGATAATCTTGGCACTGCATGTAATATACAGTCAATGGTATTTGGAAACTTAGGAGAAAATTCTGGCACAGGTGTTGGCTTTACGAGAGATCCTTCAACAGGCCAGAAGAGATTTTTTGCAGAATGTCTCATAAACGCGCAAGGTGAGGATGTGGTCGCAGGCATCAGGACCCCACTCCATATAGAACAGCTAAAGAAAAAGCTTCCAAAGGCGTATAGTGAACTTGACAGGATATACAAAAAGCTCGAAAAACACTATAAGGATATGCTGGACATAGAATTCACTGTTCAGGATGGAAAGCTTTATATGCTTCAGACAAGGGTTGGGAAGAGGACTGCGGCATCAGCCCTTAAGATTGCTATTGATATGGTAAAAGAAAAATTGATAGATAAAAAGACAGCAATATTAAGGATTGATCCACAGCAGTTTGACCAGTTGCTTCATCCAACGATAGATCCAAAGGCTGGGGTTAAGATCATTGCGAAAGGTCTTCCAGCATCACCGGGTGCAGCGGTAGGAACGGTAGTCTTTACAGCAGAGGATGCAGAAAGTGCTGCGGAAAAAGGTAAAAAAGTTATCCTTGTCAGAACAGAGACCTCACCTGAGGATATTGGCGGAATGAATGCTGCACAGGGGATTCTTACAGCAAGGGGAGGCATGACATCACACGCAGCGGTTGTTGCGAGGGGAATGGGCAAATGCTGTGTCGCGGGCTGCAGTGCGATAAATATAAATGAGATCCAGAGATATTTTACCGTTAATGATGTCATTGTAAAGGAAGGTGAGTCTATAACCCTTAACGGTACAACAGGTGAGGTCATTCTTGGGGAGGCTCCTTTGGTAATACCGGCACTAACAGGCGATTTCGGTACCTTTATGAAATGGGCTGATGAGTTCAGGAAGATTGGCGTGAGAACAAATGCAGATACGCCACACGATTCAGAGGTGGCAAGAATTTTTGGGGCAGAGGGAATTGGCCTGTGCAGAACAGAACATATGTTCTTTGGCCCTGAGAGAATAAGTGCAGTAAGAGAGATGATACTTGCAGATGATACAGAGGGAAGGAAAAGGGCGCTTACCAAGCTCCTTCCTATGCAAAAAAGCGACTTTACAGGAATATTCAAGGCAATGAAAGGCCTTCCTGTTACCATACGTCTTCTTGACCCTCCACTTCATGAATTCCTTCCACATACAGATGAAGAATTAAGAGCTCTGGCTGCATCGATGGAAGTTCCATTCGAGAAACTAAGGGCAAGAAATAATGCATTACATGAATTTAATCCTATGCTTGGACACAGAGGATGCAGGCTTGGCATAACATACCCGGAGATTTATGAGATGCAGGTGAGGGCAATCATGGAGGCAGCATGCGAGCTTACAAAACAGAGGATAAAGGTGATACCTGAGATAATGATTCCACTTGTTGGCCATGTAAACGAGCTTAAGATGATGAGAGAACTCACTGTAAAGGTAGTAGAAGAGGTTCAGAAGAAATATAACACAAAAGTCAACTACACTGTTGGAACGATGATAGAACTCCCAAGGGCTGCACTAACAGCAGATGAGATAGCTACGCAGGCTGATTTCTTTTCCTTTGGTACAAATGATCTTACACAGACAAATTTTGGACTTTCAAGAGATGATGCAGGAAGATTCCTGCCCTATTATGTTGAGAAAGGAATACTCGATGACGACCCATTCATAACGCTCGACCAGAGCGGCACGGGTCTCCTCATGAAAATCGGAGTAGAAAAGGGCAGAAAGGTAAAGAAAAACCTGAAAATGGGGATCTGCGGTGAGCATGGAGGTGATCCAAAATCTGTTGAGTTCTGCCATAAGATAGGCCTGGACTATGTGAGCTGTTCACCTTACAGGGTTCCCATTGCAAGGCTTGCAGCAGCACAAGCAGCGCTCAAGGAGAAGATAAAAAAGGATCTGAGTAAGACAACAGTATAAGGCAGGCACTATACAGGTTAAAGCACGGATTTTTTGAATTCTTCTATGCCGATGTGCTGGATAAATCGCGGGATTCTTTCCCTTGGGCGAGCATTTTTTTCTGAAAATTGAAGAAGACCAATCTATTTCTTCTTACCCACATCTTTCAACTCTGCTTCTTGATACTGCTCTTGCTGAAGGGTTAGATCAAGATTGATAACCAGACCTCCGTGTTTCTTAAATTCGCTGTTCTCTTTTAATTTCATATGGCGATCTATTGCAGTTCTGATATCCATTACAGCTTTTTTCAGAGACTTACCTATTGTTTTACTTTTATCTGTCGGACCTGGAATAAACTTAGGAGGAATGCCGTTCCCGCCAATGTCCTCAGCGAAGTGTGCTATCTGTTTCATTTTCTCCATGGCCTGATCCATGAGCTGCCATGCTAAAATGCTATCTTTTTGATAGACCCATGAATATCGAATGTGTTGAAGCATTTCATTATATTTATGTGTTACTTCCTCTTGTAGTAAAGTAATAAATTTTTTGGGCAATCCAAGCTCTCCGCCTGGAACACCCGTAGCCTCTTTGCGACTCATTTTCCCCAATATTCTTTGAAATTTTCTTGCGTGAATGGCTGATTCCCAGGCCTCTCTCTGCAAAACACGCTTTACATGAGGGTCATCCACTTTATCTGCTTCTGCATTATAGTGAGGTACGAGCTTCTCTTCATATTCGACATACGATTTGAATATGGTGGCTCGATTAGTTGGATCGTAAGGATATGGGGCTGGTGTCAAGTCAGGTTCGCCGCCCAATTGGCCAATGATCATCCCCAGCCAGTGCATATGCCACATCTCTTCTCTGGAGCGGGACAGGAGGCTGGCTCCAAGGGGCGTATCTTCACCCTCCAGCCATCCGTGAACAAGGTAACGGATGATAGCTGCATGTTCATCTTTAAGGTCCCTATTAAGGAGTGCAATCAATTCATGTTTCTTCATAATTTCCTCCTCTTCTACAATTAAAGATTATATATTAATCATATGGTTAACAGATGGAGGTAGTCAAGGATAATCACTACAAGATTGTACAAAGATTTTGATTTGTATAAAATAAAAATTATGTTAAATTTCACGAACAAGTCTACAACTATTTTGTTGTCCTCCCTCATCGTATCCATTATGCTTCACTTTACCATTCTCTTTTTGGTTTCGGGGTATAAAGGTTTTGCTTTCCCAGTTCCTCATCTGGAAAAAGTCTTTTTCATACATATGAAAGATGAAATATCATCAAAACCCCAGTTGAGGAAGGCAAAGAAGCATCCATTGCTGAAAAGTTTTTCTGAAATGAAGGATATAAAGGATGATGTGCCTTCAGAGAAGAATGATAATAAAAAGGAGAATAAAGGAGAACAAACTTTAAAGGGAGACTATAATACTGCAATGACCGTGGATGAAAGGAACATTTCAGAAAAAAACACGGTGACTGTCAGTAATCATGTCAAAAATGGGGCCAACAAATATATATCTGAAGGAAAAGGCTCAGAAGAGCCTACGGATGTTAAAGGTAATGATGTAAAAATCAATGCCGTCTTACCTATAGTAAAAGGAAGACCCGTTCAGTTAGCAAAATCTACTAAGGAAAAATTATTCTTTGATATATATTGGCTTGGTATCTATGTCGGAAAGGCAATTCTTGAAGCCAGTCATGATAATGGAATTTTAAGAATAACCTCTCAGGCCTATTCTGCTCCCTTTATATCTGCCTTTTATAAGGTAGAAGATCATGCAGAAAGTTTGATCATCGAGGGAATTCCTGTCAGTTTCAGGATTAAACAACGTGAAGGTCGCTATAGAAGCGACAAAGAGACAATATTCGACATGAGTAACAGAATTGTTACATATTTCAATTACCTTAAAGGGTTTAAAGATGAACATATTATGAAAAACGGATTTACGTGGGATGTCATCTCTGGATTTTTTTATTTAAGAACTCAGCCTCTTGATGTAGGTAAAACTATTTTTATAGACATCTTTGACAGTAATAAGTTTTATAAAGCTAAAGTTGAAGTCCTAAGAAAAGAGAAGATTGAGATACCTAATAGAGGTGAAGTCAGTACAGTAATAGTGAAACCAGAACTTCAATCCGAAGGGTTATTCCAGAGAAAAGGAGATGTTTTGATCTGGCTCACGGATGACGAAAAAAAGATACCTGTCAGGGTACAAACAAAGGTACCTGTGGGAAATGTTGTTGCGGAATTAAAAGATTCGGAAATTAAATGAGTTTACAGTCATTCAACGTGGAAATTGTTCCTGAATCAGAATGGGAAAGTCTTTTTGAAGAGGTCATAAAGCATAAAGGTACTGCCATAATATTGGGAGCAACCGATTCGGGTAAATCCACCCTCATAAAGTATTTGATAAAGAGAATACTCTCAAAGAATATCAAAGTCTCTCTCGTTGATTCTGATGTTGGGCAGTCATCCCTCGGCCTTCCAGGGACAATCACCATGAAAGTATTTTCTGATGAAAAAGATTTAGAAGATTTCAGATTTGAAAGAATGTTTTTTGTGGGAGCTATAAATCCTGCAACAAAGATTCCTCAAATAATAAATGGAACAAAAAGAATGTCAGATATTTGCAGAGAGAGATCAGACATTACACTCATCGACACATCAGGTCTCATTTCTGGGGAAGTTGGAATAGCATTTAAGCTTAGTAAGATAAAAGCAATAAACCCTGAACATGTGATTGCTGTCCAAAGGCATGGTGAACTTGAACATATTCTTGGGCCAATTGAGACACTTAATATTTACAGAATCAGGACACCTGCGGCGGCAAAAATCAGAAGCATTGCAACACGCACTCTTTATAGAAAGAAGAAATTTAATAATTATTTTAGTAAAGATGGAACTGCCGAATTTTTACTGTATACAAATGAGGCGATATTCTTTTATAAAGATAAACCATTCAGTCCAAAAGGAGGTGAGTTTAAAGGGGGGACATTAATAGGGTTGAATCATGAGGAAGATACTGTAGCGTTAGGGATTGTTGTCGAGATTACGGATGCTTCCATTACTTTTGAGTCTCCAATAAAATCAATTAGTAAAATTAACAGAGTGGTATTTGGAGATATAATAATTTAGTGATTTGATTCAGTTTTATACTTTGAAAACCAGTCTCTAATTCAACGCTTTTTCTATTATGTTTCAAAATCATGTTATATTCTATAGTTAAGTAATATACTTTAATATATTATATAAACTCTTTTTCTCAAAAGGTTAAGACTTTATCAGTCAGACAATGTCATAATAGTTACTACTTTCACCCTTGAAATCTAAACCACAAAGCAGTCAATTAAGTCCGGCGGTCAATTAAGTCTAAATTGACATACATGATTCAATCGATATAGAATAAATTTGTCCCCACAAAGCCAAATCCTTCATAAGAAGGGGCGGAAAGCCGCGGTCTTTAAAGAAGATGGCCAAGCTGCCGAAGGATAAACTTTTGGTATGTAAAGAAAATGAAGGTTGAAGATAGGGCAAACGAAGAACTTGTTACTGAATTTAAAGCTTTAGAGATCAACCCCGAACAGCCCGTCCAAAACACCAAAATTATCGTCCCATTGACGTTGACAATGCTTATCATGTTGATCGTCATGTCTTTATATCAGGTGGCAAAATATTTACTTTTCCCAAGCATGTCACTTATACAATCGAATATTATTACGATTCTTTTCAGCTCTACCGGCGCTACAATTGTTGCTTACTTCGTATTGCGTAAACGCCAATTACTGCTGCAACAAACTATCAGAGAAATTGCTGAGCGGAAGCGTGTAGAAGAAAAAATCAAAAAACTGAATGAAGATTTAAAATATCATGTCTTGCAACTCGAAGCAGCCAATAAAGAACTGGAAGCATTTAGCTACTCTGTGTCACACGACTTGCGCGCACCGCTGCGTCATATTATTGGTTATGTTAATTTGTTGCAAAAAAATGCTTCATCGGTGCTGGACGAAAAGAGTCAACGGTATTTAATGACGATCTCAGGTTCTGCAAAGCACATGGGGAACTTGATAGATGACCTGTTAATCTTTTCAAGGATCGGACGCACGGAATTGCAAAAGACCTCGTTCAATCTTGAACAGCTTGTAAAAGAAGTACTGCATGATTTGATACAAGAGACAGCTGGAAGAGAAATTGTATGGGAAATTGAGCCATTGCCTGATGTATATGGTGATCGTGGACTGCTGAGACTTGTATTACAAAATCTTATTTCTAATGCAGCGAAATTCACTTCCCCGCGCACAAAAGCAGAAATTGCAATCAGGTATATCTCCAATGAAGTAAATGAGGTCGTGGTCTTCGTCCGAGATAATGGAGTAGGGTTTGATATGAAATACGCAGATAAACTTTTCGGCGTGTTCCAACGGCTTCACCGCACCGGCGAGTTTGAAGGCACTGGTATCGGGCTGGCCAATGTCCAGCGCATCATTCATCGCCATGGAGGAAGAACCTGGGCTGAGGGATTACCGGATGGTGGTGCAACCTTTTACTTTTCAATTCCAAAATCAAAGGAGAATAAATGATTACTGAACTAAAAAGCGTTTTATTGGTTGAAGATGACCCCAAGGATGTAGAACTTATACTAACCGCTCTGGACGAATATAATCTGGCCAACGAGGTGGTTGTGGCTTATGATGGCGAAGAAGCTCTGGATTACCTCTATTGCCGCGGAAATTTCCAGACGCGTCCCGATGGTAACCCTGCCGTAGTGCTGCTGGACCTTAAGATGCCGAAAGTGAGTGGATTGGAGGTTCTGCGGCAAATCAGGGCTGCTGAGAAGTTGAGGATGATTCCGGTAGTGATACTGACATCTTCTCGAGAGGAACGGGATTGGGTGGAGAGTTATAAAATGGGTGTTAATGCATATGTGGTAAAGCCAGTTGATTTCCACGAGTTTGTTAACGCAGTTAAAGAATTGGGTGCATTCTGGGCGGTTTTAAACGAACCACCGCCAGGGAGCGTAAGAACCTTCAAAAAAACAAAATAAAATGGAAAAATCATCTGAAAAGAGAAGTTCCAAAATAGAATTTCGTATTTTACATCTCGAAGATGATCAGAATGATGCAGAACTTGTTCAGGAGACGCTTTTATCCGAGGGCATTACTTGCGATGTTGTCCGCGTTGAAACCCGCGCCGATTTCTTTACCTCTCTTGAACAAGGCGGGTTTAACATAATCCTCGCAGACTATGCTCTTCCACAGTTCGATGGTCTTTCTGCGCTGGCTATGGTGAAGGAAAAGTGTCCAGATATACCTTTTATTTTTGTTTCAGGAGCAATGGGCGAAGAATTGGCGATTGAAACACTCAAGAACGGAGCAACAGATTATGTTCTCAAGCATCGTTTATCACGACTTGTGCCCGCGGTGCATCGAGCTATAATAGAAGTGGAGGAGCGAAACAAGCGCAAGCAAGCAGAGGAAGAATTGAGGAAATACCACGAGCATCTTGAAGAACTTATAGAAGATCGCACCGATGAACTTAAAAAGACCAATGAAAAACTTCAGCTGGAAATCATGGAGCGCAAGCGGTCGGAGGAAGCGCTACGGATAAGTGAAGAAAAATTCCGCACTGTGGCAGACTTCACCTATGACTGGGAGGAATGGCTAGACCCATATGGTAAATATATCTATGTTTCTCCGTCATGCGAATGGATTACTGGCTATTGCTCGGACGAATTCTTGGCAGATCCCGATCTAGTCATAAAGATTACTCATCCTGACGACCGTGATTTAGTTGAAAAACACTTTCGAGAAATATTGAGTGGTAGTATTTCTGTCCACAACATGGACTTCCGTATCATCAAACGCAGTGGTGAGGAGCGCTGGATCAGCCACTGCTGCCAGCCAGTCTATGGAAAAGATGGAAATTTTCTTGGACGTCGCGCCAGCAACCGTGACATTAGTGATCGTAAAGAAGCAGAAGAAGAATTAAAACAATTGACAAATGATTTGGAACGTTTCAATGTTGAACTATTAACCATAAATGATCAACTAAAAGCAGAAATAGAAATTCGCATAGAGACTGAGAAAGCTCTTAAAGAAAGTCAAGAACGCTACAAAAGTATGGTCAGTGCAGTAACTACGTATACTTATTCAGTTGATCTCAGTAAAGCAGGTGCAATATCTACCCAGCATAGCGTGGGATGTATTCCTGTTACAGGGCATAATCCTGAAGATTTTAAATCTGATCCTTATTTGTGGCACAAGATGATCTATCCAGATGACAGGATGATAGTCGAAAACTCGATCAAAGAGATTTTGGATGGTCGTGAGGTTCCTCCTATCGAGCATCGGATAATCCGCCGTGATGGCAAGGTGGTTTGGGTTCGCAATACCATGGTGACTCACTATGATGTAGGTAGACGCTTAATCCGCTATGATAGTCTGATCGAAGATATCACCGAACGCAAGCAGGCAGAGGAGGAAATCCAAAAGCTCAATAGAGTGCTTCAACAGAAAATTACGGAACTTACAGAAGCCAATAAAGAATTAGATGCATTCAACTATTCTGTTTCTCACGATCTTCAGACGCCACTTACTGTAGCTGGAGGATTCGTCCTTAGGTTACTGAAAAACTTTGGTGATAAGCTTGATACAAGCGCAAAAGATATGCTTCATATAATCCTTATGCATGTGCAAAAAGCGGAAAGACTTATTAAAGATCTCCTTGCGTTTTCCCGTTCAGGCCGCCAACAGATAAAAGCAATAGATATTGATATAGGGAATCTTGTCATAACTGTCTTGGATGAACTCAAAGCTCTGACAAACGGAAGAAAGATTCAATTTGATATCAAACCACTTCCTCAGGCTTATGGTGACTTAGCATTGATTAAACAGGTTTTTGTTAATCTCCTTTCCAATGCTATAAAATTCACAAGTTCAAAAGACACGGCGTTTGTAGAAGTGGGATATAAAGTAGAAGAGAATGAAACTATCTATTATGTAAAAGACAATGGTATCGGTTTTTATCCACAGCATGTGAATGAATTATTTTCCCCTTTTCAAAGGCTATCTGGTGCAAAAGAATATGAAGGAACAGGAGTTGGACTTTCAATTGTGCAACGCATTGTCAACCGGCATGGGGGAAGAGTATGGGCAGAAGGAAAAGTTAACGAAGGCGCAACATTTTATTTCTCACTTTCCAACAAAAGTCTAAGGAATTCATAAAATCTTATATTAATTTTTTCTCGTAATCATTAAAATTGTAAAGCGTTGAAATTGTTTATTTGTAGATGGAGTTCGCACCCCTGGTTAAATTCCAATTTGTCGAAAGTTCTCTTATTTTTTCAAGTGTATCTTGATAAACATCCTTTTTTGCAGGGTTTAACTCAATTGCTTTTAATGAAAGCCTCTCTGCCTCGTCGAGATTCTTTTTCTCTATAAAATAAAGCCATGCAAGGTTATTATGAGCGTCAGCGTTCTTTGGGTTTTTACTGATGGACTTTTTATAATAAGATTCTGCCATATCAAATTCATCTTTCTGAAAATAAATATTACCTATATAATTATATGCTGCTGGAAGTTTCTTTGATGCTTCTTTATATTCTTTCAGGGCATTATCCAGTTCTCCTTTTTTTTCATAGGTTACTCCTAAATTAAGGTGCTCCTCTGGGCTGAGAGGATCATCAAGGACAATAATGCGCGGAAAGGCGCAAGCACATAAAAGTAGACAGTATACAGTAAACAGTAGATAGATAACCGCCTTCTTTTCACTCATAACTCTTAACTCTTCACTTTTTTATAAGTAGTGTCCAATAATTTGTTTTTTCCCATACCTTCGTAAAATCTTTCTCAGATATAAACTTATGTTTATTTCTACCCGAATTAACTATCACGCCATGCTCATTATATCCAAGACCAACCATAAAGTGATTTGCCTGATAGAGTGAAATTCCATAATCAACAAGGACAATAACAGGATAGCTGGAATCTATATTTTTTTTCAGATCATCTATATTGCCTTTATATTGGGTTGCTTTCAGTCCTTTCATCTGTGCATAAAGGACCATATCAATAGTTAATGTTCCTCTTGCAGATTCGCTAAAGATTTCTTTTGCAATATCATCAGGGGTTATTTGAACTCCCCAGTAGTTCAATACCCCGGCAAGAGATGCGGGTCCACATTGATAGATCTCCTGTGAGTAGAAAGGAACGTTCTCAATGATATGAGTATGTTTGGCTTCCGGTATTTTATTGATGGTAGCACAAGAGGATAATTGAGACAGTAAATAAAATGAAAGCAATATTTTGTAAGGGAAAGGCTGTTGAAGAATTTTTATAAACACGGCGGATATAGTTTTTTCACTCATTCTCGGTCGTATCGACCTCCGAGGAAAATTCTTTCTCCGAAAGAATTTAAAGCCGCTCAAATACTATATCCGCCCTTGATTTTATTTCGTTATAATAACCTTATGCCCTGTGATCTTTAGCAGAACAACAACGAGTATCGCAATCACAAGAAGTGCAATGATGACACCTAAGACATTATCCTGGCCAATCTTGAGATCATCTAAGTGGAGGGCAAATTGGTGAATCTGGTAGTCGCTGAGTTGAGCAAGCCTTTTCTGAATTTCATCCTGTGTGAGCCCGAACTGCATAAGTCTTTCACGTATTGCTTTGACCTCCAGGACTTTCTGGATTTTTCCAAGATCTGCATTTCTGTCTATCTGTGCAATAGCAATTATCTCTGATGGTGCAAATCCTGCATCTACTCTTGGAGTAATGCCTATTATGAACATCGCTATAACAAGATACCATGTAACATGCCTCATAAATGGAATCCTCATCTTACTCACCTCCTTTTTTAATTTATAGAGAATTATATTATCTATGCGCATTGCTTTTACCTTGTTGGTATCCTTGGCATGGTACCAAAAAGGTATTTGAAATCTTCGTCTTCAAATCTCAGCCCCACACCTGCATAACCACCACGCCATTTTTTGTTGAGGACATTGTCAGCACCAGCTGATACAAATAGATGCTTGAAAAGAAAGTAATCCATACCAACTCTAAGATGAGGGCTCTTGGCTCCTTCTTCATCATTAGAAAAATCCCATATATCTGCGGTTACTTTACCTTTGTCATTATTAAAGAAATAGTCTCCACCGAGACCGAATGTGTTTTCTGTAAGTCCTATTCTCAATGCAACATCCTTAAACCTCTTTGCAAACTGTGCTGTAAACTCTATCTCTCTCTTCGTTTTCTCTTCCTTAATCGTTGTAGTGCCTGAAGGGCCTGTTGTGACAGTCTTTTTGGTAGTAACCCTTCCCAACGGGTCTCCTACCACACCGAGGATATAATATTTATCAGGTCTTGGCTGAAGCGTAAGATAAAAATAGCCTTTTCCGTCTTTTGGTTTTGTAAGGTAATCGGCCTGGAAGGTTATAAATGTCTTGAATCTCTCTATTGCTCCTATAGTCTTATCTACTCCTTCTGCTGCTTTGTTTATAGATTCATAAAGACGGTCATCTTTTACAAGTTTCCCCAGAGTGCCTTCTCCACTGTCGATCTTCTTTGCAATACTTTCTAAGGATTCAGTTGTACCCTTAATGGAATCAGTTGTGCTTTTAATGGATGTCCTGCTTTCTTCCACAAGTGCCTTGAGCTCTTTTGTTGCCTTGTTGAGATTCGTTATGACTCCTGGGCCATCAGACTTCAATGTCCCTGAAAAATCCTTGAAATTTGCCATTGCTGTAGTGAAAGGTTCTTTATTTGTAGTGACAAGGTCGTTTATAGAGGCTGAGAGGTTATTAATATTATCCAGAACATCCCTGAACCTTTTGTCATTGCTGATAATAATTGAATTGATATTTGCTGTAATCTCCCTGAGGTTTAAAATAGATTCTTTTAAAGAACGTTTAGCCTCTTCAGTTCCAAGGGACTCATTGAGAGACAGGGCAAGTTTATTTATATTTGAAGACACCTCTGAAAGATTCCTGGCCATGTCGTCTATATCGACAACTTCTGTTACATTTTTTATCGTATCACCACTTTTCAAGAATGGTTTTTTTGAGCCAATCTTTACTTCGAGGTATTTGTCACCTAAAAGTCCTGTCGCTTTTATAGCACCGGAGGCATCTGAGTATAATTTTACCCTGGGATCTATCCTGAGGGTTAGCCTTGCGGTTCCCTCACGGAGCTCTATCTTTTCTATAACACCAGCATCAACACCGGCAACCTTTATCTTTGTCTTTTCGTCAAGACCTGCAATATTCTCAAAATATACATAAACCGTATAGCCTTCCTTCTTTATCCATTCAAAGCCCCCGACCTTGAATGTCATATACGTCAAGATTGCAAGGACAACCAATGCAAAAAGACCGACCCTAAGTTCTGTTGACAGTTTTCTCGTCATAATGTACTCCTTCAATCTTTATTGGACCTATTGCACTTCCTGTTATAAACTGTCTTACCACAGGGTTTTGCGTATTCTTGATCTCCTCAGGAGTTCCTGTCTGGATTATTTTCCCCTCATAAAGCATAGCGACCCTGTCAGCAATTTTGTATGCACTATTCATATCATGTGTTATGGCAATAGATGTGACTGAAAGATGCTTTTTCATTTCTACAATAAGGTCGTTTATAGCATCTGCCATTATCGGGTCAAGTCCTGTAGTAGGTTCATCATACAGCAATATATCAGGCTCATGCGCTATTGCCCTTGCAAGGCCTACTCTCTTCTTCATGCCTCCTGAAAGTTCAGACGGCATTAGATCTTCAACCCCTACGAGACCGACCAACCTGAGCTTCTCTATAGCTAAAACCTTAAGCTCTTTCTCGCCCATCTTTTTTTGTCTTAATAGGGCAAAACTAACATTTTCCCATACACTGAGAGAATCGAATAGTGCAGAGCTTTGAAAAAGCATACCAAATTTTTTCCTAACTTCATAGATCTCATTTTCTTTCAGTTTTGTTATATCAATACCGTTGATAAGGACTGTCCCATCATCAGGTTTGAGTATTCCTATGATATGTTTTATCAGTACACTTTTTCCAGAACCACTTCCGCCTATTACCACCATGCTCTCACCATTTTCAACCTTAAGGTTAATTCCTCGGAGTACATATTTTTTGCCAAAATATTTATGCAAGTCTATGATTTCTATCATTTGAATAACCAAGCGGAGAGGAAATAGTCTGATACGAGTATTGTCATGAAAGACAGGACCACTGCTCCCGTTGTTGCCTTTCCAACACCTTCAGCACCACCGCTTGCAGCGAAGCCCTTGTAACAGCATATTAAAGCGATACTGCCACCGAAAAAACATGCTTTAATCAGTCCATTATTTATGTCGTTGACTTCAAGGTAATTCCATGTCCTGTGCCAGTACACAGTGGGGCTTGTGCCATAAAATCCTACTGTAATAGCGTAGCCTCCGAGTATTCCGATGATATCAGAAACTATGGTAAGAGCTGGAAGCATGACTATTGCAGACAAGAATCTCGGTACAATGAGGTATTTTATAGGGTTTGTGGCAAGGGTCTCAAGGGCGTCTATCTGCTCTGTTACTCTCATCGTACCCAACTCTGCTGCCATGGCAGCCCCTGCTCTGCCTGCAACAATGAGGCCAGTAAGTACAGGGCCCATTTCTCTTGTCATAGATAGTGCGACAACAGAACCGACAAAGGCCTCAGCCCCAAATCTCTTAAAACCGGTATAAGTTTGGAGAGCCAGGACCATGCCAGTAAAGACTGCTGTTATGAGAACAACGGGTACGGATCTTACCCCTATCTCCAACATTTGTTTGAATGTATTCTTTATCTCAAAAGGAGGCAGTATCATCTGCTTTATGGTTGAATAGAAAAGCAACAGTAGACTGCCGAGCTCTTCTGCAAAGACCGTAATGTAATGACCTAAAAGTTCAATCAGTCTTACCATCTATAAATGTTTTCCTCGAACGGCTGCCGAAGGAGGTAAGTATCTCGTAGGGTATCGTATTTGCCCTCTTTGCGAGTTCCTGAGCAGTTATTGACTCTTGCTCCTGTTGTCCCATGATGATGACTTCATCATTTTCTGTTACGTCTTTAACATCTGTAAGATCGGTCATTGTCAAATCCATGCATACTCTTCCCACAATAGGTACCCGCCTTCCTTTGACAAGCACCTCTGCATTATTTGAAAAGATCCTGCTATATCCGTCAGCGTATCCTAAAGGGAGCACACCTATCCTGCTCGGTCTCCTGGTTATGAATGTCCTTCCGTAACTTATTGGTGTTCCTGACGGCAGGTTTCTGATGCATAGAATCTTAGCTTTGACCTTCATTGCCGGTATTAAATTTATAGATACGGATTGTGGATTTTGGAAGCCGGGATTTAATTCCGCCTTCTGCGTTCCGCATTCTGCATTCTGATTAAGTGGAGAGTATCCATAAAGCATAAGTCCTGGTCTGACTGCATCAAGATGTGCATCTTCAAAGGTAAGTACAGCTGCACTATTTGCCATATGAGAGAAAATTTTTCTTTTTAATTTTTTGGAGATCGTTTCTCTTATTTGATTAAACCTATTAAGCTGTATAACTGCATATGTCCTGTCTGAAAGGTCAGCCTCTGAAAAATGGCTTAGAAGCCCTGTGAGTTCTATTCCGGGCATCTCTGATATACGAACCAAATCGTCGATGATATGATTGTCATATAATCCTAATCTTCCCATACCGGTATCAACCTTCACATGCACTTTAATTGTAGTATCTCTTTTCCTTGCTTCAGCCGATAATTTAGATACAGTATCCACACTATTATAAATAACAGGAATAAGATTGAAATCAAAAAAATCCTTTATATCTCCGCTATCAAATAATACGATTATCGGGATATTGATGCCTGCTTCCCTGAGTTCTGCGGCTTCACCTGTGTATGCGACTGCAATGTAGGAAACCCCTTCTTTAAGCAGCCTTTTTGAGACTTCTACTGCGCCGTGACCGTATGCGTCTGCCTTAACTACAGCAATGACTGGGCGGTTTTTGACGATCTTTCTGATGGAATGAAGATTATTCGCTATCGCCGATAGATTAACCTCTGCAATAGCCCCTCTAATCACCTTCTTCTTTTTCTGTTTTTTCTTTTTTCTTTTCCTTTGATTCTTTCTCTGGTGTCACATCAATTTCATCTTGTTCTTTTACACCCTTCTTAAAGTTTCTTATTGCCTGTCCTATACCGCTTCCTATCTGTGGTAGCCTGGTTGCCCCAAACAGAATAACAACAATTATCAGGATAATAATTAACTCCTGCGTTCCTAAACCAAACATATTTTTCCTCCTATCTCTTTCTGGTAATCTTCTATCGTATTTATGTTTATAAAAGACCTTCCTTCAAGGTCTATAGCTCTCACCTCCTCCTCATTTATATAATATACATGTATACCTTTCAGGAACCATCTTAGGCTCCGAATGCCATTCTTTATACCCTCTTCCATTTTCTCAGCAATTCTTTTTGAATATATGCCGAGAAGTGGTTGGGGTTTTTTTTGAAAGATCGGAATTACAGCATCCCACTCTTCTGACCATTTTCCAACTATATATTTTATAAGGGTAACATTTATATAAGGCATATCACAAGCTGTCACAAAGACTTCAGAGCTGTCTTGATTAATTAATGCCGAAAAAATCCCTGTCATGGGTCCTCTTTGTGTAATGGCATCTCCGACTACGAAGGCATCAAGATAGAAATAGAGTTCGGGGTTATTGGTACTTATAATCACCTTATCAAAGATCCCTTTGAGGAGTTTAATATTTGAATCAATAATCCTCCTGCCATTTATCTCAAGAAATCCCTTTATCATCGGAAACCTTTTATTTTCTCCCCCGGCTAAGCTGAGAGCATCCATATCATATATCCCTTACAACTTCTATTGATACAAACGCATTAAATTCTTTTATATAGTCATTGCGAGCGACCAACAGGAGCGTGGCAATCTCGTCTTTGGGATTGCGGAGCCTGTTCCGAGGATGTCATGAGATTGCTTCGGCTGACCTCGTCAGTCTCGCAATGACAGGTGAGGAATCTCACTCCTCGCAATGACACTTTACTTAATGCGTTTGTGTTAATTTCATTAATTAAAAATACATTTAAAAAATCATACATTTATAATAGTTTATTAAAAAATTACTTTCAATACAATAGAAAATACCCTTTTGAATAGCTGAGTTTCTTGACAAATGTGCTTAGCTCAAATAAAGTAACTAAAAATGAAACGATTATGTCTTTCGAAGGATCTGCAAAAATAAAATTTTCTTACAAAATAATTCAGGATTAAAGTTTTTAATGTCATTGCGAGGTCGTATCGACCGAAGCAATCTCAAACGAAGAGATTCTTCGCTTCGCTCGGAATGACAAAAAGCGAAAGGCTTATAATCTGGACTAAATCAATGCCCGTTATATTCAAATACATTGCCACCTTGGGTTTCATAGGTTATCTTCCAGTTGCGCCAGGGACGTTCGGCTCCTTAGTCGCTTTTGCTCTCTTCACTCTTTTAAAACCAACCATCTTTATTCACATCATTCTATTATTTCTTGCAATCCCCCTTGGTATCATATCTTCTCACTATGCTGAAATTCTCCTGAATGATAAGGACAGCAAGCATATAGTCATAGATGAATTTTGTGGCTATCTCTTTTCCGTACTTTTTATTCCATTTAGTATTGGCTATGCTCTTATAGCCTTTTTTTTATTTAGAATTTTCGATATACTAAAGCCGTTTCCGATTAGAAAGATAGAAACCGCTTTAAAAGGTGGCAAGGGTATAATGGCGGATGATATTGCAGCTGCAATATATACAAATCTCTGTTTACAGATGTGGAAGCTTATTAACTAAGTTTTATACAATGGATCTGAGGTGCTTTATAGCAATAAGAATAACCGATCAGATAAAAAGAGAAATCGGAGAGCTTATTGATATCTTAATAAAATATGATGTTGATATAAAATGGCTAATACTTGAAAACATTCATCTCACACTCAAGTTTCTCGGTAAAACACCCGATGTCTTAATACCTAAAATAAAGGAATCCCTTTTAAACATAGTATCATCTTATGAGCCATTTTATATTAAAATATGTAAAACAGGGGTATTTCCAAATAGAAAACATCCCAGAGTTATATGGGTAGGAGTAGAAGATTCAGAGATACTTATAAAACTGAAGAGAGATATCGAAAACTCTATGGAATTTTTAGGTTATCAAAAAGAAGATAAGGAATTTAAACCCCATCTCACGCTTGGAAGGGTTCGCTCCCAAAAGGGAATTGTACATATAGTCAATGAACTTGATCATTTTAAAGGCAAAGAGTTTGGGATTATACATATTGATCGTATAAAACTTATGAAGAGTGAAATAAAACCGAAAGGGGCAGAATATAGCTGTTTGCACGAGATTCCGTTTAGTAGAAAAAAGTTGGCATAAATTATGCTTTGTTAAGAAATTTATCGGCAAAGATATGGAGGAAGGATGACAGATAAAGATAAGGTTAAGGCGCTTGAGATGGCTATTACTCAAATCGAGAAGAGTTTTGGTAAAGGTGCCATTATGCGGCTTGGTGCTGAAGGATTTGCTGAAGGACTTCAGGTAATACCTACTGGTTCTTTGGCCCTTGATATTGCAACAGGAGTTGGAGGACTCCCGAGAGGCAGGGTTATAGAGATATTCGGTCCTGAATCCTCAGGTAAAACAACACTGGCTTTAGGTGCTATAGCACAAGCACAAATGGGTGGAGGCATTGCAGCCTTCATAGATGCAGAACATGCACTGGATATCAATTATGCACAAAAACTCGGTGTTAACATAGAAGACCTCCTTATCTCACAACCTGATACGGGAGAGCAAGCGCTTGAGGTTACAGAGGCACTCGTAAGGAGCGGAGCTGTTGATGTTATCGCAATTGATTCTGTTGCTGCTCTTGTACCCAGGGCGGAAATAGAAGGAGAGATGGGTGATTCCCTTCCAGGGCTTCAGGCAAGGCTCATGAGTCAGGCTCTCAGAAAACTAACGGCAGCGATATCAAAATCACTTACAACTGTTATATTTATCAACCAAATACGGATGAAGATCGGCGTTATGTTTGGTAGCCCTGAGACAACAACAGGGGGAACTGCACTCAAATTTTACTCTTCCATGAGACTTGATATAAGAAGGATAGAAAACATTAAGGTGAATCAGGAGACCATAGGCGGAAGGGTAAGGGTTAAGGTAGTAAAGAATAAGGTAGCACCACCTTTTAAACAGGCTGAATTCGAAATATATTTCGACGAAGGGATTTCAAGAGTTGGAGAAATTGTTGATCTTGGCGTTGAAAAGGGTATCATCGAAAAATCAGGGGCGTGGTATAGCTATGGCGGTAACAGAATCGGTCAGGGACGCGAAAATGTAAAAGAGTTTTTAAAAAATAACCTTGATCTTTCAAAAGAGATTGAGAGTAAGGTTATTCAGTCCTATAATCTGAGGAGGTAATTATGGATATCAACGAGCTTTTAAAAATAGCATATTCATTAAATGCTTCAGACCTTCATATAAAGGTCGGCTCACAGCCCATAATCAGAGTCTACGGAGAGCTTACTCCATTAACATCAGAGAGTAGGGTAAGCCAGGAAGATGCGATGAACATAGCCTTCTCTATCATGACGCCGCAACAGAGTGAGATATTTAAAAATAAGAAGGACATCGACCTTGCTTATAGTATCCCTGGTCTTGGAAGGTTTCGATGTAATATCTTCGTACAGAGAGGAACAATAGGAATTGTCTTCAGGGTTATTCAGACAAAGATCCCTACAATTGATGAATTGCACCTTCCCGATATTCTCAAGAAGATTTCAATGGAACAGAGAGGTTTAATCCTTGTTACAGGAACTACCGGTAGCGGAAAGTCAACAACCTTAGCTGCAATGATAGACTTGATAAATACAAATAGAACTGAACATATCATGACTATCGAAGACCCCATAGAATATCTCCACAGGGATAAAAAAAGCATAGTTAATCAGAGGGAGATAGGAGGCGATGCAGAGTCCTTCAGTAAGGCATTAAGGCAGTCCCTCAGACAGGATCCTGATGTAGTCCTTGTTGGTGAAATGCGTGATTTTGAGACAATACAGACAGCTCTAATTGCCGCTGAGACAGGTCACCTTGTTTTAAGCACACTGCATACCATAGATGCTGCCGAAACGATTAACAGAATTATTGCCGTATTCCCTCCCTATCAACATAAACAAGTTCGCATGCAACTTGCTTCAGTGCTTAAAAGCATTATATCTATGAGGCTTATGCCGAGGGCAGATGGGAAAGGCAGGGTTCCTGCAGTTGAAGTTCTTATGGCTACGGAAACCGTAAAAGACTGTATTTTAGATCCAGATAAAACCAGAGCGATTACCGACGTAATTGAGCAAGGTGCGATCCATTATGGCATGCAGAGCTTTGACCAATCTCTCTCCAATCTTCTAAAGTCCGGACTTATAACATATGAAGAGGCACTCAGAAGTGCAACTAATCCTGATGATTTTGCTCTCAAAATAAAAGGTATCCAGTCCACAAGCGATCTTACATTTGAAGAACCTACTGAGAAGGACAAGACGAAAATTGAGAGGTTTAGACGATAAGGACGATAACATCAACGTCCATAAGGCAAGGCAATATGCCTTGAAGCTCTTGAGCTACAGAGGAAGAAGCGAAAAGGAACTGGTAGAAAGACTCAGAAGAAAAGGTTTCACTGAACCTCTGGTTTCATCTACAATAAACTATCTTAAACATGCAGGGCTCATCGATGACAGGGCATTAGCTGAATTTCTGAAAACAAAGGCATTGACAACAAAACTGCTCGGTCAAAAAGGAGTAAGGAGATTTCTACTGGACAGTGGCATACCGCGTGAGATAGTTGATCTGGAACTCAGCCATAGTGAAAACGAAGATAGTGAGAATGCCAAAATACTTGTAGAGAAGAAACTCAAAACTCTTAGAAATTGTTCTTCAGAAACAGCAAAGAGAAGATTATATAATCTTCTCTTCAGAAGAGGTTACTCTTTCGATACAATAAAGAAGATATTAAAAAACAAAAACGTAACTGAGGAGGATTAACAATGAAAAATGCTATTCTAATAGTCTCAGTCTTATTATTTTTTTTACAGGTTGGCTGTGCAAAATCAATACGATACTCAGCAGATGAGATAAAGGACTTTCCACCCTCTATCCAGGAACATATAAAAAAAGGAGAGGTCGCACTCGGGATGACTCCCAAAGAAGTAAGGTATGCATGGGGAGCTCCTGATTCTATAAGAAACCTTGAACCATTAGATGGAAAGACAAGAGAAGAATGGATTTATTCTGCAAAGGGAGTAATGGGGGTAATCGCGACAAGGCTTCTGTTATTTCTTGACGGTAAATTAATATATGTAAGCAGATAGCCATGAAGTTCAAACCAACAAAAGAATGAAAAGTTCAGAGATAAGATCTGCATTTCTGGAGTATTTTAAATCCAAAGATCACAAGATAGTTCCGAGCTCTCCTCTTATCCCGTGGAATGACCCTTCCTTACTCTTTGTAAATGCCGGAATGGTACAGTTTAAAACAATCTTTCAGGGCCACGAAAAAAGTCCATATAAACGTGCAGTCTCATGTCAGAAGTGCCTAAGAGCAGGAGGAAAGCACAGTGATCTTGAAAATGTTGGACATACTGCGAGACATCATACCTTTTTTGAGATGCTCGGCAATTTTTCCTTTGGTGATTATTTTAAGAAGGATGCGATTCTCCTTGCATGGGAATTCTTAACTAATTTATTTCAATTGCCAGTTGAAAAGCTCTACGTTTCTATATATGAAGAAGATAATGAGACCGCAAAACTCTGGTCTGAGTTAATAGGACTTCCTGATGAAAGAATAGTCAGGCTTGGTGCAAAGGATAACTTCTGGCAGATGGGTGATACAGGCCCATGTGGACCATGCTCAGAGATCATTATTGACCAGGGTGAAGACTTTGGCTGTGGTAAACCTGATTGCAGGGTCGGCTGTGAATGCGATAGATACTTAGAGCTCTGGAATCTCGTCTTTATGCAGTACAATCGAGATGATTCAGGCGATCTAACCCCTCTGCCAAAACCAAGTATAGATACAGGAATGGGTATCGAACGAATCAGTGCAATCCTTCAGGGCAAGACAAGCAATTTTGATACAGACCTCTTTGAGCCGATTATTAAAGATATCTCATCTCTTTCCGGCGTAAGGTATGGTTTGTCAAAAGAAATAGATATATCCTTCAAAGTCATCGCTGATCATATACGTGCTACAGTTTTTATGCTTTCTGAAGGCCTTTCACCGTCAAATGAAGGGAGGGAATATGTACTGAGGAGAGTAATCCGCAGGGCATCAAGACATGCACGGCTTCTTAACGTTCATGAACCATGTCTTTATAAACTGACTGATTCTGTTATCAATATAATGGGTGATATCTATCCAGAAATTAAAAAAGAAAGTGAAAGAACTAAAAAGCTTCTCAGGATAGAAGAAGAAGGTTTTATAAGAACCATAGAAACCGGATTGAATATACTCGATGATATTATATCGAGAGTAAAGAAGGAAGGTACCCGGATAATCCCGGGAGAGGAAATTTTCAAGCTCTATGATACCTATGGCTTCCCACTCGATTTTGCAAAGGATATTGCAATGGATGCGGATTTGAGAATCGATGAAGAAAGTTTTCAGAAGGAGATGGAGTTACAGAGGCAGAGGTCAAAGGGGACATTTGAAATTACTCTACCCTTAATTCAGATAAAATCAAGCGGTTATGCACACTCAGAGTTTGTAGGATATGACAGTTTAAAGGCTGAGTCCATTATTGTGGATATTTTTAAGAACGGTGAATCAGTAAATGAATTGACAGAAGGTGATGAGGGAGAATTACTTCTTGATAAAACACCCTTTTACGCTGAATCTGGAGGTCAAGTCGGTGATACTGGAACTATAGACTCAAAAACAGCCCATATTAAGGTTATTAATACTACAAAGCCTTATCCCAACGCTCACCTTCATCACATAAAAATAGAAAGTGGAGAGATTACTAAAGGTGATAAAGTCACCTGCAGTGTTGATGAAGACAGAAGAAGGGCCATCATGAGAAACCATACCGCTACCCATCTTCTACATAAGGCATTACGGACAGTCCTTGGTGACCATATTAAGCAGTCAGGTTCGGTTGTAAGTCCTGATAGGCTCAGGTTTGATTTTACCCATTTCTATGCGATGCAGGATGAGGAAATAAAGAAGACTGAAGACCTGATAAATGAAAAGATACTCGAGGATTTACCTGTCAACACGGATATTATGAACGTTGATAAAGCAATAAAAGCAGGTGCAGTTGCATTATTTGACGAAAAATACGGTGAAACAGTCAGGGTTATTTCAGTGGGAGATTACAGTAAAGAACTCTGCGGCGGAACACATTGTAAGGCAACAGGCGAGATAGGATTATTTCTGATTCTATCAGAGGGGAGCGTTGCCTCGGGTATCAGAAGAATTGAAGCTTTAACAGGAAAATCTGCCTTTGATTATTTACGGCAGAAACATACTGAGCTTAACTCACTAAAGGGATTACTGAAGTCAGAAAGACCATTAGAGAAGGTAGAAAAGCTCCTTAATGATATAAAGTCACTGGAAAAGGAAATTCAGAAACTGAAAACCGGCTCTACCAGAGATGTGATTTCAGATGCAGTGAAAGATGCATTCGAATTGAACGGAGTAAAGATTGTGAAATTAAGGCTGGATGGTCTTAATACAAATGAACTCCGTCTTTTAGCTGATACTATGAGAGACCGACTTAAGTCGGGTATCATTGTTGTCTCGTCAGTAATCGACAGTCAGGCTGCAATTGTCTGTATGGTAACAAAGGATCTAAAGGATAGGTACAATGCAGGAGAGATAGTAAAGAGTATTTCCAGCATTGCAGGAGGAAAAGGCGGTGGTAAACCTGAAATGGCACAGGGTGGTACAAAAGATGTAGAAAAACTGGACAATGCCCTTGAGTCAATATACGATATAATAAAAAACCAGGTTAGAAGGTAAATGTGTATAAGTAATGTCATTCTGAACTTGTTTCAGAATCTAACAGTTTTAATTACATGTAGTACCAAGAGATCCCGAACCAAGTTCGGGATGACAATTGGCGGATGGTTTGCTTGTTGCCGAATAGTTCAACTAATTGGCTTAAGGAGGTGGATTTATGACATTCTTTGATGTAATCAGGAACGCGATGTTGGCAGGGTTAGGAATACAGGAGATGGTAAAAGAGTTTCTTGACGAGCTCGTAAAAAAAGGAGAACTCAGCGAATCTCAAGGGGCGAAGCTCTTAAAGGAGTGGACAGAAAAGGCAGGAAAAACCTCTGATCAATTAAGTAAAAATGTCTCTGAATTGATAACCAAAACCCTTGATAAGATGAACCTACCGACTAAAGATGATATCGAAAAATTACAGAAAGAGATTCAGTCACTTTCCGACAGGATAAAGAAAATTGAAGGGGTCAAGGAGGAAGGCCAGAAAAAGTAGTTGATGACTTTAGACCTGCCCAAATTTATGAAACATATTATTGTGATTTTATTAACATTGATGATTTGTTTTGGATGTGACTTCTTTACAGAAGAGATTCCACCTGAAAAATTACCGCCGATCCCTGAAAAATGCATGAAACTATCCAATCAACATACGAATGCCCTTACGGTTGCATATACATCAGCAGAAGTTAGTCAATTACAGATTACAAGAATCACGAATGAATTTGTTAAATGTATGCAGGATGCAGGATTATCAAGAGCAGAGGCTAAAGGTATCATTAAAAATAAAGAAGTAACTATTAAAAAAGAAGTAGAAAAAGGCAAAGGTCAGCAGAATATATATGTATATTAGATCAAAA
>Ga0315282_10003914_pt1 | contig 26360 bp, 29 predicted proteins | sample YL17G07_20_MG_FD_203693 | JGI IMG/M metagenome (GOLD analysis project Ga0315282, IMG submission 203693) | Sediment microbial communities from Yellowstone Lake, YNP, Wyoming, USA - YL17G07_20 | ecosystem: Environmental > Aquatic > Freshwater > Lake > Sediment | place: USA: Wyoming | collected... | reverse complement strand
GCGAGCTGCACCGCGCGCTGGCCGCCGGCGGCGACCCCGGGCGGCTGGTGTTTTCCGGTGTCGGGAAAACGGCGGCCGAAATGGAAGCGGCGCTGCGCGCCGGCATCCTGCTGTTCAACGCCGAATCCAGTGGGGAGTTGAGCCTGCTGGCAAGGTTGGCCCGCAAGGCCGGTCGCAAGGCGCCCGCAGCCCTGCGAGTCAATCCCGACGTCAGCGCCGGCGCCCACCCGTACATCTCCACCGGCCTGCGCCAGCACAAGTTCGGGATCGACATCAGCCGCGCCGAAGCCCTCTACCTGAAGGCGGCACGGGCGCGCTGGCTTCAGATGGCGGGCGTAAGCTGCCACATCGGGTCGCAGATTCTGGCGCTGGAGCCGTTTCTGGAGGCGCTGGAGAAGCTGCTGGACCTGGCGGAGCGGTTGCGCCGCCACGGCCTGGCCATCCGCTACCTCGATCTGGGCGGGGGCCTGGGCGTTTCCCACCACAGCGGCGAGGCCGGGCCGGACATCGGAGAATACGGCCGCCGCCTCCGGCGCATCCTCGACTCCGCCAGTGGCGAGCGCTATCACCTGCTGCTGGAGCCGGGCCGCTCCATCGTCGGGGAGGCCGGCATCCTGCTGGCCCGCGTCCTGTACACCAAGCGCGGCGCCACCAAGCGCTTCATTATCGTGGACGCGGCCATGAACGACCTGCTGCGGCCCGCTCTGTACGGCTCCTACCACGAGGTGCGGCCGGTGGCCAATCTCCGCCGGCGCCAGGTGGAGGCCGACGTCGTTGGACCGATCTGTGAAAGCGGGGACTTCCTGGCCCAGGACCGGCGCCTGCCGGAGATGCGCCCGGGCGAGTTGCTCGCCGTGTTCACCACCGGCGCTTACGGCGCGGCGCTGGGGTCCAACTACAACTCCCGCCTGCGTCCTCCCGAAGTGCTGGTGGAGGGCGACAGGTTCCGCATCATCCGCGAGCGCGAATCCTACGAAGACCTGGTCCGCCTGGAACGCCCTTGACAACTTCAGTGGGTGTGCTGATGCGGGGGCGTGCCGGGCGGATGAGTGTGGGTATGGGGCGCCTGCTGGCCTGCCGGGTGTTCGTGCTCACCGGCTTCGCCGCCGGCCATCTGCTGCATCTGCTTGAGCTCTTCGGGAGTGAGCTTCGGCACATGGCGGATAAAGCTGACCAGATGCCAGTTTTGCTCCGGCGTGTGTTCGTTGCCCCAGGCGGGCATTCCGCTGAAACGAATTCCATTCACGATGGTGCTGTAAATCTGTCCGTCGGTCATTTCCTGCGTGTCACCGGTCATGTCGGGAGCCGGGGGATATTGATTGCGCCCGATATCGGTCTTGCCCTTGCCATCAAGGCCGTGGCAGACCGCGCAGTGATCCACCCAGTGCTCGCGCGCCTCGGCCATTCCCTGCGGCATTTCCGGATATGGGTTCTTCATGTTCTTGTCCGATCGAGGAGTGGCCAGATCGCGCGCCTGCTCGATGAGGAAGTCCTCGATGGCCGAGGGTTTAGTCCGCGCGCTGAAGCCCTGCCGGATGATCACCAGATAGAAAAACGCGGCGACGGCCGCCAGCGTCAGGATCACGGTAATAATCACAGTCCGCATGCTGATCCTCTTTACCACAAAGGCACAAAAAACACAAAGTCCACTAAGAGAATGCCTCTTTGTGTTCTTCGTGTTCCTTGTGCCTTTGTGGTTCATTCCACTGCGGGTTTCACTTGTGCAGGCCGCACTCGGTCTTTGGAAAGCCGAACCAGCGGCCGGCCCGCGGGTCTTCATTGAGAAGCACCGGCCGGGTACAGTGGGTGCAGCCGATACTTGGATAGTGGCGATCGTGCAGACCGTTATAGGGAACGTTGTGGGCCCGGATATATTGCCAGACTCGTTCCCAGGTCCAATCGGCCAGCGGGTTGAATTTGACGAGGTTGAATTTCGCGTCCCACTCGATTTTCCGGGCCTGGGCGCGCGTAGGCGCCTGGTGGCGACGGATGCCGGTGATCCATGCCGAGAGTCCGCGAAGCTGCTTGCGCAGCGGCTCTACTTTCCGCAACTCGCAGCACTTGTCCGGCTGCCGAGACCAGAGCGCCTCACCAAGCTGAGCGTCCTGTTCCGCCGGGCTCAGGGCCGGGCGGCAGACCTCGAGCCGCAGAGAGTAGCGAGCGCTGATACGCTGGCGCACGGCGTGGGTCTCCGGAAACAGAAACCCGGTGTCCAGGTAGAAGACGCGGGCACCCGGATAGAGGCGGGCGGCCATATCGGCCAACACGACGTCCTCGGCGCCAAAGCTGCAAGCCAGGGCGACGGTTTGCCCGAAATGCGAGAATGCGAACTCCAGCACTTGTTCCGCGGTGTGCCGTTCAGAAGCCGCCGCCAGTCCGGGAATCGCTTCTAGGGAAACAGTCATGATTTCTCCTTGAATACTCAGCCTGCCCAGGCCAGGCGCAGGCCGAGTAATAGATTGAGGCCGGCAATGCCGGCCGTGTAGTAGCCCTCGGGAATTCTTCTAGAGAGGCGCGCCCCGAGTAAGACGCCGGGAAGAGAGCCTGAAGCCAGTTCAGCGAGCAACCGGCCGTTGATGTTGTCCAGCGCGATGTGGGCGAGCGTGCCGAACAGTGTCGCCACCAGGCCGCAAAGGGTGGCGGTGCCAACCAGCGAACAAAGTGGGAGCCGCCCCGCTTCCTGCTCGCTCATGCGGGAACTTCCGGGAACAGGCCGCCACAGGAGAAAACAGAGCATGAGGAGGCCACCGCTGCCGATGGAAGTGAGGGTGACTACCAGGGAAACAGCAGCGCCTGTCAATAACGCCGCCGTCCCCGGCATGGTTGTCCCCCGCGTGCGGGCGCGAGCAGCGGGGCCTTTTTGAGCAAACAGGCGGCCGCAGCGGGGTGCAAGGAGAAGCAAACCGGCCAGCAGAACCAGCAGCACCCCCACGGCCTGGCGGGCCGGGATGGCTGCCAGGGTGCTCCGGCGCAGGCCGGCTAACAGCAAGGCGGCGGCCGCGGTTCCGGGCAGGGCTCCCGCGATGACCATCGCTCCCAGGCGGTGATGGATGTGGCCCATCCGGTGATGGGCGACGTAGCCGAACAGCTTGGTGCCTGCAGCCAGTGCCAGGCTGGTGCCAATGGCGGTGCCCGTGGGCACCGGCGTCAGCAACAAAAGCAAAGGCGTAACCAGCGAGCCGCTGCCGATCGCGCTGGCCCCGACCAGAAACCCCGTCAGGAGCCCGATGATCACGGCGCCAATGCCGTTTGCCAATTGTTCCTCCACCAGCGCCCGGCCTTAGATTCGGCCCTGCGAGCACTCGCTTTGGAACAGAACCACGCTCCGAAAAGCAAAACAGCCCGCCGCGGCCGGAGCCGGGCGGGCTGTAAACTTGAGAAAGAAGCAAGATTACGGATACTCCAGCCCGCCCCGCTGCCTACAACGGCAACAGCAACACATGGCCATGGGCGAACTGGAAAACCTTGGCATCGGCCAGCAGCATAAGATGCCGGCCGCAAAATAGAAACTGAAAAGAATTGATGCCGTCCATTGCTGCGGGTTATGAAGTGAAGGAAATCCTAGAAGAGTGGTTTTCCGGAGTGCTCGCCGGACCTCAGCCAGAGCAGCGGCGGGATCGGCCACCGTGCACTGCACCAGTGTGGAGACCACACTATCAAAGAAAGCATCGGCAACGGGAAGATGCTCCGCCACAGCGAGAACCGCAGGCCGGCCAGGCGCGCACGGCGCAGCATGGCGCTGTCAGGCTCACTCAATACCAAATGCACGCCCCCAGCGTAATAGGGCAGATTCGCACCTGTTCCCGCTCCCACTTCGAGAATTCGGCCGCCCGCTGTGGACAACAGTTCGCGGCGCAGTCGGCCCAGGCAAAATCGCTCGGCCGGCCACATCACGAGGTCGTACAGCACCGCAAAGAGTTGAGTACTCATCCTCGATGTAGCGCCGGCGTCTCCGCCGGCTCGGCCCTGCCTTGCCCACGCTCACACGCAGGACCCTGCCGGCGGGGACGCCGGCGCTACACACCTAATGGTGGTGGGCGGCCGCGGCCGGCTCGATGCTCTTCACATCGATGACCTTGGTTTTTTCATACAACGTTCCCGTGACCTTCACCTTCTGGGCAGCGAACTTTTCGGGCGTTTGCTGGTCCGAAAGCACGTAAACCTCGTCGCCGACCAACAGCGCGTATTTCCATTTCGCGGGGTCCGATTTTACGCATTCGATCACGCATTTCGAATCGGGCGTGATGCCCATGGTGTGTTTTGCGCCACACATGGTGTCGGTAATGACGCCGACGAATGGTCCCGCCTTTGTCTGGGCGTGGACCCACAGGGCAGCGAGCATAATCAACGCAACAACAGTGATTTTTCGAAGCATCTATCTCTCCTTGAGTTGAGTTTCAGTCTTGACTCCAAGGTCAAACAACATCAGTCAGTCGGTGAGCGCCGCTGGCGCAAACAGGCGGTAGCCGCGGCCCTCAGCCGAATGCCACCCGCCCCCGAAAGTTGCGAGCACCGCCGACACATAGTTGCGTGTCTCGCGCGGGAGAAGCGAGGCGAGACCAGCGAAATCCCGGCTGCCACTACGTGCCTGGGCGGACTGCACGCGCTTCTCACCGGCGTTGTAGCCGGCCAGGGCCAGCTTCCAATCTCCAAACATCGCATACAGGTCCTTCAGGTAACGGGCGGCTGCCCGGGTGGACCTCTCCACATCGACGCGCTCGTCCACGCCGCCGTCCACGCGCAAGCCGAACCGCCGCGCCGTCTCGGGAATCAGTTGCCAGACGCCGCGCGCGCTCCTGGGAGACAGGGCCAGCGGATTGAAATTGCTCTCCACCTTCGCGACTCCCAGCAAGTCCGCCGGCAGCCCTTCCTGCGCGAGGATTTGCGCGATCCTCGCCTGCATGGGCGTCGGCCAGGGCGTGTCGAGACGCAAAGACGCAGAGGACGCGGAGATGACGCCGAGACTCTCTGCGGCACTCAGCGGCCTCGGCGCCTCTGCGTTTAAAGACTCCTTCGCTTCCAATGCCTCATCGGCTTGCCTGGAAACTTCCGAGCGGAGTTTCTCGAATATCTCCAGGCCCTGCGCCTTGTTCACCTTCCGCCACAGCACGTTGAACGTTTCCTCCGAAATGGGCTGCTTCAGTTGGAAATTGAACGCGCGGGCGTTGGCGTAATGGAGCCGGTCACGCTCGAACGTGGTGATGGTCAGTTGATAGCGGCCGCTGCTGCTGATGGTTTCAATATCCTCCCAACGCCACCGGCGCGACTGGGCCTTGTCCGCCGACTGGAACACCACCGCATCCTCGCCGAAGGTGAGCGTTCCGTTGTCGCCGCCTAGCGTTCGCTGATGCTTGACGGCGAACTGAGCGAGCACGCTGCCGGGAGGATCCGCCGAGCCGCCAATCAGCCGCTGGCCCAGCTTTGCTTGCAGGAACCGAAGAGCTTCTCGTTGATCTCCGCTCAGCTTGAAATGGAATTCGCGGTCCGCGCCTACCTTCCACTTCGGCCCGTCCTCGTAAGTGAGCAGATCCACTCGACCGTCATCGAGCAGGCGCAGTTGCTGCACCTCGAGGTAGGGCCAGTGGAAAGTGTGTTTCGCGCTTTCGAACCCCACTTCCGTGTCGCCGATGGTCAGCTTGCCGTCGCAGCCGCCCCGCAAGTGATCGTGGCGCGCCGCGAACGAGAATGGCGCGGCCAGCAGCGAACTTGAACCACCAAGACACAAAGACACCAAGAACGCCAGGAAAACCTTGGCGGTGAATCTGATCCTGTTTTTCATGCCGCTTGCCCTCGTTTCATTTCAAAGTGCCACTTCCAGATGGCGTAAATGGCGGGATAAACCGCCAGCTCCATGATGAAGCTGGTGAAGATGCCGCCGACCATGGGCGCCGCGATGCGCTTCATCACGTCGGCGCCGGCGCCCACCGACCACATGATGGGGAATAGGGCCATGAACATGCACCCCACGGTCATCACTTTCGGCCGGACCCGTTTTACCGCGCCGTGGATGATCGCCTCTTTCAAGTCCGCCCAGGTCTTCATCCGGCCTTGGCGCTCCATGTCGTGGTAAGCCAGGTCCAGATACAGCAACATGAAGACACCGGTCTCGGCGTCAATGCCCATCAGCGCGATCAGGCCCACCCAGACGCCGATGCTCATGTTGTAGTCCAGCAGGTAGAGCAGCCAAATGGCGCCGACCGCCGAGAAGGGGACGGCCAGGAAAATGATCATGCTCTTGACGGTCGAGCCGGTGTTGATGTACAGCAGCAGGAAGATGAGGAACACGGTGATGGGGATCACTATCGTCAGGCGTTCCTTCACGCGCTCCATGGCCTCGTATTGGCCGCTCCATACCAGCGAGTAGCCGGTGGGCAATTGAAGCTGTTCGCGAACCGCTTTCTTGGCGTCGGCGACGAAACCGCCGATGTCACGCCCGGCGACGTCCACGTATACATACCCGTTCAGCATCCCGTTTTCGTCGCGGATCATCGCCGGCCCGCTGACCAGCTTCACGTCGGCGACCTGCGCGATCGGCACCTGGGCGCCGGACGGGGTGGAAACCAGAACGCGGCCCAGTTTGTCGGTGGTGGATCGGAAGTCGCGCAGGTAGCGCACGTTGACCGGGTAGCGTTCCCGGCCCTCGACGGTGGTGGTCACGTTGTCGCCGCCGACCGCCGACATCACATACATTTCGGCGTCGCCGACGGTGAGGCCGTAGCGCGCCAACTCATCCCGCTTCAAAACAAAGTCGACAAAGTAGCCGCCGGCGGTGCGCTCCGCGAAAACGCTGCGGGTGCCGGGCACCTTGCCCAGAATGCTCTCCAGGTGGCCGCCCACCTCCTCGATTTTCTTCAGGTCCGAGCCGTAGACCTTGATGCCGATGGGGGTGCGCACGCCGGTGGTCAGCATGTCGATGCGCGCCTTGATGGGCATGGTCCAGGCGTTGGTGACTCCGGGAATCTTCAACGCCTGGTCCATCTCGTCCACCAACTCCTCCCAGGAAATGTGGTCCGGCGTGATGCGCCCCAGCACCGGTGTCATCCAGTGGGGCGCCCAGGAGGAATACCAGGTCGGTTTCTTGCGCCACTGCATATGTGGTTTCAACACCACCACGGTTTCCATCATGGAGAAGGGCGCCGGATCGGTCGAGGTCTCGGCCCGGCCGGCCTTCCCCATCACGCTTTCGACTTCCGGGAACTGCCGGAGAATACGGTCCTGCACCTGGAGCAGTTGTTGCGCCTGGGCGATGGAAATGCCCGGCAACGTCGAGGGCATGTAGAGGATGACACCCTCGTTCAAGGGCGGCATGAACTCGGAGCCGAGTTGGTAATAAATGGGAACCGTGCCTGCCACCACCAGGACCGCGGCGACGACCACCGCCCACTTGTGCGCGACGGTAAATTCGACGACCGGGTGGTACCAGCGCATTAAGACGCGGCTCAGGGGATGGTTTTCCTCGCTGTGGATGGTGCCCACCAGCACGGCGTTGGCCGCGCGGCAGAGCCAGCGCGGCCGGAAGTTGAAGTTCTTGGCGTGCGTGAACAGCAACCGCATCGCGGGATCGAGCGTAATCGCCAGCACCGCTGCGATGGCCATCGAGAAGTTCTTGGTGAACGCCAGCGGCTTGAACAGGCGGCCTTCCTGCGCCTCCAGGGTAAACACCGGCATGAAGGAGACGGCGATCACCAGCAGCGAGAAGAAACTGGGCCCGCCCACTTCCTTGATGGCTTCGATCACCACCTCCTGGTAATCGCGCTTACGCCCCTCGGCGTCCCACTGTTCCAGCTTCTTGTGGGTCTGCTCGACCACCACGATGGCCGCGTCCACCATGGCGCCGATGGCAATCGCGATTCCTCCCAACGACATGATGTTGGAGGTGATCCCCATGGCCTTCATCGGGATGAAGGAGATGATGACCGCCACCGGAATGGTGATAATGGGAATCAGGGCACTGGGGATGTGCCACAGGAAGATCAGGATCACCAGGCTGACAATCACCAGCTCCTCAGTCAGGGTGTGCTTCAAGTTTTCGATCGAGCGAAGGATCAGCTCCGAGCGGTCGTAGGTGGTAACGATCTTGACGCCGGGCGGCAGGCTGGGCTCGATGTCTTTCAACTTGGCCTTCACGCGCTCGATCACGTGCAGCGCGTTCTCGGACTGGCGCATGACGACGATCCCCGATACCGTCTCGCCCTGCCCGTTCAGTTCCGCGACGCCCCGGCGTATGTCCGGTCCAAGCACCACGTCACCGATATCTTTGACGGTGACCGGCGTACCGTTTTGCGCGTTCAGCCCGACCACGACTTTGGCAATGTCATCGGTGCTCTTGGCGTAGCCCCGGCCCCGCACCATGTACTCGCGCCCGGTGAATTCGACCAGCCGCCCGCCCACGTCGTTGTTCCCCTGGCGGACGGCGTTCACAACTTTATCGATCGGCAGGTTGAAGGCGGCCAGCTTGTTCGGGTCCACGTTGACCTGGTACTGGCGAACGAAGCCGCCCAGCGGCGCCACCTCGGCCACACCGGGGACGCTCTGCAGGTAATAGCGCAGGTACCAGTCCTGGAAGGATCGCAACTCGGCCAGGCTGCGCTTCCCCGTGGTGTCCACCAGAGCGTATTGAAACACCCAGCCCACGCCCGACGCGTCGGGTCCCAACTCCACCTTCACCTCGGACGGCAGCCGCGGCAGGATCTTGCTGAGGTACTCCAGGGTGCGTGATCGGGCCCAGTAAATGTCGGTGCCCTCCTCGAAGATGATGTACACGTAGGAGTACCCGAAGTCCGAGAAGCCGCGAATGTCTTTGACGCGCGGCGCGCCGAGCATCGAGGTGACGATGGGATACGTCACCTGGTCTTCCATGATGTCGGGGCTGCGGTCCCAGCGCGAATAGATGATCACCTGCGTATCGGACAGGTCTGGAATCGCGTCCAGCGGCACGTTGTTCAGCGACCACCAGCCGGCCAGAACGGCGGCGCCGATAAACAGGAACACCATGAACTTGTGGTGCGCGCAGAGTTCGATAATGCGGTTGATCATGGCCGGTGACCTCCGTGGCCCGGCTGGGATGGGGGCGCCGCCTTCCCAGGTTTCGCGGCCGGCTGCCCGCTGGTGGGCCCCATATCCATGCCGGGCATCGAACCGGGTTGCGCGCCGGCGGGCGCTGCTTCCTGCCCGGACTTAGCTGCCCCCGGCGCCGCACCGCCATGCTGGTGGCCTCCGCCCATGCCCTCTGCCGACGACTTCAAGCGGCTCTCGGAATCGACCAGGAAGTTGCCGGAGGTGACGACCCGTTCGCCTTGCTTCAAGCCGCTTCGGACGATGTAAACGTTATCCACCTTCTCGCCCAGCTCCACTTTGCGGGGTTCCAGGTAGCCGTTCCCGCGGTCCACGAAGACCGTGGTCTCCATCCCCGAGTCCAGGACGGCCTCTTCGGGCACGGCCAGTTGCCGCCCGTAATTCACGGCAAATTCCACGTTGGCGTACATGTCGGGCTTGAGCTGCATCTCGGGGTTCGGGAATTCCAGGCGCACCTTGACGGTGCGGCTGGTGTTGTCCACCTGGGGGTTAATGTAGACGACCTTGCCCTGGAGCGATTTGCCAGCGTAGTAGGGCAGGGTCATCTTGGCGGTCTGGCCGAGCTTGATGGCCCCGACTTCATACTCATACAGGTCGGCCAGCACCCAGACGGTGCTCAGGTCGGCGATGGTGTACAGCTCGGTCTCCGGCGTAACGCGCTGCCGCGGATAGGCGTTGCGGGCCAGCACGTAGCCGGAGATCGGCGAGTACAAGGTCAGGTTCTTGATAGGCGCATTGCGCTTGGTGATCTCCTGGATCTGCTCGTCGTTGATGTCCCACAACTCGAGCCGCCTGCGGGCCGCCGCGTAGAGCGACTCGGAACCGGCCGCGACTTCCTTGATTGGGCTGTCGGAAAGGTAGCGCCGCGCCTTCGCCGCCAGCAGAAACTCCTGCTGGGTGGCGAGCAGCTCGGGGCTGTAGATGGTCAGCAGCGGCTGGCCCTTTTCCACCTGCTTGCCGATGAAATCGACCGACACCTGATCGATCCAGCCGTCGATTTTGGCGTGGATCCGGGCGATCTTTGTTTCGTCGTAGGTGACTTTAGCCACCGCACGAATCGTGCGGGATACCGGCATCGAACGGACTTCGCCGTACTTGACGCCGATGAGCTGCTGTTTTTCCGGCGTGACTTTCACCGTGCCGGGGGGCATTGGCTCTGCCGCCTGGCCCGCGCCTCCGTCCGCGTACACCGGCTCCAGCTTCATCCCGCAGTCGGGGGCAATCCCCGGTTTGTCCGACTTGTACGCCGGGTGCATCGGGTCCACGTAGTAGAGGATCTTGCGCTGCCCGGCCGCGCTGCTCGTTCCGGAAGGCATGGCCGCGCTGGCCGGGCCGCTGTCCTCGTAGACCGGCTCCAGCTTCATCCCACAATCAGGGGCGATGCCCGGTTTGTCCGACTTGTAGGCCGGGTGCATGGGATCCACGTAATAAAGGATCTTTCGCTGGCCCGTGGTTCCGGCCGCTTTCTCCGCCGATTTCTTAAACAGACGGGGGTAGAGCAATCCGCCGGCGACCATGCCCAGGGCCAAAACGAAGACGAATAGAAACAGTTTCTTGAGCATCGTTACCTCATTCCCAACTCTTTAAGGGTTGCTATCTTGCCGCCGTGTCCCCGGCCGAAGTCCGCCGCCCGCTCGCGCGTGCGGAACGCGAGGATGCCCGGCTCACAGCGGTCGTAATGGACATCGAACGGGCGCTTCTCCTCGTCGAGCCGGGGTTCTCGGTGTTCGCCGCAGGTTCGGACGTCACTCCCGACAAGGTAGGTGGCCCGCTCGGGCGCCAGCGGAGCGTCCGTATCGAAGTCGGCCACCGAAAGAAGGCGCACTCGGCGCCCGGTCTGGGCTTGGAGCGCCAGCGCGCAGGCGGGGCAACACGTCTGGCTGTGCTTCCCGTCGATTTCCACAACGGCGCGTGTCTTGGAGTGGATGGGCCGGGCGCAGACCGGGCAATGCTGCCTGGCGCTTCGCTGGCGAAAATACCAGCCGCCTCCAATCGCCGCGGCCGCCACTACGGCCACCACCAGGATTCCGATCCATATCTTTCCGTTCTTCATTACCATCACCCCAAAGCAGACGTCGTCGATCAGATGAGCGCGCGGCCGGTCAGCTCCTCCAACCGCGCCAACGCTCTCTGGTACGTAGCGATCTCCTCGTAGTAGTTAACTTCGTAGTCGAGCACTGTCCTCAGGTTCGTAATCAGCGTCAGGAAATCGACGGTTCCAACCTGGTAGCTCGACACGGACGACTCCAGGGCCAGCGTCGCCTGCGGCAGAATGGCGCCGGAATAGAGTTTCGCCAGCTCGTCGGCCGTCTGGGCAATCACATATGCGTCCTTGACGCCAAAATTCAGCATCTGGCCGGTGGCTTCGTACTGGTGCCGGGCCGCGCCCAGGTTGCTGGTCTCTTCCTGAACCGCCGCCCGCTGCTTGCGCCAGAAGTAGAGGGGGACCTTGACGTCGAACCGGAACTCATACATGGCCGGGAACGACCCGGAGTTGAAGTAGCCGCCCATGACCCCGAAGTCGGGGTAATAATTGCGGCGGGCCAGGTTCAATCCCAATTGGTTTCTTTGCACCATGGCCTGTTCGCGCTTGATCGTCGGCGAATTGGTGTTGGCCGTCGCGCATAGTTCCTCCAGAGTGGTGCGCAACTCGGCTTTCTGGTAATCGGCCGGACGCCCCAGCGGGGTCTCCGGCCGCCGGTTCAGCAGGCTGTTGATTTCCGCCTTCAGGCTCTGCTTCTGCTGTTCGATCTGACGCAAGCGGTTCAGCAGAATGGAAACTTCCACCTGCGCCTTCAGCACGTCCTGCTGCTGGGCCTTGCCGACGCTGTACCGGGCTTCAGCGATCTTCGCGAATCTTTCTAATAGCTCCTTGTTCTTGTCCAGCGCGTCGGTGGCTTTGTGGAGGAAGTGGAGCTGGTAATAATCCTGCTTTATCTGTGACAACACCTTCAGCCTGGTGTTCTGGTAGTCCTGGAAAGCGGCGGCCGCTTCCTGCTCGGCTATCTGGCCGCGCAGTTTCAACTTTCCGGGAAAGGGCAGCTCCTGCGCGATTGAAACGCCCGCGTTGGCCAGCGGGTCTTTGCCGATCTGGGTGAATGGCAGCGGGTTGCCCGTGTTGGTATAGCCGAGTGACAACATCGGATCAGGCAGGGAGCTTTCCTGGCTGGGCCGCGCTTTGGCCGCCTCGTATTTCTTCTGCGCCACCAGAACATCGGGGCTGCGCCCCAGCGCCTCGCTCAGCAGGTCGTTCAACGAGAACAGCCGTTCCTGTTGGGCTTGTTGGACTTCTGTTTGAGCGGCTGCCGAAACGGCGAGCGCGAGTAACAGAAAGAGTACACAGCGTTTCATTCGTCCCTCACGACAAATTCATGAGTCGCTACGGCCCATGGGTGCGCCTCGAGGCACACACCCAGCCTAAAAAAAACAGCAAGAAGACACACTACGGGAGCTAGATGCGCAGGGGAACCTGGAGAAAGAGGGCGTGAGAGGTGGGAAAGGCCCCGAAGACGGGCGAGTCGAGCAGGACTGCATCGCTTTCCACCACTGGACCGGCCGGCGAAGGCAGTGCCAACTCCGGCACGATGTCTAGCTTTGCCGGAGACGTGGTTTCCGGCGTTGCGCTCATGTTGCAGCAGGAACCGGTCGAGCGCAGCATCGTCAATGACCCACAGTTCGATCTGTCGCAGCAGCAGCACGTCCGCGCCAACAGGGGAGAAGCTACCGGCAGCCCGAGAAGCAAAGGCAGCAACGTAATTGAAATGAGTCTGGTCACGTCCGTTCGAGACCCAGTAGCTTGCAACTCGGCTGCCAGTGGTAGGCACCACCATATTACTGCATCCTGGCTGGTTCGTCCAGAAGCAGCTATCGGCAGCCGACGGGGCCGAACCGCTGCAGCAGGTGCTTGTGGACCTGTCAGATAGCGGCACTCGACGCTTGTATTGGCGCCGGCCACCAGGCGTGGGATTCCTGATTGGCGGTCGGCTCTGCACGAACGATGCAACCAGGCGGTGCCGGATATGGGACAACAATTGGACTCAATTGCCCGAAAAGGAGCGCTCCGGCGAGCCAGCCTGCCGGCCAATCGCCTCCCGGCCATGCGGTTCATGCTCTGCATCCGTCTAATGCTCAGGAAGTTGCCCGGTCGTCACACCTCGGGCTTGGCTGCCGGTAACGGGATTGCTGCCATCGGAGTGAAGGCCGTGAATCGGTGGAGCCAACCGTGGGGAAAACGCGCACGATCCTGATTCTCTTATTCATGATTTCGATGGCGATAGCGCTTGGAGCGCAGGCGCCGGCCGCCCGGGAAACAAGGCCGCTTCCGCCTCCGCTGCCGGTTAATCCAACCTTGCTGCATCTCGACCGCGCTTCCGCGGACCTCGACCTCCTCATCAAAGCAATCGAGCGTGGCGACGCGCCTGACGTCAGAACTGCGGTAAAGAACTACACCCGAGAGGTGAGCCGGTTTCACGTCGAGTTGAGCAGGCTTCGCATCGGCAAGAAGGACCTCGATCTTATGAACGGCATTCTGGACCGTCTGGATCTGCAGACAGCGAAACTGGAGGCCGCCGTGAATAAGGTACAGCCAAGCCAGCAAGCCGCCCTGGCCGAGGCAGTCAACCACCTGAAAAGCGCGTTCCAGTTGGTTGTGCAGAAGATGGACAAAAAAAACCAGAAGCGGGTCTTCTCCATCCGTGGTCCGCAGCCCGATCAACCGGGCCGCCCGCAAAAGCCGCAGTAGGCCGCCTGGCTATTCACTGCAACTTCACCTTCTGATATTCCTTCCGGATGATCGCCTGGCGGATCTGCGGGACAGGCTTTCCCTCTTTTGTCATCTGCTCGGCAAGGAGGACCTCCTTGATGCAGATGTCTCAACCCGCGCCGTGACTGGTCGCGAAACAATCGAGCAGGCTGCGGTGGCCCACCCCCCGGTTGCACCAGCAGTAGCAAGGCAACTGCGCCAGAACCGGCCGCAAGCGCCCGGCGGCGGCATAGGCACGCTTCTGCAACGTGTTCTGGAATTTGCCCGGTGAAAGCGTCTGCGGCAGTGGCTTGGCCCGTTCAGCGCTAAGAAAATAGGGCGGCACGGGTTCGTCCCCAACCAGGGCCGGCCCGGGCATAGCGCTCCACGCGAATATCGCTGCGTTGACGATTAGAAAGAAACGTTTCACGAATCACCCTCCGTCCATCAAAAGCGGAACCTCACAGACAACTGCAACCGCCGGGCATTGGTTCCGTCCGGCGGCGAGCTGTCGCCGTTCGGCCGCCCGAAGTTGTTGGTCCGGGTCAGAAGCACCGGGGTGCTCAGCGGCGTTGTCGCCCGCGAACACACGGAAGTCCTCGGCCTTCAGTCCGGTCACGGCCCTTGCCTTTCTGTCGGAGACCGTAACAGGAGTTGCTGCGCTTGGCCGGGCGAAAGTCCGATTTGGTCACGGCGCGCCAGGAAGAGATCGTCCCATCCAACAATGGTCAGACTGGACACCAGCGAGCGCATGTTGGCCATGGTGACCACCTCTTGCCCATCCGGGTCTTTTGGCGTCTCCTGGCCCGCCTCCTGGCCGGCCAACAGAACAGGCGCCGCCAGCACGAGGAGCAGGCCGTAAAAACAGGCCCGAGATCTCATGGAATCCCTCCCTGCTGCCGCTTACCTGTGCAGCGCAAGCTCCCGATCGACAGCCTTCGCGTCACAGCACGCCGGAGAGGAGGCAGGCCGATTGATCTCCGATTCATGGCCGCAGTTGGCCGGCGTGCCGGCGGCCCGGCCGCGCACGAACAAGCGCAGCATCTCCGACTCGTGGCCGCGCGCGTAGTTCAGCACGAGAACGATGAATAGGATCCCGCCAACGTAAAGAAGAACCGCGGTGGTCATATAGCCCTCCTTCCTCCGCTTCAGGCGCAGACATCAGTCGCGAACTTCTCCTCCGCCGAGAATTTGGAGAAAATTTCACTAATCTTGCGCGTCAAACCGCGGCTAAGACCTAGCATCCCCAACGTCCCCATCGCTCGGCTGGATACGAAGTGATCGGTGGTGGCGATGAGGGTGAACTCCTCGTCCTCCGCGACAACAAAATTGAATGGCATGAAGACGCCGGCATGCGAATCACTGCGCAGGGCCTGGTAGGCGACGAACGGACTCCACACGACCAGAACCGTATAGTTCTGCCAGGGCATTCCGACGTGCCGCTTGAACTCGTCGTGGAACGGGATCTCAGTAACAATGTGAAGACCGGCCTCGCGCAGCGAACGCCGCAGCAAGTCCAGGCATTGCGCAAAGGGCAGCGTCGTCCGGATCGAAAGGGAGAAACCGCGGGTCGTGGTGATCATGCGTACCTCATCTGCCTTCGACTTTCAAAGTTGCAAGCGGCATGCCACTGCAGCGCCCGCCTTCTTCCCGGCCATAACTTCCACGCCACGTGCGTTTCCGGCCTCTCCTTGTGGCCAAGAAGTATCAAGCGGCCAGCCCGCATTGCGCCCTTTGCGGCAGTGACTGTCCCTGGCCCGTCCATCGAGCAGGCGCCCGTTGCTTGTTGTATGCGGGCATGGTGTCCTGGAAAGGGCCTGCTTTGCGGGTCGGGCGGGAAGGGCGGTCGGGCGGCCGAGTCGCTGCCGGTTTCTTGTGGCTGGCCCGTGCGGAGGGCTATAGCAGGAGGTTATGACCTGCGGACACTGCCGCTGGAGCGCTCAGCAGGATAGCACGCCCGCCTGTCTGGCTGCTTTCACCAGCTTGAGTCGCGCCCGCAGCAGTTTCACCTTGACGGTGTTCTTGTTTATGGGTGTTATCCCAGCCAACTCCGTGGACGTGTAACCCTCCAGTTCCTTCATGATCAGCAGTACCGCTCTTCCTCGGAGAGCCTGGCGAGCAGCTTCAATAGGATCTCACGCACCTCGGTCCGGCGCGCGAAGTCGTCCGGAGATCTGAGGGCGGCGTTCCTGTCGGCTGGGTGCAGATCCCCCTCGATTGAAACCGCCTGTCCGACCGCCCTGCGAACCTTCCGCTTGCGGAGAACACCGAAGCATTCGTTCACGGCTATCTTGTAAATCCAGGTGAACAGCGAGCTTCGGAAATCAAATCGGCCCAGTGAGAAATAGGCTTTCGCAAACGCTTGTTGCGTGGTGTCTTCAGCATCCTCCGAATTCCCCAAAATGCCGCGGCTAACCGCAAACACGCGGTCCTGGTATCGCTCCACGATCAGTCGAAAGGCTTCCTCGTCGCCGGCGGCGGCGCGGCGGACCAGCAGCGTCTCTGGGTGCGACATTTCGCAAACTCTGCCACGGCCGCCCTGTTCGAACCGTGGCGGATCTGGCCAATAACGGGTTTCTTGAAGCAGCGCTCCCATCATGCCGTCTCCTTCGCGCCCGCCGGTGCGGAGGCAGCGCTGGTGGCCTGCTCCGGCGGCGATAACCGCGAGAAGATCCTGCGCACTTTCTGGGTCAGTTCGCGGGCCACGAGTTGCGCGCCGAGGGTGGCGATCATCCGCCCGAACAGGAGGTGGTTGGTAGCAGCGATTATCGTGGACTCTCCCTGATCGGCAACTATCAAGTGGAAGGGCATGAAGATGCCCGCATCGCGATCACTCAGGACCGCCTGGTAGGCCAGGAACGGACTCCACACGACAAAGACCGTGTAATTTGCCCAGGGGAGGCCCACGTGGCGTTCGAATTCGCGATGAAACGGGATCTCAGCTATAATGCGGAGACCCTCTTCCGTCACGCACTTTCGCAATAACTGCGTGCATTTCTCGAAGCTCAAGTTCAGCTCCGTGGATACCGAATAGTCCCGGTTGGAAGTAAACATGGCCGTCTCGGTATTTCACTCCCGTCTCTTTGACTGGCACGTGGCATGCCATCGCAATCGAGGCGTCAGGTCGGGGCGGAAGTGCCTGTCTTGCAGCGTGCGCGCAGGCCGACTTTCCCCGGTTCTGCACCGCCGCCGGCCGGGTGGTGCCTCAATTGCGCCACCGGGCTGCACTTTATGCGCCGGTGGCGGTCTGACGCCGCATGCTAAAATCAAAGTGACTTAACCTGGGACGATTCCGATGACGAAACACCGTGGGCTGCGGATTGGGCTTATCCTGGGCGCTATTGCGGCCATCTCGCTGCTCCATTACCGCACGGGCACGCATCACCTCTGGCTTCACCAGTTGTTCCAGCGCGGCTACTACCTGCCGGTGCTGTTGGCTGCTTTGTGGTTTGGACTGAGCGGAGGTCTGCTGGCCGCCACGGCTGCCGGCCTCTTCTACGTTCCTCACATTCTTCTCGCCTGGGGCCACCACCCCGACCAGAGCCTGACTCAGTATATCGAGATCATCATGTTCTTCGTCATCGGGGGTCTGACGGGCACACTGGCGGACCAGGAAAGGCGCGACCGTGCCAAGGTGCAGGAAACGGCGCAGAAACTGAGCGATGTCCTCGCGCAGTTACAAGCTTCCTTCGAGCAACTCCGCCGGGCCGACCGGTTGTCAGCGCTCGGCCGGTTGTCGGCGGGCCTAGCCCACGAGATTCGCAATCCGCTGGGCGCTGTCGAGGGGGCCATTCAAATCCTGCGGCGGCCGGAGCTGCCGGAGGCCACCCAGCAGGAATTTGGCGAGCTGGCGCAAAGAGAAGTAGACCGCCTCAAAGGACTGCTTGCGGATTTTCTCGGCTTCGCCCGGCCCGCTGCCCCCCGCCGCTTGCCGACCGACATTGGTACCTTGCTAGAATCGGTCAGGCTGCTGGCCGCGGAAACGGCCCGGATGTCGGGCGCCCGAATTGAAGTTGAGCCGCCAGAGAACCTGCCGAGCATCGCGGTCGATCCGGAACAGATCAAGCAGGTGCTGTTGAACCTTGTCTTGAATGCCGTGCAGGCCATGCCCAACGGCGGCAAAGTCGTGCTGAAAGCCGCGAGAAAGGCCGATTCGATTGTGGTATCGGTGGAGGACGAGGGAATTGGTATCAGCCCGGAAGACCTGGAACGGGTCTTCGATCCATTCTTCACCAAACGGGAAGGGGGCACTGGATTGGGATTGTCTATCGCCTATCAGATCGTAAACGGCCACGGCGGCCACATCCAGGCGTGGGCCAACCCGGACAGGGGGATGACGTTCTCCGTGACTCTTCCTCTGAACCAGGAACAGTTTCCGATTGGACCTCGCATGGCCGCCAGTCAGGCCGGAACGGGCACCCTATCCGCCGAGGGGGTGCGCTGAGCCATGCGGGAGAAACCTGTACTTCTGGTGGTGGACGATGACGCCAGCCAGCGGCGCTTGATCGAGTTCTGGCTGCAAGAGGAGGGGTATGCCGTGATGACGGCGGCCGACGGCAAAGCGGGGTGGGACTGCTTCGAAGAGAAGTTACCGGATCTCGTCATCGCGGACGTGCGCATGCCCGGCATGGACGGGATCGCCCTGCTTCGACGGATCAAGGCCGCCAACCCGGACACACCAGCGATTCTGGTGACCGCCTTCGGGACGGTCGGCGACGCGGTCGAGGCCATGAAGATCGGTGCCTCCGACTATGTCGTAAAGCCGCTCAACGCCGACGAAGTCAAAATGAGCGTCAGGCGGGCCCTCGAACACCAGCAGTTGCTGGACGAAAACCGCTACTTGCGGGAGTTCGCCGATACCGCCTTCCGCTTTGAGAACCTGGTCGGCTCGTCGCGAAAAATGCGGGATGTTTTCGACATGGCTGCCCAGGTGGCGCGGAGGGATACAACCGTCTTGATCACCGGCGAGTCGGGCACGGGGAAAGAACTCCTGGCCAAGGCCATCCACCAAAACAGCCCTCGCCACGCCAAACCTTTCGTTACGATTAACTGCGGGGCCATTCCCGAGACGCTGATCGAGTCGGAGCTGTTCGGCCATCGCAAAGGCTCGTTCACCGGGGCGCTGTCCGACCGGGCCGGCAAGTTCGAAGCGGCCAATGGAGGGACTGTTTTTCTGGATGAGGTCAGCGAACTGGAGCCGAAACTGCAAATCCGGCTGCTCCGCGTCATCCAGGAACGGGAGATCGACAAGATCGGCGACCACCGCCCGATCAAGGTCGATGTGCGCATCTTGGCCGCGACGAACCGAAATCTGCGAAATCTACTCGAAGACGGTCAGTTCCGACAGGACTTGTTTTACCGTCTGAGCGTAGTAACCGTGGAACTGCCGCCCCTGCGAGACCGGAGAGAGGATATCCCTCTCTTGGTGAACCATTTCCTCGGCAAGCACTGCAAGCGCCACGATTTGCCGCTGCCTGTCATGGAGGAAGGAACGCTGAAACTGCTGAGCGGGTATTCCTGGCCCGGCAATGTCCGCGAACTGGAGAACGTGGTGGAAAGCCTCGTCGTTCTGGGAAAAGGCGACTCCATCACGCCCGAGCAGTTGCCGGCCGAGATCCGCCAGGCGAAGCCGCGCATCGCCAATGTCGCACTCGAGTTGCCGGAAGAAGGAATCAGCCTGGAAGAGGTCGAGAAGGAAATCCTGATCCAGGCGTTGGAGAAGAATCACTGGAATCGCACCCGGGCAGCCAAGTATCTGAACATCACACGGAAGACACTCAACTATCGCATCGGAAAATACGCGCTCGTTCTTCCGGCAGGGGTCTCCGGCGTTGAGGAAGAGCCTGCCGAACCTGCCGGGGTTGAGGAAGAATAGAAGGCGCTTGCCTTTCCGACCCTGCGGGGTCTGTTTTCCAGAGCATCCCTCATGCCCCCGGGCACCCAGAAACCACCAAAAAGTGGCGTACGGAACGCCGGCCTCTGGCCGGCCCACGGGCCGCCGAGACGGCGGCGGTACAACGTTTTTCACGGCAGGAACTTGAAGCCGTTCCTGGCACCCCGCTTCTGGCAACCGGCGTGCTCCAGGCGTGGCGGGAGCACATGGATCAGCCTGTGCGGCCTCCGGGTTGTCCCCCCTCCTGGCGCTCCCCTCGCTGGCCCTTAGAGGCCAGCGAGTGCGCCTTTTGAGGCACGCCTGGCTCTCTCCATATGCAGGCAGGCGCGCCGCGACGCTCACTTTTGATTGGAGCGAGATGACTTGGCGCCATGGGCGAGCCCGGCACCCAAGTTGCTCTGAACCAGCGCAGGAAATGGGGAGCACGCCCTTTCGCTCAGTGCCCTCACGACACCCCGTCGGGTGCTCTCCATTGTTCCAAGGTGCATATTCAGCCATGAGGCCCGGATCGGGAAGGACCAAGACGCGAAGCAGGCGGAGCATCCTGGAGGGTCTGCGTCGATGTGTCTGCCCGGGATTTGGGGGCCTGGCACTCGCCGCCCTGGCAGCCCTCCTTTCGCTTTCGGCACAGCTCTCAGCCGGTGGGCAGGCACCCAAGGCGCACCCAGAGGGCAGCACCCAGATCAAGGTGGATGTCGATCTGGTCACGCTTCGTGTCACGGTCACCGATGACCAGGGCAACCCATTCACCGGGCTGAAAGCAGACAACTTCCGTGTCTTCGATAACGACATAGAGCAGGCCATCCGTCACTTCAGCGTGGAAGACCGTCCCTTCACCATGGGCTTGGTTCTGGACCGCAGCGGCAGTATGATCATGATGATCGACGATGTCTATCAAGCCGCCTTCCACACAATTCGCGCCAGCAAGTCCGAGGATGAGTTCTTCATCCTCACTTTCGACGACAGGCTTGACTTGCGGCAAGACTTCTCAATGAATCGTCAACTCCTGCAAAAGCAACTCAAGGGTGTCACCGCGCGGGGCAGTACGGCGCTGTGGGACGCCGTGGCGGCTGGCCTCGAGAAGGTACGAAAAGGAAGTCATGAAAAGAAGGCGCTCCTGGTGGTCACGGACGGAGAAGACAACAGAAGTTACCTTTCGTTTGGTGACTTGCTCGAACGCGCCCGGCAAGAAGAGATCGCCATCTATACCGTGGGCTTATTCGAAAGAAGCGAGTGGTCCCCAGTTTCCTTTCTTTCGGGCCTTCTCGGCCGAGCGCCGCAGCAACGTGGCGGCCCGTCTCGTGGGAACCGGCTGTCAATAACCCTGCTGACCGAACTGGCGGAAGCGACCGGTGGAAGAGCTTATTTCCCATCTACTATGGCGGAATGCGATCAGGTGTGCATCGCGATCGCCCAGGAGTTGCGGCAGCAGTACGAAGTTGGTTACTACCCACAGCCCAAGCTGGCCGAGGGCGGTTGGCGGTCGGTTCAAGTGCAATTACAATTGCCGGCGGATCTTTCCGGCAAAGGACTAATGGCGCGTGCTCGCCCGGGCTACTTTGCGCCGCGGGACCAGCACGCAAATCTGTCAAAACACTGACTTGGAGGATACTGATGAAAAGGCTGGTCGTTGTCACAGTCGCGGCCTTGGCGCTTGTGCTGGCCGCTCTTAACGTTCGTGTTGTCCTGGCCCAACACGCTGGACATGGCGGCTCCTCATCCATGCCGGACATGCCGGAGGCGCGCCACATGGGCCATAGCGGAACGGCAAGGGGGCATATCGTTGAAGCAGACAAGGGCTCGATCACGGTGCGAACGCAACAGAAGGGCGGCGCCGGGCAGGAGACGTTCCAGATCGTCGATAAGACCAAGATCAAGGGCGACATGCAAAAGGGCTCGGAGGTCGTGGTCAATTACGACGACCGCGCCGGCGTCAAGGTGGCGACCAGCGTCGAAGTAAAGAAAGGCAAGCAATCTAAGAAATCGTGAACCGTCCCGGGTCGGCATTCTACCCCGTTCCCGCCGGCGAGCCTCAGGCCATCGTGCTTGGCGGACCTGCTGGCGGGAACAGCCAACTCAACTGACTGAGCACCCCTTATGAACGTAATCGCTATCTCCGGCCCCCCTTTCAGCGGCGACAGCTTGCTGGCGGAATCGTTGGCCGACAGTCTTGGCTATCGCATCATCGAACCTGCGGTAGTGGTCGAGAGGGCCGCCGCGTGGAGTGCTTCCCACCAAGAATTGAACCAGGCCCTTACGCGGCGTCCGCGAATTTGGGATAGGTTCCTGCGCAGAGGATGGGCGTACCTGATCGTGCTTCAGGCCGCCCTGGCCGAGGAGCTTCGAGGCGGAAGAGCCATCTGCTACGGCAACTTGAGCGATCTCCTGCCCAGCGGTGATGGCTTCTTGCTACGAATCCGGATCGAGGCGCCCTTGGAATTCCGGACGAAGATGGTCCAGGAACGTTTCAAGCTCGGTCCGGCCGAGAGTCTGGATCTGCTTCGACAATTCGACCGGGATAAACAAGGGTGGCTTCGAAATCTGTACGGCGCGGGGTGGCGCGAGACGTTGCGCCACGACCTTCTGATCGATCTCGGGCGCATGCAGCCGTCCGAGGCCGCCGCCATCGCCGCCCAGCTTGTGCAAGGCCAATATCCTGTCGCATCCGAACAATTGCAGCAGGCTGCCCTCGACAACCTCGCCCTCTCGTCCCGCCTCAGGGCTGCTCTGGCTTGCTGTGCTTCAACCGCCCACCTCGATTTGGATGTGGCGGCTGAGAGCGGACTCGTTTCCATATCCGGCAAGATACCTGGGCCGAACGAACTGCGCGAGGTTCAACGCATAGTTTCGCAAGTGCCCGGCGTAGTCGATTTCGTTCTGAATGGAGTCAAGCCCGGAACTCCTGAGGGACAACCGGCGGGGGTGTCGGCCTTCCTGAGAAAGATCCAGCGCCTTTCGGCCTGGAAACCGCTCCGACCCACCTGGGTTGCGATTAGTCTGATTCTCTGTTTGGTACTTGCCTCCTCCTGGGTCTTGAACAAGCTCGGATCGACTGTGTTCGATGCCGCATTTGCACGCGTTTATACCCGCACTTTCACCGGCGTCATCACCGATACGATTTGCGCAGGCAAAGTCAGCATGGATGCCCAGTGCGCCAAGAGGTGTGTTCGGCTCGGCAAAGACGTCAAGTACGCTCTGTACGACGGCGGAGATGTGTACGTGCTCAGCGATCAGGCGGGAGCCGAACGATACGCCGCTCAACGTGTCCAGGTTAGAGGAGTCTTGGACGCAAGCGCCAAGACGCTGAGAGTCGCTTCGATCAAGCCCTCGTTGTAGGGAAGTCGGGAATCAAGTCGAGCATTCTCCCCGGGCCACTTGGAGTACGAACTTCTGCTGTTCTCCCCAGTCGATGAAGACGTTCTCGGCAGTTCCGGCAGCCATCCCGGCCAATTCGCTGCGGAAGCTATCAATGCCGCGTCGATCGACGAATTCCAGAAAGCTCTCGCGCGGCAGGCGCTCGGCTTTGTAAAAAGTAATGATGCGACGCACTGCCTGCGGGGCGAGGCGCGCCGGCACGGCGGTGACCAGCTGGCCAAAACGCATTACGCCACCCTGCTGGCCGCCGCCCACCAAGAGCTGGTAGAACGGCGCGGTTTCGCCGTCCAGCTCGCGGGCGGCTTGCTTACCACGCCCGAGCGCCCACAAGCGGCTTGCGAATTCGCGAATCATTCAACTGCTCCCTGACACCTGGCGCCTGACACCTGACACCTGAGCTTTGACTCCATCGCTCGTTTCCTGGTATTCTGACTTTCGAGAATTCCAACTTCTAGAAGAGGAACCGAAGTGCCAATTCGAGCCACACCACGACTTGTAAGACCCCTCGCCAAAGGACAGATCACGCTTCCGGTGGCGTTTCGCCGGAAGCTCGGGATCGACGCCACGACGATTCTGCGGGTGGCTCTGAAGCAGGGCAAGATCGAGATCTCTCCCTGGCGCCCGCCCGCCGAGGACCAGCGCCTCAGGATGTACAGCTCCGCCAAGATCCGCCAGTTCCTCAAAGAGGACCGCCTGGACGGTAAAACCGCGGCCCGGGTGCGCCGCCTGTTGGAAAGGAAATCGGCGCGATGACGGCCGTGCCGCGGGTGTTCCTCGACGCATCCGTGTTGATCGCCGCGGCCGCATCCCGGAAGGGCGCCTCGTCTGTCGTGCTGGCTATCTGCGGGCGTGGCTTGCTCCAGGCCTTGGCAACACAACAGGTTCTTCGCGAAGCGGAGCGAAACATCGAGCTGAAGCTCGGCGACGATGCTCTCCTGCGTTTCTACGCTGAGGCCCGGTGCCTTTTGCCAGCATGCAGTTCTCAGCCGGGTGGCACAGCCTTCCAGTGTGTGGGTGTGCCACTTACGCGCCTTCCAGCACGCGATTGATCACGGCCGCCATGCGTTCCCAGCTCTGGGCTTCCTGCTCGAGCTGCTTGCGGCCGGCTTTGGTGATGGAGTAGTACTTCGCCTTCCGGTTATTGTCGGAAACGCCCCATTTGGCAGTGATCCAGCCGCGCTGCTGCAACCGCAACAACGCCGGGTACAGCGTGCCCTGGTTCAACCGCAGCATGTCTTCCGATACCTGCTGAATTCGCTGGGCGATGCCCCAGCCGTGCATGGGACCCATGGTGTTCAACGTCTTGAGCACCAGCAGGTCGAGCGTGCCTTGCAAGACGTCGGACTTCGGCTGCTTCATAGCTCTCCTTTAGATGATCGACAGGAAGTATGCCGGCCGCTCCTGTCGATTGTCAACAGGAAACTCAGGGCCGCGACGGAGCCGTCCGCAGCGGCGGACGGCTCGGCAGCCGCAGCAGCGACGAGAAGTCCACACAGGCCGGGACTGACATTCTGTCCCATAGAATCTGTGAAATCTGCGGCTCTCCCCCCAAGTGGGTGGAAACACGCAGCGCAGGCCATTGGGCGAAAACACCCATCGAATTCACGCCTCAACTATCGGAAAATGTTGGCTTCCACCTTGGTGACGGACCTGCTAATCTCTATCTGTGCGTCTTCCCGACTTCATCGGCCGAATCTCATGGCGGTGGAAGGTGCTCGTCCCGCTGGTCGGGACGCTGTTGTTGGGGATTTTTCTGCTCACCTACGATGCCCTCGCGGTACAACGGCGCGAATTGGAGCAGAACATGCTCCGGGAGGGTGAAATCTACGGATTGCTGGCCGAGCACTCGCTGTCCGGGCTGGTAAAAAACCCCACTACGCCGGTCGAGCAACTCCATGAACGGTTGTCGCTGCTGTCGGACACCATGCGAGCCAAGCTTACCCTGTTGGATGCCGACGGCAACGTCCTCCACAGCTCAACCATGGAGGATGAGGGGCGGCCGACATCGCCGGAGATTCGGGCGCTGGCACGGGAGGCCCGGAAGCGCTCCCCAGCCATCCGGCGCTCCGGGCGCTATCAGATGGTGGCGGTCAGCCCGGTGGGGCCGGCGGCGCTGGCCCGGGTGCTGGCCATTGAGTTGGATGAAAGCGCAACGCTGGCCATGCTGGACGCCACCCGGCGGCACATCATCACCGTGGCCGCCACCTGGATGGTGCTGCTGACGCTGGTGGTGCTGGGCGTGCTGCGGGTGCTGGTGCACCAGCCGGTGCTGGAGCTGCGGCACAAGATCTCCCGCGCCCGCCGGGGCGATTGGCGCGTTGCGGTCGGTTTCGCCGACCGCCGGGACGAAATCGGCGAACTGGGCACCGATTTCAACGACATGGTGCGCCAGCTTCGCGAGAACTGCCAGCAGTGCGAGCACCTGCATAACATCCACCTGCAGCAGGCGGCGCACCTGGCGTCGATCGGCGAGCTGGCCGCCGGCCTGGCCCACGAAATCAAGAACCCGCTGGCCGGCATCGCCGGCGCCATCGATATCATCCGCGACGAATTGCCGGCGAGCGACGCCAACCGCGCCATCCTCGGCGAAGTACAGAACGAGTGCAAGCGGATCAAGAAGACCATCTCCGACCTGCTCAACTACGCCACGCCGCAGCCGCCGCGGCTGCAGACCGCCAGCCTGAACCAGACGCTGGAGCACGCCGTGCAGATGGTGGAGCACCAGAGCGACGGCAAGGTGGTCCGCGTGGTGCGCGATCTGGACCCCGCCCTCCCGGCGCTGCCGCACGACCCGGACCAGATCGAACAGGTGGTGCGGAACCTGCTGATTAACGCCCGCGACGCCATCAGCGGCTCGGGCGAGATCCGCGTCTCGACGCGCTTCGTGCCCAGCCCGGCGGCCAACCGCGCCCCGGTTGTCGAGCTGGTGGTGAGCGACAGCGGGGCGGGCATGACGCCCGAGCAGGTGGCCCGCATCTTCCGCCCCTTCTTCACCACCAAGCAGTCCGGCTCGGGGCTGGGCCTGGCCGTCTGCAAGCGCATCGTCGATCAGCACGGCGGCGCCATCTCGGTGGAAAGCGAGATGGCCCGGGGATCGCACTTTGTGATTCGCCTGCCGGTGGTGCCGGTGGCGGAGAAGGTGTTTACGCTGGTGTAGTTTTCAGTTTTCAGTTCTCAGTTTTCAGCCACTGACAACTGAGAACTGAGGACTGAGGACTCACGATGGCGCAAGAAAAGGAACGAATCCTGGTGGTGGACGACGAGCGGCTGGTGCGC
>Ga0315282_10003913_pt1 | contig 26363 bp, 18 predicted proteins | sample YL17G07_20_MG_FD_203693 | JGI IMG/M metagenome (GOLD analysis project Ga0315282, IMG submission 203693) | Sediment microbial communities from Yellowstone Lake, YNP, Wyoming, USA - YL17G07_20 | ecosystem: Environmental > Aquatic > Freshwater > Lake > Sediment | place: USA: Wyoming | collected... | reverse complement strand
AGAAAAATGGAGCTCGGATGCAATACTGGATGTTGTCGCCAGATCACTCTGTTTTGCAGCAAGATAAGCCATGGTGTGCATTGCCAACGCTGCTGCTTCTGAAATTTTCAAAATACTGTTCATGGTCTTTACGCCCCTATTTATATATTATGGTACCTAAATACCAGATTAAAAAATTAATGTCAAGCTTTATTGTGTACCCTGACGGCGCATGAAATCCTAAATTTTATTTTAGCGAGCAACTTTCTTGATTGCTTCACTATCCGGACTAAAAATAGCGGAAAATATAATTGAATATTTTTGTCGTTATGTTATCATCGATCATAATATCTCTATATAATAATTTGAACAGAGAAGATATATGTATTTATTAAAATTTAATTTTATTTATATAAGATTATTCTTACGCAGATTTTTTAATTATAATTTAATTGTAAATAAGAAGAAAATAGCACTTACAACATTAATTATTCTTGGATTGATGCCTAATGTAGTAGAATGGTTGTACTCATATATTTTTATGACATTAGCTATTTTATTATATGTATTCTTGATTATTACAATAGTATTTATAATGTCAAATATAATTATATTTATTGTTATTTTTATAATTTTCTATATATTTAAAAAGGCAATATATCCGACTTTTATTTTTGGTATAATAAATAAAATTTTCAATACTGGAAAATTATTTATTATATTATTTTTGATATGTTTATCTTATTTATCTCATTCAAGGCTATGCTTTTTTGTAATATTATTATATTTAATTATAATATCTTTAATTATTATAATTAAAAGGAAATTAAGTTATTTATATTTAATTTTATCTATCGATTCTATAATTTCATTAATAGGGCTTGGCACAATCGCAATAATAATAGTAAATTTTTTCATCTCTTCTCCAAATTTACCTAAAAAATTATATCCAAAAACAAATATTGAATCAAAATCAGATTTTAGCGTAATATATGATGTTATTGCAGATCATTCCGGCAATATTTATTTTAATGACAAGAATTCTGGAAGGTTCGGGAAAATTAGCTATCCGGAAAATGAGGTCACAATATCTGAAATCCTTATCGATGGCCCTGAGCGTATGATGATTTCATCTGATGGTCAAATCTTTGTTTTTGGAAAAGGAAAAGACCATGGATTATATAGCTTAAATAATAAATTGACTATAGCAAAAAAATTAAATTCATTTTTTGCAATAGATTTGATTTTAGATGATATTAATAAAACTGCTTTTTTAATTGAAGAAATAATTATAAATTATATTATGCCAAAATTATGTATTTATGATTATCAAACTCAAAAGTCTTATATGTACGATTTAAATAAAGTTTTTATGCCATATGGCATTACCTATTCAAAACAGCATAATGCAATTTATATCTCCGGATGGTTTTTCAGTTATCAAATGATCATAGTGGAACTTTCTTCAAATAGCGCCGTCTCGAAAATTCGGACCAAGACTATAGGGCCTTTCTCACTTGACATAAAGGTCAGCGAATCCAGAGATCTTCTTTATATTTCGCGTCCTCTGATCGGAAAAATTGATGTATTCAGAATTAGCAATTTATCGAGAATTGCACGTATATCCGCACCAATGTGGGTTCGAGAATTTGCATTAAGCGATGATGGTTCACTGCTGTTTGCACCCAATTATATGACAGGTGAAATGGCTGTTATAAAAACAGCAGATTCAACTCAATGCGCCACCTATAATATCGGCACATCTTCAAGAGCTCTTGCTTTTTCACAAGCGCGTAATTCTCTTATTGCATCCAATCCTTCCGAAATTTTTGAATTGCCGCTTTCCAGCTTGCCCATGAAATGCAGATCATCCGAGCACTAGATCGAAAACGGGATGCTGTAACAATTGAAGTTCTTTCTTATTCCATCACTTATACTTATGAACTTCCACAATGCCTATACCTTTGACCGGAACAGGGTCCTGTCCCTCTTCCGTATAAACCAGATCGTATTCAGCCAGGTATTTGAACTGCCAGGGGTTGGTGTAAAAGGCCTTGATGATGAGGCGCACAGGCGCGCTTAAGACGCTCAACACATCCAGACCGGAAAGAAACTGCTTCATCGTGATTGTGCCGCTGATGTTCTTTTTTGATCCGCCTGCCGAGAAGTCAAAAGAAGTCTCATAAGCGATACCCGATTTCGCGTGTGTCTGCGAACTCTTTGGGGTGAGCGTAAAATTCTTGGCGCGCATAATGTACTTGCCGTCTCGCATGGCTTCGAACACGCCGATTGTGGGCTGCGAATATCCTTTTTTCAGATTGATGCGGAAACAATTGAATTGGATAGGGTCTGACCAAAGCCGCATAATGTACCAATCTTTCGAGAATTCAGGCACCTTGATGTCAGAGTATCCGTGATCCATGTATCCTCGCCCTGAAATAGAGATGCTTTGGCCGTTTATTGTTACGGTTCCGGAGACCTTGGCTAATCCGCTTAATACGGTATCGGCCCAGATTTCCTGATTCTTTTCGCCAAAATAGATTTTGTCGCCGCCAAGAACGGTCGCCGGCACCAAGGATGTAAAGGACAGATTCGCGCTGACGCCGCCTTCCGAGGCGATCGCTTTGTAATTAGGCGGCGAGCCTGTGACGGTATTGTTTCCGATTTTCGCCTGCAACCCTGTTTTTGCCGCAGAGAAGTTTTCCTTTTTGTATTCGCCGTGACCGTGGTGCTCTTGTCCATCGGGCGTGTAGACAAAAATATCCACGGTTGACGCCATTTTTTCTGTGGGGTGGTAATTCGATACGCTGAGCAATCCCAGAATGGTCGTTTGGGTTTTGTCGTCCATTGCTTCAAAGAACCACGCTTCGCCATAAGAACCGCTGTCGGACTCGTGCCAACCCAAATCAGCCGGATTTGCGATTGTATTCAGGGGCTGAGAATTCGGAAAATTCTGCACGGGCCCGCCTGCAACCACTAAAATCGGAATTGCAATCAAGGACAGCATCAACAAAGCAGTTGCAAAACGTATACGCATGGTTTCCTCCTGGATGAATTTTATAAATGAAATCAAACCGGAATGTTGCCGTGTTTCTTCGGGGGTCTTGCCTCGCGTTTCGTGCGAAGCATTAAAAGAGCTTTTGCGATTTCAGCCCTTGTTTTACAGGGCCGGATAATTGCATCGACATAGCCACGCTGAGCTGCAATGTAGGGGTTGGCGAACAGCATGCGATATTCCAATACTTTTTCCGAAAGCGTCGCTTTAGGGTCGGCAGAAGTTTTAATATCTTTGGCAAAGAGAATTTCCGCCGCTCCTTCAGCGCCCATGACTGCGATTTCCGCAGTGGGCCATGCCAGCACGATATCCGCGCCGAGATCGCGCGAACACATGGCGATATAGCTTCCGCCGAAATCCTTGCGGACAATTATCGTGATTTTCGGAACCGTGGCCTCTGAGTAGCACCAGAGCAGCTTTGCGCCATGGCGGATAATTCCGTTTCTTTCCTGATCCACTCCGGGCAGATATCCGGGAACATCCGCAAAGGTCAGCATCGGAATATTGAAGGCATCGCAGAACCGGATGAAACGAGTCGCCTTGTCCGAAGCATCCACATCCAGGCACCCGGCTTTCACAAGAGGCTGATTCGCAATAATGCCCACCGGCATCCCGGCCACCCTGCCGAAAGCCACTATCATATTTTGCGCGTATAACGCGTGGGGCTCCATCAGCACGCCATCGTCCACAACTGCGCGCAGAACCGTGCGCATGTCGTAGCTTTGGCGCGGGTCGTCGGGAATCAGGTCGTCCAGCTCGGCGCTTTCGCGGTCCAGCGGATCGTCGCTGGTTTTGATCGGCGGATCTTCGGCATTGTTGGATGGAAAATACGAGAGCAGATCGCGAATAGACGCGATGCATGCCGCATCGTCCGAACCGATAAAGTGCGCCACGCCGGATACCGAAGCATGGACATAAGCGCCGCCGAGATTTTCAGGCGTGATGTCTTCTCCGGTGACGGCCTTGATCACCTTGGGGCCGGTAATGAACATATAGCTGGTTTTTTCCGTCATAAAAACAAAGTCGGTCATTGCAGGCGAGTACACGGCGCCTCCGGCGCAAGGCCCCATGATCGCAGAAATCTGAGGCACTACGCCCGAGGCGGAGGCGTTTCTGAAGAAAATCCTGCCGTAACCGGTGAGCGCATCCACGCCCTCCTGAATTCTTGCGCCGCCGCTGTCGTTGAAGCCCACAACCGGCGCGCCGACCTTCAATGCGAGATCCATGATCTTGCAGATTTTGGTCGAATGCATCTCGCCAAGCGTTCCGGCTTGTGCAGTAAAATCCTGTGCATATGAAAACACTTTACGGCCGTTCACAAGGCCGTATCCGGTCACAACGCCATCAGAGGGTATCTCTCGTTTGGACATGCCGAAATGCTCGGCGCGGTGGCGAACAAAGGCATCCACCTCGACAAACGTTCCTGAGTCAAACAGCAAATCCAGTCTTTCTCTGGCCGTCAATTTGCCGGAACCTTTTTGTTTGGCGACTTGCTCGGACCCGCCCATCTGCTGAATTTCTTTCAGTTTGGCCTCGAATTCCGCTATTTTTTCCCGGATCGTGCTCATGCCGTTATCTCCTGAAGATCCTGTATCCGGTTCAGGATAACCACCTGATTTGTCATGCCGAACCTGATTCTTTATTCCGGTTCCCGAACCGAATTTAGATTAACAATAAGCGCCTTTTTAATTGCAATTAAACAGTGGAAGTCTATCAGACGGATCATGCGAGAGACAAGCAAAGATTACAATTGAAAATCAACATATTGAAATTATGCTTGCCTGTTCGGAACGAATCGCCTCTTTTCCGCTTTCTCGGCTATGATCTGCGCTTGAAAATGACCCAGATGGTATTCTTTTTTGAACCATTGATGGCGCTCTTTGAGCATTTTCGGACCGTCAACCTTGACGATTTCGATCCATTCCTCCAGGCTCTTTCCGGTTTTATATTTCAGATTTCGAATGATGGCTTTGCGCATCTCCTGGGGCGAAAGTCCCGTGATGCCTTTTCCTCCATTTTGAATTAAATATTCTTTGGTGATTCCCTCTGAACTCATTTTTTCATTATAATCGCAAAAATTACTTTGTGGATTTAGGTTTTAGGCAAGAAATATTTTAATGAAGAAAATATTATATGACTGATACACATGCCCCAGCGCCTGATTCGAGCCAGACTCCGAATAATCAGGAAAAGCCGCCTTTGCTGAATAGGACCAAACGAATTCTTTTCGGCAAGCCGAGGGATCTCTCCGACAAGTCCATTTTTCATAGAATCGCCCTGCTTCCATTTCTGGCTTGGGTAGGGCTCGGCGCCGACGGGCTTTCATCATCTTCATACGGTCCCGAAGAAGCTTTTCGCACGTTAGGGGATCATGCTTACCTGGCTTTAGGCTTGGGAACCATGACAGCCATAACGGTGTTTCTTATCGCTGCGGCTTACAGCAAGTTGATAGAGGATTTCCCACATGGAGGCGGCGGTTATATTGTCGCTTCCAAACTATTGAGTCCGAAGATCGGCGTGATATCCGGAAGCGCCCTTTTAGTCGATTATGTCATGACCATCACTGTGTCGATTGCTTCGGCAGGCGATGCACTATTCAGTTTCCTTCCTTTATCCTACCATGCATGGAAACTGCCGGTCGTGATTTTAACCGTTGTCGCATTAACTACCATCAATATCCGAGGCGTGCGCGAATCGGTGCTGATATTGACTCCCATTTTTCTCGCGTTTATCGCCACTCACATCGTATTGATCCTCGGGGGCATTTTTGCCCATGTACCGGAACTTCCGGCGACCGTTCAACATGTAAGCACCAGCTTTAACCATGGTTTCGCTGCGCTTGGCCTGGGCGGAATGTTTCTTTTATTTATTCACGCATACTCAATGGGAGGCGGCACATATACGGGTATTGAGGCCGTGTCCAACGGTCTTCCCATTATGCAGGAACCTCGCGTTCATACCGCGAAACGAACGATGCTCTATATGGCCATATCACTTGCATTCACGGCAAGCGGTCTTTTAGTTTGTTACGTTCTGTGGAATGTCGGCATTGAAAGCGGCAAAACATTGAACGCCGTTCTGGTGGAAAAGGTGACAAAAGGAATTCCCTTTGGGGGGGCTTTTGTCATTCTTACTCTCATTTCCGAAGGCGCCCTGCTGATTGTCGGCGCGACGGGCCGAGAATCCTGGCTAACATGGCATTGGATTCCTGGGTGCCTCGGAAGTTTTCGGCTCTATCTGATCGGCTCACCACGGCCAATGGAATCGTCCTGATGGGAATAATGTCCACGACGGCCATGATTCTGACAAAAGGGAATGTGCATAAATTAATCGTCATGTACAGCATCAATGTGTTTTTAACGTTTTCGTTATCCATGTTTGCCATGGCGCGTTCTTCGATACAGAAAAAGTCGCGAATAAATGCGAAGTGGAAAGGCCGGCTCGCGTTATTTGTAATCAGCTTTATGCTTTGCGCCACAATTCTTGTGATAACGATTATTGAAAAATTCGGTGAAGGCGGGTGGATTACAGTTTCAGTGACAACAAGCCTTATAGGCCTCTGCTTTTTAATCAGAAGCCATTATAAGCGTGTCGCAGCCAAGCTTCAAAAGCTTTACCTTTCCCTCGAGGATATCGCCGCCGCACCTGAATCGCAACCCGGAACGCTCGATCCCACAAAGCCCACGGCGGTCGTTTTAGTCGCCGCTTACAGCGGTCTGGGGATTCATACCGTATTGAGCGTCTTCCGCACATTCCACAATCACTTTAACAACCTTATATTCATATCCGTGGGTGTCGTGGATTCTAACGCCTTCAAAGAAGAGCGCGCAATCGATTCGCTTCGAGCCAGAACGGAAGGAACATTAAAAAGATATATGGGCCTGGCCCGTAAAATGAAAATCCCTGCAGCGTACAGATATGCTATCGGCACAGACGTTGTGGAGGAGGCTGAAAAGCTTTGTTTGGAAATAGCGAATGAATTTCCGCAAACCACCTTTTTCGCCGGAAAAATCATTTTCGAAAGAGAGCGTTGGTACCACAGGCTGCTTCACAACGAAACCGCTTTCGCAGTCCAGAAAAGGCTTCAATGGGCGGGCAAAACCATGGTGATTTTGCCTGCGAGAGTGAACTAGCGCTCAGTCGTTTGGTTGCCGAATCTTCGAAGCTCTAATTGAACGGGATTACTTCTTTTTATCGGTTATCTTCTGTGCGACCATCTCATCGAATTTTTTGTCTGAAATACTTTTCCTGTTGACGAATTCCTTGATCGCATCTTGGAGTTCGGGATGCTTTTCTCCGGTCTTCACTTCATGGAGAGTCACTTTGATGAACTTATTATCCGAATCGATTTTCAGCGCTTTTTCCAGAGAAGTAATGGCTTGGTTCTGTTTGCCTTCCAGCTTGTACATCAACCCTTCGCAAAGATAAACCACCTCGGTAGGTTGGGCCATCGACAAAGCCTTGTTCATTACCCTTTTCGCTTCCATCACCATTTGATAATTTTTGCCGCGATGGATATTCATCAGCGAAAGAGCGTACAAGGCCCAATATTCAGAATTGGACTGCCAAATCTCGAGAGCAATTTTGATGTTTTCCAAAGCCTCAGCGGGATCGTCTTTTGTAAAGAGAAATGATTCCGCTTTCTGGCGCCAAATCTCGGAATTGAACTCGACGAAGCTCTCGTCATAAATCATTTTCCGATAATTCTGTCTGTTCTCATCCGATAAAAGATATTCATAAGCCTTGCGAAGATAATCATCATACTGCTGCAAATAACTTCGTTCCAACTCGCCTGCTTTTGCCTTTTGTTTGGCCATTTCCTCCTCATAGTGTTGCCATGCTTTTCTTAGCTGATCCGCGTTGCAGGACCAGTGGACTTGTAAGAGATTGAAATAATCTTCTTTATCGATGTACATCAATTTTTCCGCTAGAAGCGCCGCCCTCTCCTGCGAAGCATCGACCTGGGGCTCCTCGAAGAGCTTTATCATGCGCATAAGATAAAAACCCATAAGCAGCTTCGCCGTTTGTTGTTGATTTCTATTGGATGTAATGAAAATCCGCTTGATCTGATTCTCCCTGGCCAGCACTTTTTCCCAGAAATTGCGGAGATTCCGGTCTTGTGAAAACTGACTGAACTGGAATGGAGAATCCTCCGCTTTGTTGACATAATATTCGTAATACTTGCGGCAGAATTGCTGGGCATTCTCTTCGGGAAAATGCTTGAATATCATTCGGAATATGAACCGGGGAAAATCAAGCGGAATGTTCGCGTACGATCCGGGCAATCTGGAAATCTTGAAAACCTCCAATATTCCCGTTTCCCAACTGAAGATTTCGGCGAATTTCAATTCCATCTGATTCATCAAAACGATATTCAGCTCCGATTGCGAGATTTTTCCCATATTGACCAATTCATTTCCCTGTTTGGAATTATTCTCCCGCGATCGCTTAAACGATTCGACCACGTCGTTCTGCTCGATTTTTCCCGCCGCATGAAACAATCTGCCCAAACAGTGTTTGGCTTCGAGCGGATGCCGTTGTATGTCGCGGATTTCTCCCATTGAAAAGATAATATTGATGTATAGATCGGATTTTTTCAGAACCCTCATTATGCAGGTCATTTTTTGAACGTGCAGATCCATCAGCGTATTAATAATAGTAGGCGCATCGAATCGCACTTTTTTTATGGAAGTCAATGTTTTGTCTTTCTGTTTTTCAGTGATTACAGTTGCCATCGATCACACCTCGGATACGTTTTATTTTCACATGAAAACAGGCTTAGGTCGAGATTTTTTCTGAGCAGGGGCGCGGAGGGTTGCGCTCTGGGCTTACGGCAACGCCTAAAATGTAAGGCCGACCTGGACGGAAAGGTCGAAGTTTTTGTAATTGGCAAAATCATCTAGGAAAGCCGCGGATATGCTTCCTTCTTTCGCCATCCAACCGATTCCGAAAGAGTAGAAGTTCCGTTTCTCGATCAAGTCGAAATAAGCGCCGCCGCGCAGGCCGAGATGACTCTTTACTGTTCCCTCGGCGCCCAGCGCAAAATTAAACGTGTTGTCGCTGTTGAACACCTTTTTCACATTATTGAATCTTTTGGTCACGTCCAAGTCGATCACGGCATATTTTGATATTTTTCCGGCAATCCCCAACGCGACATCCGTCGGATACCATTCTTGCAATTCGCGCTCCACAGGGATTATATTGCGGCCAGCGATTCCGATTCCGATAAATTCCGCGGGGTTGATCAAAAACCCCAGATCCAGATCGAATCCGGATTTATTGCTCTCCGGCTGGAAATATTTTCCCGCGCCGCCGATGTAAATCATGTCCGCAATGTCACCGGCGATTCCCAGTCCGACCTCATATCCGCTGTTTTCGTTGGCGGCCTGGCTTGGAAAATTGTCTCCGTTAAAATAAACTCCGGCTCCGATGACCTTCACCGTTTTATGATCCACGAGTGAAATGTGCCAGGTATCCACTGTGGTCTTGGGCTTTGACGCGGTTCCCTTCGGCTTGAACATGGGAGGCTCCAGCGGGTTTCTGGGCGCGCTGGTCTGGTTGTTGTTACTGGCGTACCAAGGAAAATCTTTGGTCTCAAATTCCTTGCGCTGATAATTCAAATCGATTGAAAACCAATCGGGCTGGGCGATTCCGGCAGGATTGATTTGCAAGGCATTGTTGTCGTTGGCGTAGCCCACGGAAGCGGTTCCCATCGACAAGGGTCTGCTGCCCCAGAACATATAAGCCGCCGCAGGGGAGCAAAAAATAAAAAACGCCGTCAGCGCCAATAAACAATATTTTAATTCTCTCAACGAGATTTAACCTTTCCTTTACAAAGCGCCATCTTGTGCTTCGCAGCGAGCCTACTCCGCCGCGCTATCAGCGTGGTTCCGGAAGCGCTGCTTCGCAGAGTTGCAAAGTTAAACCATCGCGCTCCGCAAGTAAAGACAACGGGCGCGAAAAAGTCGCAACGGCCGATCGCGCCTGAAATCACCAGGGGCTCCTATGTATCCGAAATAGTATCAGGTTATGCGGGCAGCAATATGGACGGATCGGATTTCAAATCCTTTATTGTGAGTTTGCCCACGCAAAACATCGTAATTTTCAATTCCTCGATATACCTCATAAGCACTTGAACAACCTGTTGAGGCCCCATCAACGCCGCCTTTAAAAACGGAGCCGCCATCGAACCGATGTCTGCGCCCAGAATCAATGATTTGGCGATATCGCGGCCCGAACGCAGACCTCCGGTCGCGATCAGGGGAATGTCCGGCGAAACTTTTCTGACGTTGATGATGCTGTCCACGGTCGAAATTCCGTGGTTTGAAAACGTTTCGGCGACTTTGGCTTTATTTTCATCGGTGGCCATAAGCCTCTCCACGATCATCCAACTCGTGCCTCCTGCGCCGCCGACATCGATTCCGGCCACTTTCGCCTTAATGAGTCTTCTTGTCACCTCTTCGGAAATTCCGTTGCAAACCTCTCGGACAAAAATCGGGAAATCCACTTCCTCGATCAACCTTGTGATTTTTTCAGTGAGCCCTGCAAAATTCACATGCCCATCCGACTTCAGCGCCTCTTGGAGAGGATTGAGGTGGAGCATCAGCGCATCTGCGCCGATCATTTCCTTGCAGGCCCTCGCCTCCGCCGCACCGAAACCGTAATTCAATTGAACCGCGCCGATATTCGCGAACAGAAGCACATCAGGAGCCGCATCGCGAATTTTGAACGAATCGGCGACCGAAGGGTTTTCAATCGCCACGCGCTGGCTTCCGACACTCAGCGCCACGCCTATATTCTGGGCTGCTATCGCCAGGTTTCGATTCACCTTGGCCGCGGTTTCATGCCCGCCGGTCATTGGCGCAATGGCTATCGGAGCGGAGAGCTTCTTTCCGCAGAGCGAGCAGGAAACATCTACGTCTTTGAGATTGACATCAGGCAAGGCGTTATGGACGATCTGGTATCGCTCAAATCCACTCGATTTCCACGGCGATACATCTTCGGTGACGCAAATTTCCAATTGCAGTTCTTTTTCGTTGGAGTGGTTTCTTCTGATCATTTCATCCCCTCCCGGGAAATTAAAAATAATATTGTTCTACGGTTGAGATGCGTTTGTCAAAAAGGCTATTCTACATTTTCACGATGTATATAGATATTATAGTGATATATCTAATGTTTTTAGTAGGATTTTAATTATGCAAACCAATCCGACACGGCTATATACGACCGCAGGCGCGGAAGAGTTCTCGCTATCCGAGCGAAGGCTGATCTTGCGCGTTCGGGAAGGACCTGACTTCGGAATGATCCGGGAACTGGACAAGCTCCCATTTACAATAGGCGCTGACAACGAAGCAGACTTGGAGCTATCCGATCAGTATGTCTCAAAAATACATGCCGCTCTGAAAGCATCCGGACAGCGAATCATGCTCGTAGATGAAAACTCCACCAACGGAACTTTTCTGGACAATATTCGCATCTCCAAGCCGGAGCCTGTCTCAGCAGGCGCTTCGTTCATCGTTGGAAAAACACTATTGCGCCTGGAAGAAGAAACGCGGCCGGTTAAAGTTCCGCCGATTCACGATTCTCATTTTCACGGAATGATGGCGGCCGGAAAGAACATGAGGCAGATCGCGGGCATTTTAAAAAAAGTGGCGCCTACGATGGCCACAGTCTTGTTCATCGGAGAAACTGGGGTCGGCAAAGAGGTGGCGGCAAGGGCGTTGGTCGCAGCGTCTCATCGATCCGACAAACCATTTGAGGTCGTCAACTGCGCCGCCATTCCGGAAGGTTTGGCGGAAAGCATATTGTTCGGACACGAAAAAGGCGCTTTTACCGGTGCAGTATCGACGGTGCAGGGCGCATTCGAACGCGCGGACGGCGGCACGCTTTTTTTGGATGAAATCGGCGATCTTGATTTGAAGCTCCAACCCAAGCTGTTGCGCGTGCTGGAAGACGGCATCGTTCAACGCGTCGGCGGCGCAAAGCGGCATGCGGTTTCGGTAAGGATATTGGCCGCAACTTCAAAAAATATTTCAAAGGAAACGGCTTCCGGCCGATTTCGAGAAGACCTGTACTACCGTATTTCAATGGTTCCGGTTCGCATTCCGCCTCTTCGAGAACGAAAAGAAGAGATCCCCGTGCTTTCTCGCGCGATCCTTGAATCTGAGGCCAAGCGCCACGGAGTCAGACCGGCGCAATTAAGCCCGGAGGCGATGGAAACCTTGATGCAATACGGTTTTCCGGGCAACATAAGAGAGCTTCTCAATATTCTGAGCAGAGCGTTGCTGCTTTGCGACTGCTCAAAAATTGAAAAGCGCCACATTGCCTTTTTAGACGAACAAATAGCCGGAACGGAATCTTCTGTGGAAGACGAGCGCCGCAAAATCATTCAAGCTCTCGAAATGTTCGACGGAAATCGCCAATCGGCCGCAAAATGGCTCGGAATGGCGAGGTCTACGTTATACAGAAAACTGGCAGCATACGGCATAAAGGATTCGAAAAATGAAAATGAATCGTGACCGGCACCAAGAGATCATCGAAGCTGCTCTGGCGGCGGGAATTACGGATATTGCCGCCGGTGAGCTGCCGGACATCGCGGCTATCGCCGTTAATCTGCCGGAAGAAATCTTGCGGGATTTGCGCTATGCATGGGCGATGGCGATTCGCTTGCCTGATCCTGTTGTGGAATCCGTGATCGATAAGCCGTCAGAGCTATATTCCTTTTGGTATCGCCGCGCGAATTACCTGCTAGACCAGGCCGCTCTGAAGGTGGCCGGATTGCTGGCAAACATAGGCGCGAGAGCATTGCCCATTCCGTCGAGCCAGATCGTGCATTGGGAAAAACAGTACGGCCATTTTCCGCACAGGGCCGCTGCAGTCGCCGCCGGTCTCGGATGGCGAGGCCGGAACAATCTGCTCGTGCATCGCAAGTACGGATCGCGCGTGCGCCTTTCCACCGTCCTTACTGACGCGGCGCCGTTCGAAATGAGCGCGCCTTTGGCCGAAGATTGCGGAGAATGCATAAATTGTCTGCCCGAATGTCCGGCAGGAGCTATAGGAATGAGCTGGACTGAATGGAAAGGGCCTGAATGCTATGCCAAACTCAGGGAATTTTCCAAGATTCCGCTGATCGGCCAATACATCTGCGGGATTTGCGTAAAAGCTTGCGGTCCGCGCGAGCAAAATGGGGGTGAAAGATGAGGGAACCCGGTCATATCATTGATTTGAGATCCGATACCGTTACCAAGCCCGTGCCCGGAATGCGAAAGGCTATGGCCGAGGCGGAAGTCGGCGACGACGTTTTTGGCGACGACCCTACTGTAAAAATTCTTCAGAAACGCGTGGCTTCCATACTTCACAAAGAAGCCGCTCTTTTCATGTGTTCCGGAACGATGAGCAATCAGGTGGCTGTCGGAGCTCATACCAGACCCGGCGATGAAGTGATTTTAGATGAATTCTGCCACATCTTTAGGGCGGAATGCGGCTCTGCTGCGGTGCTCTCCGGAGTACAACTCCACACGGTTCCGGGGTTTCACGGCATGATAACGTCCGAGCAAATCATCCGGCGGATCAGGCCCAAAGATGCGCACAATCCGAGATCGCGCCTTGTCGTAGTGGAAAATACGCATAATTTTGCCGGTGGCCGGATCGCCCCTCTGGAAGCCATGTCATCCGTGTACGAAGTAGCCAAATCTTACGGGCTTTTTGTGCATCTGGATGGCGCAAGGTTGTTTAACGCAGCCGTAGCCAAAGGAATTCCCGTGGATCGTTATACGGCATTTTGCGATTCGGTTTCCATATGTCTGTCAAAAGGGCTGGGTGCGCCTGTAGGATCGGTATTGGCCGGAAGGGAAGAATTTATCAACGAAGCCCATAGAATCCGAAAGCGCCTGGGAGGCGGAATGCGTCAGGTCGGCATCCTGGCCGCGGCGGGGCTTTATGCTTTAGATCATCATATCACCCGATTGTCGGAAGATCATTCAAATGCCCGCCTGCTTGCCGAAAGGTTGACAAAAGTGAGCGGTCTGCGTGTGAAACCCGCGGATGTCGAAACCAATATTATTGTGATCGAACTGGATGATGACTGCCCGTTCGAGGCACCGGAGTTGCTGGCAGTGCTTAAAGAATACAAAGTGCTGATGGTTCCTTTCGGTCATCGCCGGCTCCGGGCCGTAACTCATCTGGATGTGAATCGCGACGATGTCGAATATGCCGCCGAAGTAATGGAAAAGGTGCTTGGCAAGGTCGCATGATCTGCCGAAAAGTATGGAATGGCGTATTTTAAAGTCATGAGGGCAAATACAATGGTTTTAAGGGCCGCATTTGCAGGTCGAAAGGAAAGGAAATGAACCGGCGCACGAAGATCATTGCTACAATCGGTCCTGCATGCGATTCGCCGGAAATTTTGGAGCATATGATCGAAGCCGGTATGAATTGCGGCCGAATCAATTTCTCTCACGGCGTTGATCTTGCGCAAGCGGAAAGAATCGCCAGGTTAAAAGCCGCCGCTCAAAAAACCGGCCGATATGTATCTGTTCTGGCCGATCTGCCCGGCCCCAAAATGCGGGTGCTCAACACCGCCCCGATAGTTTTAAACAAGGGCGTCGAGATCTGTTTTGCGCGAAAACGCGGGTCCGGCCAAGGCGTGCCTATCAGCCATCCGGAGGCTTTGGCTCAGATAAAAGAAGGCCAGCGGATTCTGTTGGACGACGGCCGAATAGTTTTGTCGGTAAAAAGCGCGACCGACGAGTGCATTGTCGCAGTTGTGGATATCGGAGGAGAGCTTTTGCCCCATAAGGGACTCAATCTGCCCGATACGGAATTGGATCTGCCTCATGTGACTTCCGAGGACGAGGACGCCTTGGATATGGCAGTTCGAATGGAAGCCGATTGGATCGCTTTATCGTTCGTTCGCGGACCCGAAGCTGCTGCGGCGCTCCGCGAAGCTCTGTCAAAAAGATCCGCGGAGATGCCGATTCTGGCCAAGATCGAAAGGCCCGAGGCGCTGAGCCTTCTGCCCCAAGTCATCGCAGCGTTTGACGGCGTAATGGTGGCGCGCGGAGATCTTGGAGTGGAGGTTCCGCTTGAGCGTGTGCCTTTGATTCAAAAAGATATCGTGGAGGAAGCCAATCGACAGGCCAAGCCGGTGATCATCGCCACGGAAATGCTTGAATCCATGCGTTTCAATCCGCGGCCTACCCGCGCCGAAACCGCCGATGTGGCCAATGCGGTGTGGGAAGGCGCGGATGCTGTGATGCTTTCCGCAGAAACAGCTTCAGGCAAGTGGCCGATCGAGTCCGTGCGATTCATGGATCTCATCTCGCGCGAAACCGAACTGCATCTGCTTGAAAAAAACATCTTGTTGTCGAAACGGATTGCAGGTGATCCGGAAAACATCGAGCAAAGCATGGCGCATGCAGCTTGTTCCATGGCCGAAGAGATAGATGCCTCTGCCATCGTAGTCCCCAGTTTTACCGGAACCACGGCGAGATTCGTATCGAAATTTCGTCCTTCGGTTCCCATTTTGGCTTCATGCGTTGAAGAAAAAATCGCCCGAAGGCTCTCTTTGTTCCGTGGGGTCGATTCGATCATCATGCCGGAAGAAGAAGCGCGAAGAGATCTATTGTCTGCCTCGATCCGTTCGGCAGTGAAAACGGGAATTCTCGAAGAAGGCATGCGCGTTGTGACGGTCTCGGGGAGACCCGGCGCAGGAAGCACACGCAACCCGACCATCCAAATCATAACAATTCGCGAAGATTTCAAATGATATTTTTAGGTCGTATGAAAAACCTGTCGAGACAAAATCAGGATGAATATTATGATTTTAGTGATAACATCCTGTTACCTGGAGGGATAATTCGATGCGAGTAATCTATGATTTTCTGATCGAGCCGAAACTGCCGGATAAGCTCAGACCTCTCCGCGCATTGGCGTATAACCTCTGGTGGTCCTGGAGCCACGATGTCGTCGAACTCTTCCGGCTTATCGATCATGACCTTTGGGAATCATCGGGACATAACCCGGTTCTTATTCTTGGAAGCGTCAGCCAGGAAAGGCTGGAGGAACTCGCGGTCGATGAAGGGTTTCTGGATTACATGGAATATGTATTTCGGAATTTCAACAACTACATTCAGGCGGATACCTGGTTCGCCAAGCAAAATCCGGGAAATACGCATACGTTCATCGCTTATTTTTCAATGGAATACGGATTGTCGGAATGCATGCCCATATACTCGGGAGGTCTTGGGGTTCTGGCCGGGGACCTTCTAAAAACGGCATCCGATATGGGCATCCCTATGGTCGGCGTCGGCCTGTTGTATCAACAAGGCTATTTTCAACAATACCTCAATAACGGAGGATGGCAGCAGGAATCCTATCCTATCAACGACTTCTTTAATCTTCCTATTCAGCCGGTTCTATTGAATGACGGCAACCCTTTGCAAATCACGGTGGATGTGGCCGGCCGTCTTACTGTCGTGCAAGTTTGGCGCTTGGATGTGGGGCGAATCCATCTGTATCTGCTGGATACCAACCTCCCGCAAAATCACCCGGAAGAGCAGCAGATCACAAACCAACTCTATGGCGGCGATAAGGAAATGCGAATCAGGCAGGAAATCATCCTGGGCATCGGGGGAATCAGGGCGCTTTATGCCATGGGGATCAAACCGACCGTGTGCCATATCAATGAAGGCCACGCCGCCTTTGCCGCTCTGGAGCGAATCCGCTTGCTTATGAAAGAAACGGGCATGACGTTTCTGGAAGCAATGCAGGCCTCTCGAGGCGGCAATATTTTCACCACCCATACGCCCGTGCCGGCCGGATTCGACGTGTTCGAACCTCAACTGATCGAAAAATATTTTTCCGGCTATCTCTCAGAACTCGGCATCACCCTGCATAAGCTGACGGCCTTGGGCCGCATTCGTCCCGCGAATCAATCCGAGCCGTTTAATATGGCTATCATGGCCACGACAAACTCCGCATATATCAATGGGGTGAGCAAGCTCCATGCGCTCACAGCCGCTAAGATGATCAAGAACGCTTTGCCGGGCATTCCGGAAAATGAAATTCCTATCCTGCCGATAACCAACGGCGTGCACCAGCAAAGCTGGGTGTCTTTGGATATGGCTCAATTGCTGGATCGGTATCTCGGATCTTCATGGCGACGCGAACCCATGAACGAAATCGTCTGGAAAAGAATAGACATCATTCCGGATGCGGAGTTGTGGCGCACTCACGAGCGCCGCCGCGAAAGGCTGGTGGCGTTTGCAAGATCCAAGTTGAGAGGCCAGTTGGCCATGCAAGGAGCGAGCAACGAGGCGATCGCGCGGGCGGACGAAGTGCTGAATCCGGGCGCCTTTACTATCGGGTTTGCGCGGCGTTTCGCAACCTACAAGCGCGCCACGCTGCTGCTCTCCGATCCGAATCGCCTCCGATCGATTCTCATGAATCCCGAAAAGCCGGTTCAGATCATCTTCGCCGGAAAAGCTCATCCTCGCGACGACGAAGGCAAAGAATTCATAAGGAAGATCGTTCAATTCGCGCAGAAGGAAAACCTTCGCGAGCGCATCGTGTTTTTGGAAAACTACAACATGAATATCGCGCGCTATCTGGTTCAAGGCGTTGATGTCTGGCTCAACACGCCTCGCAGGCCGTTGGAGGCGTCCGGAACCTCGGGCATGAAAGTGGTGATCAACGGCGGCTTGAACATCAGCATTCCGGACGGCTGGTGGGCCGAAGCCTATAAGCCGGAAGTCGGCTGGGCCATCGGCGCAGGCGAAGAATATCAGGACGAGGCTTACCAGGATGCGGTGGAATCCCAGGCTCTTTTCGATCTGCTTGAGAAGGAAATCATTCCTCTCTTTTTCGACCGCGGTCGCGATGGCTTGCCGAGAGGCTGGATCAGCCGGATGAAAGTTTCCATGCGCGAACTGGGGCCGCTCTTCAACTCGCACCGCATGCTCAGAAATTACGCCGAGTTGTTCTACATGCCGGCCTTGAGCCATTATTATGCGCTGTCGTTCGACAATTTTGCGGCTTCAAAAAGCCTTGCCGCTTGGAAACAAAAGCTCATGAAAGCCTGGAACGAACTTATGATCGAGAAAGTTCAGACCGACGGACAGCGCTCTTACAAGGTCGGCGAAAGCATCAAGGTTTCCGCCATCGTGCAGCTTGGATCGCTTTCTCCTGAAGATGTGCATGTCGAACTGTTTGCAGGCCCGTTGAACGAACAGATGGAGATCATCGAGGGCGCCGGCATTGTTATGGATCTGGTCAAAAAAGAAAGCGACGGCAAGGCCGTTTATTCCGGATCGTACCGCTGCCAAAAAAGCGGCCGTTACGGTGCAAGCGTCCGCATTCTGCCGTACCACAGCCTGTTTTCATCTAAGCACGAAATGGGCTTGATCCTCTGGGCGTAGATTAATTTTTATCGTTTATGAAATATCAGATCGGCCTCAATCCATAAACGTGAAAAATGACGCGAATCCTTTTAGGTAATACATGAAGTCTTCCCATGAGCGGCATTTTGTAATGCAGCGCCAGAGAAAAGACAGCCTGAAGTAGAATTGTTTGTAGGCCTTGCGCCAGATGGCCTCGATTTGTTCAGCGCTTTGGTAACCTTCGGGGATGTACGAAGCTTTTTTGTAGTAATACAAATGATCTTCGATGATCCGGCCATGAGCCTCGCAGATTCTATAGAGCTGGGTATTGGGGTGCGGCACGGTCATCGAAAAAATGGCGTGATCGATCGAAAGCTCGCGCGCAAACGCCAAGGTCCTCTCCGCTTTTTCGGGTGTCTCGCCTGGGAGGGCGATCATAAAAAAGCCGACGATATCCAGCCCGGCTTGATTTGAAATATCCACAACGTGCCTGGCTTCGTCGAGCGTAAACCCTTTTTGGATGCCGTCCAGCAAATCCTGGTTTCCTGATTCGAATCCGTAATAGATGCGCCAGCATCCGCTCTTTCTGATCCTCCTCAGCATATCCAGCGTTAGCCCTTGCAGCCGTGTTTCGCAGCTCCAGATAATGCCGAGGTCCGCGGCCTCAAGCCGGTCGCAGAACTCGTAAACCCATCCCGGTTCATTGATGAAGATATCATCCTGAAAATAGATTTCGCGGGCGCGAGCCAATTTTTTCAGCAACGCCATTTCCTCAACCACGCGGCCCGGGCTGTGACGGCGATACGTTTTGCGGATCAAACCCGAAAGCTCGCAATAGGTGCACTGCCCATACGAGCATCCGCGGCAGGTGATCATGCAGGTTGCAGGCAATCGTTTTCGTCTATGAGGCAGCGGCTTGTAAAGCTCATGCTTGTAAAGGTGATATGCAGGCGCAGGCAACTCATCGAGATTCATGATGGGATCTCGTTCCGCGAATTTCGAATACGTTCCGTCCGGCTGCCTGATCATCGCACCCGGCATCTGCTGCGGTCGCGAGCCGCCGTCGATGGTCACGGCCATTTTGAGCAGAGAGTATTCGCCCTCGCCGGCCACTATGGCGTCAAAGGCGGAGCATTGATTCGGCACCTCGGGATAATAAGAATTGGCATGCGCGCCGCCGAATACCATATAGGCGGTAGTTCGGTTCCGCAGAGTTTCCGCCAGATGAAAAGCCGCTTTGGCCTCGAATGTGATCGCCGTAATTCCGATGATGTCCGGTTTTAAAGCAAGGATTCTGTTTACAGTCTGATCAATCTCGAGATTCTCCGCCGAGGCATCCAGCAGATCGACCTGAAAGCCATTCTGAATCAACATCGATGCGAGGTATCCGATCCCCAACGGGAGCTGGTTGCGGTAGGCTTTTCTCGAACGGAATCCGTATAATTCGGCCAAAAAATTTACAGGCGGCGCAACCAGCGACACGCGAGTTTTGCGCGAAACGCGATTTTTTTGAAAATTCTCTTTTACCATCATCCGACTCCGGATTTTTTTCTCAATATCCTCGCATCGCCGATGCGAAGCGTCACTTTGAGTTCGTCGAGATGTTCGCCCAACGGAATGGTATATTTTCTGCTGAGCCCGAAAAGCGCCTTGAATCCCTGAGCATCGATTTTATCATGGGTTTGGAGATATTCGGCGACCTTTTGCGCGGCTTGATCAATCGCCTTGGGCGAAAAATATAGTTGAAGGCCGGCTCGAACGACCAAGCCTTCCGCAGTAAGCTGATTCAAGATTTCTTCCGCCTCTTTTTCGCGGCCCGGCTCAATTTCTATCAGCTCTTTTTGAATGGGCGCTTCGAGTCCTGCGGCTTCGATTTTTTCCAGGATCTTTTGCCGAATCCTGGCGCCCAAACCCACAGCGGCCGGATCGTGACTCGGCAAATGAACCGTGTTGACATCGGCAATCGCGCGGCCTTCCTTGATCAATCCGGCCAGAATTTTGGCCGACAATTTCGGATTTACGTTTTTCCCCATCGCCTCCATGACCGCCGACTTTGCAGGTCCAGCCGCCATCGGATTCTTGCGATGATATGCGGCAATAAAATCCACTGCCTTTTTCCCAAAATCCGATATCCATGTCGTGGAAGCGTACGCCTCTTGTTCCTGGTCGAACCGAGCGATATCGCCTTGAGATGAAAGTTTCTTGATCGTTTCGGAGATTTCCTTTTGAGAGAGCCTCGTGAGGAAAGAAATTTTTTGCAAAGCAATTCCATTGCCGGCGGACTGCCGGATTAACGCCATGATTTGCGATGCCGAATCGCCGGAATGCAGGATTTCGAGATCGTGAACAGTTTCTTCAAACGGTCTTTTGTGCTTGACCGGACACGGATGAACCACTGCTCCTCCGCCGATGGTCGTCATAGGCGAATATGAGCGCAGCACAAAGCGATCTCCCGGCGCAAGAACCAGAGGCTCCTCTAGCCGTAGTTGGCCCCATCCCGAAGAACCGGGCTCCAGGACTTCAGCGGACATTGGAATCACTCGCGCCATCGCTTCTCGCGTAAAGACATGCATCCTGGTTCTGGAACGGTATCGAAGCGGACGCGGACACGAAGGCAAAATTTCGATCATGACATCGCACATGTATGTCGCGCTTATCGAGCCCGGTCTGATCAGCATATCGCCTCTCTCGACCTGGTCGCGCTCGACTCCTTGCAGATTGATCGCGACGCGTTGGCCGGCAAAGGCCTCTTCGACAGGTTCGGAGTGCACTTGTATTCCGCGGATTCTTGTTGCAAGCCCCGAAGGAAGCGCGGCCACCTCTTCGCCGGTCTTGATGCAACCTGATATGCAGGTGCCGGTGACCACGGTTCCAAATCCTTTCATTGTGAAAACGCGATCTATCGGAAGCCGAAAGACGCCATCTGTGGTTTTCGCCGCCACCTGCTCGGCTACTCGCGCGATAGCCGCTGTGAGTTCGTCTTTTCCCTGCCCCGTCACAGAAGACACATTCACAATCGGCGCTCTTTCCAAAAAAGTGCCGGACACCAGCGATTCAATTTCGCCATGAACCAAAAGCAGCAAATCTTCGTCCGCCAGATCGGCTTTTGTCACCGCGATCAAGCCTCGTCGAATCCCCAATATCTTGCAGATGGCCAGATGCTCCACGGTTTGAGGCATGATCCCTTCGTCCGCAGCCACTACGAGCATGACCATATCTATTCCCGCTGCGCCGGATACCATTGTGCGCACGAATCTCTCGTGTCCCGGAACATCCACGATGCCGATTTGCGTGGAGTCCGGCAGGGTCATGTGCGTAAAGCCGAGTTCGATGGTAATGCCGCGCGCTTTTTCCTCCGGAAGGCGGTCGCAATCGTATCCGGTAAGAAGCTTGATCAGTGCGGTTTTGCCGTGATCGATATGCCCTGCTGTTCCTAAAACCACGCGCCTCATGCCTTCCTCTGTTCCCGTGTCCTTCAATTAGAACCTTGCGTGTCCGGTTCAATGACAGCCGGATGGTTTTTTATTTGATTACGCTCACCGTATTATCCAAAAAGTTGGCCACATATACCGATCTGCCGTCCCTGGAAATCACCATCATGCACGGATCTTTTCCGGTCGGAATGAGATCGCGCACCGAAAAGTCGGCAAGATCGACGACAGCCACGCGATTTTTAACTCCGGGGCTTTGGTCGGACAATGCAGCGTAGAAAAAATGTCCGTCGGCTGAAACCACTGCATCGGAAGGTTGTCCGGGCAGTCGCACCCAACCCGAACGCAACACCTTGCTGCAATCGATTACAGCCACTTCTTCCGACGCACCGAAAACCAAGGCGGTGCGCCCCCCCGGAATCATGACCAGCCTTTCTGGTGTGATTCCGACTTCGATGCGTTTCAAATGCCGGCTGGTTTCGATTTCATAAGCATCCACCGAGTTAAGCCGCTGGTCCGGCACCAGAAGCACTTTATCTCCTTGCACAAAAAGCGGCTTTCGTACAAAAACACCCGGATCGAGGGTCACGAGGGTCGATGCGATTCCCGAAGATTGAGGGTTGAATACATAGACGCGATTCCCTCTTCCTTCGGAGCCTTGGTTGGTAAATGCGAACAATCCTGAACTGGCCGCAGCCAATTGGCCTCCCGGAGCCACCGCCATATAACCCACAGGCTCCGGAAATTGAATCTCCCCTTCGATTTCACCGGTCGCGCCCGATAAAATCTGGGCTGTTGGGATTTCCGCCATGCCGACCAGTACGCGGTTTGTTCCGGGAATGCCTATAACATTGGTGATGTTTTTTGCCACAGGAACTTCAGCCACCGTGCGCCCCGTATCGGTTTCAATGACAAAGACATTTTTTCCGTTCAAACCGTGCGCAAACAATAGTCTTCCGTCCGACGACACCAGAACCTGATAAATCGGATCGGAAAACGGGCCCAATCGGGTTTCGAGCGACAGCAATTCCGTATCGATTACATCGATATATCCGCGGAGCGCACAGGCTACAAACAATTTGCGATCATCCGGAGAAAGCGCAAGCCCCATCGGCCTCTGCGATACTTCAATTTGTGTGCGCTCTACTAGTTTTTCCAGGTGTCCGGCTGCGATAAGTTGCGCCTCCGGAGGTCTGGGATGTTTTGAAGTATGATATTTTCTGGCCTGGTACAGGTTGTCGCAAGCAGCGATCGTCGACATCAAAATGAAAATGAGAAAAAGGCCTCGATACAAAATTTTGCGTTCTCTGTTCACCATATGTTAATCATATATTTCGTATATCGGTTACCATCTTCATTGGAGTTTGGTTTTTCTATGATACACTATCTTGCGCTGTATTTGTGCGAATGAAATCGGATCTTTTACGAACGGAAAAGGATGAGTGATGGGGTTTTGGGAAAATCAAAAAGTTTTGGTTACAGGCGGATCGGGCTTTCTGGGCAACCGATTGGTCGCAAGGCTGAATGAAGCGGGCTGCAAAGAGATTTTCATTCCGCGGAGCGCGCAATATGACCTGATTCGGGAAACCACTTACGAGCGGCTCTTTAAAGATTTCCAGCCGGATATCGTGTTTCATCTGGCTGCGCGCGTAGGCGGCATAGGCGCAAATATGGAAAGGCCCGGCGAATTTTTTTATGCAAATTTGATGATGGGCGCTCAGCTCATGGAATACTCGCGTAGAAACGGCGTTAAAAAATTTGTGGGCGCCGGAACGATCTGCTCTTATCCGAAGTTCACGCCGGCGCCTTTCAAAGAAGCCGACATCTGGAACGGCTATCCGGAAGAAACCAACGCCCCTTACGGCCTGGCCAAAAAGATGCTGATCGTCCAGTCCGAAGCGTATCGAAAGCAATACGGCTTTGCGGCCATCAATCCGATGATCGTAAACCTTTACGGACCGGGCGATAATTTCGATCCTAAATCCAGCCACGTGATTCCCGCCATGATTCTCAAGTTCTATGATGCAGTAAAAACGCGCGATTCTGAGGTGATCCTTTGGGGCACCGGCAGGGCTACGCGCGAGTTTTTGTACGTGGACGATGCTGCGGAAGCTCTCTTGCTGGCGGCGGAAAAGTGCGACTCTTTTGAACCTTTTAACGTAGGCTCTGGCAAGGAGATCTCGATCAAGGATCTCGCGGAAAAAATAAAGGATCTGATCGGCTTTAAAGGCCGGATTACCTGGGATGCCTCAAAGCCGGACGGTCAACCCCGCAGGCTTTTGGACACATCGCGAATCCGCGAACAGCTTGGTTTTGTCGCAAAAACCTCCTTTGATGAGGGATTAAAAAATACCATCGAGTGGTTTATCGCTGGTCGCGAAAGCAAAAAGTAAGACCAAAGAACGAACCGCCTGACCCTGAAATGTTTGATGAAGAAGTTTATGCGTATGCCTATACGCTCTGGACGTATGGCATGCACATAAATCCGGGCTCATGCCCTGCGTCTCAATAACAAGCAGTAAGCAGGAGATTACTCCATCGAACGATCTTGATCCGAGTCAAAGCTCAAAATAAAAATCCCCTTCGACCTTTTGGCCGAAGGGGATCTTTTTGTTAACGTAAAAAGGTTATTATTGTGCGCCTTTAATAAGATCTTGAACAACACCCGGATCCGCCAATGTGGTGGTATCGCCCAGATCGTCCAACTGGCCGGCGGCAATCTTCTTGAGAATGCGTCTCATGATCTTGCCGGAGCGGGTCTTGGGCAATCCGTCGGCCCAGTGAATTTTATCCGGAGTGGCAATTGGACCGATTTCCTTGCGTACATGAGCGACCAGCTCTTTCTTCAGCGCATCGGTCTTCTCAACGCCCGTCTTCACGGTCACATAAGCGTAGATGCCCTGGCCTTTGATCTCATGAGGGAAGCCGACAACCGCTGCCTCGGCGACCTTCGGATGGCTGACCAATGCAGACTCGACTTCGGCTGTTCCCATGCGGTGGCCGGAAACATTGATGACGTCGTCCACGCGGCCCATCAGCCAGTAATAGCCGTCCGCATCTTTGCGGGCGCCGTCGCCGGTGAAGTATTTGCCCGGGAACTGGACGAAGTAGGTTTCTTTAAAACGCTCATGCTGGCCGTAAACGGTGCGCATAATGCCGGGCCACGGCTCTAAAATCACCAGGTAGCCGCCTTCATTGATGTCGCACTCGCTGCCGTCTTCGCGGATCACTTTCGGATAAACGCCGAAGAACGGCACTGTAGCGGAGCCCGGCTTAATGTCGATACAACCGGGCAACGGGGTGATCAGGATTCCGCCGGTCTCGGTCTGCCACCAGGTATCCACGATTGGGCATTTTCCGCCGCCGATCAGGTTGTAATACCAAATCCAGGCTTCGGGATTGATGGGTTCGCCCACTGTCCCGAGGAGTTGCAAGCTGGACAGATCGTGTTTCTTCACCCAATCGTCGCCCTCTTTTGCAATGGCGCGGATGGCGGTTGGCGCAGTATAGATCACGTTCACCTTCAGCCGCTCTACGATATCCCAGAACCGATCGGGATTCGGATAGTTGGGAACGCCTTCGAACATGACGGACTTGGCGCCCTGGCTTAAGGGTCCGTAGACGATGTAGCTGTGGCCGGTGACCCAGCCGATGTCCGCCGTGCACCAGAAGACATCGCCGTCATGATAATCGAAGATGTATTTGAAGGTGATGCCGACATAAACCATGTATCCGCCGATAGTGTGCAACACGCCCTTGGGTTTGCCGGTGCTGCCGGATGTATAGAGAATGAACAGCGGATCTTCGGCATCCATGATTTCAGGCGCGCATTCGGGCGAGGCATTGGCCATCAATTCATGCCACCAGAAATCGCGGCCTTTTTCCATAGCCACTTCCATGCCGGTGCGGTTGTACACGATGCAGGATTGCACGGCATGGCCGCCTTCTTTGCTCATCCTCATGGCTTCATCCGCATTGGATTTTAAAGGAACCGCTTTTTTGCCGCGCCATACGCCGTCGGTAGTGACGAGCATCTTGGATTTGCAGTCTAGAAGGCGGTCTCGCAATGCATCCGCGGAGAACCCGCCGAACACGATGGAGTGAATGGCGCCGATTCGCGCGCAGGCCATCATGGCGATCGGCAGCTCGGGGATCATCGGCATGTAGATGCTGACCCGATCTCCCTTCTTGATGCCCTTGGATTTGAGAACATTGGCGAACTTGCAGACTTCAGTATAAAGCTGCTTGTAAGTATAGGTCTTGGCCTCGCCGGGCTCGTTGCCTTCCCATATGATGGCCGGCTGATCGCCGCGGGTTTTCAAATGGCGATCCAGGCAATTTACAGTGATATTGGTTTTTGCGTTTTCGTAAAATTTGATGTCCGCCGTGTCGAAATCGAATTCTCTGACTTTGGTCCATTTCTTTTCCCACCAGAAATCGGAAGCCATTTCGGCCCAGAATCCCTCCGGATCCTTTATGGACCTATCCCACATCTTCTGATAATCGGCGCGGGACTTGATA
>Ga0315282_10003912_pt1 | contig 26366 bp, 23 predicted proteins | sample YL17G07_20_MG_FD_203693 | JGI IMG/M metagenome (GOLD analysis project Ga0315282, IMG submission 203693) | Sediment microbial communities from Yellowstone Lake, YNP, Wyoming, USA - YL17G07_20 | ecosystem: Environmental > Aquatic > Freshwater > Lake > Sediment | place: USA: Wyoming | collected... | reverse complement strand
CAAAAGGAGATGTGATTATCACTTCATCAATAAAATACTTCTTTACTACCCGGGAAAAATCTTTATAGCTGCCTAAAACCATAGCTCCATCTACCGCTTTATTTAGGCCCTCCCCCAGAAAGCCGATTACCCGGAATCCCCACCAAGGGTTCCTTTTTATCTCCTCTAAAACTTCTATCCCGGATGACCCGGCCCCTATTATAAGTATATTCAGGTTATGGAAACCCTCGGCGATCAGCCTTCTTAAAATGATCCTCTTGGTGATCCTCCAGGCGGTTAAGAAAAAACAAAGTAAAATAAAACTTGATAAGAAAACTAGGCGGGAGAAGAATTTGTATTGCGTTAAGAATATGATCGCGCTCATCAAAATACTTACATAAAGAATACTGGTGACCGTTTTAAAGGCCTCTTCGGGAATTGTGAGGCTGCGGTCGGTGTGATACAGTCCGCGCAGAGAAAAAATAAGCAATATGAATACAGTCCACAACACAAAGAAGGAAAAGTATTGCCTGGGGTTTATCACCGCGTTTTCCTGGAAAATGTTCCCGGAGTATCTAAACAGGTAAGAAAGCGCGAAGCTGGCCCCAATGAACAGCAGGTCCATCAGGAGATAAAATGAATATATTTTACGGTTTACCTTAAACATAATATTTAAGCAATATCCGCCTAATAGGCGCCTTTGCCTTTTACAACAACGGGGATGGACTTTAAAATAATATTAAAATCCAACCAGAGGCTCCAGTTATTTATGTACCATGTATCCCAACGCAACAAATTGCCGAAGGAAACATCGCTTCTGCCTTTTATCTGCCACAAACCTGTGATACCCGGCTTTATCTCAAGCCTTTTTAGCTGGTTAAAATCATCCTTCTGGACTTGATCAATAGGTAATGGTCTCGGGCCCACAAGGCTCATATCACCTATCAGAACATTCCAAAGTTGAGGCAACTCATCTATGCTGTATTTCCTCATGAATCTGCCCATCTTGCTTACGCGGGGGTCTTTTTTTATCTTAAAAATGGGCCCGTCTTTTTCATTTTTGTTTTTCAGGCTCGCCAACAAGGAATCAGCTCCTACCTGCATACTTCTAAATTTATAGAAATTAAATATGGTCCCTTTTCTTCCATATCGCCTAGATACATAAAAAATAGGTCCCCCATCATTTACTTTTATCGCTATCCCCAGCCCGATAAAAAAAGGAAATAATAAAACCAGGGCTAACGCTGAAAAAATAATATCAAAAATCCTTTTACCAAATAAATCTGTACCATGGAAGGTTTTAATTGAATAGCTTAAAACCGGTAAATAACCGATCTTGTAGATACCTAAAAGATCCAGGGATAACTCAGTGGGATTGGAAATAACCTTTATCCCCACATTTAACTTCTTACCCTCATCTAGTAACTTAATTATAGTCGTTCTGTCACCCGGCGTAACAATTAAAGTTTCATCAATAAAATATTTACGCACTACCTGACCAAAATCTTTATATCTGCCTAATACGGGGAGCCCGGAAACAACAGAACCTAATTCCTTATCTTCATCCAAAAAACCTATTATCCGCCAACCCAGAAAAGGATACTTTTGAATTTCCTCCACTGCTTCCACTGATAATTTATTTACTCCAACAAGAAGTACGTTGAAATTATTGTACCCTTGGAGTATAAACCTTCTCAAAATCAGCCTTTTAATTATTCTCCATGTAATTAATGAAGCTAGCAGAAGAATGAAATTAAAAATAAAAACTAAACGCGAAATTTGAATTGCCTTTATAAAAAAGACTACGAGTCCTGTTACCAGCGTAGAATATAAAACAGCTTTGAAAATTAAAACAGACTCTTGAGAAAAAGAAACCAGGCGATTGGTCCTATATAAATTCTGATTAACCAGAAAAAATACGGTAATCAGTCCCCAAAATATATAAACCTTTGTGTAATATACTAAAGAAGGAAAGAAGAAACCTCCCCACTGGATGCTGGACCGTATGAAATCCGGGGTAACTTTATCACCTCCGAAGAAATTCCACCTTATTATATAAGGCAGGTAAAATGATAAAGTTATAAAAATTATGTCTGCAGCCAAATAAAGATTAAAAGAAATTATATTTAATCGTTCCTGTCTAAGCATGCGATATTTTTATTGCGATTGACCTGCCCCTTAATCCATATATATGTCTTATCCATACCAGACCGCAAGGGCAAAACAGGTTTCCATTTTAACTTTTCATATATAAGCCTGTTATCTGATCTTCTTCCCCTTACTCCCTGAGGCCCTTGAATGTTTTCAACCCTTAGCCTTTTCCCTGAGATTTCAATTATCATTCCTGCAAGTTTGTTTATAGTAATCATTTCTTCGGAGCCGATATTTACAGGACCGCGGAAATCAGAATGCATCAGACGAAGCATACCTTCCAGGCACTCATCTATATAAAGAAAAGACCTTGTCTGCTTGCCGTCCCCCCAAATCTGAATCGCGCCCCCATCCTCTGCTTGAGCCACCTTCCTGCAGATAGCGGCTGGCGCTTTTTCTCTTCCTCCGCGCCAGGTTCCTTCAGGCCCGAATATATTGTGAAAACGCGCAACCCTCACTTCCAGACCATAATTCCTGTAGAAAGCAAAATAAAGCCGCTCGCTGAATAATTTCTCCCACCCATATTCGCTGTCGGGATTGGCGGGATATGCGCTTTTTTCGGCACAGTTGGGATTTTCAGGATCAATCTGATTATAATCAGGATAGATGCAGGCAGAAGATGAATAGAATATTCTCTTTACTTTATTCCTCCGGCAGGTATCCAAGATATTCAAATTTATCAGTGCGGAGTTGTGCATGATGTCGGCATCATTGTCTCCGGTAAAAACAAAACCAGCCCCTCCCATATCTGCCGCCAGCTGGTAAACTTCATCAAACTCTTGATCAACAGCCTTACTGCAGACCGAAGGATTACGCAAATCTCCGATTATAAAATCATCCGCAAGGGACGGTGAAAATTCAGGGTATTTCAAATCAACCCCGCGAACCCACTCTCCTTCCCCTTTAAGCCGCTTCACCAAATGGCTTCCTATGAATCCCCCTGCTCCGTTGACTAAGATTCTTTTTCCCGCCATTTCTACTTGCCCTTCTTTTTATAGTATTTTAATCTTCCCCCATGGACGGCTATAAATACTAGTCCTGATATGAAAATATATTATAACATGGATTTTCTTTATTGGGAATCTATTTTCTGGAAGGTATTGCTTTGGAGCGCAAAGAGATAGGGAAAGTAAAAACAGAACAAATGAGTTCTTTTAGCAATAAAATAATAAAAATTGAATTATTTATTAAGTATCTCCTCCATAGCCTTTTTGGCTCACTGCATAGCCTAAATAGCCATTCAAAGCCGGATTTCTGGATAAAGACAGGAGCTTGCTTCTTGGTGCCGGCGAAAAAATCAAAAGCAGCTCCCACTCCTATTAGGACTGGACAACTCAGGCGATCCTTAAATTCATACATCCAGATCTCTTGCTTGGGGCAACCAAGACCTACCCAAACAATATCCGCTCCTGAATTGTTAATATCTTTAACAATAGACTCTTTTTCTGCTTCCGTTAAGGGCCTAAATGCAGGAGAATAAAAGCCACATATCTCTAATTTCGGATATTGTGACCGTATCTTGGAAACCATTGCCTTTAATACCTCTTCTGTAGAGCCATAAAAATAATTCCTGTATCCCTTTTCTTCCCCTCCCCTCAGCATCTGTTGCATTAAAGCGAGGCCGTAAACTCTTTCATTTAATTTTAATCCCCTTAACCTGGCTGACCACACCAAAGGCATCCCATCGCAAACTGAAAGGTCGGCTTCATTTTGAATTCTTTTAAAGAGTGGGTTCTTTTGAGCCTCTACAACGTTATTTACATTAGAGATGCAGACATAACTGGTTTTTTTCTTACTCCCGGGCGCAAGCCATCCTTCTATTCTACTTACGGCAGCTGAAATGTTTAATGCATCTAACCTAATGCCCAAAAGGAAAAAATATCCCTTCATTCGAGATCTCCTTTATAAAGAAGAATTCTTTTACACCTTTCATTACTTTCCCAATGCAGACTTGTAAATCTTCATGAGCGAGTTGTAAAAATTAACGTAATTAAAATTTTTTACGGCAAAATCTCTGGCGTTTTTACCCATTTCAACAATAGAAGCCTCGTTGTTATAGAGCCATTTGATTTTCTCTGACAAGGCATCGGCATCTCCCGGAGTAAAAAGCAGCCCATTATATCCGTCTTTAATCAAAGAGAGATTGCCTCCAATGGCGCTGGCAATTACCGGCTTCCCCAAAGAAAAAGATTCATAAACCACATAATCGCTTGGCGCAAACCATTCCGGAGCAGATATAACGAATCTTGCGTTCGATATTAGCTTGATTAATTCACTACCCCAACGCAGGTTAGTGTTAATCTCGACATTCTTCATATTATTTTTGGCAATATAAGCTTCAATTTCTTTTTGGTCTGGACCACTGCCAAAAATTTTTAATTTTATATTTTTTGTTTTATTTAAAGCTCTCAGGATTGTAAAAATACCTTTTAGCCGCACAAGTCGTCCATAAAAGACGATATAATCTCCAAAAGTAAAATTCGGCTCATATCGCTCGACATCAAACGGATTATGTACTACACCTATTTTATCTTTATCCATGCCCCAATCCACCATAATCGTTCTTATTTCCTCCGTGGGAACTATGAATTTATCCACGGAAGCAAGTACGCGGTGATAAATTTGAAGTTTTTTGACGAAATATGCCATTAGGCTGGGGGAAAAACTTTCTCTGTAGCATTTATGGAATATTATCCGGGAATACCTTCTGTCCCTGCACAACTCGCAGATATCTCCGTTTCTGAATAAATAGCCGTTGGCACAAAGTATAAAATAATCATTCAAGGACATTACGATAGGTATGCCTTGCTCTTTTAAGGTATAGATCACAGATAGCGAGAGCTGGTAGAATATGCTATGTACATGAGCTATCTCCGGCTTCTCTTCGTTAATCAAATGCGTAAGTTTTCTTTTAACCTCCGATGAATAAATTGAATTAAAAAATAACTTTGCTTTTTTCGCCATATTTAAGGAGGGGAAGGTATCTTCCGAATATCCTTCAACAAAGTATCTGGAATAATCGGTCGTGATATTCTTATCCAGAATAGTCGAAAATGGAATTACTGTATGGTTATTCCTTTCGAGTATATCTTTTAATAGAAAGAAATAAACATCCGCCCCGCCACGAAGATAATAGAACCGATTTATATTAAGTATTTTCATATAGCACTATATTTTTTGACCTACAATCCCGATGTTGGGAGATAACAAAGAAGGGTAAATATTATGCAGCCCTCCGAATCTCCCGAAACCAATAGTTTTTATTGGTTTAAAGCCGTATTTGAAATAAAGTTTTTCAAGCATCGAAAAGGTAAAATAATGCAAGTGCCCTCCATCGAACATTTCATGCTCCCTGATTCCAAACCCTTCTTCACTCCCGCTTGTTGAAGGGAATCTCCCCAACAGAAGTCGGATTCTGGCTTTTACTTTGGCGATATTAGGCGTAGTAGTGATCAAAAAACCGCCTTCGGCGGTAATGCGTTTGATATTATCCATCGCTTTCCACAAATCCGCCACGTGCTCTATAACATCAGCCCATATGATAAGATCAAAATAGCCATCCTCATATCCCAGTTCTGAGCTTATATCGGCCTGGATAATTTTCGCGTTAAGGCCTTTTAAGGCTAACTCCGCTTTTCCTTTTCTTATGAAAGATAACTCAATGCCGTGCAATTCTTTGAATTTATTCCTCAGGGTATAAAGAACACTGCCGTTACCGCAGCCTATCTCTAATATACGGCTTCCCGGCAAGCTTGAGGCAAGATAGACTAATGCCTCATTCCTGTGACGGGGAAATCCTTTTATGCGTATTTCTTTCGTAGGCTCATTTTCATTGGCATAGACTAAATTGTAAGATTCCGCTATATTATCTTTCATAACCAAGGCACTCGATTGCTCCACGGCTAAAGTTTTCCACCATTTTTTCTACGGTATAATTACCAATAGACTCTTTACACCCCTTTTTTAGCCTGTTTAATTTCTCTCTATTTAATAAAACCTCTCTTACCGCTGCCACATAACTATCCAGGTTATCTTCGGTGATAATCCCGTTGATGCCGTTCTGTATATATTCTACTTCCGGGCTATGATAGGGGAATTTCGTTGTTATAATGGGAGTCTCTAAGGCAAAACTGTCTAATACTGCCAAACCTACCAAACCCGGTAACAGAAATAAATCTGATAGCATGAAATAAACAACTTTCTCTTCCTCGAAACAAGGCCCTATGTAATGCATCCATTTGTTTTCCCTAGCCATATCCCTGACTAAATAGGCATCACTTCCAGATCCCAAAAAAAGCATTTCAAAATCAGGTAAATTTTTCTTAATCCTCTGACAGGATTCAAGAAGAAAACCAACCCTCTTTTCCCGATACATCCCCCCGCAAAATATTCCTACTGGACCGTCTCCCAAACCGATTCTTTCTTTTACAGCGAGTATCTCTTCCTTAGTAAGAAGTTCCTTCTTTTTTATAAGCGGACCTGTATCAAAAGCATTCTGAAAAGAGGTTACTTTTTCTTCCGGAAAACCCCTGGAAATAATTAATCTCCTTACTCCATTGGTATAAGCAAACCACCAATCAACATTCTTTATGATACTTTTCTTAAATATGTTACTTAAGCTACCAGCCTTCTTCTGGCGTGTAATACCGTGACCTAAAAAAGCGATTTTCTGTTTTGAAAATAACTTCCTTATCATTAATAAATAGTTTAAAAGGTAACGGTTGGCCTGCTCCACAATAACTAAATCTGCATCTTTGGTTAATTTTAAACAAGGCTGGTAAAGCAGCCCAAAAGGAAAATATATATTTCTAATCTCGGTTGCCCAATTAAGAAAACCCGCATCTTTTCGCAAGCTTTCTTTTGTGCCTTCTCTCCCATGAATCAAAATTAATTCAATGCCCTTCTGTAAAAGGTTAGACCTGAGCAACTCAAAAAAAGTAACTCTGTATTTTTTCAGAACCCTCTGGATAAAAACAACTTTTTTCATATTATTTTTCTTTAAGCAACCGTGCCTTTTCAATAAAAGAGCAAATCTCCTCTGAAGCCACAGAATACCCTTGTGAATTAAGATGCGGATCAATATCAAAATATAATTTCCCCTGATAATAAATTTTACGAATCGTCGGCCAGAGATCCAAATAGGAAATATCGTTTTCCCGGCAAAATTTTTCCAATGCTTTTTGCGGTTGCAACCAGTCGTATTCTTCTTTTTTTATGCCATAAGCAGCAATGATTAGATTTAAATAAGTATCATCGACCTGAAACTTCTCGGGAATGAGGCAAACCAGAAAACGACAGTTAATATTCTGTTTACAAAATTTACTCATTGAATTTATTAATTCTAGCGTATGAAAATATGTAACGTCGAAGTTTACATTATTTTTATAAACCTGGATTTCTGGAAGAGCCATCAATTTCTTTCTTTTTAATACCGCATCCATCCTCCCTCTTATCAAGATGTAAAGCTGGGAGTGCCTTTTTAAAAAAACCCGCAATGGCACCAAGAATGACCTGGCTGATTTAAATGAGAATTTATCTCCTGTAATCAAAAAACCATCATTACTGACTCCCTTACAATCAAATGAAGAATCTTCTTTCCAATCGTTGTTATATAAAAATAAAATAGCCAAATCCGGATGGAATTTATATCCTTCGTTACGCAGAGCTTTCTCATACTGGTTTATATTGTAGCCCGGTATCCCCATGTTAATCGTCTCTATTTTTTTATTTAGACTGGCATTTTTTTGCAAAGCAACCTGCATTCGGCTGAGTATGCCTTCATTGATGTTAACTCCGTATCCAAAAAGCATAGAATCACCTAATCCTAATATTCTAATAGTATCTTTATTTTTTTGTAAAGTGTGGGATGAATCTCGGAAGCCGCGCTCATTAGAAATCACCTCCATTTTAAATTCCGGATTAATATACCATTGATGCAGGTCGGGCTTTAATTTCCACCCCAATAAATCATCTGCAACATAAAAATTTATCGGGTTTTCCAAGGGTTGAGGTAAAAATAATCGCACCGTTAACTCTCCCATCAAAAATACGATTAGAGAAAAGAAGATTAAAACGGAAAAATTAAATAGGAAATTTACTATAATTTTTTGTTTTTGTTTCATAATAGATATCCCCGCCTCTGAAGGCGGGGAACTCCCGCTGGGTTAGAAAATCCCTAAAATTCTCGCTACCTTATCAAAAATTTTCATAAAAAGAGTTTTTAACAAAAAGAGGCAGCCTTTTAGATTACCCCTCATTATTCTTTGTTTCTTTAAATCGAAGGTAAAAGCTAATTTTAAACGCAAATAATATATTCTCCAACTGCTTAATTTCGAAAAATTGACCACCAATGAACGCAAATCCCCAAGCCCATTAAAAAGCTGGTCATTGTTTTTTATCAAGCCGGTTTCTAAACCATAGTGATAAATAGGGGTACCTGGGTAAGGCGTAGTTATCGCCACCGAAATAGTAGAAAGTTCGTCAATCTGAGAATAGTAGAAGTCTCTTGTCTTCTTTACATCTTCCATAGTCTCTCCTATTTGCCCAACCTGTATCGCCCCATTCCAATTTATCTTATATTTTCTTAATAAATCAAGTCCGCTTTTTATCTGTTCAAGCTTTACTCCTTTATTGATTCGGTCCAATATCGGCTGAGAACCTGATTCCAGCCCAAAGGCAATCTGTACGAACCTACTTTCTTTTAAAGCTGCCACCATTTCTTCATCAAGACAATTAAGGTGTCCGCTGGCTATATACTCCAAATTAAGTTTTTCTTTAATCAAGGTATTGCAAAGCTCCATGGTCCTTTTTTTATTTATGAGGAGAAGGTCGTCTCCAAATTGCAGTAAATTGAAGTTAAATCTTTCCTTGAGGGCCTTTATTTGCGCTATAACATTTGGTATATCCAGCAGCCGGAGCTTCCCATGATGATAACAGAAATTGCAATGATAAGGACAACCCCTCCCGGAAAAAACTACCCCCAACCTGCTCGTTGGTTTAAAAAAGTTATTCCTTGTAATATTTTTATGAAATTTATAGACATTTATAAAATACTCCATTGGCATCTTTTCATAATTTAAAGGCGGTAATTCATTCAGGTCTTCGACATACTTTCCCGGACCGGAGCTCTTTATTACCCCGTCATCCTTAAATACTAAACCGCCTATTTCGTGATAATCTTCTTTTTTCAATATATGTTTTACTAACCTTGTAAATATTATCTCCCCCTCTCCTACCACGGCTATATCGGCAGAGAGCTTTTCCAGCATGAATTCCGGGATAGGGGTAACCAAATTCCCTCCTACGACTATCTTAAAATTCTTCCGGTACGGGGTTAAAGATTGTATTATGCGCTGAACAATAAAACGATCGGCAAATAATCCGCCTATACCTACTATCTTTGGGCTTATCTCGTTTACCTTCCTGGCTAACGAAACAGGCGGATCATGAGTAAGCACAGGATACAATAATTCTGCCTTGATACCTTCCCGGCTTAAGAATGACTCTAGGCTGAGCAAGGAATACGAAGGCAGGAATCCGTTCTCAACGCTTATTAATACTACATCTGCTTTATCGTTCTTATACATAATTTTTTAAGGGAGACGATAAACCTTTTTCCAAATAATATAATTAATTACGCGCCAAAAAACTAAACGGTAAGGATGACCCTTGTCTCTGAAATTAACAAAAGCCCGCTCAAAACCATCCCTATCAACGATGCCTGTTGATAGAAAACTCCGATAATCAATATCCTTCAGATAATTATAGAGCTTATCGGATCTAACCCATTCGGCTTCTGGCGCGTTAAAGCTTAACTTCGAAACTCTCGTCCTTACCTTCTCGGGCAATATACCTTTTAAGCTTTCGCGCAAAATCTTTTTTGTCACGCAGTCTTCGATTTTCTGGGCATTAGAAAGTGAAAAAATAAACTCAACCAAGCGATAATCCAAAAAAGGAACCCTTTGTTCTATGGAAAAGGCCATGGAGTTGCGGTCCTCCATATGTAAAATAAGCGGCAGCGAATCAGTCATCAGCATACGCAGCAGATGGTTATTCAAAGTAGTGTAGTTGCGCTTATATTCATTAAATAAAGAGCTTTTCCCGTACTCTTTTCTATAATTTTCTGAAATCAAGACCAGTGATTTATCAAGGTGCTTCGCTTTAAAATCTATGGTTGATTGCCGCGGGAAAAACGCCTTAAACAATTGCGCAATAAAAGAGCCTGCGGTGTGAAAGTCTTTATTGACCCTGTATCTTTGCGCATAATGCCACAGTTCCGCCCCTAACTTCAGAAACCTTGACGATTTCAGTAAATCCGCAAGATAATAACTAAACAATAAAGGCAGATAACCGCATAAACACTCATCTGCGCCTTCACCGCTTAATACTACTTTTATATTCTCTTGATGGAGGCGTTCCATCAAGAGATAATGATTAAAAGGGGTCATTTGGGGAAATGGCTCGTCCTGAATATATATAACTTTTTCTAGAATCCCCATAAAATCATCCTCGTCACAGGCGACTACCTGATTAGTCAAGTGTGAACCGTCAACCAATTCCTCGACGTATTCATATTCATTTATTTCTTTTCTTTTATGCACTAGTGAAATAGTTTTTATGGTAGAGCTTATTTCCCCATAAATTTTCATCTTTTTTTGTACGCTTGCTACCGCGGAAGAATCTAGGCCTCCGCTTAAAAGCGTCCATACTCCCACATCGCTACGCATATGCAATTTTACGGCACTAAAAAATAATTCCCTAAATTCTTTATAGAGGGATTCTTTACTGCTGGAGCCTTTATCGTAATTATTAACTGAGTCTACCAAATTCCAATAACGATAGGTATGGACATTTCTTTCCTTCACAACAAGGTTATGTCCAGGTTTTATCTGATATATGCCCTTAAACATCGTTTCTTCTGAACGGTCAAGTGCACCATAGGCGATATATTCATAAACTTTACCAGCATTTTCTGCAACAGGAATCCCGCTAAAGGTTAATAGGGCTTTTATCTCTGAGGCCCAGATGAAGCTTTCTTTGTCCGCAAAATAATAAAATGGTTTTATACCGAATCTGTCCCTCGAGGCAAAAAGCTTTCTTTCGGTTCTATCCCAAATCACGAATGCCCACATCCCATTGAACAAATTAACGCAATTCTCCCCATACTCCTCATAAGCATGGAGTAGAACTTCCGAATCTGATTGCGATTTAAAGGTATGCCTTTTGGTTTGCAAATCTTCTCTTAACTCAAGGTAATTATACAGTTCTCCGTTAAATATAAGCCAGAGAGAACCATCGTCGTTACTCATCGGCTGATGACCGGCTAAAGATAAATCAATAATGCTTAAGCGCCTGAAGCCCATCCCCACATTTTGGTCAAGATGCATTCCCCAATCATCAGGGCCTCTGTGCGAAAGTATATTTAACCTTTGCCAGAGATAATCCTTATCCACTATTTTGTTCCTATTAAAATTATAGACTCCTAAAATACCGCACATAAATACCCCTAGGAGACCGATAAGAGTCTGCGTTTAAAGGCATTCCAGACCAGTACGTCTTCCTTTGCCTTAAAAAGATAATAGAAAAAAACAAAACAACTAATTATTACTACACTCCCCAATAATCTTACCGGTAACCCCTGATTGATTAACCAGGCGATACAAACTATAATGATGCAGGCTGCTAAGATTAAAAATCTTATAAACCTGGGTGTAAACGCTAAAAACCCGAAAATGTTCTTGATTTCTATAATACGGATAAAAGAAACAGACAATAAAGAAAATCCGGTCGCAATAGAGGCGCCGACTATCCCAAAAATAGGAATCAAGGCAACATTGAGCAAAATATTGAGCACAATAGAAAATATGGAGTTAATTACCTCAATATTCTGCTTGCCGCTCATCTGCAGCAATTCTCTGGTTTGGATAGCAATGCTCTCCAGCAGGAAAACGACAGATAAAATAATCAGCACGGGCTTAGCACTTTCGAATCCGCTTCCGAACAAAGAGATGATCTCGCGGTAAAAAATTATAAAACAGATACAAGGAATAAAAGTTAACCATACTCCCCAGAGGCTAACCAGTTTATACATTTTCTTAAGCTGCATAATTTTGTTATTATGGTAGAGCTGTGTTATCACAGGAGAAAAATTTGCTACAAAAATTGAAGAAAATACCAAAATATTCATAGCAATGCTACTGGCAATTGTGTAAATCCCCACTTCCTTTACCGATAGAAAAAAACCCAGTAAAATCCTATCAATTTCAAAAATCAGAAAGTAGCTCGATACGATAAACACTATCGGTAATGAATAACCAATAATTTTCCTGATTTCAAAGACAACCGGAGTTCTGGCTACTAGCAGGGGGAAGTTTTTAATAACCAGAAAAATTCCGAATAAAGAGCTTATTAATAAAGAAGCTATGTACCCGAAGATAGCACCTTTCAATCCGCCCTTTAAAAAAAATATTCCTATTATTAACAGGGTATTGACACTGGTCTGCCCAATATCCTGAATAATTACCTTATATCTGGCTTTATTAAAGGCGAACCCTATAGCAGCGGTGGTAATTAAAATAATAGAAAAGGGTAATCCCATAGAAAAGATTTTTAGAACCTGCTCTAATGCCGGATTTTTAAAAATACCATGGGCAATAAAACCAGAAAAGGTAAAAAAACATATGACGAGAATAATGCTTAATCCCAAGGAAATAAATAAGAATCCAAAAATTAAGCCTTTCAAACGCTGCACATCCCCCCTGCTTGAATAAACTGACCCAAATCTAACTATCGCCTTTCCGTCTCCCAAGGAAACAATATAGAGCGAAATGTCATTAATACTCTGGCCTAACGAATAAAGACCGTAAGAAGCAACGCCTAATACCCTGGCAAGTATAACATGAAGGATAAACCTCAGCACCTTACCTGTAATCGAACCTACCAAGACTATAAAACTACCTTTTGCGACTAGTCTAATCAGGTTTGCCGTTGTCGCTCCATGATTAACGCTCGGGGTTTTTTTCACTTTTTCTTCAGGACAAAAATAACTATTCCTTTATTTGGCTCTACAAATCTGATTTCTTTTATTTCGAAATAACTGGATAAAATACTTACAACTTTCTTTAAAGAATAACCTCGTTTCCCTATCTCCCAATAATGTATGCCGTCATATTTATGTTTTTCCCAGAAACGGGGAATCTTCCAGGCAAACCCTGCCTTTATCTCGCCCACTTTACTTATCCTCAAGGCAAAACTTATGCTGTATCCTGCAAAAGGCAAGGAAATAGCAACATGCCTAGAAGTTACTCTAGCGATATTTCTGACAGAATTCTCAAATTCTTCAAAAGGCAAATGCTCTAAAACCTGGAAGCAGCACACAAGATCAAATTGATCATCGCTAAAAGATCCGCTTAGCTTTCTCACGTCACCGACTACGTCGGGATTGAGGCTTTTGTCAATATCAAATCCGGTAACTTTAAATCCTAGTTCTTTCAAGTAAGCATAAATCAACCTTGACCCCAACCCGATTTCTAGAATATTAATCGGAGAGCAATTTAGAATTACTGATATTTGTTCATAAAAACTGACCCATCGGCTAAACGTAAAGTATTCTCTGAAATTATAATGATCTTTAGTTTGACTTTGCATCGGGTTACCTCATGGCTATTTTTCTTAAAAACCCTTTCAGGGGATTTAATATCCTTAATAAGAATTCAGCGCAATCTAAATAATACAGCCTGTAAAAAAATGCCCTGCGTAAAGAATATTTTTTATAGACCTCAAAAGAAAATCTTTTGTGGCATCGTATAATCTGCTCTCGGGGAAAACCCGGCATACGTAACAGGGTATCCCTGCGCGAAGGTAATTCTTTGTTGAATACCTCTTTGTCAATAAATTTTTGATCCTGACAGACCTCAAAGAGTTTTGTGCCCGGGTAAGGCTGGAAAATAGTACACATATTTCCATCAGGCATTATCCTGCAGTTTAAATCAATGGTAGAATTATGCAGCTCTTTAGTCTCAAAAGGAAACCCGACCATATTGTAGCTTTTAGTCAAGAGCCCGGCTTTTTTTGCCATAGCAAAAGCACCTACTATTTGTTCATTGGACATATGACGATTTAGCACTTCCGAACGAAATTTTTCGTCTCCAGACTCTATTCCCATATGCACCTTAAAACAACCTGATTCTTTAAGCGCTTTAAAAAGACCTAGTTCAGCGCATTCTACGCGCGCGTTTACCTCGTATGGTATAGCTATCTTATCCCTGTATCTCTCGCAAAACTTAAATATATATTCTTTATCAAGCGTAAACACATCATCAGTAAACATAAGTGTTTTTATTAAATACTTTCTCTTAAGCCATTCTAACTCGGCAATCGCCCTTTCTACGCTCATAAAACGGACAAATTTACCTTCTTGAAGTTTCCCCATAGCAGGGCTTGCGCAAAATGTGCAATTGTATGGACAACCCCTGGAGAGTATAAATGATGCCCTGCCGAATTCCGAATCTATAACCTTTTGATAGTTAAAAATATTTCTGTCACCGAAAGGCAATGAGTCTAAATCAGAAATAAGCGGCCGGGTTGAGTTCTCCCTTATAGTACCGTCGCTCTCTTTAATATTGAGGCTTTTTATGTTAAAAATGTTTTTATTATTTTTGAACGATTCTACTAAATCTAAAAGCGCAAATTCACCTTCGCCCCTGCAAACCGCATCCAATCCCTCTATCTCCATGAGACAATGAGGATACAGTGAAGCATGTACTCCACCTAAAACAGTAAAAATCTTATAATCCTTTACCCTCTCAATTATTCTTTTAACATAAACATACTGGGTAGAATCTGATGTTAATGCTAATACGTCCGGCTTGAAATCAGAGACCTTCTTTAAGAACGGCTTTATATTATATTTGTTATACATATAGTATAGCGAAGTCTGATGGCCGCATCTTTTCAAAACCGCCGAAAGAATTGAAATTCCGAAGCTGTAACTTCTTGCTCCCTGATTCATCGAGTTTATATCGGTATAGATAAATAGTATCTTCATTTCATTCTTCTCGCTTCTCGAGATTTTTGCAGGCTTCTTCCTTTTCTCATTCGTTATTAATTATTTCGGAAACAAATGCTTAAAATTTCTATCAACTATAATCTCAAATTTTTGATAGCGTCCCTTCATAAATATCCATCAGAATTTTATAATTTTTCTCCGCCGTATATTTAGCTTCAAACTCTTTTCTTGCATTCTGTCCCATAGCTATTGCCAAATCTCTATTTTCGCATAGGAGTCGAACCTTCTTTAATAAATCGGGAATATCCTCCGGTTCAAAAAGCAGCCCCGTCTTATTATCTTCCACAATTTCCGTTAACGCACCCCGTTTACTGGCTAACACCGGGACCTCGCAGGCAAAAGCTTCGACAATAGTACGGGGAAAATTTTCATTACACTTTGAAGGCATTATCACGAACAAAGAATCTTTAATATGATTAATTACCTCGCTATTGGCCTTCTGGCCGAGAAATTCTATATTCAAGTTATACCTTAATGCATAGTCCCTGTATTCATTAAACTGGTCTCCTGAGCCGATGATCTTAAGGGGCAGATGATCGACCTGCTTCCAGGCTTCCATCAGCGCATCTACTCCTTTCTCAGGACTGCATCTACCGACGTAGAGCGCGAAATTTCCTCTCTTTGAAGCAACCCCAGGGTCAAAATTTATAAAATTAGGCTTAATTTTAATTTTTTCTGGATCATATCCTGCCTCAATGAAACGCTCCCTGCTAAAGTTGCTTAATGCTATATAGGTATCAATTAAGCTCTTAAATGTACCTTTTATATGATGGAACTTAAGCGTAGAACACATCGCTGCAGTCCACATCATAGATTTTTCGCCGCATTTATGCCTTAAGCTCATAATTAAACCTTTATCTTGGCATTCCCGACATACCAATCCATCCCTATAGAGAGTAGCGAGAGGACAAATAAAACGATAGTTATGGAGCGTTTGAACTACAGGCACACCCTCTTTCCTGCAAGCATAATAAACCGAAGGCGATATAAGAAAAAAAGTATTGTGTATATGAGCAAGATCGGGCTTCTCTTTCTTTATAACCTGCCTTACCTCTTCATAGGAGCTGACAGACCACATGCATCTAAAAGGCAGTGATATCTTCTGAAAAATATTTAATTTATCGAGTAAATAATTGCTAAGCTCAAAACTTATAACTTGGTGCCCGTTCCTTCTTAGTAATTCCGACTCAGCAAGGACTACCGCCTCTTCCCCTGATTCAAATTTATAACGATTATGTATGATCAATATCCGCATTTTTAAAACATTTTGGAATATCTTTTTCCTTCTTAATCAAAAAGATAATATAATTACCTTGGTTAGGACAGAATAGATTAGCTAATCCGTTTAATAATCTTAGGAATAAGAATTCCACTCTTGTTTTTGCTACGCGATGTACAGCAAATAAACACTTTACCTTATGTTTTAAAAATAACGCATTACTTATTTTTTCAATTTCCCTTTTACTAAAGCGGTAAACATAATTAGAATGGGGTATTTCATATTCATGCGCTAAGCCAAGTTTTCCAAAAAGTCTCGCAAGCCAAGAGTCATTTGGTTCTATAACAATTACTCCCGATTTTGCAACCCGCAGTAATTCATAAAGACCTCTTACAGGCTCTTTTAGATGGTGCAAAGATGCGGCTATAAGAACGTAATCAAAAGAGCTATCTTTAAAAGACAGGCATAAATTATCTGTTAATGCCGCTGGCTCAAACTGAAAGTTTGAGCGCAATTTTTCCATTCCCGCAAAATTCACATCGCTGAAAAACATAGTAACTGACGGGTACATCTTTTTTAGATAATATGCGTCTATGCCGCTGCCAGAACTTGCTATGAGAACGGTCTTACCGTTTAAATCTGCTCCGTTTTCAGCCAAAAGTTTATTCAGGCTGAGAAACGGAATCCCTCGGAAGAAATCATGGTAATAATTGACCACATATTCAAATGGTTTTTCTACGGAGTATTTGTTTTGGGTATAATAAACATCATAATAACCACCCTTAGAACTGGATCTCCCTATTGAGCCATTCTTTTCTTTTTTAATTAAATTATTTGTTCTTTCCACCCTATTATTCATAGCCTTTACTTCCTTTCTTAAAACCATTTCTCATCTTGTACCTTAATAGCCATAGGTACACGCATTAGAAATAAAGATTTTTCTCAAATACTTTATTCCCCGTATTGTTTACGCTTCGCCAGGTATGGTCAAGCACATGCATTACGTAAATCTTATTTATCCAATTTGCGTTTTTAAAAATTCTCTTCCCACGCAGACCGGAGTAAAAAGAAATCTTACGTAATTTATTTTCCGTATTAAACTCATTTACAGCAAGAAGCTCTCCCGTCCAAGGGCTGTAATTAATAAAATCCCCTACATCATCTAGATAGACCAGCAAAAATGGCAAATACAGTTCAGGATTTCCTTCGAAAACCTTTAAACTTTCCTTTGCCGAAGAATAATAATCGACATCTATGGCAACAAAACCAATTGGGCTTTCCTTAGAAATAGTTTTAATAAAACCTGGTACAGTATCTGCTATATCTCCCAAAATGAGCCTTGCATTATCAGGCAAAGATTCTAAAAGCCTGTCTTTATCAAGCAGCGGATATGAACCTGGGCTGAAAATTTCCGGATGGTCTCTATAATCACGCGGCTTGGGCAATCCAGTCCCTAGGTCAAAACCGACTATATCTAGATGAACCCCTGTACACTTAGAAACTTTTTTTGCTATTTCGCATATATTCATCAAACCCATACCCGAACCGGTGCCGAATTCGATAAGAGTTGTTGATTTGAATCCTAGATTCCGTGCCAAACGCGCTGCCCCTAAAATACAAAAGGCGTAGTGCTGCCTTAGGATTAAATCAAACTCGACCTTCTTCTCAAAAGAACCCAACAGGGTAACAAAAAGAGATATAAAATTAAGATGTGCTGGCTCAGTAAACCTTTCGTAAATGATTTTATTTAATTTCCCCTTTTCCGTCAACTTCTTCAGAAAATACTTCATTTTTTTAACCCCCATTTTTATAGTGCCGAGAGTTTATGTCTTTTGCTACATTCTTTAATAAATGCATCTTAAATAAATAAAAAAGGTCATAAGAACCTTCTAAAGTGTTGCGTAAATGGCTTAATTCGGTATTTGCATGCAGACAATCCCTGTGCAAAAAATACCTATCCGTTTCAACCGTATTAATTCCCCCCAGACCAGTAAAACAGAATTGATAGTTCTTTTTTATTTCGGAATATGCATAAGAAGAAACTACCCTTTCTGTGCCCACAGGAAAAGCAAAAGCATCAATCTCACAACCTAATAAATCTCTAAGTGTTTCTTTAGGCCAGATTATTTCTTTTTGAACACCCTGACTGTCCTTTATATCCCTTAACCTGCAATGACTATGAGTATGAGGGAAAATCATATGACCTTCATTAAATAAATCAACCAGCTGTTCTTTATTCATAGTAAGGTACTCTTCTTTCCTTAGCGACCATTCTTTTCGTCTATTAAAATAAATTCTTTTAACGGCGAATTCTTTCATTTGGACTTCTGTTCTAAGCTCTAAGATTTCCGTAGGGACAAAGAAAATCGCCTTAATATTATACCTTGATAAGATTTCTTTTGCGGCACAATAAGAAGATAGTAACCCGTCATCAAAAGTGAATAATATGGAATCTCCCTGAAAAGACTTTTTTTTAAACGAATCGAAAAAAACTTGAGGTGTAATTACTCTTCGTTTGCTTGTAGCATATTTAACCAGCGCGTCAAAATTGCCTAAATCTTCACTAAATAGATGGTGCGTATAAGTTATCCTCACGTTATTTTTTTCTAAAAATAATTTTGGAAAATGATGAAACTGCATCATCCTGAATAAACGACCTATTCTTTTTATAGTACCTTCCTTCACTAATTATCTCCGAAATTTAAATCAACGTCTGAATCTGCCATAGTAATAAAAATAGTGGTTTCTTTTGAAATATTTCCTGCAGGCAGAGTATCGTAGACTGTTGAAACTATAGGGGCAGGCTTACCCACGGTAAAAAAGCCCTCTTTTTTAAAAACCGAACTAAAATAATCGTAAGAACTAACACTCACCAAGCCGTCAAGGTCAGTGTCTTTAGTAATTTTTTTTGCTGCTCTCAATATAGCTCTCCATGCCGTTGCGTCTTCAACAGACACTTTATAGTCTACTAATGACAATAAATTTAATCCCTTTTTTAAAATAGGCCTTACAACAAAAAACAAAGGTGTATTGTAATTCTCGCAATAATAAAAATAGTATTTAATATCCGAATCAAAAAAGCGCCAGCGCAAGAATTCTGTTGACCTGGAAAACTCAATTACCCCCGGATCATAATAAGGTTTATATTTTTCTTCCGGAAGCCTTTCTACCAATTCAAAAATCAACCCGCCCACATTAATCTTTTGCGGGAATAATCTAGTATGGCTTAACTTAAGGTATTTGCTATTTAATTTAACCAAATAGCTTAAAACGTGTTTGCATGAAGAAAGGGGGTTATTTATCCATAAAAATTTCTTAAAACTTCCTATTTCTTTAACCTTGGCGACATTGTAGAGCCTTTCTGCTGCTTCAGTTAATCCTATGCCGAAAAAGGGCTTATATTGCCTAATAACCTTAAATAATAATAACGCACCTATCCCCGAGCCACGGAAGCTCTTTTCTATGAAAAAATCATATCCGAAAAAACCTGAATTTGTTTCACCTTGATAGTTCCATTCCTGGCCATTTAACATAAACTGGCCTACTACTTTACCTTCCCTGCTCAGAGCCAATAATGCCGGCGGCGTTTCATTATCTTTTAAGAAAGGCGTGCTGAATGTAAACCACAAAATCCGCTCCTTTGCATTATTAAGCTTAGGATGAATGAGCTTTGAAAAATGCGCCAATTCTGGAACCTGTTTCAGGCTTAACGAAGAAATATTCACATCCGCCATAATCCGATTAGCCCCATTCTAAGATGGCCGATCCCCATGAAAAACCTGCGCCAAAGCCGCAAAGCAAAACTTTGTCCCCGCGCTTTATTTTATTTGCGCTTAATGCATCCTTGAGGGCTATAGGTATTGACGCCGAAACAACGTTTCCGATATTTGCGATATTATTAAAGACTTTCTCTTCCGGAATCTCCGTCGCCTTTTTCAAGGTATCCAATACAGCTTTACTGGCCTGATGGAAGATAAAAAGTTCAATATCTTCTATTTTTAAATTATTTTTAGCTAATATCTGCCTTATGTTCTCCGGCACTTTAGCCATTGCCAGGGATAAAAGGCTAAATCCTTCCATAAAAATATTTCCCTGAGTACGCCTATTTCCGCTGTTATCCGTTATCTCTTCCTCTGTTTTCCGGCTTCTGGGAATTCTCAGGCCGCCTGCAGGGATAATAAACTTGTCGTATTTTTTACCGAAAGTGCCTATAGTAACGTCTATAATTCCGTAATCTGACCTCCTTAATAAAGTCGCCGCAGCACCATCTCCAAAAAGCATCCTTACGGATTTATCTTTCGGATGGATATATTTTGAGTATGTATCAGCAGTAACCAATAAAATATTATCCAGCTCATAAGTATTTAATAATGCTTTGGATAAAGCAAGACCATAGATGTACCCGGAACATGCCAGATTAACATCAAAAGCCCACACGCCGTCTTTTAAAGCAAGTTTATTATGCAGGATATTCGCATTCGCCGGGAGGATATGGTCAGGGCTTTGAGTACAGAATATCAATGTGCCTATATCATCCTTATTGATGCCGCTTGTATTTAGAAGTTTCTTGGATGCCTCATAACCCAAATCAAGGGCCGTCTCTCCAGACGCAGCGATATGCCTTGAATCCACTCCTGTTTTCTTCACAATTTCCGCTATATTCCAAGAGGGATTTTCTATTAACAAATCACGATTATTAACAATTTTCTTAGGCAGAAAATATTCAAGGGCTGCTATCGAGCAATTCATATTGGCTTCAACTCCTTTTTTTCTTCTCTAATTGAGAACAAATATAATGAACCAGAGACCCTATGGTTTTAAAGGGGCTTGAATCTTCAGTATCAGAACCGACAAGAGAGATGCTTATTCCAAATTCCTGCTTTATTGTTTCCTCCAGAGAAACGACTAAATTCACCATGGCTAAAGAATCAAGCCTTTCCTGAAGAGGAATATCTCCGATCCTTTCTGTATTTAGATTTTGAACTGCCATTTTATTGATATCTTTTACTACTTCATAAACTAATTTTTCTACTTTTTCAGAGTTTTGCATGATTTTACCTATTTTGAATGCGCATATTGTTCGCGGATATAATGCGCAAAAGCCAAAGTTAAACCGTAAAAACTCCAGAATGGAATCGCATAATAAGGCAATTCCAAGGTTTCGTTAAATAAACAGATAATCAACCAAAAGAATATAACGGTAATTAAAGCGATTCCTTTCTTTGATTTAAAACGCAGGAATACAAAAACCATTTTTGAAATGTTAATGAACAAGACCAGAAATAAAATTATCCCTATCAAACCTACGCGATAGATAACGTCCAGATAGGAATTATGCATGGAAATCCATCCGTCTCTGGAGTATTCTCCGTAAGCACTGCCTATTATCTCACACCGCAGGGAACGAAACGGATAACCGAAAGCAAATCCAAGCAGCGGTTTCTTATTTAAAAGCTGTTCTGCTGCATCCATATAAACATATGAACGAAAGAGCATAGTCCCGAATTTTATATCGGGATCTTCATTATTCGATCTCTCCGCTTCTACTGCCATGGATGTTTGAGTTGACTGGCCAGGATTTACAAAAAGCTCAGTTAATGAAGTTAAATTCACGGGTTTATTATTTGACAACGAAATTGCTTTAGAAGATTCTGATAAAGAGGCAGCTACTGACGCTACGCATTCAGCATTGGGGACAGCGCCCTCTGTAACCGCGGTTTTCCCTTTCGGCAACACAAGCTTCTCTTCGGTTTGAGCCTTCTTATCCAAGCAAATCCCGCCCTGTGCAACATTCGGATTAGGAATTATGACTGCTGTTGCTGGTTTTTTTCTCAAGCGCGTAAATACTGATATTAGCTCATTAGCCAGTATGAATTCATTTGGATTATAAAGCTGGGGCCTTATACCTTGTGGCGTAAAAGCTGCCCTTTTATCTTCGATTATTTTGTCATAAAAGTTTTTATATTGTATAAATTTATCTGGCCTTGTAAGAGAAATAATTGCTCCCCGAAAGCTTAATGTAAAAATGGCAATTACAACCAAAGACAAACTGGAAAATAATAAACAAATCTTTATGAATTTTCCTGTTTTTAACATTATTATATTCATCAATAAAAGCGCAAAGAAGGCAACTGTGCTTGCTACCAATAGCGTCCTTGCAGAGTGAAAGAAATACGAATAGGGAACTATTGACAATGTTATTATAAATCCTCCATACCGCGCCAATTTACCCTTAAAGCAACTTGCCATAATTAACGCGAGAATTAGATAATAATATAAATAAAATGAAACATAAGCAAAATTAATGATTAAAATCATTAATAAAAACAAGGGAACCCTTATGTCGCGGATCAATTTACCTTTTTGAAAGGCATAATAAGCTATTACGGAAAAAAGCGGATAATAAAACATTGCCGCATGCCGCAGCGCAAGCGGACCGTACTGAAAATAGCCTGTAGTAGTCTTTGCTAAAACAAAAACCAGATAAAAAATAAAAGCAGTTTTCCAGGCGGAGAAATAAAAATGGAATTTCGTCATTTTTACCCATTTCCACAAGCTTAAAATAAGACAGACAAAAAGCAACCCCTCTCCGACAAAAATCGGAAAATCAAGAAAAGGCAATCTTATATTCACCTTGGCAAAATACCTATAAAAAATTGAATATAGCACTGCGCAAATACCAAGGAGAAACAAAATTATCCGGTCAATCATGATCTCACCATACCTTCTATTGCTGGTACTTCGACCCCCTTAAAAATTCCTCTCGCATAACTGTGTAAGATTTTGCATAAATTTTTTTGTTTGTAATCAATGCGGGGTAGGATAATATCGTCCTTGCCGCATACCTTAAGCAGAACAACTTGTTAGAAAACATAATTCTGGGTAAATAATATAGTTTCATAGCTTCGGCAGCCCTCTTTGCCTGCGGATATGCCTTATATTCGGCAAAGGCCATTGTTAAAAAATCATCAAAAACCTTAAAAATATCATCCCCCTTATTGCGGGTCTCCTGACAACGATACTCCAGCATCCTTGAAAGCATAATGAAATCATTATTTTTGATCTCTGGATAAAAGTACTTTATATTCTCTTCAATAATGCTCCTGCAATCATTTCTAAAATCATCGGCAAGCTTCATCGATTGAGAAGAACTGTTAATTCTGTATTTAAAAAGCACTTTCCCAAGATTTGATAATAGATATTTACGCGAAATCCTCACCCATAAGTCAAAATCCTGGGCAATATAACCTTCATTATACAAGCCGGTATCTAACAACGCTTGTTTCCGCATTAATACAATCGGATGCGGAATGCAGTGATATGAAAGGGCGCTAGAGCCTATAAGATAGGTCTTGATCTCCCAAGGATCGGTAGGCAAACGGAATTCCCTTATCGTCCTCCCCTTCTCATCTATCTCTAGGTACCAACTGCCTACAACCGCGATTGACTCATTCTTTTGTAGGTAATCATACTGTTCCTGAAACCTGCGGGACAGGGAAATATCATCCGCGTCCATACGGGCGACAAATTCGCCCCTTGCCTTCTTGATGCCGCTATTAAGCGCCCTGCTCTGGCCCAGGTTCCGGTCATTCTCAATAAAGACTATTCTCGAGTCTTTGTAAGAAGCAATTATATTCCCGCTTCTATCGTTACTCGCGTTATCTACGATAATAAACTCAAAATCCTCAAAACTCTGGCCTAAAATACTGTCTATAGCCTCTTTCAGGAAGCGTTCCCCGTTAAAAACCGTCATTACAACGCTGATCTTTGGATTATTGCTCATTTAGACTTTATAACTCTTCAGCTGATGCGTTACTGCAATATCGCGCTTTAATAGCTTTATGGCTTCTTCAAGGGTAGAAAGCCTGGAGCGAAAATTCTTGCTGAATTTCCCGGTATCAAGGCCGATTTTTACCGGACGCAAAGTAATGCCACTGTTATTTTTGTGCTGCGGGACTAATAATGACGTATCCCATCCCAAAGCATCGCAAATATTCCTGATCCATTCATACCGGTTGATAAAGGTCCTGCCGGCGATATGAAATATTCCTGAGGCATTTGAATCAGATAACTCCAGAATGGCCTTAGCCAGGTCCCTGACATAAGTAGGGGTGCCCCAGCGAAAAGCCTGGACTACGCATTTTTGGGACTTGGAAATAGAAAAGTAAGCTTTCATTACCGCGTTAGGGGTTTCTGTCAGCGGGTCCCAGCCAAAGACAGACATTGTCCTTATAATAAGGTAGTCCTTTAGGTGCCGAATGATCCACCTTTCGCTCTCCGCTTTATATTTTCCATAAACATTAACCGGATTAGGAGTGTCGGATTCATTGTAAGATTCCTTTTTTCCGTCAAAAACACATTCCGATGAGAGAAAAATAAATTTAGCATTATATTCTTTACATAATCTTCCGATATTAATAGAGCCGTCAAAATGAAATCTTTTCGCTAAATCAGGACTTTTCTCGCAAAAATCCACGCCACCAGCAAGCTGAGCGCAATGAATTACATATTTAGGAGATACCTTTTTAAAAACCTCCTCTAATTCTTGCTGATTAGTAATATCAAGATGTAACATCCCTTCTTCCGGACGTGAGTATGCCGTGCCTACCCGACGACTATTACCGCCAAGCTCTTTGAAGACTGCCCTGCCTACGAGACCGTTAGCCCCTATTATTAACATCTTATCAGAATTCATTCTTTAGACTAATATTGTATATTCTGGGTTTCGGTTTTTAAGGTTTCAGCTACAATTTTAGCCGCCACCGCAATACCATATTTATTCCAGTGAGTATCATCCTTCCACCAGGTCATTATGTCTTTCTTCATAAGTTCTTCTGATTCACGGATCAGCGGCTCGGTAAGATTGGTGGCTTTCAAGTTCAATTTTTTACACAAAGAGGCAAGATATTCCCAGTGCGTATTCGGCAGATACCCTGAATGGCTGCCTTCAATAAAACTATAATATACCCTGTATTTCTCGGGTATAAAGAAGATATGCGCCACCTTAGGGCTAATTACAGAAAGGGCACTCTCGAATCCTTCTGAGCCTTTATATTCGCTATCCTCCGCCGTGCCGATACGGGAATCAAGAAAACCTACTTTATGTCCGTTTATTTTGATTACTTTAACGCGCCCCGGTGCTTGAGTTTTTAAGGCCTGGTATCTACCCCGCAATAGATGGTACCTGATTTTCAGGAACCTATATGTAAATGTATCTCTTATAAACTGAAGTTTGTTTTTTCTTCCGAAATTATCCGGCGGGGCATCATTAAAATCATTCCCTTCATAAATAAACAGCAGGACTTTGAAATCACTCTTGGCTCTTTTCTCAAACTCTTTGATAAACTTAACGTAATGAAAGATATCTCCTGTAAAAGATACGTTATAGACGTCAATATTATACTTATTCTTCAGCTGAGAACTTAAGATATCCTCCTGGCTATCGGCGGCACCAAAAATAAAAGAATCGCCCACCAAGACATATTTCTGACCGTGATAATTTGAGTCATTACGGAAGCCGCAAGAATCCACATTAAATACGACATTATGCGGTTCCTTTTCTATGCTGGTATTATTGTAGCTTATTGCTACGAGGTCTCCATACGGCATACGCATTTTTATTCTGGCACCCTTCTTAAAAACCATATGCCCGATATTCTCATCATAAACCGCCAATATTTCAAATGGCCTGTAATAAAGTATTCCGGGAAGCATCCTTAAGATTATCTCACACAGGATAAGTGCGACAATAAATCCTGCAAGAAAAACAGATAGATTACTTAGTATTCTTTTCGTAGGATTAGATGGGAACATTTTTCTCCTATAATGAATACTCCCCGGGCTAAAGCCCGGGGTTTCAAACCTTCTGCATAATCTGGTTATTTGCGTTGCTCCTCAATATACTTTCTGATGACTTCTTCATCGACATGGCCTATCGATTCGGCAAAATAG
>Ga0315282_10003910_pt1:12500-26379 | contig 26379 bp, 25 predicted proteins | sample YL17G07_20_MG_FD_203693 | JGI IMG/M metagenome (GOLD analysis project Ga0315282, IMG submission 203693) | Sediment microbial communities from Yellowstone Lake, YNP, Wyoming, USA - YL17G07_20 | ecosystem: Environmental > Aquatic > Freshwater > Lake > Sediment | place: USA: Wyoming... | reverse complement strand
GTGGTGAACGTGGCCCTGCCCCACATCGCCGGCAGCATGGCCTCTTCTGCCGATGAGGCCACCTGGATTCTCACCGCCTACCTGGTCTCCAACGCCATCGTGCTGCCCATCACCGGCTGGCTCGCCACCCTGTTCGGACGCAAACGCTTCTTGATGTTGTGCCTCTTTTTATTCACCGTCAGCTCGATGCTGTGCGGCGCCGCCACCAGCCTGGGGATGCTCATTGTCTTCCGCATCTTTCAAGGCATCGGCGGCGGCGCCTTGCAGCCCATCTCCCAGGCCATCCTGCTGGAGACCTTCCCGGTCCAGGAGCGGGGCATGGCCATGGCCCTCTGGGGCATCGGGGTCATCATCGCCCCCATCGTCGGCCCGGTCATGGGCGGCTGGGTCACTGACAACCTCACCTGGCGCTGGGCCTTTTACATCAACCTGCCCATCGGCATTTTCTCCCTGCTCCTCACCTGGATGTTCATCTTCGACCCGGATTACCTCAAGCGCCGGCGGGCCGGCGGCATCGACTACTGGGGTCTGGGGCTGCTGGTGGTGGCCCTGGGCGCCCTGCAGGTGGTTCTGGACAAGGGCGAGCGGGAGGACTGGTTCTCCGCAGCCTTCATTACCCGCCTGGCCATCATCTCGGCCGTGGCCCTGGTGGCGCTGATCTGGCGGGAGCTGAAGGCCGAGCACCCGGTGGTGGACCTGCGTCTCTTCAAAGAGCGCAACTACGCCGCCGGCGTGACCATCATGTTCTTCTTCGGCTTTGTCCTCTATGGCAGCATCATGCTATTACCTCTGTATCTCCAGACCTTGATGGGCTATGACGCCACCCTGGCGGGCTGGGCCCTGGCCTTCGGCGGCATCGGCTCCCTGATGATCATGCCGGTGGTGGGGCGCCTCACCACGGTCCTGGACAGCCGCATTTTGATCTTCGTGGGGCTGCTGATCAACGCCCTGGCCGTCTATCTCATGAGCCTCTACAACACCCAGATCGATTTCGCCACCGCCTGGTGGCCCCGGTTCGTCCAGGGCTTCGGCCTGGGCTCAACCTTCGTGGCTCTCACCACCCTCACCATGTCCCGCATCTCCCAGGAAAAGATGGGCAACGCCACCGGCATCTTCAACCTGATGCGCAACCTGGGGGGCTCCTTCGGCATCGCCACCGCCACCACGCTCCTCTCCCGCCGCAGCCAGTTCCACCAGAGCCGCCTGGTGGAGCACCTCACCCCCCTGTCGCAGCCCTTTGTCGACTGGCAGCACCGCCTGGGGCAGCTCATGCCCGACCTGGGGCCCAACTGGAACTGGTGGGACGCCCCCCAGGCCCTGGGCGCCCTCTACCAGGAGGTCCAGCGCCAGGCCCAGATGCTGGCCTTCTGCGACGATTACCATTTCTTCACCATCGTCTTCCTGCTGCTCTTACCTCTGGTCTTTCTCATGCGGCGTATCCCCCGCCATGAACCGGCCCGCCTGGAATCCGAAGTGGAAGCCCTGCCTTAGAGCGGTCAGCTATCAGCTTTCAGCCCTCAGCAAAGGCTAAGAAATGCTCCCGGGCGGCTGTCATGATTTCAGCTGCCAAATCGCATTGTAGGGGCGGTTCTCGAACCGCCCTTCTAACGTTATCGAAACTATGAATCTGCTAATGATTAGGCAGACAGCTGATTTTCTGCCCCTCCTTCGCTGGGTGAAGAGGCTGGGGCGAGGGGGACTTGTTAAAAAAGTGATTATCTGGCGCTCACCAGGTAAATCTGATATGAGTGTCCGAAAGAACGTGATTAATCACCGCGACCATGATCGCGGTTGCGCTTGGAAGGATATCTTTTGCGCCGTCTCAACCTGATTCTCCTAACCATTGCGGTCATTTTTTTCTTCTGGATCCTCAATGAAGTGGGCTGGGACAAGCTGGGGCAACACCTGCGCCAGGTGGGCTGGTACTGGCCCCTGCTGCTGCTGCCTTATGGCCTGGTGAACTGGCTGGAAGCCGTCTCCTGGAAGTACATCCTCATCGACCTGCCTGAGAAGACGTCCCTGGCCCGCCTCTTCTGGCTGCGCCTGGGGGGAGAGGCCCTGAACCAGCTCACCCCCACCGCTTCCCTGGGAGGCGAGCCCTTCAAGGCCGCCCGGCTGCGCGCCGACGGCGTCCCGATTGATCAGGCCGCCGCCTCGGTGGTGATTCATAAGGGCATCCTGGTTTGCAGCCTGGTCCTTTACATCATCATAGGCCTGGCCCTGGCCCCGCTGTATCTGCCCGCAGCCCTGGCCCACCTGCAGTACTTGAGCCTGGGCGCCCTGGGGCTGGCCGCGGCCGGCGGCGCCTTCGTCTTTCTCCAGCATCGGGGCTCCTTTTCCAGCCAGGGAGTTGCCTTCCTGAACCGCCGGGGCTGGTGCCCCAAGTTTTTGCAGGACAGAGAAGGCTTTTTCGCCAACCTGGATTCCAGCCTGTCCTCCTTTTACCGGGAATATCCCCGCCGGGCCGCCCTGGCCTTCAGCCTCTTTTCCCTAAGCTGGCTGCTCCATGCGGTGGAGGTCTATCTGATGTTCTGGCTGGTGGGCCACCCCATCAGTTGGGGCCTGGCCCTGTGCCTGGACTCACTGGCCATGCTCTTTACCGCCCTGGGCTTTTTCATCCCCGCGGCCGCCGGGGTCCAGGAAGGGGGCAATCTCCTGCTGGCCCTGGGCTTCAACCTGGGACTGACCCTGGGCGCCACCTTCAGCATCCTGCGGCGGCTCCGGGAAGCCTTCTGGCTCAGCCTGGGCCTGCTGGTGGTCTGGAAGGAGAAATGAGGGGAGTTTCGAGTTTCGAGTTGTTGATACGAAAAACTTCTGGTGGCACAGGCTTTCCAGCCTGTGCCTAAGCGGGTTTGGTAGCCGCAGGCGTCAGCCTGCGTCGTAGGGGCGACCCGCTGGGTCGCCCTTTATTTCTCAAAACCGTAGGGGCGGTTCGAGAACCGCCCCTACAAAACCAGGTGGCACAGGCATCCTGCCTGTGTCGTAGGGGCACGGCGTGCCGTGCCCTGATTGGGTTGGGATCGTCTATCCCTTATGCCTTTTCATATGCAAGCATCCGTAGGGGCGAACCTTGTGTTCGCCCTTATTCCATTATCCGAACAACTTCACCTCCACCTGCTCCCCTTTGAACAATCCCTCCACCTCCAGGGGGATCATCACCAGGCCGTCGCTTTTCACCAAGGGGGAGATCAGCCCCGAGGGCCCCAGGACCGGCTCGGCCCACAGGGTTTCACCCTCCCGGCGCAGGCGCACCCGGACATAGTCCTCCCGGCCGGAGGCCCCGGCCAGGTTGCGGGAGAGGCTCGCGGCTACGGTGCGCCCCCATGAGGCCTGGGGTTTTAGGCCGGCCAGGTACTCCAAAAGCGGCCGTCCCAAAACCTCCATGACCACCGCGGCGGAGGCCGGGTGCCCCGGCAGCCCCAGGAGGGGCTTGCCTCCGTTTTCCCCCACCGCCGCCAGGATGGTGGGCTTGCCCGGGCGGATGGCCACCCCGTGCACCAGGATCTCGGAAGCAGGCAAATCCTGGATGGCAGACAGGGTCAGGTCCCGCACCCCCACCGAGGAGCCGCCGGAGATGAGGATCAGGTCGGCTTCGCGCAGGGCCGCGGCCAGGGCTGCCCGCAGAGCCGGGAAATCATCGGGAATGATACCTTTGAGAAGGGGAATACCCCCCCACGCCTGCACCTGGGCCGCGGCCAGGCAGGCATTGGCATCCCGCACGCAACCGGGGCCGGGCTTCCGGTCGATGGCGACAATTTCGTCGCCGGAGGAGAGGATGGCCACCCGGGGCCGCCGCGGCACGGTCAGGCGGGTAATCCCCAACGCCGCCAGCAACCCGATGTCCTGGGGCCGCAGCCGCGCCCCGGCGGCAAAGAGCGGCTCCCCGGCCCGCACGTCTTCCCCGGGGGTAAGGACGTTTTCGCCCGGAGCCACGGCCCGGCGCACCTCCAGGGTTTTATCGGGGTGCTCGGCGGTGTATTCGATCATTACCACCGCATCGGCCCCCTGCGGCAGCATGGCGCCGGTGGGCACCCGCCAGGCCTCGCCGGGTGCCACGCCCCGCTCCGGGACCGCGCCCATGGGCACCTCGCCCTTGATTTCCAGGTACTGGGGCGCCCCGGCGCTGGCCCCGAAGCTGTCCTTGGCGCGCACGGCGTAGCCGTCCATGGTGGCCCTAAGAAACCCCGGCACCGCCTCCGGCGCCATGACGGGCGCGGCCAGGACCCGGCCCACCGCGGCGGCGAGGTCCACTTCCTCGGTGCCCACCGGGGCAAACCGCGGATACAGGGCCAGGACTTCTTGGCGGGTTTGCAGGCGGAAGAATTCTAAGTTAGACATCGAATCTTGTTTTCAATACCTATTAAATATTTTTAAGGTAGAGTAGGAATATATACTCGTAATGCTTTTTCCAGTTTCACCATCCGACTAACAAGATCGTCTTGAATCTCTTTCCACTTGTCCTCATTCGAAAGTCCACCCAATAAACTCAATGAACGTATGTATTGCTGTTTTCGATTTTCCTTATAATCCCATTCTAAAGGTTCTCCAAATTGTTTTTCTATTTGTTCTTTCTTGTCGAATAGTGCATTAAATCGCTTGGTATTTAAAGAAGCCTCAGAGGCTTGAAAAAATAGTTCAACTTTGGCGTCAGTTCGACGTACTGCATATTGCCAGGCTAATCCGGCCTTCCCAGCTCCAGCAAGAAGCCAGCTCTGGTAGCCAGCAGGAGAAACTTTCTTAAAAAGAGATATCTTTTTATTAGACTTTTCAAGTAATTGTTTAAAAAAGTCAAGCAATTTAAGTTGCTGTCCGGAAGATGGTGGCCTAAAACCTGTAACCTCTCCTCCTACAAGTAATCTTGGAACGAAAAAAACTTCTTTAGACTCTTGGTCCACATATTGTTTAATTTCCACTAATCTAACATCAAGATCACTATGTTCATTAAGAAATCTTAGTATGCGTACCAAATCTTCTGGTGCTTCATCTATTGCAACCACTACCCTAGCCTTGCCAGCCCGAAGGTTTGCCCCACAGGCCTGCCAACATTTCTCTATTGAAGTTTCTTCATCATTGGACAATATCATCATGGCCGTTTCAAGAGATCCTGAAACCTTTTGGTCAAGTTCGTCTACTGTAAGTAAAGTCAGTGCTGAAACATAATCGAATACCTGCCCCACGACCTGCCTACGAGACTCACCATTTTTTGCCAGCTTAGTTTCCACCACCATAGGCAAACCGTTTGAATCAATTAGAAGTAAATCTGCAATTCCCACACCTTCAATAGCTACCTGCCTTTTGACGAGTGTGACGTCTGGTTCTTCTTCCTCGATCATAAGTTTTGGCTAGTCTGCCAGGATGTTTTCAAGATCATCTTCCTTATCAAATGGCTTTGATAGTAACAATTTTTTTTCCCCGCTTGTTTCTTTAACGATGGCCATTTCAATCTCCTCAAATCCTTTGGGCCGGGGAAGGTGGGCCGAAGGCCACGCTTCCCCGGCCATCCCTTGCACGGGTTGGGAGGGGTCGTGGGGGAGGGCAGGGCCACTTACAAAAATCCCTGGCCCTCCCCCACATCAGTTATGGTGCGCATTGCGCACCCTACATTATGCTTTGTAGGGGCGGCTCGCGAGCCGCCCCTACAGACCACCTGCTAAAACAAGCTAAATCCTAGAAAATATCCGCACGTCAACCGCAAACAAGCCCTTCTCATACAGCAGCAGGGGGTTGAGTTCGATCTGGTCCAGTTCCGGGTGTTTCTGGGCGAAGCGGGCCAGGGCCTTCATGGCTGCCAGCAGCGCCTCGGTGTCCCGGCGCGGTTGGCCCCGGTAGCCGGTGAGCAGGGGGTAGCCTTTTATCCTCTTTATCAGGTCTGCCAATTCGGCGTCATCGGCGGGCAGCAGGCAGAAGGCCACGTCTTGATAGATTTCAGTGTTGACGCCGCCCAGGCCGAACATCAGGGTGGGGCCATACTGCGGGTCGGTGATGGTTCCCAGGATGACTTCCAGCCCTCCGGGTTTGGCCAGGGGGGAGACGGTGACGCCGTAGACCTCGGCCACCCGGTCGAAGAGTTTGCTGGCTGCCATCATCTCCTGAAAGCCCTGGCGCACCTCTTCGTCATTTTCCAGGCCCACCAGGACGCCGCCCACCTCGCTCTTGTGGGCGATATCCGGCGAGGCGATCTTCAGGACCACCGGGTAGCCGAACTGCCCGGCCAGGGCCACGGCCTCGTCGGCGTCCCGGGCCAGAGGCGCGGCGGCCGCGGGGATGCCGGCCTTGGCAATCAGGGCCGCGGCCTCGCCGGCGGGCAGGAGGTTGAGGGCCTCGGGCACCGCGACCTTGGGAGGTCCGGGGGCCGCAGCCGGGGCCGCCTCGAACCGGAAGAACTGGGCCAGGGCCCGGATACCCCGCTCCGGCGTGGGAAACACCGGAATGCCCGCCTCATAAAGCTTAAGCCGCTCCTCCCGCTCCACCTCGGCGCCGCCCAGGAAGATCACCAGTTCCGGGGCGCCCGCCGTCACCTGCTGAGAGGCCCCGGCGATGGGGTCGCCGAAGATCACCACCTGGGTGTCGTAGTCGTCCCGGGTCTTGTCCATCACCTGTTTATATAATTCCGGGGCGCTGATGGCATCGCCGGTCAGGTCCACCGGGTTGCCCACCGAGCAGTGGGCCGGCAGCATCTCCCGCAAGCGCTCTTTCAGGATGGGGTTGGGCTCCGGCACGGTGAGCCCGAACTTCTCCGCCTCGTCGATGGCCAGAATCGCCGCGCCGCCGGAGGACGTGGAGATCATCAGCCGCCGGCCCTGGGGTTTGGGGAGGTAGGCCAGGGCCTTGGCAAAATCGAAGAGCTCCTCGAGGTTATCGGCTCGATAGACTCGATATTTGCGGAACAGGGCGTCGTAGATGGCGTCGCTGCCGGCCATGGATTTGGTATGCGATTCCGCCGCCCGGCTCCCTTGCACGGTCCGTCCGGCCTTGAGGATGACCACCGGTTTGCTGACTTCCCGTAAGGCGTCAAGAAAATAGGAGGCCCGCTTCACCCCTTCCAGGTACAGGGCGATCACCGCGGTATGGGGGTCCCGATTGAAATAGCTGAGAACCTCGGCTTCGTCCACATCCACCCGGTTGCCCAGGGACACGAAGCCGCTCACCCCCAAGTGCTCGGCCGCGGCCATATCGAGAAAGGCGGCGCCCACCGTGCCGCTCTGGGAGGCGAAGGCGATTTTGCCCTTGGTGGTGATCAGCGGCCAGGAGGCGCACATCAGCTCATGGGGCATATTGACCCCCTGGCAGTTGGGCCCGACCACCCGGAGGCCGGTCTTACGGATGATCTGGGCCAACTCCTCCTGGAGGCGCTCGCCGTCGGGGCCGGCCTCGGCGAAGCCGCCGGTGATGACGATGGCCGCCTTGACCCCTGTGTTGGCGCACTGCTCCAAGGTGGCGGCGACGATTCGGGCCGGAATTACCACCACCGCCAGGTCCGGGGCGGCGGGGGTGTCGGCGATGGACTTATAGACCTTAAGGCCCAGAATCTCATCGGCCTTGGGATTGATGGGGTAGAGGGGGCCGGGGAAGCCCCCGTTTTTGAGATTGGCCAGGATGTCATGGCCCAGTTTGCCCGGGGCGGTGGAGGCGCCGATGACCGCGACGCTTTGGGGACGAAAGATGGCTTCCAGGCCGGCTGGCGATTCCATAAGGCCTCCTTGACTAGAGTTACGGCCCGTATCAGGCGCAATCATAGCATAAGCCGGGACATCTGACCAGTGGCTGATGGGCGAGGTGGCCTTGATGAGTCGGAGAATGCCGGACTCAAAACCCGGTTAGCAGAACCCCGAAATCGGGAAATTCCTGATTGACAAATTAGCTATTAGCCGTTTAACATGCTGAAAATACGATGAATTATGGAAGAAACCGACCAACTGTGGGGCAGTGGGAGACCCCTTCCCTTAGCCCGCGGCTAGGTCAATGGAGTGCCTTATGTCCTGCTGGAGAGCGGCTGCCGGGCTGGTGGTCATAGGCTGTTTCCTGACCTCAGTGGCCGCGGGGGCTGACGTCACTTACTCGGGCGTCCCGGGGAAATGGCAGAAGGGGTCGAAGGTGGCCAGAGATAAGGAGAAGGCTGGCGAGTCGGAAGCGCCTCCCGAGGCGGCCTCGAAAGAGAAAGGCAAAAGAACCATGATCATCCCCGCGCCTACCGTGACCGTCACGCCGGGAAGCGACTCGTCGAAGAAGAAATGAAATAAGCAGAGTTATCCAGGGTCTGTGAGCGTCCTGCCAAGGACCCGAGGCCGGGGCCGGTCGCTTGGGCCTGATTGCCGTCTATCCCCCATCCTGCCGCGGCAATAAAGAAAGCCGGGGCCCAGACGCTCTCTCATCACGAAGAAAGTCATCTGAGTTCCCCGGCTTCCTCAGGGCCACGATACGCCTCCAGTTCTCCCGCAGGAGAAGGCGTCAGACGCCGGTGCTTTTCGTGGCCTTCCATAACTGCCCTGGCGGCGGAGGGGCATCTGTTGCCACTTCTGGCAAATAGCGCCCGGCCGGATCATCTGAAAAACCACCCATCAGATGCGGCCTTGGCTCGGGGCCAACGCAGTCATTGCCAAGGTTCAGTCTGGAGGGCTACCCGCCCTCGTTGGGTGCGGCCCAGCGGCCGGTTGCCCGTAACCTTTCCGGTGCTCAGACTGAACTTCCCAGCGCTTATATTATTAATCACCTCCAGAAAAAAAAGCAAGGGGCCCTGGGAGCTTTTTTTCAATGAAAATTAGTTCAACGAAAAATTCTTTTTAGATTCGTTTATCCCCTTTCCGTGGTCTGAGGCCGAGCTGAGGATGCCGCCAAAGGCTGCTTTGTCATGCTGAGCGAAGTCATGATGACAGTAGGTCCATATTTGCAGAGGTCTCAAATGGCCGTCGAATCGGTAATCATCTCATCGGGCGTCGCCAGGCTCGGTCATCTTTCGGGGTTTCTCCTAAAAATTAAACTCTTTTTGATGATTATTAAAATTATTTGTAACTTTTCTCCTCCCAGCCTCGACTTTAAGGGTGAGGCACTGTTAAGAATCGCCTTGACGGGAAGTCGAAAGAGCGGAAATTCTCACCTGGGTAAAATTAGGTAAATATCTATTTATGATCACATCTGAGAGGAGAGGAAAAATGAACATCGGGGTCCTGATTGCCGATGATCACCGGATCATGAGAGAAGGTATCCGCAGCATGTTGGAAAAAGAAAACGATATGAAATTCCTGGCCGCGGCTGAGGATGGACGCACTTTGGTTCGGCTGGCGCGCGAGCTGGGTCCTGACGTGATTATCACGGATGTCTGCATGCCCAACATGAACGGGGTTTTGGCCACCATCGCCATCCTATCCGAGTTTCCGAAAATAAAAGTGATTGCCCTTTCCGCACTTAAAGATAGGCGGATGGTGCTGAACATGCTGAAGGCTGGCGCCCTGGGATATCTGGTCAAGGAATGTTCCTTCAGGGAGTTGACTCAGGCAATCCGCATGGTGATGGCCAATAAAACTTACTTTAGCTCCGCGGTCACCGATATCCTGGTGGATGAGGTGTGCCATTCCTCCAATCAGGATTCAGGGGCGTATACGCGGTTGTCAGTCCGGGAAACCGAGGTATTGCAGCTGATCGCCGAAGGGAAAACCACCAGTAAAATCGCGGACGCTTTGCATGTGAGCATCAAGACGATTGAAACCCACCGCTGCCACATTATGGCAAAATTAAACATTAAAAATATTGCGGAACTCACAAAATATGCAGTTCGGGAGGGGTTGACATCGGCATAATGGCAGCGGTAAGATGGCAGTACTTGCAGGATCGGTCCTACTCCAGACACTTCTCCAAAGGTGAGGGGATTGCGGTTCTTCCACTGCCCAGGCCCAGCTTCGTTGGCGATCCGGAAATTTCCCCCCGGGGCGCCGCGTTATTCTCTCCCTGTGCCGAAATGAATACCGCCTCTCACCTTTCTGACGACGCCGCAATCATCCATGATATCCTTATGGGACGTGTAAACTCCTTTGAACTGCTGTTAGACAGATATCAAGACCATGTGTCTAAAATTGTCCGGAGTCATGTTCCCTGGGATGATGCGCCGGAGGTGGCCCACGAAACCTTTGTCCGGGCCTTCCAATCTTTGGGAGGTTATAGAGGAATCAGGCCGTTTAAACACTGGCTGGCCAAAATTGCCGTAAGATGCTGCCATGACTACTGGCGCAGTTATTATCAAAAAGAACGCCAGGTTGGCGGCCTCCCCGATGACTGCCAGGCCTGGGTGGACGAGGTTTTATCGGACCGATCCCCAGAAGAGGCCACGGAGAGGATGGAGGCCAGGGATTTGCTCCAGTGGGCCTTGGGGCAGTTGTCGCCGGATGACAGGATGGTTCTGACTCTCACTTACCTGAACGAATACTCGGGGACCGAGGCGGCGGAGCTGCTGGGCTGGAGCCTTCCCAGGGTCAAGATCCAGTCTTACCGGGCCCGGCGGAAGCTCCGGGCGATCCTTACCAAAATTCTGCCCCAATGAAGGGCCAAGCATGAAAGCGACCCGAAAAAAGGTTGATAAAATTGCCGCAGCACTGATTGCTGCTTCCCGGCGGCCGGAGGATGCGCCGTTTCCTCCGGGCTGGCGGCAACAGCTCATGGAGAGTATCCGGTCGGGTGGCAGGCCTTGCCTGATGCCGTCGGAACAAAGGCTCGAAAGGCCGCGACCCAGAAGACTTCTCTATATGGCCGCCGGCGCCCTGACCGTCATCGTCGCCGGGCTGATCCTGGCGAATCTGGATTGGTATGATCCCTACATTAGCTTGAGTCCGGCCATCACCATCGTGGAACAGCGGGCCGAATACTTTCTGGCAGCCGGAGATGTGGACAGCGGGCTGCGGCAGCTGAAGGCGACCGTGCTCCAGGATGGCAAAGAAACAGAGTTGATGTCTCAGAAATTTAAAGAGCCGAAGGGCCTCTGGGGATCTGGAGAGGCGGTGAAAAAGGTGGAGACTCCTTTGGTCCTGGACGCCCAGGACTTGCACCTGCGGCAAGGTCCGGCCACCATCATGGTTACGGCTCGTGACATATCCTCGAGAAACTGGTTTCAGGGGCGGGTCACCGTCTTCAAACGGGAGATCTATATCAATCTCAAAAAGCCCCGCCGCGACCGCATGAGCAGCCCCGACAGCGAATAAGCGGGAACCCCCTCTGTTGTTGACCTGCCGTTAACCACCCAGTTCAATGTTCTAACCACTGTAAGGCAACTCGGCGTCGCCAGGCCTCAAGATTGGCGGCGTTGGGGCCGCTGGGGCGCCGCCTGGTTAGCGGGGCTTTACGGGGGGGACGGTTGGCGGTGAACGATTATGTGCATACACCAATTCTCTTGACAAAGCCTCTTAATGTGCATACAATTTGGCTGTGGAATTTGAATGGGACCCAGCCAAAGCGCGAGAAAATCTCAGGGTTCATGGAGTTAACTTTGCCGTCGCGGCAGGTGTTTTCGATAACCCCTATATGCAGTGGGAAGACCTCGATGCAGAGGGAGAACAAAGATTCGTAGCGACCGGCATGGATGGCTTAGGAAGGCTTTTGGTGGTGGTTTATACATATCGGCGGGGCAAAAGAAGATTAATATCCGCCCGAAAAGCAACCAAGAAAGAAGGACAAAGAATATGCGCAAAGAGTACGATTTCAGTAAGGCAAAGCTCGTGGTTCCGCCCATTGACCCCAAAAAGACGCGGATTACCATTCGCCTGGATACCAAAATATTAAAATGGTTTTGGCAGCGGGTGGATGAGGCCGGGGGCGGCAATTATCAGACCATGATTAATGAGGTCCTGAAGCGCTATATCGAGGGCGAGGATAAGAAGACGATTCATTATCCCGGCGGCCCCCACGTTGAGCTTGACGACCAATATCAAAGCGAATGTGAGGCTAAAGGTTTGAAGTTCCAAGGCCGAGGCTATGATTTCCGAAACCAAATCAGAGACTTGGGATTCGGCAGAAAGAAAGCGGCATAGTTGTTGAGAGGAGCAGGACAATGGGCACTAAGACAATAAAAACTAAGACAGTAAAATATGATGCGCAAGGTATTGACCAACTTCCCAATGACAAGCCGGTAGTTTATCGGATCAAAACTGAGTCCGGGCAAATGAATTACGTGGGGGTGGCTCAAAAGGGACGCGTTCGGGAGAGAATATCTGAACATCTGGATCAAATTCCAGGAGCGAAGGTCGAAATCGAGAGATTCAGCAATATCGGCGAGGCTAAAAAGAAAGAGATCAACGTGATCCGGAGGACCCAGGCGAAATACAACAAGCAAGGGAAGTGATATGCTTACAAAATTACGAAATATTATAGACAATTTAATACCATTATGAAATCTTGTTGGGCAGCTTGTCTATGTAACTGTTCAGGAAAAACTTCAAGAGAGCATATAGTCTCACGCAACTTGTTTGAAAGCGAGACGATAGAAGTATCTGGATTCTCTTGGTGCAAGAACGAAGAAAAGGAAATCAGTCTTTCATCTCTTACGTCAAAGATTTTATGTATAAAACACAATAATGATCTTTCTGAGGTTGATATAGGCGGAGGACAAGCTTTTGCCATTTTTCGCGAAATGACCCGTCTTTCTAATGTTCGCGAGAAAATGAAGCCGAGATTGTGGCGTGTTGTTAGACATAATATCAACGGATTATTGCTTGAACGATGGTTTTTAAAGACATTAATCAATATATCTTTTAATAAAGAGTATCCTATTGGAAAGCTATCAGATAATGTAGGGCTGCCAACTAAAGAGTTGGTGGAAATTGTATTTGGAATTAGAGGTTTCAGTGGCCGTGGTGGTTTATATTCAGTGGCACATGTAGGACAAAAAATTGATTCATACGATAAGGTAATATTTGCACCTTTAATTAAAGATAATAGCTTTATTATAGGAGGTCTATTTTCCTTTAGGGGTTTTAGATTTTTAATTTTTACAGAACCTGATGGGCCGCCGGAACATTTTACAGGGATCGGATTGCCAGATGATGATTGGAGCAATTCCCAATTGAATTATCATAATGAAAGAATCCGAATGATGCAGGGTAAGTATTTGTCTCAACTTGTTAATATAAAGTGGTAATTCGATTTGCTTCCCTTCCGGTTGGCCGACGGGAAAGGGCGGACACATGGGTCCGCCCCTACGAGGAGGCGCAGGGCGCACCTAGAAAAAATGCACAGGCGAGGCGGCGGGAAAGGGCGATCCAGCGGGTCGCCCCTACGGGAACGTGTCGAGGCCGGACATGTGGGTCCGCCCTTACGGGTTCACAGGCTGGAAGCCTGTGCCACTAAATTCACCCCCACCCCAGCCCTCCCCCCTCAAGGGGGAGGGAGCATAAGGTTGGCGGGCGGGGACGCCCGCCCCACCAAAACTAAGAACTAAAAACTCGAAACTCGAAACTCGAAACTGGGAACTGGCGAGGGAAAGGGCGAACACAAGGTTCGCCCCTACGGAAAAAGGAAAACTGGGAACTGGCTACTATGAACTGGAAAAAAGATTGGCAGGCGGGACGCCCGCCCTACGATTTTTTTTTGAAAAAGGGGTTGCGGGAAAAATTTGGTATGGTAACATAGGTTGGTTGCACCACGGGGCCGGGAGTTGAGGTGGCTCCGGGCCGGGAGGCCGGGCGCTGCCGTGCAGGTAGGTAATTGTAATGCTTGTGAAAAACGCCGTTTGCCGCATTGAGCGCCCGGCGAAAAAAAACGAGAAAGGTGCTTGACACGGAAGCGGGGTTGGGTTAAAAACACATTTGCCGCTGGGGAGGCCGGGGAAGCTGACGGAAATGGGTCTTGACAGCGGCAAAAAATTGTTTATAATGCCAATTAGCAGAATTTGCTCTTTGAA
>Ga0315282_10003910_pt1:0-7500 | contig 26379 bp, 25 predicted proteins | sample YL17G07_20_MG_FD_203693 | JGI IMG/M metagenome (GOLD analysis project Ga0315282, IMG submission 203693) | Sediment microbial communities from Yellowstone Lake, YNP, Wyoming, USA - YL17G07_20 | ecosystem: Environmental > Aquatic > Freshwater > Lake > Sediment | place: USA: Wyoming... | reverse complement strand
AGGTTGATAGGCCAGAGGTGGAAGCACAGTAATGTGTGGAGCTGACTGGTACTAATCGGCCGTGCGGCTTGACCATATTTACTCTCTTGCCCTTGGAAACTGTTAAGGCATTCTCTTTACTTCCAGATTCATTTGATTACCGTAGGGGCGAATCTTGTATTCGCCCTGGGCGAACACGAGGTTCGCCCCTACAGAAAACAGAAAACAGAAAACAGAAAACTGTATTCAGAGTTTCCGGTGGCCATACCGCAGGGGTCACACCCGATCCCATCCCGAACTCGGTAGTTAAGCCCTGCAGGGCCGATGGTACTACGTGGGTGACTGCGTGGAAGAGTAGGACGCCGCCGGATTTAATTTCATAGCAGTAAGCCCGCCCCCTTGACGGAGGCGGGCTTTTTTATTATTTGGTATCTAGAGGCCGATGGAGGCGAATATGCCAATTCAATACATCACTGATGCCAGGGGAAAGAAAGTGGCGGTAGTCGTGCCGCTGGAGGAATGGGAAGCTTTGCAAGAGAAGCTGGATAAACTGACTCCGGCTGAAGCAGCGGCTGCCGATGCCGCCTGGCAGGATTATCTTGGCGGCAAGACCAAGCCATTGGCGCAAGTCATAAAAGAGCAGTTGCATGACCGAGAGGACTAAGGCGGTCTGGCGGGTAGAAATTCATGACCGCTTCGAAAAGAAGCTTGCCAGATTGGCCCGGCCGGAACGGGAAAATATTCTCAAAACGTTAGAATAATTGCCAGACGATCCCTTTGTTTTGGATTTGAAATCACTGCGTGGCAGGACAGACTGGCGTTTAAGGGTTGGTGCTTGGCGCATCCTTTTGCGAATGGACGCAGACGCCAAAGTTATAGTTGTTCATGATCTGGGTCCCAGGGGCGATATTTATAAGTGAGCGGCCATACCGCAGGGGTCACACCCGATCCCATCCCGAACTCGGTAGTTAAGCCGGTAGCGCAGGCGTCCCGCCTGTGGCCGATGGTACTACGTGGGTGACTGCGTGGAAGAGTAGGACGCCGCCGGATTTAATTTCATAGCAGCAAGCCCGCCCCTTGACGGAGGCGGGGTTTTTTTATTTGACAAAAAATTCTTGGTTTGCTAATGGAGATATCTTAAAAGTTTAAAAAATTTAAAAAAATGAGGTCTTCCTTTATAATTTTAAAGGCTCGGAAAAATCATGAAGACTCAAAAAGAGTTTTCACAATTTGAAGAGGCTTCGACATACGCTAGAGAACTTGCAAGGAAGCTCTGTACTACCGTTTCAGTCCTTCGAACTGAAAAGGGCTGGACAGTCACGCACCAAACCGCTCCTAATCAAATTCCTGACCTAACAAATACTGCGCGCCCAAGCCCCATAAAGCAAACTAAAAAAACAAAGACGCCTAAAAAGATAAGCAAGACAAGTAGTGATAAGTTTCCTGGGGATTGCAGCATGAATATCCCATCAGGTCCAAAAGATCATTTTTGCGTAGATTGTGGAAATTTAATTCCGCAGGCCCGTGTCGAAGCCATCCCCAATGTCCAGCGATGCACCAAATGTCAAAGCCTAAATGAAAGGCAAAACCCATCCGTGGTAAAAAGGAAAGTGGACGAAGGTCTGGCGGGAAGCCGTGAGGACCACAAGAAGATGCGAGCCCGCCAATGGAGCGATATGATCCGCCGCCATCGCGAATGAGTTTCCCCGCAGCGGTCACACCCGATCCCATCCCGAACTCGGTAGTTAAGCCGGTAGCGCAAGCGTCCCGCCTGTGGCGCGCTGGTACTACGCGGGTGACTGCGTGGAAGAGTAGGACGCCGCCGCCCACAGGCTGGAAGCCTGTGCCACCATTAATTTCAGAGCAGCAAGCCCGCCCCGTGACGGAGGCGGGCTTTTTTCTTTGGCGTCCATTGGGAAAATTTGGTAACCTGTGATCATGCGAAAAAGGTGGTGTTGGAGTTATGACCAATATTAAAGTAAGCGAGGCACGGGATAAGCTTGGCCGCCTGGTGGATGAGGCGGCTGCGTCTCACGAGCCTATTCTCATCACCGGGAAAAGAGCCAACGCGGTATTGATTTCGGAGGAAGACTGGCGGGCCATCCAGGAGACCCTATATTTGCTCTCTGTTCCCGGCATGCGGGAGTCCATCCGGGAGGGCTTGCAGACGCCGGTGGAGGAATGCGTTAGGGAGCTTGATTGGTGACATGGGAAATTGTCTACACCAAGCAGGCTCAGAAGGACGCCAAGAATCTGGCCGCCGCCGGTCTCAAAGGCAAGGCCAGCGAGCTATTGGAAATCATCCGAAAAGATCCTTTCCACACTCCTCCCCGGTTTGAAAAACTGGTGGGCGATCTGGCCGGGGCCTATGCCCGCCGCATCAATATTCAACATCGCCTGGTCTACGAAGTTCTGGAAAAGCGTAAGATCATCAAAATCATCAGCATGTGGACCCATTATGAGTAAGGCCGCTGGCTGTACTGATGGGTCACACCTTATCCCATCCCGAACTCGGTAGTTAAGCCCGAAAGGCGCGATGGTACTGGTGGCACAGGCCTCTGGCCTGTGCGCACAGGTTAAAAACCTGTGCCACCAGGTAAGGAAATGGTGGGCGGTGCCCACCCTACATTGATGGTGCGTGGGACGCACCCTACAGGAAGAGTAGGACGCCGCCGGTGCACAGGTTGAAAACCTGTGCCACCATTAATTTCAGAGCAGCAAGCCCGCCCCGTGATGGAGGCGGGCTTTTTTTATTCAGTTTGCAAATTTTCCCGGGCGTGATTAAAATGGCCTTAAGGTTTTCAGGGAGGAAGCCCATGGAAGCGAATCAGTCTCATCTTGACCAAATTTTGGACGAGATAGCCTCCTTGTCTCTGGACGAGCAGGAGATGCTGTTAAATATCATCAAACAGCGCCACATAGAACGAAAGCGGGAGCAGATTTTAAGGGATTCCCGGGAAACCGTGCGCGCTTATAAAAAGGGCCTGGCAAAACGGGGGACAGTTGATGATTTAATGAGGGATTTGTCGAGTGATTAAACTGGTCTGGTATAAAAGCTTTATCAGGGCTTTTAAGAAGACCAGCAGGAAAAATCCTGAACTAAAAGATAAGCTGCAAGAAGCTTTAGAAATATTCGTTAATGACCCATACCACCCAATTCTTGGCACCCATAAGCTCTCGGAAAAATTGAAAGGCCATCATGCCTTTGGTTTGGGATACGATCTCAGGGTAGTGTTTAGATTTATCGATCATGAGGAAGTGGCTTTAATATCCATAGGTAGGCACGAAGAGGTTTATTAAAAGTTCCCCATGCACGGCTTCAGGCTTCATAAGGCAAATCAGATAGCTCGCCGGCTGTGGGAAATCTATTTTCCCAAGACGGATTGGCGGCAGCACTTAAAGAAACAGGGGGTGTATGCCGTCTGTTTGGGAAGTTATCGCAAGGTGCGGCGGCCGTGTTCCTGCTGGATGTGTGGCAATCCCCGCAGGTATTTCGGGGCGAGGACCAGGCAAGAGCTTAAAGCAGCCTTAGGAATGAACGATCAAGATTAGCAGACCGCCCCAAGTGGCACAGGCCTCCGGCCTGTGAAAGCACAGGTTGGAAACCTGTGCCACCAGGTTTTTTTAAAGGAAATGGTGGGCGGTGCCCACCCTACATTGATGGTGCGTGGGACGCACCCTACAGGAAGAGTAGGACGCCGCCGGTGCACAGGTTGAAAACCTGTGCCACCATTAATTTCAGAGCAGCAAGCCCGCCCCTTGACGGAGGCGGGCTTTTTTATTGCTGCACCAACTCCCGGGCCAGGGAGGCGGCCCGGTTCAGCAGGTCCGGTTGCCGGTCGATATCTCCGGGGTCCCGCACCCCCACGGCCCGCAGCAGATAAACCGGGTCAAAGCCGAACATCTTCAGCCAGCGCTCGTAGCGGGGGAAGATGTCGTCGAAATTGGCCGCCTCCGGGTTGGCCTGGACCAGGACTACCACCGCCTTCTTGCCTGGCGGCACCCGGCTGCTGAAATCCGGGTTCAAGAAAGAATAGGTCCGGTCGAAGAAGCACTTCAACTGGCCGATGATATCCCCGAAATAGACCGGGGAGGCCAGCAGCAGGAGGTCGGCGTCCTTGATGGCCGCCAGCACTGCGGCCAGCTCATCCTCGAGGACGCAGGCCTCGCTTTCGCTTTTGCAGGCGCGGCAGCCCTGGCAGCCCCGGAAATCCATCTGATTCAAAGAGAATTCCTGCGCTTCGGCCCCCTGTTCCCGGGCCGCCGCCAAAAACCGCCGGACCAGGCCGGCGCTGTTCCCCTGGGGCCGGGGACTTCCCAACACGGCGACGATTTTCATGGCCGTATCTCCTTGAATTAAGCCGTCAGCCATCAGCTTTCAGCTTAGCATACCATAGACCCTGAAAAGCTGGAGTAACTTTCGAGTAACCTTAGAAGATGGGCTTCCTTAGCTTGCCATAACGAAAGAGTGTGATAATTTATGAAGATGCAGAATAAAAGACGGCTGGCCCAAATATTCCTGGTTCTCCTGATCCTGGGGAGCCTCAGCCTCCCGCCGGCGGCGCTGGCCCGGGAGGAGCTGTCGCCACACGGCAATCCCCTCACCTGGGTTAAGCTGGGTCAGGTCAAAGTGAAGGCGGAAGTGGTCTTTTCCCCGGAAAAACTGTATTTGGGGCTGGGCCAGCGCCAGGGGCTGCCGGAAGGGCAGGGTATGCTGTTCATCATGCCCATCATGGTGGTCCAGGAATTCTGCATGCGGGATATGCGCTTTCCCATCGATTTCATCTGGCTGGTGCCCGGCCGGGTGGCGGGGATGACCAGGAACGTCTCCCCCCAAGATCAACGGGCCTGCTACGCCTCCCCGGAGGCGGTGAATTATGTCCTGGAGGTGCCCGCCGGCTTCTGTGACCGGCACGGCATCAAGGTGGGCGCTCCGGTTTCTTGGTAGCAGGAGCGACCCGCGGGTCGCGCCGACATCTCCCAAAGCTTGCCAAGGCTGGGAGATTGTTCTATATTTTTCCTGATGTTATCCGACCTGGAACAACAAGTGATCCTGGCCCTGCAGCGGGACCTGGAGATCGAACCCCGCCCCTTCCTGGACCTGGCGGCCCGCCTCGGTCTGGAGGAGGAGGTGGTGCTGGCCGCCATCCGGGGCCTGATGGAAAAGGGCTACATCCGGCGTTTCGGGGCTACCCTGCGGCATCAACAGTCGGGCTTCGAGGCCAATGCCCTGGTGGCCTGGAAGGTGCCCGAGGCGGATCTGAAGAGAGTCGGCCAGAAATTGGCCGCCCAAAGGGTGGTAAGCCACTGTTACGCGCGGCGCCCCGCCCCGGCCTGGCCTTACAATCTCTATACCATGGTCCACGGCCGCACCCGGGAGGAATGCCTGGAGATCGCGGCCCGCATGGCCCGGGAAACCGGCCTCAGCGATTACCAGGTGCTCTTCAGCGAAAGCGAATTGAAAAAGACCACCATGCGCTATTTTCGAGAGAGTGAGTAGTTAGCAGTAACCACCTCCTGATAATCCCCCCTAAATCCCCCCTTTAGAAAAGGGGGGACTTAAAGACTGTTTAATGAACACTGTCTACTTTCATAGGAATCACTAAATGGCAAACCTGGTGGAATCGCAACGCCTGTTCGAAAAGGCGCTTAATCTGATGCCCGGCGGGGTGAACAGCCCGGTGCGGGGCTGGGGCGCGGTGGGTTTGACCCCGCCGCCGCTGCTGGTTAAGGGCGCCGGGTCCCGGGTTTACGACGTGGACGGCAACTCCTATCTGGACTATGTCGGTTCCTGGGGCCCCTTGATCCTGGGCCATGCCGTGCCGGAAGTGGTGGCCGCGGTGCAGGAGGCGGCCTCCCGGGGCCTCAGCTTCGGGGCCTCCACGCCGGGGGAGGTAGAACTGGCCCAGCTTCTGGTGGAGGCGGTGCCCTCCCTGGAGATGGTGCGGCTGGTCACCTCCGGCACCGAGGCCTGCATGAGCGCCCTGCGGCTGGCCCGGGGCGCCACCGGCCGCGCCAAGGTGATCAAGTTTGACGGCTGCTACCACGGCCACGCCGACTCCTTTTTGGTGGCCGCAGGCAGCGGGGTCCTGACCCAGGCCATTCCCGGCAGTCCCGGGGTGCCCGCGGAGATTGCGGCCTTAACCCTTTCCCTGCCTTACAACGATTTGGCAGCGGTAAAGGACGCGGTGTGGCGCCACCCCGGGGAGATTGCCGCCATCATCGTGGAACCGGTGGCCGGCAACATGGGGGTGGTCCTCCCCCAGGAGGGGTTTCTGGAGGGCCTGCGGCAGTTGTGCCACCAGGAAGACATCATCTTAATCTTCGACGAGGTGATTTCCGGCTTCCGGGCGGCCTGGGGCGGGGCCCAGGCCCTTTACGGCGTCAGACCCGACCTCACCTGCCTGGGCAAGATCATCGGCGGCGGGCTGCCGGTGGGGGCTTACGGCGGCCGGCGGGACCTGATGTCCCAGGTGGCCCCCGCCGGCCCCATCTACCAGGCGGGGACCCTCTCCGGCAACCCGGTGGCGGTGGCCGCGGGGCTGGCCACCCTGAAGGCCCTGCAGCAGGCCGGGACCTATGAGCAACTGGAAGAAAAGGGGAGCTGGATAGAGGCGGAGCTGGCCCGGGCCGCGGCCCGGGGCGGAGCGGAGATCACCATCAACCGGGCGGGCTCCCTGCTCACCCTGTTCTTCAGCCGGGGACCGGTTAACGACCTGGAAGGCGCCAAGAAATCCGATTTGCACCGGTTCCGGCAGTTTTTTCAGGGGATGCTGGCCGAAAGGATTTACCTGCCGCCCTCCCAATTCGAGGCCTGGTTTATTTCTTTGGCCCACGGGGCGGAGGACCTGGAAAAGACCGCGGCCGCGGCCCGGGAAGTTTTTGAGGGGTTGGCGCGATAAAATTATCTGTTTAAGCAGCCTTTAATGGGCCTTCGAGCCACCCATAAATTTATGAAAACTATCTGTAGGGGCGGGTTTTAAACCCGCCCCTACAGCACAGGCGAGACGCCTGTGCCACCTATTCAAAAATTATTCGGAGCAGAGAGTGTAGGGGCGGCTGGCGAGCCGCCCCTACTTTTTTGAGGGTCTGTCTATGGGGTAAAGCACCCCCTGGGCTGGGGAAAAAGGCCCGAAAGGACCGCGAGTCCGGGAGATAGACACCGGTAAAAACTTTGAGAAAAATTTCATTAGCACCATAATATCAGCTATTTTAATTGACTGGGGAATATTTTCGGCTCTATGATGGCCTTGGCAGGACCCTTGCACTATTAGTCACGATAAAATTCGGTAAAGGAGGTGGTGCGTCCAAATCGTCTGGAAGAAGAGGAGTGCCATTTTATTGATCGTTCATCAGCAGGCTTTTTTTAAGTCATAATTTTCAGGAGGGAGCAAATGGCTGACAAAGTTCCAGGAAAGGCGTGGATAGTTGTCTTCGCCGGCACCGCGGTAAACTTGTGTTTGGGGATCCTATATGCTTGGAGCATCTGGGCCGGGGCCTTGGTTCCAAAAGATCTGAAAA
>Ga0315282_10003909_pt1 | contig 26384 bp, 24 predicted proteins | sample YL17G07_20_MG_FD_203693 | JGI IMG/M metagenome (GOLD analysis project Ga0315282, IMG submission 203693) | Sediment microbial communities from Yellowstone Lake, YNP, Wyoming, USA - YL17G07_20 | ecosystem: Environmental > Aquatic > Freshwater > Lake > Sediment | place: USA: Wyoming | collected... | reverse complement strand
TAATGGCAAATATCAATTGAAAAAGTAAACCATGTCAAAGTGGGCTTTCGACAGATTTAATTATATATTTGAACTCTAATTGAGTTTGATCTGTTATGGTTGAAATCAGTTTCATGGTTGATTCTATTCGACAAGGTGATACAGCTAATACACTGGTTATTAGGCTTCAAAATGAGGAATATGATTACAACATTGACCTCACTCTGCCCAGCAGCACATTCAGCACCCTAGGAGCTTTCCCAGGATCCAAGGTAAAAGTCAGCATAGAAAAAGCCTAGATATAATCCAATTAGCCTACGCTAAACCGACTAGAGGTTAATCTAGGACAACAAACAATTCACATTTGCATAAGGAAAGCATTTTTTTCCCATAAAACCCCATCATTATACATGGCTCCAAAAAGCGTAGATAGCATCCTCGATCTAATCGGTAATACACCAATGGTTAGGCTCCAAAACGTTGCTCCAGCCAACCACTCAGAAGTCTTCGCCAAGCTCGAATACTTGAACCCTAGCGGCAGCTACAAGGACAGGATAGCACTTGAGATGATCCGCTCAGCGGAAGCAGAGGGGAAGCTTAAGCCAGGATACACAATCGTTGAAGCCTCCACCGGTAACACGGGGACAGCGCTGAGCTTCGTCGGGACGCGCCTCGGGTACAACGTTGAGATATATATGCCTGAGGGCATGACGCGAGAAAGAATAAGGATCATGGAGAGTTACGGCGCTAAAGTTCACGAGATTAAACTCGAGGGAGCATCAAGTGATGGAAGCGTCGCAGGCGCTGAGGTTGAGTTTGCCCCAAGGAAAAAATGCCTTGAACTCGAAAGAAGCTACAAAGACATATGGTGGGCACGCCAATTCAGCAACCCGGCGAACTGGAGGGCACACATCGTGACAGGGTATGAGATTCTTGAGCAGATGGACCAGCGAGTCGACGCCTTTGTAGCAAGCATCGGTGTAGGTGGCACCCTATATGGCGTCGCCAAAGCCTTGAAGTCGAAGCTCCCGGAATGTCAGGTCATCGGCCTTGAGCCTGCATCAGCGAGGTACGCTATCAGCGACGGAATAACCTCTCCTCCAGGTATGAGTAAAGAGATCGCTGGAGGAATCATCGAGGAGATGATGCAGAGCGGACTCATCGACAGGGTTGTGAAAGTCACAAATGATGACGCCATTAGGATGTCCGACCGCCTCGTCAGGGAGGAGGGACTATTCTGCGGCATCTCTGCTGGAGCTAATGTATATTATTCACTCAAGTTGGCAGAGGAGCTCGGCGAAGGGAAACGCATAGCAACTGTCCTGCCTGACAGTAGAGACAGGTATCTGAGCGAGAAAAAGTACACGACCTGACTAAATCATGTATTAACTGCATCTAACTGCCAAATGGGATGGGAACGGCTGCAATTATGAAGAGCATTCCGACGATGTTACCGAATAGAAATATCATGGCAAGGCCAGCTCCGATGAATACCAAGAAGGGATACTTGTCCTCCCAAATATCCAGGCCGAGAACACCCCAGCCAACAGCTATCGCTCCGCATATCACGGATTCAACAATCAAGCTGGAGAGATCCGTCGAGAGTAATCCAGTGATTGGGCTATGAACACCATAAAACTGCATTATGCTGAAAACAACGCCGGATACTCCGCCAATAATAACTATTACTCGAATTAGATCCCAGTGGAATTTCCCAGGCATGCTGAAATCCTCTTCACATAAACATAATGCAGCTAATGCAGGATATATATTTGGGCTGCAAGCATGTGCGTGTGCATGTAGGCAGCCAGATTAGCACCGTGTTTCTAACCTCAACTGCTATTAATTAGTTGAATGTTAATAATAATTGACCATTTTGTCTATGTTCTTCAGTAAAGGGAAAATAGATGTACTGCTAAACAAAACATTCTTCGCGAGTCGCGAGGTGATTGAGGGCACCGTCGTGCTGGAGCTTAAAGAGCCCGTGAAGAGCAAGGGCGTCTCCGTATCAATAACTAGTCAAGAATCGAGAACCGTTAGGAGGAGCGGGAAAACTGAAAGTGAACACTATACTCAAAGCTGGGGGTCGCAGTCACTCGACATTGAGAAGGAGTACCCTGCAAATCAGAGGCTAGAGTATCCCTTCAAGTTTGAGGCTCCAAATTTAACGATCCCCAATATGCCTCTCCCAGGATTCCTGAAAGGTTTAGTGGGAGCGATGACGCCAAGTCAGAAGCAGTTTAAAGTTGAAGCTAAGCTTGAAATCAGCATGGGACTAGATGTCAACTCACACAGAGACATAACGGTTGCTTATACAAAAGAAGAAGAGGGAAAGGGTAATATTTAGAGTAATCACAGCCCAAAAAAGGCAGCTTGTCAGGTTAGGAATCTGACCCCTTTAAACCAGTTTTAAGCCTTCCAACCCTTTTCATCATTGATGCTTCAAGACTCAAGCCTTTTTAGCGTATTCCCCTAATCAAGAACCATGGAACCAAAGTCACTCTCCTTTCCTAGAGGATTCCTTATTGGAACAGCAAGCGCCGCATACCAGATCGAGGGAGCCGTCGCAGAGGATGGCCGAGGACCAAGTATCTGGGATACCTATAGCCACAAGCCCGGAGCCATTGAGGACGGCGCAAACGGCGACACTGCTTGCGACCACTACCACCGATGGCGCGAAGACATTGAACTCATGAAGACGCTGGGCGTCAACGCATACAGGTTCTCAATCAGCTGGTCCAGGGTACTGCCAAAGGGAAGAGGCAAGGTCAACAGTAAGGGGCTAAAATTCTACAGCGACCTCGTTGACGAGCTTCTAGAAGTTGGGATAACTCCATTCGTCACACTTAACCACTTCGACCTTCCGCAAGCCCTACAGGACGAAGGTGGAGGCTGGCTCCGCCGAGGCATAGTGGAAGACTTCGATGAATTTACCAATGTTATCAGCATGGAGCTCGGCGACCGGGTTAAACACTGGGTGACATTCAACGAGCCCTGGGAGCTAGCGTGGCAGGGCTACGTCACTGGAGAGGATGCCCCAGGTCTGAGGCTCGGAAACGAGGCCGCCCTCAAGGCAACCCACTATGTTTACCTCTCCCACGGCGCAGCCATCCAGACCCTCAGAGACAATGTCAAAGGAGGCCAGCTGGGAATAGTTCTACACCTAAACAACGTTGAGCCCTCATCGGATCGAAAAGAGGACGTTGACGCTGCGAGGAGGTGGGAGCTCTGCCAGAACAGGTGGTACCTTGACCCGATATACAGGGAGGGCTACCCGGAGGAGATGGTGAAACTCTATGGACGCGACTCGCCAATGGTGCTAGCCGGTGACATGGAGCAGATACATCAACACATAGACTTCCTAGGCGTCAACAACTATCGGAGAAGCGTCGTTGCAGCAGGGACAGATCTTTCGCCAGTAAACATGAGGAGGATCAACCCTCCAGGCGAGTACACTGACATGGGGTGGGAGGTTCACCCTGAGGGCCTATACAAGATCCTGAAGTGGGTCGCAGCCAATTATCCAATCCCTAGGATATACGTTACAGAGAACGGCGCGGCGTTCCAGGACACCCTTACACCTGATGGTAGGGTCTACGACGATAAGCGGGTAGCCTACCTCAGGGAGAACATTAACTATGCGTATAAGGCGATGAAGGAGGGTGTCCCATTGAAGGGCTACTTCGCTTGGAGCACCATGGATAACTTCGAGTGGGCCTACGGTTACAGTAAACGATTCGGGGTAATCTACGTTGACTACAAGACCCAGAAAAGAACCGTTAAGGATAGTGGCTACTTCTTAGGGGAAGTTGCGAAAGGCATAAAGCCCTAAGATCTTTTTCAGGTAGTTTACATTAGAATGCGGAAAGCGACTTCTATTTGATTGGCACGGAGGTTTCTCAGCGTCACAAAAATAGCATCATATCGCTGTGAGATTTATCGGCACATTTTATATTGATGATAATTCTTTAATGCCTTCTCAAACGTGATATTGTAGATGCTTTAGTTTAGGGGCGTTGTCCGATCTGTCCGGTGATATGGGTGACCAACTGAAGGTTTCTGCGCGGGGAGGAGTCGTACTCATCATCGGACAAGCCATAATGACCGTTATCTCCGCCGTCACAGTTATCCTGGTGAACCGGATGCTTGGGCCAAGCGGAGTGGGTGCGATAACCATCGTCATGGTTCCAGTAGGCATAGGTAGCCTTTTCCAGAACTGGGGTATCACGACGTCTCTAACGAAGTACACGGCGCAGTACCGGGTTGAGAACCGGGAGAAGGAGCTGAGGGTCATGCTTCGTACCGGACTGATATTCAACGCTTCAACTGGGCTAGTGATATCTCTAGCGATCTGGGCTGCTTCAGGCTTCATCGCAGCATTCTTCAAGTTTGAGGACCCCTCTCTTCTGCAGCTTCTCAGAGTCGCCTCGTTCTCAATATTCGGGCAGGGCATGGTGAGTGTCGTCCAAGCGATTTTGCTTGGCTACGAGAAGATGCCGCTAAGCAGCACAGTACAAGTACTCTGGTCCATACTCAGAGGAGCAGTATCAATAGGGCTTGTCTACCTTGGCTTAGGACCATTGGGCTCCATCATTGGGGATGCTTCATCAGTTATAGTTGTTGGGTTATTAGGCATGATTTTACTAGACCGGGTTATCCATCTGCGCGACTCTGACAGCCCCTTTTTTTCATTTCAAGCTCTACGCATGCTGATAATCTTCGGGTTTCCACTGTTTATATCTAGTTTGATTTCGGGTGGACAAAGCAGCCTCCTCAACTCGTTACAGATACTTAACGTCTCAGCAGATGTCCTGGGGAACTATTCTGCTGCAAGTAAATTCGGGGTTCTCCTAAGCGTCATCACTACGCCTCTTTCAAATGTTCTGTTTCCCTTAATGTCTAAGATAAACCGCGAGGACCCAAGCTTGAAAAATATTTTCCAGAGCTCTGTAAAGTATACAACCTTAATCACATTACCCATCGCTGTTGGATTGATCTCCCTCGCGGCACCGGTAATCGAGGTCATCTACGGGAACATCTTCCCGTACTCAACCCTCTTCCTTCAACTCTACCTTTTACTCTATATTTTCTCCGGGATAGGCGATTTTAACATATACAATTTGATTGTAAGTGTTGGAGGAACAAGATATTTCTTCATCATGAGTATCGCAACACTAGTAATCAGCGTCCCACTTGGCCTGTACTTTATCCCATTGTACGGCATCTTCGGCTACTTCCTCATAATAATCCTCTCCCCAAGGATAAGCAACATCATGAGCCTTTGGTGGGTGAAGAAGGAGCTAGGATTCACAGTTGACTGGAGCTCCTCGGCAAGAATCTATGTATCAGCGCTGGTCGCAGCGGCTGTAACCTGGGGATGCAGCCAGTTGATAACTCTCCACGGGTGGGCAGAACTAATAGTTCTAGGAGTCATCTTCTTTGCAGTGTACCTATTTACAGTGATCCTGACGGGGGCATTGACTCGTGAGGGCCTTAAAAACGTCCGCGGAGTAGCCGAGGAGTCAATCCCATTCTCAGGTATAATTTTCAGACTACTCGATATCCTGCTAACTATAATGAGAAAGTAAGATGATCCGAAGAAGAAAACATTCATCTTCACAAACGAGCGTACTTGATGATTTTTTTTGAAACAATATATGATACGTAAAAAAACAGCGCCATAGATGTTATTGTCAACATCACTATGTTATAGGGGTAGAATGTATGGGTTTCAGAGTAAAGAATAATGGAGTAAGGTTCCATTCTAATGGTATTCACATTGTTGCCGGTGTGAATCCCATAGGTTGTTCCATCAACCTCTGTGTAGTTCCCAGCAAATGGGAGGCTTACATCGAGTGCAGTTTCTCCACGGTTCACTACGAGTATTTTTCTCAGGTTTCTATGGATCCATGCAATGCTTTCAACTTTAGGGTTGGTGGTGTTGGACTCTATGACATTGTCTCCAAGTGAAAGGTTCTTTCCGATTAAATGGCAGAAATAGTATGGTAAGAAAGCTGAATCATCGTCAGAGTTTATTATGCCGAAGCCCCAGCCTCCTGTTGGCTGGGCTGCGCTCTGCGTCTTGCTGTTCACCATATAGTAGTGGACCCTGTAATCTGTCCCCCCTTTAATCGCGTAGATCGTCTGCAGTGCGTCGAAGCATACGCCTTCTATCTGGCAGTTTCTTGGGTCTGTTCCCCCTATCCAAGCTGAGTTGAAGTTGGATTCGCTGTTTATGACTGGCATCTCAGTGTTGTTCATCATTTGCTTTAGCTCAGCGATGGTGTATGATTCACTGCTTTTTTTTATGGAGTAATAGTATTCAGAAGCATCAAGGCAACTGGTCGTCGAGTCTGTGACGTTGCTGCCTCCGTAGCCGTGGAAATCGTAGAAGTCGAATGGAATGTTGTTGGATTTCATATAGTTAAAAACATGTACATACACAATGGCATCGAAAGATATGAGCAGACTGGGATCCATCTGCTTCATCTTAACGTAGGATGCCTCGTAGATGTTGAGCAGCAAATCGACTTGAGTGGTATTTTCTGGGAATCCCCAGTAAAAGTATGGTTCATTCATGACCTCATAGTATTTGACTTTCCCCTGGTATCTTTGAGCATATTCAGCGCAGTACGCGGCGTAGTCGCTGGCGTCTGGCAAGTTGGTATCGGTAACCATCATGCCTCTAGGGATTTTCGGGAAGTGATGTGGCGAGTCTTGGATCATTAATACAAGGACCGGTTCAGCGCCGATCGAAAGGATTGTGTCAATAGTTTGGTCAAGGTTATTCCAATAGAAGACTCCGGTGTGATTTTTACTATTCCAGGATGTGCATGGACCCATATCCTTGTTGGGGTCAGTGTTTGATGGGTTTAACCCGGATTGCCTTGAGACGAAGAGGCGTATAAGCTTACAATTCATGTCCTTAAGGTAGTCTATGTAAATTTGTTTATCGTTTGATGAGACTATTTTTTGCCAATCATAGTAGTCTAGTTGTACTCCCTGCTGGAACCTGTTCTCGAGTAGAACCTTATCCCCGTTTATAGTCACATTAACTGATTCGGCTCCAGCGGGTGTGTAAGGTACAGAAAAGAATAGTAGAATTATTAAAATGGCTTTATTCATGTATCCCACTCATCAAGAACAGTCAACTCATCTGGATCCATCATAGGATTAGGAAAAGTATAATGCTCTTCTTGAATAAATTCTTTTGAGTGTGCGCGAAAAAAATGGTTAAGTACCTATAGAATATTTTGATTTTGTTGAATTATTTATTAGTCCATTTTCCAAAGATTTTATTTGGAATGAATATAAAAAAAAAATTTTTTTTATAATTAACTCAAATACTTTATTGATGGTTGAAATAGATTTATTGCTTTTAACAATCATTTAGCTCATTGTGTTTTTAGCATCAGAATTTGATCCACTGCAAATGTATGCGTGTTGGCTTGGATTATTTTAATGATTGTATTTAACTGCTATTAAGATGAGGTTATTTTTGTGTCAAGCGCTCCGCGGTATAAAATTTGACGCTCTTCTCTCTGTGCGTATTCTATGTAGCATTTAATACAAACTCGTCCTTTGTGGGGTATATTGATAAGATACGATGTTAATTGTTCTCCACATTTACTACAATTTTCGACTTTTTTAGCCACAGTTATCTGTATCAGTGATATAGATTAAAAGTAATACGAACCAGATGTACTTTTTTTATCCTTTAATTTTTGTAACTGAATTAAGAATTTGTTCTTTGTAATAGCCTGTAGTCTTGCTGATCTCATTGTTCAGTGTTTTACTGGTTGGCTTTCCTCCTTATGAGAGCATATTCCACAAAGCAATTAATACAAATGTCTCTTTGGTTTGAAATATATGCAATAAAAGTGGTGAGTTTTTTGCCACATTTACTGCACACAACGGTTTTAGTGGTCATGAAAAGAAATTCAATTAGTGAAGAATTAAAATAACGTGGACTAGCTAACCATATACTGGTATCTACGTTTAAAATAATTCTAAATACCTGAATTTGCGAATAGTATTAAAAAATAATGTTTTTTATTAATTTTGAAAAATTTTTTTGTTTTGTAATTAAGTTTTTCTATTCTTTAACTAATCGACTCAATATATTGAGTATTATCTTCAATATTTTTGATAGTGGGCCCATTGTTGCAGCTGTAGCGTCTAGCTGCTCTAGGTCGATCCTCCCTATGGCTCCGCTTAGAGGTAAGCCAACGAAATAAATGGCTACGAAGACTACTCCGCCAAGTAGGATTGTAACCCAACTTCCAAGTTTTAGGTAGTTTACTAAGATGTATGTTGGGATAAATGCTGCGAAGCCGGTGAGGTATATTCTAGCGGAACTCGACCAATTGACGGTGAATCCTAGATTCTTCTTAACCCAGAGGATTTGGTAGACCCAACCGAACATTGGGGTAATTATCATTGCCATTAATAAGCCGATAACCTGGTACCGTGGAACTAGTAGTGTTGCTAGTATTCCTCCAGTTATTAGGTTGATGATGCTTGAATGTAATATGATCCTGGCTTCGCCTATTCCAGAGATTAGGTTTACCAGCGTTATACCTCCAAGCCCCTCAAAAGCGTCTAGGAGAAGGTATAAGCTAAGGTATAGGGCGACGTAGGGGTAGGATGCGCCATATATTATTGTGGATATGGGGGATGATAAAGCGACTATGAGAAGTACCGCTGGGAGAGTAACCATTGATGTATATTTCACTGATAAATTGAAGATTATCTTGAGTTTAGAATCATCTCTTTTAAACTTACTGAAGAATGGGAGGAGCGCGCTGGAGATAGGTATCATGATGAATGCGATTATGATCCCGAAATTCACTGTAGCGCCATAGTTACCTATGAGATCTGTAGCAACATAGTAGGCTAGGAGAAAATTGTATAGCTGGTTTAAGGCTCCGCCGAGTATTGATCCGATTGAGAGTGGGAAACCGTAGCTTAGCAGGGTTTTAAGAGTAGATATGTCGAAAATGCTATTTTGTCCAGGTTCAAACTTAATGAATTTGAAGAAAAGAATGAAGCCGATGAAGCCGCTGAGTATTAATGCAGCTGAATAGGAAAATACTGCTCCGAAAGCTCCCCAGCCAATCAATATTAAGGTAACCCCTAATACGAGACGTGATAATGAGAAGAAAACTTGTAGTAAGCTTCTGAGGCTCATTATCTCGTAGCCGACAAAGATCGCGCCTATGGTTGTCTGAATGCCACCGTTGCCGAGAACTGCGAAAGCTGCTACCTTCACAAGTGGTTCAAGTTCGGGTCTCTTTAGGAAGTAGGAAGCAATTGGTCCCGCGAAGATGTAAAGTAGGCTGCTTATGATCGTAGCAGTCACCAGCTCGAATATCAGGCCCGTCCAGACGACCGTTTTCAATTCCTTGCGCTTCTCATATCTATACATAGCAGAGAAGCGTGTCAAGGATTGGTTCATTCCTAGGTCCTGGAAGAGCATTGCTACCGAGACTGGAACCAGCGCTAGTGTATACTCCCCGTAACTAGTTGGTCCAAGTACACGAGCCATCCATATTATGCAAATGGTTGATATGATGCCTGAAATTATCTGGCCAACCATGAGTATGAAGCTGCCTCTAGCAGTTTCTTGAACCATCTTCGGGAAGCTGCCTTTACTCATGTTCACGCCTCTTGGAAACCTTACAATATTCTGAGGCATCTAAAAGATAAATAGACACCCCGGATGCTGTAGCTTCTTGAACTTTTTATTAACTTTAATGAATGCAAAATCAAGCTACGGGAGAAACTTCCCTAACTTCATGTACAGCTATGTAGAGAGGTGGTTATTTTTCCACCAATGTGACTATAGTGTTCTCAAATTGTCCATAGATTCTCCATCTTGTGATTATTGATACTCCGCTTAGTATGTATGAGAATAGTGATAGTGTTACAAGTAGAGCAACAGGGTCGACACCCCATGGTGTGTAATTCAGGATCAATCCAAACGCTGGCTCTAATACGATACTTAATATAATTATGATTATGAATACCTCAAGTTGTCCAAACAATTTCTCTAGGTTTAACACAGAAACTAAACTAGCTCCTGGAACAAGGAATATGAAGAGTGTACCTACTATGTATCTTATCCAAACGAATTCGACTCTTTCATCTGGAATCAGGTACCAGGTGAATGCGTTTAGAGTCGTAATGAAGTAGATAGATAAGAGCCAACGCTCACGTTTGGATGTTATAAATCTGATAAACGCATTTACGGGGTCAATTATGGTGCTGATTTTCTTTTCTTTTTCCAGTTGATCTAAGGTTGCGGAGGCATCCTTCTGAGTGGCTCCCTCTTCCTCGAGTATTTGAATCAGTCTTCCTCTAGACAGGTTGCTCTTATCACTGAGGATCTTTAGCACCCTGCCAGATAAGCTCTGATCGTCCATTAAGACACAGATGCTGAGTACGTTTTTAAATATTCACGCCTTAATGGATGCTTTCCACATTAATATTAAATTATTTAAAATAACTAAGACGGTATGGATTATAAGTTGATATATACAATTCATATATAATATGTGATTTTCAAAATGAATAGTATTTGTCACCATTGAAATATGTATTTTTGATATATAATAAAAATCCGCAAGTAACTATAATCTCCACATCATCATTATGAAATGATAAAATAGCCTGCATGATGGAGTAACTTTGGCGGATAAAAATAATAAACGTAAGTTTAACTACCTTTCTGTATTGGTTCTATTAGTAATTAATATTTTTTCGATGAATTTCACTGCAAATGCGGGTGGAAATATCATATCAGTTGCTAGCTCTGGCGACGTTATTTACAAGCCTGAGGCTACTAGTCTGACTCTGACGCCGTCTGATGCTACACCCGGCGTGGCTTTAACTGCTAGCTATACTTTCGTCGATAAGAATGGGCGGTCGGAGGTGCCTTCCTCCAGGCAGGTGAGGTGGTATAGAAACAGTGTCCTGGATTCTGGGCACAACAATCTGTTGACCTTACCGGCATCGGTAACAGCTGATGGGGAGCTTTGGTATTACACTCTTCAGGTAAGTGACGGATTATTAACTAGCGATATTTATACATCACCGAGCGTGCTTGTGACGAGCGCACAGAAGATCCAAATAACGGTGAGTCCAAACATTACACTCGGTTATAATCAGGAGGAATTGGGTGTCCAGCTTGATTATGACGATTGGAAGCATATTACTGGGAAAGCCTCAGGAGACTATACTCCCTTCCTCCAAGCTATGAATGTGAAAATTATTAGGGTTTTCGTATATCGACAGAATAACCTCAATCCAAACAGTGTTTATGGTCCATGTAGTAATTGGGACTCAAGCACTCATACAGGGACATGGAATTGGGATAATATGGATCTGGTTGTCAACACAATAAGAAGCATGGGTGCTGAACCTTTACTTGTTTTGATGCATCCATGGAGTACTCTTCCTTTTCCTCGTAACCCAACTGGAATGTCAACAGATCCTAATACGCTTCTACCATATCCAGATGATTGGGGAAAATATTGTGCTGAATGGGTTAAACACTACGGAAACAAAGTGAAATATTATGAGGTAATGAACGAACCATATCAATATTGGCACTGGTCTCCAGATACGGTTAGACTATCCCAGTTAATGGCGCTCTACTCCTCCGCTTATAATGCGATGAAAGCCATTAACCCAAACTTAATAATAAGTCATGATGCAGTCATGATAAAAGATGTTTTAAAATATCAGAAAGAGAATAACATCCCATTTGATACATTCGATTTTCATGGCTATGGTGGTAGTGCCTTAACTGACTCGGATAGCACAATTTTTGATATGGCGGGAACTTATCTTACTAAGCTCTCACCTTCTCGATACACATACGCTGAAGCCGAAAGTTATTATGGCAAAGACTTACCCATCATAGACTCGGAGACTAATTTTAGCTGGGCAGTAAGTCCCCCAGATACGAGAAATCAGCTTATAGATGGAGCAGTTTTTAATGCACTTCAACTTATCATCGGAGCTATGAAAGGAGTATCATATCGAATACACTACATAGTTGGTAGTACTGCTGGAGGATGGGGTTTCATAAACAGCGGCACGAATACTCCCTTCAAAACTTATTATGTCTATAAGCTGTTTGGTCAAAACCTATTCAAAGGGGATGTATTGATTCAATCATTATCAGCATCAAGCGATGTTGTAACGTTAAGCTGGAAACATGGAGGTGTCCTCTATTTAATGGCAGTGAATAAAGGTGTAACAACTCAGAGTCTTACTCTTTCCGGAATGACTCCTCAATCTTATACACTTATTGATTCATCCAATAATGAATTAGTAGGGTCTTACAGTCCAAGTGTAGTCTTACCCAGTTATTCTATTATATTATTTAAAAGTGTAATACCCAGCTAATTATAATGCTGAAATTATAGAAAACATGCACTAATTTAATAAAGCTAGTGATACACCACAGATCTAAAATACGTCATTTATATATAGTACATATATATTTCACTTATATGATTCAATGAAAAATAGTAGCACTGATGTTAAACCAAGAATAAAAGTAAAGCAGAAAGATTCAATAGAAAAGATAACTGTCATTGGCTTAGGGAGAATTGGATTACCATTAGCATTGTTATTAGCAGATAAAAATTATGAAGTAATTGGTGTTGATAATAATAAATCACTAATAGATGATGTCAATAATATAAGATTAAATAAAAAAAATACTTAACGTTAACTTCAGTGCAACAAGCGATATAAATGCCGCTATCTCAAAATCAGATGCTATATTTGTCGCGATAGGTACTGGAGTCAGTAAAGAAGGAATTCCAGATTTATCCCCATTAAATGACTTAATTAAGAATATTTGTGAAAAACCTGAAAATCTAACTAACAAATTGTTAATATTAAAATCCACGGTGCCTGTAGGGACTACACGCATAGTAGCCTCAAAAATAGAAGAATACACAGGCCTTAAGACCGGTAAAAACTTCTTCTTAGCTTTCTGCCCGGAGAGAGTGTTGGGAGACAAGGCTTTTAAAGAGATGACTGTTATCCCAAAAATCATTGGCGCTTTTGATGAACAAAGTAAATTAAAAGCAATTAGCATCTATGAAAAATTGGGTGGAAAAATCATCGCCGTGAAAACACCTGAAGAAGCTGAATTAATTAAATTAATTGATAACTCCTATAGGCAAACTTTGTTTGCATTTGCCAATGATATCTCATTAATAGCATCAAAATTGGGGATAAACTGCTATGAATTAATTAAAAATGCGAATGATGATTATCCACGAAATAATATTCCTCTACCTTCGTGTGGCGTTAGTGGATATTGTTTAAAGAAGGATCCGTTGTACCTTGAAACATTCTTTAGTGATATTGCTGCTAAACGTGGCTACAGTTCAGTCTGGTATGCAGCGAGAAAATCAAACGATTATATGCCAAAGTTTATGGTCGAGATATTAAAAGAAAAGCTAGAAAAAGCAGGCAAAAAACTCAAAGATTCTAATGTACTTGTCTGTGGTGCTACCTACAAAGAAAACACCGATGATATGAGGTTCAGTCATGGGCTAGAGATCGCTGACTATTTGCTGAAAGAAGGATCAAATGTATTCATTTGGGATCCTGTTGTAAATAGCCAGATTAAAGACTACCAGTGTGTAGACGATCCTAGCAAAATACTGCCAAAATTGGATGCTATGATTTTCACAGTGAAGCACAAGGAGTTTCTTGAAATAAGTAAAGACGGAAAAATCAACGATATGTTATCCAAGATGAGAACACCAATCCTAATAGATGGTTGGGGTGTTTTCCAGTATCTAAAAGACAACCCCAATTATATCTACTCAGGGATAGGTGTATAAAACTGCAATTTTTCACTTTCTCCATCATACTAGGTCTAATTTTATTCATTAGTTATTTTTTATATTACTACTATGTTCTCGGTAAGAATAAACTAAAAATTACATGGAACAAGTCTCCTATTACGAAAAATATCTCTATAATTATCGCATCCTATAATGAGGAAAGTACTATAGGAAAGAAAATTAGCAATTTAATGGATTTGGATTATGATAAAAGTAAAATAGAATATGTTTTCATTGACAGCGGATCTACAGATAAAACATCTGAAATAATAAACAACTTTATCGAGAATAATAAGAACCTAAAAACTGTTTTCATTAGAGAAAATGAGCGTTATGGAAAATCTCATGCACTAAACATTGCCTACAAAAAAGCGTCAGGAGAAATAAAAATGATCTCTGATTCTGACGCTGTTCTCAGGAAAGACGCTGTACTTCAAATAGTGAACAACTTTAATGACCCTACGATAGGTGCTGCATGCGGGAAACAGATTCTTCTAAACATTGGTCAAAGCGATGTAACTCAGCTTGAGAAAAAATATAGAGATTTTTATGAAATATTACGAGAAGGAGAAAGCAAGATTGACTCTACACCCATTTTTCATGGCGAGTTATCAGCTTACAGGTCCGAATTGATAGATGTTTTACCCGAAAATAAAAGCGCTGATGATTCAAGAATAGCTAATTTAATCCGATTTAAAGGGTTCCGGGCAGTTTACGACTCAGAAGCAATATTTTATGAATACGCGCCTACGAAATGGGAGTCTAGAATCACTTCAAAAGTTAGACGAGGTCAGGGATTAATCAGACTCTTCTGGGATTTAAGGGGGGGACTCTTCAGTAGAAAGTTAGGCAGTTATGGGGGATTGATATTGCCTTTTGAATTTTGCATGCACTGCATTTTTCCCTCTCTATGGTTAGTTGCTTTCGCGGGTTTTTTCGTAGGACTATTTTTTTATAATATCTATTTGTTCTCCATTTTTATATTTCTAATTGCTTTTCTACTATTAATAACGAAAGTTAAAAGTAGTAACGTTCTAATCTCTACAATAAATAGTATAGCAAATCTATCAATAACTTTTGTTAGCTCTCAAATCATGCTATTTTATGCTTTACTCCTCTGGCTATCCGGAAGATCTCTACATAAATGGAAGAAAGTAGATGATGTGAGAAAAGAGTTTAACCCAAATCTGCCAAGTGTTAACTAATGCCAAACTTTCCCAGAATCATATTAAATCTAAAAAATGCGTTGGATAGGCTAAGTTGGAGTAAGGATAAACTCGTCAAGTATCAACAGGCAAAAATCTCACTCATAATCAAAAACGCATACGATAATGTGCCATACTACCATAAGTTACTTCGAGAAAACAGAGTCTATCCAAACGAAATAAAGACTATTTCAGACCTTCAGAAGATTCCTGTAACTAAAAAAATGTTATATAGAAAATTGCCTGTGGAGGAGCTTCTATCGAAAAATAGTAATATGAACGAGTTGAAAACACAGACAACAAGTGGCTCCTCGGGGCAACCTCTAAAATTTTATTTAAACGCAATGGAGGATGATTGGAGAAAAGCGATCTATTTACGATGCAACATTAGTTGCGGGCAGACTCCTTTCGATAATTGGGCGGTGATTACAGCTCCTCGTCACTTCAATGACACAACCGGGATCCAGAGAATCACCAATATCTTTGCGCAACACTGTATATCAGTTTTTGATAAGGTTGATGCCCAGATCGAGGCATTAAGAAAGATGCATGTCACAGTACTTGACGGGTACTCAGGCGCACTATATTTAGTCGCGAAAAACGTCGAGAAGAATGGAGTTAGGGATGTCAAGCCTAAAATGATTCTCGGTAGCGCCGATCTAATAGACGTTGATTCTCGCCGATACATCGAAAAAACGTTCAACGCCCCCTATTATGATCAATATGGATGTGCTGAGGTTAATAGAATGGCCTGGCAGTGCCCTGAAAGAAAATATTATCACATAGATTCAGACAGCGTCATTCTAGAGTTCATTGGAAAAGATGGCGAAGTAGTAGGACCCGGAGAGTCGGGTGAGGTGACTTTGACAAGCCTGTACAATGTGACCATGCCATTCATCAGGTATGCCATAGGTGATATAGGTCAACCCTCTAAAGAGATATGCACTTGTGGTCGAGTACTTCCTTTAATGGAGGTCATCGAGGGCAGAAGTGACTCATTTATTATGCTGCCAGATGGTAGAAAGATATCACCCAGGGTTTTAACCGTAGGTCTAAGCATGTTCCCTTATTACAATGAGATTGACCGATTCAGGATAGTGCAGAAAAAACTCGACTCATTTGATGTGTATTTATCAATGAAAAATAAAGACATGGAGAATCAACTCTTATTGGACTCGCTTAGTGCTCACTTTAAAAAGATCTTAAATGTGTCTGAAAATGAAGTTGCGTTCAACGGCCAATTCGTAGATGAGTTACCTTTAGATAAAACCGGTAGGCTCAGCGCAGTAACATCGGAGATTAAATAATGGTGGATGTTGTGAATACACATCAGATGAACTCTAGCCATCACATAATAGAAAGCAGAAATGATCACATATCAACGAGGAATAGAAGAACTACAAACATGGCATAAAGGGTAAACATCAATTGATGAAGTGAAAATCCATGAAAATTCTACAAATATCCACAGCATCATACACAATCGGTGGAATGTCCGAGTATGTTAGAAACGTCTCCTCACGCCTCGCACAAAAACACGATGTAACAGTCTACGCAACTAATCCTAGTAACACATCACCTGAGCATGAGGTAATCGACGGAGTAAAAGTCATCCGATTCCCAGGTTTTAGTCCAAACAGTGCTTATTACCTCTCTTTCTCCATGCTTGGTCAAGTAATGAAAAACAAGTTTGACGTTGTACACGCCCATAACTATCATGGTTTTCCATTCCATATGGCTCGTTTTTCTAAAAGAAACGTGTTTTGTGTCTCCCCCGCCTATCATGGCTCAGGGCATACGGCTTTTAGAAAAAAGCTGCTAGAAATATCACAAGCCTTAGGTAAATTGACTCTAACAAGCGCTGATTATATTTTTGCAGCTTCTGAATTTGAGAAAAATCTTCTATGTAAGAATTTTGGTTTTAGCGAAAAGGATGTTTTAATCATCCCTAGAGGTATATCGTTCAAGGAGTATGATATCGATCTAGAAGATAGACCCCATGGAGCAAAGAAGAATATCCTCTACGTTGGAAGATTAGTAGATTACAAAGGAATACAGTACCTAGTTGAAGCAATGCCTAAAATTGACTCCAATGTTACATTAAATATTGTTGGAGTAGGTCCACTAAAAGAATATTTACTTAGCAGAATAAAAAAGCTGGACCTTACCAGTAGAGTGACGTTTTATCAAAACTTAGATCGCAAAGATCTCATAAAAATGTATCACGATGCGGATCTCTTTGTTATACTCTCAAAATTCGAGGCTTTTTCCAAGGTAGTAGCCGAATCACTTTACTCAGGCTTACCCTGCTTAGTTGCAGATAATGAGGCTCTAACCGAATGGATTGACAATAAAGTATGTTTTGGCGTGAAGAATCAAACCGATACCAGTGAAATAGCTTCAAAAATCAATGAAGTAATCTACAAAAAATTTGACCCACATGAAGTAAGAAATGCCTTTTTAGGGACTAAAATCATTGATTGGGATGAAGTCGTAGATAAACTAGAATTCTATTATGAAAAGAAGCCATGAGGAAGAGTTTTAGTAGCTAGCAGCAGAACTTTCAACCTAAACAAGTCTATAAAGCATTGACATGGGCTTCGCGTCTCCCCTGATCTCTCATATGTTAATGCATGCGCGACATATTTTGGATAAAATTGGTTTTCATCACGTAAGACAAGCTAATGATTACCTTGATTCAAGGGCTAAATGTTCACTCACATTCATGAATTATTAAATATACCAAAAAGAGATAGAAAGTGTCGATGACTCCTCGTAGAAAGCGCCGTGGTACAGCTCTTGTAGTTACCCAGAAGGGAATACTTGTTGTAAGTTCAGATGGTGAAATTTACATGTTACCGGGAGGCCAGCCGAATCGGGGTGAAAGCCGGCAAGACGCTGCGATTCGTGAGTTAAGAGAGGAAACTGGACTAATAGCATCCAGCTGTTTATTTCTATTCGAATATACTTCACCATACTATTACCATAAGATATATCTAATCTCAGCCTCAGGTGAAGCGAAGCCACAAAGTGAGATCAGATATATTGATTACTTCACAGGGGCAAATCTCCCCTTATTTGATTCTTATCTAAAAATGATTGAGCTATATAAGAATGCTAGTTCAAGAGACAAGACTAGGTGCACATATTGTAATTCCCTGCTAGAGGCAGGGAACACTGGACAATTAGCTTGTAGACACTGCGATCAAAATAAGACATAGTGTGTATGCGAGCATTCATAGAAACAGCAAATAAAATAGCAGGTCTTATAAATTGAAAATTAGGAATATTCGATTTAGAATGTTCAATTTCGAAGCTTCTTATACACAATGTTATTTATCAATCAATTTGTTTATAGAAGCAAGAATTAATGGATGTTTATATGTTGTTAATTGAACTAATTATTAGAAGTATTGGCGGATTTTTCTCATTTAGGAATGTTGTCAATAGAACAAAGTCTAAAACTCTAAGAAAATTCTATAGAAATATCTATTTATTTTATTTACATCAGAATAGCAGTTATATTGGACTTAATACGGTTTTTTTGAATCAGCCATGTTTCCCACATGGTATTAATGGCATATTCATATCAGACGATACGGTCATAGGTAAAAATTGCGTGATATTTCCAAATGTAGTTATAGGATCGAATCACTTTCCCGATTCTCGGGGATTAGGTGATCCGCATATTGGTGATAATTGCTTCATAGGGGCAGGCGCGACAATCGTAGGAAATGTAAAAATAGATGACAATTGCCGCATTGGAGCAAATGCTACCGTTTTCAAGGATGTACCATCCAACTCAGTGGTTGTATCCATGGAGCCGAGAATAATACCTAGGGTTAGTCTTGATAATAAATTCTATACGATTAGAAATAAGATATGGACCTATTACCAAGATGAAAAATTCAACCCAGTGACTGACCGCGAGATAATCGAAAAATTGAACTCGATTAGACGGAATAAAATCGAATGATATCTTGTAGTTTAGATTACCCACAGTGGCATTTTTCATGCTTCTTTGCTTCAGAACCTTTGCATAATCAAATAGGGCTGTTTTAACATTGTGTTATTATTACTTTATATCCGATAGTTAAGATATTGAGTGTCACACTCTTACAGGCAAAGTACTTGATTAGTGTCAAGAAGTCTATGAAATCTATTTTTTATTTATCCAAATAATAAATCTCCATAAAAAGAAGCCAAAAGCACTTATAAAAAATGAATATATCGCAAATACATCAACCCTAAGCCAAGGCGTTAGATGTGATATTTGAATAGTAAGCCATTCAGGGTTTGTTAGTTGAATTAGAACTCCGTAGAGCCAGCCTAAAAGTCCAAAGATGAATACCACTTCACCAAGGGCTCCAAATAGAATAACAATTTTTGAAGATAACATAGTTCTTTTTTTCCCCTTTACTTAATATAGTGCTGGATTTTATCATGTATAAGGGTTTACTGGAATATAAAATCTGGTCTGTGTTTACAACCACATGTTTGTTTTTTGAGAAGAGTTAAGATTTTGTCCTTTGTTCGTTAATTATCTTATGAGCCATTTAGCCTTTGATTTAATGATTTATAAATATATTTATAAAACCCGTAGGAAGAAGCTACACTTCTAATAAGCAGTTCAGTTAATAAATAGATGAATAGGTTTGGAGCAAATTTTCTGGTCTTAAGATACACAACTGCAATGTATGATAAAACCATCAATAATATCACAATAATTGCTGAATATGCAATCAAGTCGATATAATTTCTCATAAACAATAATAAAATGAATATGAACGGTAAAGCAGCGCCAAATAACATCAATAAGAAGCTTATTCCTAGTGGGGACGATAGATTTTTCAAGGCAACTTTAGCCATTGAGGGTTTAAGTAGTAGGGGGATGGCCAACACCGTGTTTTTAAAGCCTTTCTTTAGACCTGATGTTGTTGTTTGGGTGGACCTTTCATGATATACTATGATATTTGGATCATAGATGAATCCGAAGTTAGGATTTATTGTGTAGAGTCTTACTTTTAACTCACCTTCATCATAGTGACTTAAAGATTCATCAAACATCCCATAGTTCTCTAAAATTTCTTTTCTAATTGCTAGATTTACAGTCTTAATTTTTGCGATAGCTGAAACTCCGTAACTTTTTTCGAGTCTCCTCCAAGCGTTCGTAAGCGCGCTTGTTTCTGAACCACCTATCATCTCGTCCATTCCACCAATCATAATGACGTTGGGGTTTTCAGAAAATTGGGTCAAAACCTTATTTAACCAATCTTTTTCGGGATAAGCATCAGCATCTAGGAAAAAAATATATTTACCTTTAGCTTCCTTAATTCCTAGATTTCTGGCATATCCCATTGTGCCTTTATCTTCATATATCAGTTTTATATTTTCATTTACATAATTTTTGATGAATGTATCTGTACCATCGTTAGAGTGACCATCTACGAATATTATCTCGTAATCATTTTTTTCATAGTTTAAATTGATTAAGCCATCTATGCATTTTTTTATCGTCTTTATGTTGTTTTTTGTTATTACAATTATTGATACATTCATCATTTTAATCTAACCTTGTTTAAGCATTTATTTATGCGTTATTTTATAAATAGTTGTATTTTAGATTGCGCCTACAAGTTACGTTCTATCTATACCCGATTTCCGTCCGACCATTGCTATATATTTGCTGAATCAGCGTGTCATTCTTGTAGATGTTAAAAGAGCTGTTGATGAAGGGAATATATTGCCTAGATCCAGTTATGTTTTGTGAGGTAAGGAAGTGTTCTTTTAGGAAAGCAATGGGAGCCATTTCTCTGGCTCCCTCATAGGCGTCGACGCCTGCATCGATGGTAGGAATAAGAAGACTATGACCGGCAATGGCATTATCTTTCAACCATTTGGAAGCTTGGAATCGCGAGTCGTTCATAGGAAATGCAACTGATTTATCGTCGAAGTAGTTGGAAAATTGGGAGAGTTTCCCTACCGATAGTAGGCTGACTAGAAGAATTATGATGATTATGGATGATATTTTTACTTTTTTACTGTATTTAAGTAAATAGTCAAGACCCAAGGCTGCTAAGACGCCTAGTCCCACGAATGCCCAAGTTGTTGCTCTCAGTGACATAAAATATGCCCAACCCCATACATTTGGTGATGTGGTTAAGCGGAGTATAACTGCAATGCCGAACACGGCACCGAATAATGTGTAAAGTAAGAATGTTTCGTTTTCACGGTTTTTATTTATCAGCATTCGAAGGTAAGCTATAAAGGCTATTAATCCAATGGATCCATAGTAGGCTAGGATGAAGTATTGTTTCCAGGCTATTTGTTTAGTTATTGCTTGACCAGAAATGTCCGACAAATCTATATTTAGTGATCCTAGAATTTGGTTAACTACCTTCAGAAGAAAATCTCGGGGAACAGCTATTGAATAAAGTACTAAGGATGCTGTTATGATTGACATAAATGTTTTGAAACCCTTATTGTCACGAGCAGTTTTAGAGGTTATGAATATTAAGAATAAAAGAGCAATTATAATGAAAGAAGTTATGTGATGTGACAATATTAGAGCGGAAAATATAGATAAATTAGTGATCCATAATGCTATTGTACCATTTTTTCGATTTAAAATTTCGCTCGTTAACCATAGAACAGTAAAACCAAAGATGATGGCGAAGCTTTCTCTCACATAATTTGATTGAAACTGAGTATAATACCAATTTAATCCAAAAATTACTATGGCTAAATAATTCATTCTATCGTCGATTTTGAATAGATTTTTATTAATTTGATAAAGAAGAGTTGGAACAAAGATGGCGTTCAGAGCAGGTATTAAAAAGAATGATATTACGCTAAGAGGAATTAGTGAAAAATAATTATAAATCACAGTGAAGAGGTGAAGAAAGGGATAAAAACTATACGAGGTTCTGCTTGAGTAAGTAGCACTGCCTAACTCAAAAAATTTATTGAATTGTATGAAAAGGGTGGTCGCATAATCATTGGCGGTGTCTGATCCCTGAGAATAAAATATATTGGATCTTGCAAAGATGAAGATAGAATGTTGTGATAAAAATAATGTTATGATTGATAGTAATGTATATTTTTTATCATCTGATATAAATATCATTATAATGCATTGTATAAAAGATGCTATTGATAGGTACCATATGTATTCTGATCTATTATATATCGCTATTAGGACTAAATTTATTAACTGAGTAAATAAAATAAAGTCCTTTTTACCTATCATATTCGTACTGAGTTCACCTCTTTTAGGATTTAAAATTTCTCCAATAACCTGATGCGTTTGGTTTCATAGTTTATAATTATTTCTTATGATTGTGTTATTGATACTTTGCTTATGAGTTGATTTTCTCAGTTTCATAGTAATTCCCTTTCTATGCCAGCGTTAGAGCAGGGTTACTCATCTATGTACCAGATTAATCTTTCAACCATTTTTCATAGACATGGATGCTTAGCTCTGGACTTTGAACCTTCCATTAGCTATCATAGTTGTCTTCCCTGTCTCAACTTTGACGTCGTAGGAGCCGAGAGCAGCGCTATCGGGTATAGTCCATTCTATGTAGAAATAGTCCCACTCAGAGTTGTAAGCGACCGTACCCGCGGTCCATGTGGAGGTCGAGTGAAGCTTGTAGCTTATATTGACAGGGGTAACAGGATCCGAAATACCAGCGTAGATGTGGGCGGTATGTCCTCGGCTTATGGTTCCACCCGGGTCTATGTAGATGTTATCTGGCAGGCTCCAGACATCAATATAATTAACCACAGGTTTGAGGGGTTCAACCTTGAACTTCTTACTATTTGTGCTGGACATTACCCCAGAATCTACCTTAACATCATAGAAACCCAAGGTAGCATTATCTGGTATAGTCCAGTCTATGTAGTAGTAGTTAAAAGTCGGCTCATATTTTACAACATCGGTAATCCAAGGCCCTCCAGAGAACCTGTAGCTTATATTCACTGGGATAAAAGGATTCAATATATCAGCGTAAATTCGTACAGTATGTCTTACAGTTACAGATCCACCCTTTGGCAGTGGGATGTTATCAGGATAACTCCAGATATTGATACTATTAATCTTAGGTATGATCTTTATCTGAAACCAAAGCTGGTTCCAAACACAGAATGTCTGTTGACCTTCTCTCCATGTAAAGATATAGTTATTCAGATCATTATCATATGTCCAGACTTCGAATACTAAGTGGTATCGAGTGTTATTTACATAATTGAATTGCATTGGGTATGATTGATTGTTAACTGTTAGTTGATTTATTTTGATATTAGTATCGCTTTGTTGCCCAATTATGCTGAATTTAAATGGGATATTGATGTGTTCGTTTTCTTTTAGGGATACAGAATATGTGTAGAATGGCTCGATTGGACAGGGTTCGCCTAGGGTTGTGTTTGGAGGTGGCGTCGTGGGATCCGCGTATTTTACGCGGATTTGGATATTTTGTTTTGATGGAAGCGTGTTAGACAGATAGAGCGTCCAGCTTAACTCGGTGTTAATTGGTATTGTTGAATTGGTGTACGGAAAGTATTTTTCTGCTTTTCCTTCACTTCCGAGAATTCCTAACTCTATAGAGGGTTCAAGCTTGCTGTTGTTGACATAGTAGTTTATAGTTAAAGAAAGCACAAGTAGTATTGCGATTAAGAGTATGGCGTTTTTTAAGCTGAAAGCCAATTCATTCTCTCTTACCTTTGAAGATATATAAAGTGTAATCTCCTCGTTTTATAAACCTAATAAATAAATCGCTATTCATCCATTATAGTTCCTTAAGGCTCAGCATCTTTCTACCAGAGACTCATAGTCAATATCATAAATTTATTTTAAACAAATTTAATTTTACAAATATCGAAAAGTATGAGACTTACAATTTTCTTTAGGCGATAATTATATTGGTTGTTGCTTTGTCTTGTATTTTGGTAATATATTATCTTAAACGAGGGGATGTGCGTAAATTTAGATTCTATGAATTGTCTTTTACATTAAATTATAATATTTTTTTAAAATAATGGTAAAAATTGTTGATTTTTAGATCATAGGGTTCTAAGGATGATAGTAGAGCCTGTAAACTTGTCAGTGTTTAAGCGCTACACTTGAGTAACATTACTGTGTAGCCATTTAGTAGGATGTTTGTAGTTGAGTATGTTCCAGTCTGTATCGAGGGTGTCTTCCAACTGATTGCGTTGTCAACCTTTTGGTAGCTAGCTTGGCTCGCCATACCTGTGACACTGATGTATCTGGGCTGGTTGACCTTGTTGATTATCAGCGTGTATAAATATCCTCCATGAAGCCAGGATAATACTCGTAAATCCGTTGAGCCAACTGTGCTTGAAACAATTTTGTCGTTCGGGTACAAGTTGGAGCCTATCATTTTGTAGACATAGTATGGATACCATGGCTTACTATTGTCTGAATTTACCATACCAAATCCGGTGCCACCTGTAGAATGCTGTGTTTCAACGCTTGCGCTGCTGGCAAAGTTGTAGTATATTATAGATTTGAAACCCTCAAGAACCGCGGATCTTATTGAGAGCGCTGTGTAGACTGCACCATCCATCATAGGTATCCTAGGGTCGGCTCCACTTCTCCATGCCCAGTTTAGACCACTCTCTGTTAGTAGCACTTCTAAGGTTCTTCCTCGGGCGGCTTTATATAGTTCTACTACCTTCCTCACGCCATACTTAGTGGGCATTTCGGTCAGGTGTCTTGTCTCAGCATAGGTGAAAATTGATGAATCAGATGCTGTCAAATCACCATCCGAGCCATAAGCATGGTAGCTTTGGAAATCGAGTAACTGGCCACTCTTGATGAATGCATCGCATACTTTATTTAGCATTAAGGAGTCGTTGCCGAGCTTCACATTCGGGTCTGCTGCCCTCATAGCCTTCGCAGCCGCATTGAAAAGATTCATGAAATAGGTTAGTTTCGGCTCAGTGGCAACCCAACCAAAGTAGTGGTAAGCCTCATTAACAATCTCATAGTATTTTACTGGGATCCCAACTTGTTTAAAGTGTTCAACCCAATCCGCGCAGTAGGCTGCCCAACTCGCCGTATTAGGTAAACCGGTTGTTGGGTTAGTTGCCATCCCTGATGGCAAATAGAGTTTTAATGTACTTAGATTGATTTTTCCCATCACGATGAGAGGGGTTGCTCCATTAGCGGTGATCTTCCTTAATACATCATCAGTCGCTGTCCAGTCCCACACCCCGGTTTTTGTTGTTTCGGACCATTGACGACAGGGTTGCAACTTATTTTCCCATAATCTGAAAATTTGGATGTTAGCTTGAGCTGTCAGAGTCTGTAACGCGGAGGTTGTCCTGTATAGATTTGCTTCCCAGTCGAGATTTATTCCCAAGGATAGCGTATTGGTGGATAAGATGCTACTTTTATTGACTGTGATGGAGATGCTTCCTGAGGTAAGAGCTGCACTAAATAATTTCTCGTTGGGCACAAATAAACCAGAGAAAAGCGTTATAGAGAATAAACCAATTAATAATAGGACTTTCAGATGGGTTTTTCTGGAAGTGAATCGTGGTGTATATGACATTTTTTGCTCGTTCCATTGTTTTGCTCATTGTTTATAAGATGTTTTACACGACTTTTTGGAAAAAAATATTAGTCTTTTCTAAATTATAGGTGAAAACGCTATTTTTTGATATAATTAATTAACGATAAAACTGAGATTATTTATATGATTATTGAAAATTTCACTTAATATCAGATACATTTTTCAAAAACCATGTAAGCGCTCTGAACTATCCCCAATGCGTGCACTAATCGAAAAGTCTCAATCCAATGATGTAAACAGATATTGTTACATTCTTTAATAAAATTCCTTGTTTCTCTAAGCAAATAATTACTTTCATCTACTTTTAGTCGCAGAAGTTTATTGGAGACGTATCAAAGCACAAACGCGCTTACTCTGATTATGTATTATACTTATACAAGTGAATTTTTTACGGTACCAAATCATTTACTTTAATTAGGATTAGATATAAGCTATCAGAGACCGCATATGACGAATAGGGGGTTGCTTGTGAATAATCGAATAGCAGCCATTATTGTAGCTATAATAGCCATCGGAGCAGTTGGAGGTTACTTATACTTCACCTATCTAAGGAATGTGGACCTCACCATCAACAAAATTGGAGAAGGATCTGTTACAGCGAATCCAGTGGGGCCTTACTCCCTTGGGGCTCAAGTCTCTTTGAATGCTGTACCGAGTGAGGGTTGGGTGTTCTCCACATGGGGAGGAGACGCCTCTGGTAAGGATCCAACGATCACAATACGCCTTGA